>Ga0209498_1001950_pt1 | contig 12548 bp, 12 predicted proteins | sample WalLakDeSediment_FD_184131 | JGI IMG/M metagenome (GOLD analysis project Ga0209498, IMG submission 184131) | Lake sediment microbial communities from Walker lake, Nevada to study Microbial Dark Matter (Phase II) - Walker Lake 11/02/13 Deep... | ecosystem: Environmental > Aquatic > Freshwater >...
CATGGCGGGTCCCTGGTTCGGGTCGGTCGTCAACCGGGTCGGCGGTCGTTCGGGCTGGCCCTCGTCTGGGCTCGCCTTCGTTCGGGTCAGCCGCGGTCCGGGGCAGCCGCGGTTCGGGTCAGCCGTGGTCCGGAGCAGCCGCGGTCCGGGTCAGCCGTTGTCCGGGTCAGCCTTCCAGCGTCGAAGTGTCGCCCTCGGGCAGCCCCAGCTCCCGGGCTTTCAGAAGTCGCCGCATGATCTTGCCGCTCCGGGTGCGCGGGAGCGAATCCACGATCTCGAGGGTGCGGGGGGCCACGGCGGGGCCCAGGCGTTCCCGGGCGAAGGCCAGGATGGAACGCACCTGGGCGCGGTCTTCGGCCTCGCCGCCCTTGAGGGTAACGAAGGCCTTGATCACCTCGCCCGCCACCGGGTGCGGCGTTCCGATCACGGCGGCCTCGGCCACGGCCGGATGCTCCAGGAGCGCACTCTCCACCTCGAAGGGGCCGACCAGGTGGCCCGCCGACTTGATCAGGTCGTCCGCCCGCCCGACGAACCAGTAGTACCCGTCGGCATCCCGCCGGGCGATGTCGCCGGTCAGGTACCAGTCGCCGGCGAAGCACGACCGGTAGCGGTCCTCCATGTGGAGGTACCCTCGGAACATGGAGGGCCATCCGGCCCGGAGCGCCAGCTCCCCCTCGTCGTCGGGGGTCTCCAGCACCCGAACTTCGCCCGGACCGGTCCGCTCCACGATGGCCGCCTCGATCCCCGGAAGGGGCTTTCCCATGGAGCCGGGGCGGATGGGGAGGGACTGGACGTTGGCAATCATGATGCCCCCCGTCTCCGACTGCCACCAGTTGTCATGGATCGGTCGGTTCAGCACCTCGGCGCTCCAGTGCACGGCCTCGGGGTTCAGGGGTTCGCCCACGCTGGCAATGAAGCGAAGGTTCGACAGGTCGTGGCTCCGGGCGAGTTCGGGCCCCGCCTTCATGAGCATCCGGATGGCGGTGGGGGCGGTGTACCAGTTCGTGACCCGCTGCTCTTCGAGGATGCGGTACCATCGCTTCGCGTCGAATTCGCCCTCGTCCACCACCAGGGTGAGGCCGTGGGCCAGGGGCGCGATGATTCCGTAGGAGGTCCCGGTGACCCATCCCGGGTCCGCCGTGCACCAGAAGACGTCGTCGGGGTGGAAGTCCAGCGCCATGGCGCCGGTGGCGTGGTGGGCCACCACCGCCTCGTGCACGTGCATGGCCCCCTTGGGCGCCCCCGTGGTGCCGCTGGTGAAGTGGAGAAGGGCCAGGTCGTCGGGGTGGGTAGCCACCACGGGCCAGGCGGGATCCGCGTCGGCCAGAAGCGGCTCCGCGGCGTGCGTTGCCCACGGGAACGCAGGGATGCCCGGGGTGGGCTCCGGCGCACCGGCGTCCGTGGATGCCCTGGTGTCCCCGTTCTCCTCCGCATCTCCCCCCAGAAGGATCACGTTTCGCAGGGACGGAAGCTGTCCCGCCAGCGGGGCCACCTTGGCCGCGTGGAGGTCGGGGGTGGTCACGAGGGCCACGCCGTCGCCGCCGGTGATTCGCTGGCGGATCGGGTCGGGTCCGAACGCCGGGAAGAGGGGGCAGAAGACTCCGCCCGCCTTGAGGATGCCCAGGACGGCGGCGTAGAGGTCGGGCACCCGCCGCGAGAGGGCGAAGATCCGATCCCCGGGCTGGACGCCCAGCCGGTGAAGGGCGTGGGCGAAGCGGTTCGAGCGTGCGGCGAGCTCGCCGTAGGTGACTTCCTGCAACGGGCCATCTGCCGGGATCCAGCGGATGGCCACCTTGGAGCCCCGGCCGGCGCGCACGTGCCGGTCCACGCACTCGTGGGCGATGTTCAGCCCACCCTCAACCCCGGGGAGGCCATCCAGGGCGCGGCGGGCCTCGTCCCACGAGAAGATGGCCCGGGCCTGATCCAGGTCCGGGAGCCGCGGCGGAATCAGGGAGGGCGGCTTGGCGATCTCGGAGGGGCGGGACAGCGAGGCCATGGCGGCGGGCACGGGGCGGCAGGCACGGGGCGGCAGGCTAGAAGACGATCCAGCGTGCGGAAAGGTAGGGGAGGGCAGGGCGGGGCCGCCACCACTCCACCGCCCTCCTCGTGTCCTGAGTCAGAGATGCGCTGGAATTCGAACGGCGCTGCATTCACCGTGGCCGCGTCGCTCCTCCTCGCAAGAGCGGTGCTCTTCCTCGTTGTCGCTCCTTGCCACAGCGGCGCTTCGCCGCTCTCGGTTCTTCACCGAATCTCTGACTCAGGACACTAGCCGAATCGATACATGACGTTCCCCGAGGCCACCGGTCGCCCCCGGGCGAGGAACTCCAGGAGGATGCGTTCCGTGGCGCCGCGAGCTTCATCCAGCGAACGGGCCAACGCCTCGCGACCGGGGGCTCCTTCCGAGCTCCCGGAACGCTTGTGTCCCACCAGGAGGGCGACGCAGGGGATGCCGGCCTCGGCGGCGAGCACCGCCTCCGGTCCCACCGACATGGAATTGACCTGCCCTCCCACGGACGCCCAGTACCGGTTCTCGGCCCGGGTCTTGGTCCGGGGGCCGGGCGCGTACACGAAGACCAGGGGGTCGGGGCCCTCGGGGAGCGAGGTGACGCGGCGGAGTTCAGCGGCCAGCGCCGGGGAGAAGATCCCCTCGGTGAGAACCAGGTGGCCCTGGGCGGCCCGCACCTCCGGGTTGGTCCGTACCGCCTCCTCGGTGAAGAGGGTGCAGAGGGACCCGTCGGGAAGGCGGTTCTCGGGCATCAGAAGGTCGGTGGCCAGCGCCGGGGTGAAGAGGGGGAGGTCCGGAACCAGGATGCCCACGGAGCTGTTCAGCACCAGCGCCCCGCAACCCAGCGAGCGAAGGGCCCAGGCCTGGGCCCGGTAGTTGACCTGGTGCGGAAGCCGCGTGTGGGGGAGGCCGTGGCGGTAGATCACGTGGGCCGGAAGCCCCTCGTCGGTGACACCCCCGAAGACCTCCTGCGGGCCGAAGGGGGTCGCCACCACCCGCGGCTGCATGGCGCGCTTCCGGGGGATCCGGTCGTCAAACGCGCTCCCCAGGATCACGGCCACGCCCTGGCCGGAAGGCATCGGGTCGTGGGGCGTCACCGGGCACCCCCGGGGAGGATGTCGAAGGGGTTTCCCGACGCCGGGGCCTCCTCGCGGATCCGGGAGAGGACGCGCCGAAGGTCCCCTCCTTCCATGTCGAGGAGACGCTGGAAGTCGGAAAGCCGATGGAAGTACAGGGTTCGGGCCAGGAGGGTGGCGTTGTTCAGGGGTTCCCCGCCCAGGTAGGCATAGCGGGTGGCCCGGAGCCGGGGCTGGACTTCCTCGAGGAATCGAGCGCGCGCGTCCTCGTACAGGACGTTCCTCCGCGCCAGGATCTCGGGGGTGGAAAGGTCGTCCCGGGCGTACAGGGCCCGGATGTCGACCTCCAGTGCATCGAGATATCTCGATATGTCCATGGCATCGGCCCACCGGTCCTCCGCCCGTTGGCACCAGACCGTGTCGGGCCCCCCGCCGGGACGGGAGCAGAAGAAGGCCCGGGCCCCGGCGTGGCCTGCAAAGGTGGCCCACGACTCGTTGAACCGGCCCTGGCCCGGCAGAAACAGGTGATTGTGGGCGAGCTCGTGGAGGACGGTCTCCACGAGGCCGACCTCGTCGAGGCGGAGAAGGGTGGAGTACAGGGGGTCGGCAAACCACCCCAGGGTGGAGAAGGCGGCGGTGGGACGCAGGTAGGTGTCGAAGCCCTCGGCTTCCATCTGGTCCCGGGCGGCCAGCGCCCCGGCCTCGGAAAAATAGGCCCGGTAGGGAACATGGCCCGTGACGGGGAACCACCAGGTCCGGAAGGCCAGGCGGTCCCGGTAGGCAGCGGAGAGCACCAGGGCCAGCGTGTCGGAGGGGAGTCGGGCCAGGGAGGTGTAGGACGCCCCCATGTTCACGAAGCCGAGTTCCCGTGCGGCATGCTCCCGGGCTTCCAGGACCAGGGCGAGCTTTCCGGCGGTCCGGGGGTCCGTCGCCGGGTCCAGGATCACCTGGTGGAGGGGCTCCCGCGAGGCCAGGATCCTGGCCTGCGCCCACCCGGCCTTGGCCACGTACACGGGACTGCATCCCCCAAGCAGCAGGGCGCCCGCCAAACCCACGACCCACCGGGAGGCCCTCATCCCTCGAGGTAGCTCCGTTCGTCGGGGTCGGGGGCGGGCCGGAGCTCGGCCAGGTCGGCGGTGGCCGCCACCTCGTCGGGAAGCGAACGCGCGGCCCGCTCCAGGGCCTCCCGCAGCCCGGGAGCCTCCACCTCCGCCTGGTGGTAGAGGGTGCGGGGGTGACCCCAGCGTACGGTGAGGTGAAATTTCATGCGCGCCTTCCGGAATGAACGCTTCCCGCCGGGGGATCTCCCGGGCCGCGTGGCCCCCGGGCGTGGGTGCGGGACCTCCCGCCCGGCATCCAACATGACGATTCCACCCACCCGCGGCCACCGGACGACCTTGCGGGGCGACCCTGATCCCCTGGCCTGGGCCTCGCGGGTGCCGTGGGCGGCCCGGATCACGTTGACCGCGCTGGCTCCCTGCGTCACTCTTGGACGTACCCGGACTCCCTCCTTCCAGACGGGGGCCGTACTTCCCACCTCCGGCCCCCGGAGCACCCCCGTGTCCGACCCCGGATCCACGGCTCCCCGCGAGCCTGTCGTCATTCCCGAGATCACCGCAACCGAACTCCACGCCCGACTGGAGAAGGAGCATCCCCTGGTCCTGGTGGACGTGCGCGAGCCCCACGAGATCCAGATCGCCGACCTCCCCGAGGTGGGCCAGCACCGCATCCCCGTGGGGGAGTTTCCGGAGCGGATGGGGGAACTCGACCCGGAGTCGGCCGTGGTGGTCTACTGCCGGTCCGGGGCCCGGAGCGCCTGGGCCGTTCGCCTGCTCCGGCAACAGGGATTCCAGGAGGTCTGGAACCTGAAGGGGGGCGTCCTGGCCTGGCGCGAGGAGGTGGACCCGAGCCTCGAGGCCTACTGAGGCCGAAGATCGACCCTTCCGGGGGCGTGGCGGCGCCCCACGCGCCTCAAGAGGCCGGTGCGAACTGGAGTTCGTGGAGCCGGGCGTAGAGCCCCTCCTGGGCCAGCAGTTCCTCGTGGGTCCCCTGCTCCACCAGGCGTCCCCGCTGGAAGACGAGGATCCGGTCCGCGCCCTGAACGGTGGAGAGACGATGCGCCACGATGAGCGAGGTGCGGTCCCTCAGGAGCCGCTCCGTGGCCTCGTCGATCCGCGCTTCCAGCTCGGAGTCCACCGAACTCGTGGCCTCGTCGAGGACCAGGATCCTGGGGTTGAACGCCAGCGCCCGGGCAAAGGAGATGAGCTGCCGTTCGCCCACTGAAAGAGAGGCTCCGCGCTCTCCCAGAGGCTGGTCGTATCCCTGTTCAAGACGTTCGATGAGGGTGTCCGCTCCCACCTCGGCGGCGGCGGCACGGATGCGATCCTCGGGGATGCCGGCCTCCCCCAGCCGGATGTTGTAGCGCACGTCGTCGGAAAACAGGAACACGTCCTGAAGGACGAGCCCGACCTGCTCGCGGAGTTCCCGCTGCCGGAAGCGCCGAAGGGGGACGCCGTCGAGGAGAACCTCCCCCCGCTGGGGGTCATAGAACCGCATCAGGAGATTGATGAGGGTGCTCTTCCCCGCACCCGTGTGGCCGACCACGGCCACCTTCTCGCCCGGGGCCACCCGGAAGGACACATCCTGCAGAACCCAGTCCGGCTCCCCGGCGTCGGTGGTGCCGTAGGCGAACCAGACGTTCCGGAACTCGATCTGACCCTGAAGCGGGCGGGGCACCGGGATCGGATCGGCCGGGTCCTCGATGGCCGATTCCCGGTCCAGGAGGGAAAAGATGCGCTCCGACGACGCCATGGCCCCCTGCACCACGTTGTACTTTTCTGCCAGATCCTGAATCGGACGGAAGAAGCGACGGGCGTAGAGGAGGAAGGCGGTGACCACCCCCACCGTGGTCGCCTCGGCCAGGATGGCGAATCCACCGTACCAGATGATCAGGGCCAGGGCGATGGCGGTGAAGAGCTCGATGACGGGAAAGAAGAGGGCGTAGTAGGTGATGCTCCGGAGATGGGCCTCCAGGTAGTCGCGGTTGATCCCGTCAAGGCGCTCGGCGTCCGCTTCCTCCTGGTTGAACAGCTGGACCACCCGGACGCCGGTGATCCGCTCGTGGAGGAAGGCGTTCATCCGGGCCACCCGGACCCGGATGTCGCGGTAGGCCTTCCGGATACGGCCCCGGAAGACGAAGGCGGTCCAGATCACGAAGGGGAGGACGGCAAAACTCACCAGGGCCAGCTGCCAGTCCATGAGGAGCATGGCCGAGACGATGAAGATCAGGGTGAAGAGATCTCCGAAAATGGCCACCACCCCGGAGCTGAACATCTCGTTCAGCGTCTCCACGTCGGAGGTGAGGCGGGTCATGAGCCGCCCTACCGGGGTGCGGTCGTAGTAGGCCAGGTCCAGCTCCTGCAGCTTGTCGAAGATCTCGGCCCTGAGGTCGAGCATGACCTTCTGCCCAAGCCAGGTGGTGACCAGGGACTGGGCGTACTCGAAGCCGAAGGACCCCAGGGTGGCCACGAGGTAGGCGATGGCCAGAGTGGCCAGGAGGCGCCCGTCGCCGCCGGGAATGGCCTCGTCCAGCGCCTCCTTGATGAGCCACGGTCCGATGATCTGGAGCGCCGCGGCCGAGACCAGGAGAAGCACCGCCCCCACCACCTGCCACCGGTACGGGCGGAGGTACCGGAGCATGCGCCGCATCAGCCGGGCGTCGTAGGCCTTGCCGAAGGCCTCTTCTTCCCGGGCGGGGGCGGGGGCGGGGGCGGGGGCGGAAATCGACATGGATTCGTGCTACCCCGGCCTCCAAATCGGTTCCGATGCCGCGGCATCCCCATGCCGGGCCTTTCGCATCTCTTACAGGTCGCCCAGATTGCGCCGCATGCGCGTTTCGGGTCGCGCGGCACGTCGCTTCCTCCACACGGGAAGCCGGCGTCGTTCCCTCTCCACCCGGGAGAACAGCATGCTACAGGAATTCAAGGAGTTTGCGGTCAAGGGCAACGTGCTCGACATGGCGGTCGGGATCATCATCGGCGTCGCCTTTGGCACCGTGGTGCAGTCCATGGTAAACGATGTGATCATGCCCCCCATCGGGCTGGTCCTGGGCGGCGTGGACTTCTCCGATCTCGCCATTCCGGTGGGAACCGGCCCCGAGGGCGAGACCGTGGCCATCGGGATCGGGCTGTTCATCAACAGCCTGATTTCCTTCCTCATCGTGGCCTTCGTGGTCTTCATGATCGTCCGGAGCTTCAACAAGCTCAAGCGGAAGGAAGAGGCCAAGCCCGAGGCTCCGCCCGAGCCTTCGGCGGAAGAGAAGCTCCTGGGCGAGATCCGCGACCTTCTCCAGGCCCGCGGGTGAGGTCAGGCCTCGTCGCCGCCCTCCTCGTCGCCTCATCCCTCCTGTTCGGGGGATGCGGCGGCGGGGAAGGGGGCAGCGAGGGGCCCGGGGCCGCCCTGGGATTTTCCGGATGGGATGGCTTGGGGATTCTCGCCATCGAGGGAGCCCTGGTCTTCACCTCGCCCCTGGCGGATCCCATTCCCGACGGGGTGGTGCTCGTGGCCGACGGGTGGATCGAGGCGGTGGGGGCGCAGGGGGAAGTCTTCATTCCCCAGACGGCGCGGCGCGTGAGCGGTGCCGGTGCTTCCCTCCTGGCGGGATTCTGGGACAGCCATTTCCGGCTTGACCCCGTGCTGCTGGAGGCCGCGGCGGATCCGTCCACGCCCGCCGCGGAGCTGGAGGCGTGGTTCCAGGAGAACCTCACCGGGTTCGGGTTCACCGGGGTGGTGGACACGGGAACCTCCCTGGCGGATCTCCAGCCCCTGGCGGACCGGATGCGGCTCGAGGGGATCCGTGGCCCCCAGATCCTTCCCACGGGCGGGGCCACTCTCCAGGGGGTTCTTGTAGCCGGCTCCGACGCGGCCGCCTGGACCGAAGAGATGGCCGCAGAGCTCCTGGTGGAGGAAACGACGCTGGTGCCGGCCCTTTCCCTCCTTCTGCCCCCGGGTGACGCGTCCGATGTGCAGATCAACGCCGCGCTGCAGGAGCTGGCCCGGGCCCAGGGTCGCCTCCGGGCCTTCGTGGCCACTGGGGGCAGGGTGGCCTACGGGAGCGGCTTCGGGTGGGGGACCACCCAGGATCCGATCCTGGAAATGGAGCTCATGGACGAGAGCGGGATCGGGTTCTCCGCGCTCCTGGCCAGCCTCACCACCGAGCCCGTGCTGCGGTTCGGCTACAGCGACCGGGGGGAGGTGGAACCCGGGATGATGGCGGATCTGGTCCTGATCGACGGAGATCCCCGGGCCAACATCGCGGCCATGGAGCGGGTGCGATGGGTGCTCCGGGGCGGGGTTCCCCTTTACGGAACGGTGAGGTGACGCAATGGCCCAGCAGGTAGTGGCACGGTTTCTCGACGGGCGTGTCCTGAAGGGCACGAGCATGGACGTGGCCGCCAACCGGCCCCGTTTTCACCTCCGGCCGGAGGGTGGCGGGGCGGTGGAAGACGTGGCCCTGGCCGATCTCAAGGCCCTCTTCTTCGTCCGGTCCCTGGAGGGAAACCCGGCTCACGAGGAGGCAAGGACGCTGGATCCGGGGGATCCCCGTGCCCGGGGGGCCCGCCTGGTCACGGCCCGGTTCGCCGACGGAGAGGAGATTGTGGGGCTCACCATCCGGTATCCCCCCATCACCCCCTTCTACTTCCTCACGCCCGTGGATCCGAAGAGCAACAACCTGAGGATGCTTGTGAACGGGAGTGCCGTGCAGACGCTGGAGCCGGGCTGAGCGCATGGACTGAATCTGGTGGCGAACCTGGCGGCGTGCGCGGACTGAGCCTGGCGGTGCGCGCGGACTGAGCCCGGCGGTGCGCGCGGGCTGAGCCCGGCGGTGCGCGCGGGCTGAACCTCGATGCGGATCAGCCCCCTGGATGTGGCCCGCCGGAGGCGCGCCTGCCCGACATCAGGACCCCCGTCGGCGAAGCAGTTCCGCCTCGACCTCGGACCAGCTTCGCCCCGCCCCCTTTAGGGCCACGAGGACGTGGTAGAGGAGGTCCGCGGCCTCCTCGGAGGCGCGTTCGTCTCCCCGAACCAGGGCCGTGACCAGCTCCACCGTCTCCTCGCCCAGCTTCTTCAGGCGGAGATTCTCGTCGGCCAGGAGGCGCGTGGTCCAGCTTCCTTCCGGTCGCTCCCGGTCCCGGTCCTCGAGCACTGCCCAGAGGTCGTCGAGGACGGACGTGGTCCGCGGGCCACCGGAGGCCTCGGTTGCCACTGCCGCACCGGCCCTGTGGGGCGTACTGGCCGCTTCCGACCCCAGATCGCCGAAGCAGGTCGCGTCGCCGGTGTGGCAGGCCGGGCCATCCATGGTGACCCGGGCCAGGACCGTGTCTCCGTCGCAGTCGGCATGAAGCGAGACCACCGCCTGGAGGTTCCCCGAGGTTTCCCCCTTCTTCCAGAGCGAAGACCGGGACCGCGACCAGTAGTGCATGAATCCGGATGCGAGCGTCCTTCGGAGGGCGTCGAGGTTGGCCCAGGCCACCATGAGGACCTCGCCCGTTCGGGCGTCCTGCGCCACCACGGGGACCAGCCCCCGGTCGTCGAAGCGAAGAGCCTCCAGGGCCTCGACGTCGGTCAGCGCGCGGTTCGTCACGCCGCCTCCGAGCCGGGGGCGGCGATGCCAACCGGGCGCACCGGGATTCCCCACCCGGCCAGCGCCGACTTGAGCGCCCCCACCGTGGTGAGGCCGTCGTGGAGGATCCCGGCCACCAGCACGGCTGCGGCCTTCCCCTCGGTGAACCCGTCGCGGAGGTGCTCCGCCCGCCCCGCACCGCCGGAGGCGATGACCGGAACGTCCACCGCCTCGGCCACGGCCCGGGTCAGTTCCAGGTCATAGCCCGTGCGGACCCCGTCCCGGTCCATGGAGGTGAGGAGGATCTCGCCCGCCCCGAGTTCGGCGCACCGCCGCGCCCAGGCCACAACCTCCAGCGGGGTGGCCGTGCGTCCCCCGTGGGTGTGGTGGTACCAGCCGGCCCGGGGCGCCCGAGGGGCATCGGTGGCATCCCCCAGCGGGGTCCCGGCCTCGACGCGAAGCGCATCGATGGAGGCCACGACGCACTGGCTCCCGAAGAGGTCGGCGCCCCGGGTCAGGACTTCCGGGTCCCGAACCGCGCCCGAGTTCACGCTGACCTTGTCGGCGCCGGCCCGGAGCAGGGAATTCATGTCATGCTCGCTGCGCACCCCTCCCCCCACGGTGAGGGGGATGAAGAGCACCTCGGCGGTGCGGCGCACCGTGTCCAGGAGAGTGCCCCGCCCCTCGTGGGATGCGGAGATGTCGAGGAACACGATTTCGTCGGCGCCCTCGGCCTCGTAGCGGGCGGCGAGCTCCACCGGATCCCCCACGTCGCGCAGGCCGCGGAAGTTCGTGCCCTTCACCACTCGGCCGTTCTGCACGTCCAGGCAGACGATGACGCGCGGTCGGAGCATGCGTCAGCTCTCCTCGTCCAGGGTCAGGGAGACGGCGCCCTTGGTGCTGAAGACGCCGTCGCCCTCGCGGAGGGCCTGGCGCAGGGCCAGCCCCGTGGCCTTCACCGCCGCCTCCACCACGTGGTGACGGTCCCGACCGCGGATCACCCTGACGTGGAGTGTAGCCCCCAGGTTCACGGCGAAGGACTGCAGGAAGTGCTCGTAGAGGTTCGAGGGGAGGCGCCCCACCCAGTAGGGACGCCCGCCCACGTCGATGGCTGCCTGCACCAGGGCCTCGTCCATGGGAACGAGGGCCGACCCGAAGCGTTCGGCCCGGGCCGGGATCTCTTCGCGGAGCGCCGTGCCCAGGGCAATGGCCACGTCCTCCACCAGGTGGTGCCGGAGGTCGCCCGTGGCCTCCACCATGAGCCCCAGGCCGGCGTAGCGGGCCAGGGTGACCAGCATGTGGTCGAGGAAGTCGTCTCCGGTCCGGATCTCCGGGGGGGCGTCGGCAACCGACGTGCGGCTCACCTCGAGAAGGATGCGGGTCTCTCGGGTCTCGCGGCGGATTCGGGTCATGGAAGAGGCTCCGGCATGGACGGGGAAGGAGGGAGAAGATTCGCCCCGCGCCGAACCCGGGTCAACGGCCGCCCGGGATCATGCCAGGGGCTGCTGCTCAGGTCGACGCGAGAGGGCGGGCCCGGGCCTGCTCCTCCCGGGCCACGCGGCGGCCCTCGTCCACGTTCACGAAGGCGAGGAGGACGGCTCCCACCACGAAGAAGACGGCAATGGAAAGGATGGCGGACCGGCTCGACCCCGTGGCGGCGAGGACCCCGGCAAAGACCGTGGGTCCCACCATCCCGGCAAACTTGTCCATGACGCCGTAGAAGCCGAAGAGCTCTCCGGACTTGTAGGCCGGGATCATGCTCGAGTAGAGGGATCGGGAAAGGGCCTGGGTCCCCCCCTGCACCGTTCCGATGAGGCCCGCCAGGATCCAGAAGTGGAGCGCCGAGGTCATGAAGAAACCAAGAACGGTCACGCCCAGGTACACGGTGAGCCCCACGAAAAGAGCCCTCTTCGTCCCGATGCGGCCGGCCAGCCCACCAAAGAGGAAGCTGAAGGGGACACCGATGAACTGGACCATGACGATGGCCCCGATCATGTGCCCCCGGTCGATGCCCAGATCGGCCCCGTAGATGGCGGCCATCCGGATGATGGTCCCGATCCCGTCACCATAGACGAGGTAGGCCGCCAGGAAGAGAAAGGCATTCCGGTAGGAGCGGAGTTCGGAAAAGGTGGTCCGGATGCGGTTCAGGGCGAAGCGGACAACGCCTTCGCCCGGGGCGTCGTCCAGGACCACTTCGGGGGGAGGCTCGGGCACCTTCCAGAGGAGGGGGAGGGTGAAGACGGCCCACCAGACCGCCACCAGGAGAAAGGAGAGGCGCACCGGAAGGGTCCCCTCGGGGAGCCCGAGGAGGTCGGGGCGCTGGATCATGAAGAGGCAGAAGGCCAGCAGCATCCCGGCCCCCAGGTACCCGACCGCAAAGGCGCCGGTGGAGACCCGGTCCTCCTCCCCGGGGCGGGCCACGTGGGGGAGGAGCGCGTCGTAGAAGACCACGCTTCCGTTCGCCCCCAGGTTCACCATCACGAAGAAGACGAGCCCGATCTGCCAGTCCCCTGCCTGGACGAAGAAGAGGAGCGCCGCCCCCGCGATCCCCAGACCGGCGAAGGCCGCGAGAAAACGCTTCTTCACCGCCGAGCGGTCGGTGATGGCCCCCAGGAGCGGAGCCACCACCGCCACCAGCACGATCCCCAGGGTTGTGGCCAGCGCGAAGAGGCGGGTCGCCCCGCTGTTCGAGAGGTCCGCCGCCACCACGTCGTAGAAGTAGATGGGGAAGATGGTGGAGACGATGACCGCCCACATCCCCGTGGTGGCCCACTCGTACATGGCCCACCCCCGGAGCTCCGGGCGGTGGAGCCCCAGGCGTTCCAGGAGGGGAAGGGACTCAGCT
>Ga0209498_1001951_pt1 | contig 12546 bp, 10 predicted proteins | sample WalLakDeSediment_FD_184131 | JGI IMG/M metagenome (GOLD analysis project Ga0209498, IMG submission 184131) | Lake sediment microbial communities from Walker lake, Nevada to study Microbial Dark Matter (Phase II) - Walker Lake 11/02/13 Deep... | ecosystem: Environmental > Aquatic > Freshwater >...
AGGGCGCTTGATGCCTTGCGGGGGGGATTCGCGACTGTCGTCCGCAGCAGCCCCGGCTGGTCCGATCGCTTCGGTCGCGGCGAAGCGCGAATCGCGGTCTGGTCGATGACGGCGGCGCTGCTGTTGCTGGTCGCGGTGGCGTTTGTCTGGCTGCTGGGCTGATCCGTTACCTACCGTACGGAAGGCGCTCGCGGTGAGCTGCTAGCCTGCAAAGGCCTGATTCCCTGACGCCGAAAAGGAAACTGTAATGAACCGGAACATCACTTTACTGTCCGTCGCCGCCATGACTTTGCTTGGCGTGGCTCTCGTCGCCGCCGGTGGGTCCACAGCAAGCGGCTCCGACCAGGCGAAACTGGCCGGCGACGCCGGTCCCGGACCTTACGTCCAAGGCTGCGTCGACTGTCACGTGGAGGACGGCGCCGGGACCATCGGCGCCCTGCTCGGCACCATGAAGCACAAGAACGTGGACCGGCAGACCTCGGCAGTGCCCGGGGACTGCGCCGAATGTCATAGCGACGACGGCGGCTACACGCCGCTCGGCGAAATGTCGCACATGCTGCATTACGAGAACCCGGCGAGCAACGCGTTCATCCGCGATTATGGCGGGAATTGCCTGCATTGCCACGCGCTTGACGCCTCGACGGGCGTGATCAGCATCAAGTCCGGGCCGAAGAACTGGTAAGCGCGGGCGGTTCAAGGCGCCGCAGTGAGCGCCCCGGCGTCAGGCGGGTTCCAGGCCCAGGCGGGGAGCGCGGATGCGCTCCCACGCTTTTTCGTGGAAGAAGTAGGCCACGGTATTCAGCGAGGGCTCGATCAACGCGATGGCGCCGCCGACCGCCAGGCTGCCGGTCAGGGCATAGCCGACGCTGAACGCGACCACGAAATGTACGGCGGCGAGAATGAACGCGAGCAATACTGTCCAGCACAACTTCAACAGGAATCGATAAGTCATCCGCGCACCTCAGTCGTACTTGAACCGCTCCGCGATGATCTGCCTGCCTGGTACCCGGAACGACAGCAAGCTGCGCTCGACACTGTTCATCATCGGCGGCGGCCCGCACACGAAATAGATCCATCGCTCCCGCTCCAGCGGGTCGAGGCAGGCCTCGCGCATTTCTGTCGAGAGTTCGCCCACCGGTCCACGCCACCCCGGCGGCGGCTCCGAGAGCACGAGCTTCAAGTCCAGTTGCATCTCTGCCGCGATCGACTCGAGCTCCTCCCGGTACAGGATCTGGGTGGCCAGGCGGTTGCCGTAGACGAGGAGGAGGCGACCCCGCCAGCGCTCGGCGCGCAGCTGGCGCAGGATGCCCATGACCGGCGCGTCACGCTCGGGATTGACCACCAGTTCCCAGGTGCGATCGGCGACCTGGCGGTTCGCCACCACGCGGTAGGGGCGCCGCAATTGCATGAGCGGCTTCACGATGTAGACGAACAGCAAGGTCAGAATGGCGAGGCCGGCCAGCGCTATCCAGAATGCAGCCAGCAGGCGGTCGGCGCTGTGCGAGCCGACGGCGAGCGTGTGATGCAGGCCGAAGCCGGCGATCAGGGCGGCCCCGAGGCCGTGGCTGGCGCGCCATACCTCATACCTGAACGGCAGCCGATCGCGAAAGATGCCCATCGGGACGAGCACCAGCAGCGCCCAGGCGATGACTCCGGAGCGATACCACTCCATGGTGAACATGCGCTGGACGAAGGCGACGGCCCGCATGGGGTCCGGGCCGAGCCGGGGCACGGCGTAAAGGAACGGGTGGACCAGCAGGAACAGCAGCACGCCCAGCGCGACGGCAAGATACAGCGCCAGCAGCGCCGCCCCGCTGAGTCCACGCGGAGTCAATCGTTGCTTATCCCGAGCCGGCGAGGGGCCGGGAGGCACGGCAATGCGTGGAAACGTATCAATTCACGGTACTCTATTCCCATGAGATTCCCCTCGGGGTGCGGCCGGCGCGTCATCGCTCAGACTGCTCCAGCGGCTGCCTGGTGCAGGATCTCGGCCCTTGTTCTGCTCATGGCCGCGTCGCCGCCAGGCGTGCGCGCCGAAGTGCCGGACGAGGCCCCGGTCGAGACCCCGGCCGGCGAATCGGCGGGCGCCTGCGCGCTATCCGACGCAGAACTCGAGGCGCTCGGAGCGCGCATCGGCCATGTCGCCATCAATGCCCTCGACATCTTCGATGTAGAGGATCCGCAGGAAGACAAGGCGTTGTTCCGCGCGATGAACCGGCTGCATGTCCGGACGCGCGGCCCGGTCATCCGGCGGCAACTGTTGTTCGACACCGGCGACCCGTTTTTCCGCCAGCGGCTCGACGAGTCCGAGCGCATCCTGCGGAACACCGACTACCTGTACGACGCGGAGATCGTGATCACTGCCTGCGACGAGGGGACGGTCGACATCAAGGTGACGACCCAGGATGTGTGGACACTCAAGCCGGGTATCGACGTGTCGCGCAGCGGCGGCGAGAGCCGCGTGGGCCTCGATTTGCAGGACGACAACTTTCTCGGGCGCGGCGGCAGCGTGCGCTTCCGGCGCAAGAACGACGAGGAGCGCCAAACGACGGAAGTCGGTTACGCCGATCGTAATGTCGCCGGGCGCTGGATCGCGTTGAATACCACCATCGCCGACAACAGCGATGGCCACGAGTTCAGCCTCGCCCTGGCGCGACCGTTCTATTCGCTGGATACCCGCTGGGCCGCCGGTGGCGCGATGCAAGATGCGAAACGCAACGACCGCGTCTATTCGCTGGGCGACGAGATCGGGCGTTTCCGTCACGACATCGAGTATTTCGATATTTTCGGCGGCGGCTCGCGGGGACTGCGCGACGGCTGGGTGCGGCGCTGGCTCGGCGGCGTCGTCTACGACAACCGCGCCTTCGAGAACTGGCAGGATTCGCTGGCGCCGGAGCTGGTGCCCGAGAACCGGCAACTCGTCTATCCCTATGTGGAGTACCAGCTGCTCGAGGACCGGTTCCTGCGGGCGTCGAACCTCGACCAGATCTACCGCACCGAGGACGTGGCGCTGGGCGCCCAAATGAGATTCCGCCTTGGCTGGCTGTCGACGCCGCTCGGCGCGGACCGCAGCGGCGCAATCTTCGAGGGCGCCGCGAGCCGCGGCTACGGCGATCCGGCGCGAATGCTGTGGGATTTATCCGCCCACACCTCCGGACGCGTGGAGAGCGGCACGCTGGCCAACACGATGGTCGGCGGCGCGGCCCGCTGGTACCTGCGCCAGTCCGATCGCTTCCTGTTGTTCGCGGCGATCCGCGGTGACGTCGGCGAGGAGCTGGACCTGGACAATCCGCTCGAACTGGGCGGCGACAACGGCCTGCGGGGCTATCCCTTGCGCTACCAGCGTGGCGATTCGCGAGCGCAGTTCACCATCGAGCAGCGCTACTTCACCGACATCTATCTCTGGCGCGTGCTGCGGGTCGGCGGCGCGGTGTTTTTCGACGCGGGGCGCGTCTGGGGCGACAACCCCTATGGCGGCGAGAACCTCGGCCTGCTGACCGACATCGGTTTCGGGCTGCGCCTCGGCAGCACGCGCTCCAGCATGGGCAGGATGCTGCACATCGACTTCGCTTTCCCGCTCAACGGCGACAGCTCGATCGACAGCTTCCAGTTCCTGGTCGAGGGCCGGCGAGGTTTCTGACCGAAAACCCCCTGCCGGCGCTTGGCTACCGGCGTTTATGCGGCTAGGGTAGGACCATGCTCATCGATTGCCACGTGCACCTCAATAACTACGACGATACCCGCAGCCGGTCGGTCGAGGCCATGGCCGCCGACTTGTTCGCGGCCATGGACGAGAATGGCGTCGACCATGCCGTGGTGCTGACCTCGTACAAGGTCAATGCGCATCGCCCCCATATCGACGAGGTCATCCGCGTGGTCGGCGGCGATCCGCGGATCACCATCGTCGAGGGGCTGCGCTGGCGCGATCCTGACGAACGCACTGACCTGTACAACCTCGAGGACAGGATTCGCGATGGCCTGGTCAAGGGCATCAAGCTGTACCCCGGCTACGACCGCTACCCGATCAATGACCCCTCGCTGGAAAGCGTGTTCCGCATCGCCGAAAAACACGACGTGCCGGTGATGATCCATTGCGGCGATACGTATTCCAAGCACGCCAAGGTGCGCCAGGCGCACCCGCTGCTGGTTGACGACATCGCCGTGGATTACCCGGACGTGCGCTTCGTGATCTGCCATCTCGGCAACCCGTGGTTCCAGGACGCGGCGGAAGTGCTGTACAAAAACGACAATGTCTACGCCGACATTTCCGGCCTGACGCTCGGGGAGTTCCACTACGAATTCGAACGCTACATGCTGCAGCGAGTCCGCGACATGATCAGCTACATGGGCGACCCGGGTAAGCAGCTGATGTACGGCACGGACTGGCCGCTCGCCGGCATGCGCACCTATCGCCGCTTCTTTGACAGCCTGGAGCTGTCCGCCGACGCCAAGGAAGGCATGGCGTGGCGCACCGCTGCACAGCTCTTCCGGATCGATGTCCCCGGTTCATCCACGCCTGCTTGAGGACTGCCACGTCCTTGGGCAGCTCGAGCTGTGCCGCGTGCTGCTGCATCGTAATTCATCGGTCCCCTGGTTCATTCTCGTCCCGGATGTCGCCGCTGAACTGATTGAACTGCATGAACTCGACGCCGGGGCCAGGCAGCGCCTCGACGCCGAGCTCGACCTGGTGGCGAGATTCACGAAAGAGCGCTTCGACGCCGCGAAACTCAACGTCGCGGCGATCGGCAACATCGTCCCGCAGCTGCATGTTCACGTCGTCGGCCGGCGTCCGGACGACCCCTGCTGGCCCGGCGTGGTCTGGGGCCGCCTCCCCGCCGGACCGGCCTGGCCCGAAGCGACGCTCGCGGCGCTGGCGGATGAGCTGGCGGTGCTCGGTATGCGGACGTGGCGCAGTTGAGCCCCGGTCCTGGCGGCGCCCGGGCGAACCGCCATCAATTGCCCGATGCGATGCCGCGGCGTACTCTCGGGTACGGCATTGCGAGCGCCCCGGGTCGGGCGCGGGAGGCTGCTATGAGGCGGAAATACCCAAGCGGATGGCCGGGCGCCGTCGTGGCGGCGCTGCTGCTTGCCTTCGCCGGGGCGTCGGTGCTGGCCTCAGACGACGACGCCGTGCGCGCAGCGGCGATGGACTATGCCGAGGCCTGGACGACCGCCGACGGCGATCGCATGGCGCGCGTGCTGCACCCCCAGGCGACCATGCGTCGCGTTGTCGCGGACCTCCTCACGGGAGAGCCGCGCCTGCAGTTCATGGATGCCGCTACCGTGGTGAGCGCTACCCGCGACGGCGCTGGCCGGGAGGGCGATGCCGGCCCGCTTAATCTCCGGGTGGCGATTCTTGACCGCCATGGTGATATGACAGTCGCGCGGGTGGTTTCGCCGTTGTACGTCCACTACCTCCAACTGGTCCGCTGGGACGATCGCTGGGTCGTGCTGGCGATACTCTGGAGCACGGTCGCCGCGCCCGGCGACGAACCGCAATAGCCGGAGGCGCCGCATGACCATCCAGCCCAGGATTCTCGTGGTCGGCGGCACCGGCGCCCAGGGTGGCAGCGTGGCGCGCCACCTGCTGGCCGAGGGACGCTGCCGGGTACGCTGCCTGACCCGTCGCCTCGACTCACTCGGAGCCCGCGCGCTGGCGGACGCCGGGGCGGAGGTCGTGCTGGGCGACCTGGCCGACCGGGAAAGCCTGGACGCCGCCCTGGCCGGGTGCGAGGCCGCATTCGGCGTCACGAACTATTTCGAGCATTTCGACGCCGAGTACGAGCTCGGCGCGCAGTTCCTCGACGCCGTGGTCGACTCGGCGGTCGAGCACCTCGTGCTGAGCACCCTGCCGAGCGCGAGCGCGCTGTCGGCGGGCAAACTGCAGGTCCCGCACTTCGAGCACAAGGCGCGGCTCGAGGCGCTGGTGCGCCACCGGGAGATTTTCGCCACCTTCGTACACGTGGCGTTTTACTACGAGAACTTCCTCTACAACTGCCAGCCCAGGCTCCAGGAGGATGGCAGTTATGCCTTTGGCTTTCCGCTGGGGGCGGCGACGCTGTCCGCAGTGGCGGCCGAGGATATCGGCGGAGTAATCGCGGCGATTTTCCGCAAGCCGGAGGCATTCCAGGGCAAGACGGTGCAGATCGTCGGCGACCAGCAACCGGCCGCCGACTATGCCGCCGCAATCGGACGCGCCACTGGGCGAACGGTCCGCTACCAGCACATCCCGCGCGAGGACTTTGCGCGGTTGCCGATCCCCGGGGCCGCCGCCCTGGCGGACATGTTCGAGCTGTATCGCAGCCACGTGGGCGCAAGGCCGGAGGACCTGGCGGCCAGCCGTCGCCTGTACCCGGGCCTCCGGGATTTCACCGCGTGGGCGCTGGCCAACGGTGATGCGCTGCGCGCGGCGATGGACGCCTGAGTCAGTCGCGCTCGAAGGTGTAGAACAGGTCCGCCGCCTGCTCCTCGCCAGAGGTGGCCTCGAGCGACAGTCGCTGGTTGATCTGGTACCGCAGCCGCAGCGTGTTGACGGTATCGAACAACCCGAGGCCGTAGCCCACGTATACGCCGCCGCCGATGTACCGGCCCACAACCAGGGAGGCGCCCTGGCCGTCGTCGTCGGCGCTCACCGAGACGTCGTCGAAGCCGAGCCGCCTGCCGAGGTCCTGGGCGATCACGTTGCCGCCCGACAGGGCGAGGGAGTTCGCCGCCTGGGTCACTGTCCGCTGCTCGCCGGACTGGAGCTCGTTCAGGCTGCGGCCGAGCGTCAGGTAGGACAGCGCCTCGGCGCGGGGCATCGGCGGATCGGAATAGACCGAGATCTCCGGTTGCTGCAGCGTGCCCCGCACCAGCGCGCCGGCGGTCACCTGGTCGACTCGGCGCACCGCCCTGATCTCGAGCCCGGGGTTTTCCAGCGGCCCCCCGGTATAAATCAGGCGGCCGGTCTCGATCTCGAGGCGCTGGCCGAACGCGCCGAAGGTTCCGTCCACCACGCGCAGCTCGCCGCGGCCCCATGGCAGGGTTTCCGGCTGGATGACCGTCAGGATGCTGCCCTCGACGCTGCCGCGGAGCCCGGAGGCCTGGATCTGGACATCCGGCCCGACGGTGACGCGCACCCGGCTACTCACCCGCACGCCTTCCTCCTCGGCGGGCGCACTCGGTCCGACCAGGACCTCGTCGGGGCTGGCGGTGACGGCAGTGGCTCCGCCCACGCCGGTGATGCGCGCGAACGGGATGACGACGTCGCCGCCGATGGCGATGGCCCGGCCCGTGTAATGCAGGCGCAGGTTCGGGCTGGCCGTCACCCGGGCCTCGGGGAGGTTGGCCAGCAGCAGCTGTTCTCCCTTCAGCGTCGCGCGGCCTTCGACGCCGTCGGCATTGAGGTCGAAGGTGCCCTCGGTCTCGAAACTGCCCTCGTCGGAGCGGCCCGTGGCCGTAAACACCAGTATTCCCTCGACCAGCGTCGCGAGTACCTGGATCTCGTCGGGCCGCAGGCCCAGGGTCGGCATGTCGACCGAGCCGTCCTGCAATTCGAACCTGGCTTCCAGCACAGGCGCGCTGAGCGTGCCGCCGATGGAGGCGAGCAGGCTGGCCTTCCCTTCCAGCTCCGCCAGTTCCGGTATCAGCGAGGGCAACAGGTGCAGCTGGGTCAGTTCCGCGTCGATGCTCCCGTCGAGGGGCGGGTCAGGCGCGTTCCAGCCGACGGCCAGCCGTCCGTCGAGATGGTCGGCGCCCTCGAGTTCCACGCTCAGCACGGCTTGCGCCGTTGTCTCGTCGCCTGCGAGCACGAGACTGCCGCGCATCCAGGAGAGCAGTGACTTGTCGTCTTCCTCGGTGGGCCGGATCTCGCCCGCCGTCAGCTCCAGTCCGCCGGACAGATTGCGGAACAGCTCGTCGTCGGCCTCGACGTTGATCCGGCCGGTGAGCACTCCGGTCGCCAGCAGTCCCCGGCCGAAGCGCCGGCTGAGCGGGTCGAGGTCGAGCTGCGAGAGGTTCGCACTGCCGCGCCACGGTCCTGCCCGGTTCCAGTCGCCCTCGATGCACAACAGCCCGAAGGTGCCGTCCATGCAGGCCGAGCCGAGCGACACGGCGTCGGCATCCGCGCCGAGCTGCGCCGGCGCCTGCAGGGTCCAGACCGGCTGATCCTCATCGGTGAGGACGATCTCGGTCAGGAGTCCGTCCCAGCGGCGCTCGGCGAGCCCTCCGTGCAGCGCCAGCAGGAAGGACTGGTCGAGGTAGGGTCGCTCGAACTCCAGCCGCGCGCGATGGTCCGCCGGAACGCCCTGCGCCTCCAGTCGCAGGTTCGAGCCCGGGCCCGGGGCCGTCGCGAAATTCGTGAGCTCGGCGAGAACTTGCGAGGAGACTTCGCCGGACATATCGACCATGGCGTCGATGCGCAGTGCGCGGGCGCGGTTCCCCTGCCAGCGCAGCCGCTCGCCGTCGACCTCGAGCTCGATTCGCGGTGCAGCGCGCGTGCCGGCGACGGTCGCCGACGCACCCAGCTTGCCGCGCGCCTGCGGATCGAGCGCTTGCAGGGCGGGGACGTCGAGTGCCGCGGTGAGCGCGACCGTTGCATCATCGAGCCGGCCGCTGGCTTGCAGCGAGGCATCGCCGACGACGATGCGCGCGTGGCGCAACTGGTAGGCGCCTGCGCTGAGATTCAGGTCGGCTTCGCCCGACAGGGGCAGTGATCGCAGCTCGCCGCGGAGCGACCGCAGCGTGACGTCGAGTCCGTTCGCGCCGCCCGGCAAGCCGCTGAGCTCAAGCGAGCCGGCCAGCCGGCCGGGCCATTCAGGCAGCATCCCCGAGGGATCCAGGTCCGCGAACTCGAGCTGGAAATCCGCTGCCTGGTCGCCGTCCCACGCGATGCGACCGGCGCCTTCGACGGTGCCGTCGAGCAGCTGCGCCGTGAGCGTCTCCACCTGCAGGCCCTGTGCATCGCCGGCGGCCGCCAGCGCAAGCTCGACCGGCGGGAGGTCCGGCAGCCGCGCATGCCCCGTCGCCGCGATCCGGTAGTCCAGCCGATCATCCGCCGTTTCGAGCGTCCCGTTGGCGCTGGCGCTGATGGTTTCGTCCGCGGAACGTAGTTCGAGGCTCTCGATGGTGAGCAGCGTGCCCGCCCAGTTCAGCACGCCGTCCAGTACCAGGTCTGGCAGGCCGTCGCGGCGCGCCTCGGCCTGTGCAACCAGGTCCCAGCGGTCGCCCGCGCCGCTGCCGCGCAGCTCCACGCGAGGCAGGTCGATTTCCCGGCCGCGGCCGTCCAGCGGCCATCCCAGGCCGTCGCCGCTGAGCGTAAACTCCGCCGCGGGTTCATCGCCGGGCTCGAAACGGCCGTCGGCGCGCAGCGTGGCGCCGTCTTGCAGCTTGAGCTCGAGTCGCTGCAACACGGCGACGTCATTCGTCCAGCCGCCCTGCGCCTCGATGGCCGTCGAGCCGGCCAGGTACGCCGGCAGCTCGAAGCTGCCTGTCACCAGGCTGTCCTCGATACCACCTGCGACCCGCAGCCGGGCCGCCAGACCATCCAGCGTCTCCGGCCACAGGGCGGGGTTCGACGGCAGCGGCTCGATGATCACGTCCAGCGCCCATGCGGGCGCATCCGGCAGCCCGCGCACGATCCCGTCGATGCGGGCCGCCAGCGGAGCCGAGACTTGCTGCGCCACGGTGAGCTCGGCCGGCAGCCCCTCGACGCGCGTGCGGCCGGCGAACCCGGTCTCGTCCAGCGCCAGTTGCCAATCGAGGTCGACGTCCCAGGCTTGCGCGGGGTCCGAAGAAAGCCGCGCGTGGCCGGCGATCTGGCCACGGCTGCTCTGCAGTTCGAGGCGATGGAGCGCCAGGTGCCGTCCCGACGCCTGCCCGGACAACTCGAGGTCAAGGCCTTCGACCAGGATCTCGCCGTCGGAGCGCACCGCGCCGTCGCTGATGGCGAGGCGGTCGAGCATCACCGTGACCGGCAGCGAAAAGGGTTCGGCGTCGCCGGGCGCTGCGTCGTCGGGGGCCGCCGCGCTCGACTCGAGTTCGAGGCGGGGCCCGATGATGCGCAGCTCGAGCACGTGCACGGTTCGTCGCAGCAGCGCAGCCGGTCGCCAGTCGAAGTAGGCGCCCGCGATTTCGCCTCGCAGGCCCGGCGCGGCGATTTCAATGCGTCCCAGCGAAACCGGGCCGACGAGGCGGCCTTCGATGTCCGCTGGGTCCAGGGTGACGGGCAGCAGCGGCAGTGCACGCGCCGCCAGGAACCGCAGCCCCCCCGTGGTGCCGCCCAGCCAGGTCATCGCACCGGCCAGCGTCGCCAGCAGCACGAGCGCGAGGATGCGCTTGCGGTACTTCACAGGTCCGGCCTGATCGAGAGGTGTAAGCGCCAGCTGCGGCTTTCCGTGATGGAGCGGGCCGCGCCGATGCGCAGCGTGCCGATGGGCGTGTGAATGTTGAAGGCCGCGCCAGCGGAGACTTCTACGTCCAGCTCGAACACGTCGAGCGCATTGCCGGCGTCCACGAAGGCCGCCAGCGCTACCCGGTTCCAGACGCGCCGCTCCGCCTCCACGCTGCTGAAAATCAGGTGCCGGCCGCCGATCACGTTGCCGTTATCGTCCTCCGGTCCGAGGGAATTGAAGCTGTAGCCGCGGACGCTCTGGTCGCCGCCGGCGAAGAATCGCTGCGAGGCCGGCAGGGTATCGAAGCCGTCGACGATGCCGATGCCCAGCGCGCTGCGAAGGAAAAAGCGCCAGTTGTCGCCGACCGACCTGACCAGGTTGGCCTCGGTCTCGAGCCGCAGGAAATCGGTGCTTGCGCCGAGGTACTTGTGAGATCCGCGCAAGTCGCCGCGCACGCGGAAACCGCGGCGCGTAAACAGGATGTCGTCCGCGGCCAGTTTCTCCATGCCCGCGCCGGGCAGCACCAGCAGGTCGCGGAAATTCGGCTCGCCCGGCACCCGCGTCCGCTCCTCGATGAGATCGGTGTATAGCGTGCGCTGCCAGCCGCCGCCGCGCCGTGTCACGTGGCTGATGCCCAGGTTGGCGCGCCGGCTCTCGAGGTCGGCCAGGTCCTCGTACACCAGGCCGCCACGGAACAGCAGGCGCTCGTTCAGTGGATCACCGATCGGGATCCGGTAACGGCCGGAGAACTCGTTGAGGTTCTCCGAGAGGCGCAGGAGCATACCGGCGGAATGCCCGGCCTCATTGAGGCGACGCCAGTCCACGCCGAGGCTGCCGCGCACGCCGGTATCGGTGGCGTAGCCGACGCCGGTCCTGATGCGCTGCCGGCGGGTCGGCGTGGTCTCGATGAGGATCGGCACGGTGAGGGTCTCGGGATCGGGCGCGCCCGTTTCCACGACGACGTTGGCGAAAAACAGGCTGTCCGTCATGCGGTACTGCGCCCGCAGCAGGGCGGCGGTGCTGTAGTACCCGCCTTCCTCGATATCGACGATCCGCGCCAGCAGGTCCTCGTTGAGGATGTCCTGCTCGACGGTCACCGTCCCGAAGCGATAGCGCGGCCCGGTCTGGAGGTGCAGGACCACGCGGGCGGAGTGCTCAGACACGTCCACCTCCAGCCGTCGCTGTTCGAAGCTGGCGTCCATGTAGCCCAACATCGCCGCCGTGCTCTGCAGGTTGTTGCGCAACCGGTCGTGCTCCTGGTGCCGCAGGCGGCGGCCGACCCGGATCGGGCTCTGCTCAATCACCTCCAGCAACCGCTGGTCGGCGCTGCCGTCGCCGAGCAGGCGCACGTCGATCTCGCTCACCAGCACGGGCTCGCCCGGCTCGATCCGGAGCGTGGCGAGCCAGTCTTCGCCTCGGCGCTCCAGCCGGCTCTCGATGCGCGGCCGGTAGAAGCCGAATGGCCGCATCGCCTGGCGCACCTCGTTGCGCGCCCTGCCGTGCAGCCGTCGCACGGCGGCTTCAGACAGGTCTTCGCGCGCCCCCAGCCGCACCAGTGTCAGCGTCGCGCGGATGTTTTCCTCGATTTCGCTGTCGACGCCGGTGATTTCCACCTTGACCGCCGCCTGCGCGGTCCAGGACAGCAGGCAGCAGCACGCCAGCAGCAAGGCAAGCACTGCTTGCTGCAAGGAGCTTCTGGCTGCGCGCCGCGCGCGGCGTGGTGTATCTGCTTGGGGCACTGGCGTTCCGTTGAACGGCTCGATCTGCCCCCATTCTAAGGGTTCCGGCAATACACCGCGTCAGCGGTCGAGCGCGCGCCAGCCGATATCATGCCGGTAGAAGGCGCCTTCCCAGCGGATCTTTGCCGCGAGCTCGTAGGCCTTGCGCTGCGCTTCGGCCACGCCTTCGCCAAGCGCCACGGCGCACAGCACCCGTCCGCCGCTGGTCAGCACCTGGTCGTGTCCCTCGCGCGTGCCGGCGTGGAAAATCTTGACATCGTCGTGGCCCGCATCGGCATCCAGGCCGGAGATCGGGTCGCCTTTACGGTAGCTTTCCGGGTAACCCGCGGCGGCGAGTACGATGCCGAGCGCCGCGCGCGCGTCCCACTCGCAGCTGGCGCCGTCCAGCCGGCCCGCCAGCGCCGCGAGGCACAGCGCCACCAGGTCGGACTTCATCC
>Ga0209498_1001952_pt1 | contig 12543 bp, 7 predicted proteins | sample WalLakDeSediment_FD_184131 | JGI IMG/M metagenome (GOLD analysis project Ga0209498, IMG submission 184131) | Lake sediment microbial communities from Walker lake, Nevada to study Microbial Dark Matter (Phase II) - Walker Lake 11/02/13 Deep... | ecosystem: Environmental > Aquatic > Freshwater >...
CAGGGCGCCCCGGGCGGACGCGGTGGCGCGCGTCGCGGCGGACGCCGCAGCAAGGGCATCGACTACGACTACAGCTACGCGGCGGCCGAGGCGGGTGGCGGCAAGACGACCACCAAACTCGGTGACGTGTACGCGGACCTGTTCGCCCAGTTCGGCCTCACCGACGTGAAGGAAGAGAAGCGGCCGGCCGACTCGGCGCCCGCCAAGAAGGCGGAGCCCGCCACCGCCGAGGGCGAGGCCGACGCGCCGGCCGGCGAGGCCACGGTCGCCGCCGGCTCCGAGATCGCCACCGTGCCCGAGTCCGAGCCTGCCGCGGCCGATGCGCCGATCGCCAAGCCCGAACCCGTCGCCGCCAAGCCGGTCGAGGAGGAGCCCGTCGATCCGGAGAACGCGATCGACACCGCCGAGGCCGCGGCCCTGCTGACCGCCGCGTTCCGCAGCGGCAAGCGCCCGCTGCGTCCCGCCGATGCCGAGACCCCGGCCGACGCAGATGCGTCCGCGGCCGCCGACGAGGCCGCCGAAGCGGCCGCCGAAGCCGCCGCCGAAGCCGCCGCCGATGCGGCCGCCGACGCGGACGCCGACGAGGCACGCGACGACGACGCGACCGCCGGCACCGACGACGAAGACGAGCACGCCTGATCGCGGGCGCGCGTCGCGCGCCCGACCACGAACGCCAACGCGAAGGGCGACCCCACGGGGTCGCCCTTTTCGAGCGCGGGTCGCGGCCGCCGTCGGCTTGGCCGGCGGCGCTGCCGTCGGCTTGGCCGGCGGCGCTGCCGGCGGCGCCGCGGCCTCACATGCGCCGGAGGCGGGCGATCCGGTCGTCGATCGGCGGGTGCGTCGCCAGCCAGGTCAGCGCGTTGAGGCGCGCCACCGGGTTGGTGAAGTACATGTGCTGCACGCCCTCGCTCACCCTGAGCGGCGCGCCGCGGTAGTCGCGCAGCTTCTGCAGCGCCTTGGCCAGTCCCTCGGGATTGCGGGTGATGTAGGCGCCGGTGGCGTCGGCGAGGTACTCGCGGCGCCGGCTCACGGCCAGCCGCAGCATCGTCGCCAGGATCGGCGCCAGGATCAGCACCACGACGAGCAGCACCATCGCGATCGCCTGGCCGCGGCCGCCGCCGCTCGACGTCGATCGGCGCGACCGGCCGCCGTACGCCGTGCCGCGCCACACCACGTCGCGCAGCAGCACGATGGCGCCGACGGTGGCCGCCAGCATCGAGGCGAAGCGGATGTCGTAGTTCTTGACGTGCGCCATCTCGTGGGCGACCACGCCCTCGAGCTCCTGCCGGTCGAGGAGGTCGATCAGGCCCCGCGTCACCGCGATGGCCCCGTGCTGCGGGTCGCGCCCGGTGGCGAAGGCGTTGGGCGCCGGGCTGTCGATCACGTACAGCTTGGGCATCGGCACCCCCGCGCCCAGCGCCACCGCCTCGGTGACGTTGACCAGGTAGCGGTGCTCGTCCTTCGTCGCGGGCCGGGCGCCCGACACGGCCAGGGCCATCTTGTCGGAGAGCCAGTAGGCCGCCGCGCTCTGCCCGATGGCCAGCACGCCGGCGATGCCGATGAAGGTCCAGGCCGCGCCGGGATCCAGCGCCAGCGCCAGCAGGTAGCCGATCGCCACCAGCAGCAGCACCATGAAGCCGGCCAGCACCCACGACGCGCGGCGGTTGGCGGCCTGCCAGTCGAGCAGGCTGATCCTGCGCCCGCTGAGCGGATCGGTGATCGTGTCCGGGATGCGGGGCCGAGCGCCGGAGGCGGTGGTCACGCGACCTCCACCGTCCGCCGATCAGGCCGTGGCGCCGAACGACACCTGCGGCAGTTCCTTGTCGCCCTCGGGAACCTCGAGGTAGACGTGCTTGGTCTTGCCCATCGGGCCGGCGAAGAAGTTGCCCGGGATGGTGGTGATGACCGTGTTGAACTGCAGGACGGCGTCGTTGTAGAACTGCCGCGCGTAGGCGATCTTGTTCTCGATGCCCGCCAGCTCCTCCTGCAGCATCATGAAGTTCTGGTTGGCCTTGAGATCCGGGTAGGCCTCCGAGATGGCGAACAGCCGACCCAGTGCCGCGGTCATCATGTTGGCCGCCTCGGCCGACTGGTCCACCGACCGCGCCCCGGCCATCGCCGCGCGCGCCCTGCCGACGTTGTCGAACACCTCTTTCTCGTGGGCGGCGTAGCCCTTGACCGTCTCGACCAGGTTCGGCACCAGGTCGGAGCGGCGCTTCAGCTGCACGTCGATCTGGCTCCAGGCGTTCTGGTACCGGTTCTCGAGCGTGACGATGCGGTTGTAGACGTTGATGCCCCAGAGGACCAAGGCCCCCAGGATGACGAGCACGACGATCGTAGACACGACGCCACCACCTCCGGCGTCAGTGTAGCGCGCTGCCCCCGCCGGAGCGCGCCGCGATCACGCCGCCGCCCAGGAGGCGGTCGCCATCGTAGACGACGGCCGACTGCCCGACCGCGACCGCGAACTGCGGCGCGTCGAAGGCCAGCTCGAAGCGCTCGTCGTCGATGCGCGTGAGGGCCGCGGGTTCGGGGGCCTGGCGGTAGCGCACCTGCGCCGCGACGCGGGCGGGCAGCAGCGCGGGGTCGAGCAGCCAGTTCGCCCGCTCCGCGGTCAGGCCGGTCCAGTGGCAGGCCTCGCGCGGTCCCACGACCACCGTGTTGCGTTCGGCGTCGAGATCGACCACCCAGCGGGGCTCGTGCGACTTCCACAGGCCCAGGCCGCGCTTCTGGCCGATCGTGTAGAAGGCCACGCCGCGGTGCTCGCCCACCGCCTCGCCCCCCCTTGCGACGTCGACGACGGGTCCGGGCTCGGCGGGCAGGCGCCCCTCCAGGTAGCCCCGGACGGTGTCCGGCACGAAGCACAGCCCGTTGGACGAGGGCTTCCAGGCCACCGGCAGCCCCCTCGCCACCGCCTGCGCCCGCACCTCCGCCTTGGTCAGCTCGCCCAGCGGGAACAGCAGGTACGGCAGCACCCGGCGCGGCAACGCCCACAGGAAGTAGGTCTGGTCCTTGTCGTCGTCGCGGCCGCGGTGCAGCTCCACGCCGTGGGGCCCGTCGACCCGGCGCACGAAGTGCCCGCTGGCCATGAAGTCGCACCCCAGCCTGCGCGCGCGCTCGGCGAACGACCCGAACTTGATCTCGCGGTTGCACCAGACGCACGGGTTCGGCGTCTCGCCACGCCGGTACGCCGGCACGAACGGGTCGACCACGATGCGGTCGAACGCCTCGCGCGCGTCGACCAGGTAGAACGGCACCTCCAGCCGATCGGCGATGCGGCGCGCGTCGAAGGCGGCCTCCGGGCTGCAGCAGACCTCGAAGCCGCCGTCCGGCCGGTCGTCGGGCCAGAAGCGCAGCATCGACCCGACCACCTCGAACCCCTGCTCGACCAGCAGCGCCGTCGCGACCGACGAGTCGACGCCGCCGGACATCGCCGCCAGCACCTTGGGGCGGGGCGGCGGGGCAGCGGTCTCGACGGCGGGCGGGGTGCGCATGGGACGACAGTGTACCCAGGCGACCGGGCTAGACTGGCGCTGGGAGGTACGACGTGAAGGTGCTGCGCATCGCCCAGGTGATCGTCCTCGTCGCGCTCGCGGCGTTCATCCTGCTGCTCCACAACGCCAATCCTGCGAACCTGCTGATGAAGCCTCTCCCGTCGATGCCGCCCGCGCTCGTCTTCTCGATCGTCGCCGTCGGCGCGTGGCTCGTCGGCTGGCTGCCCGGCCGGCTGCGCGTATGGCGGCTGCAGCGGAAGCTCTCGGCGGCAGAGGCCGATCGTGACACCTTGACGCTCGAGCTCGAGAGCGCCCGCCGCAGCGAGCCCAGCGATCCGATCATCCCCGACCGCCAGGCGGCCGACCTGCGCCGCGGCGACGACCCGACCGACTACCTGTGACGCGTGCGCCCGACGCGCCGACCACGGCGCGTTGGCGGGTCCGGCCGCCCGCGCCGCCCGCGGCCGTGGCCCGGCTGTCGGCCGCGTTGCGGGTGCACCCGCAGCTGGCGGCGGTGCTGTGGTCGCGCGGCCTGCGCGACGACGCGGCCGACCACCTCGATCCGCCCCTGGCCCCCAGCGCCATCCCCGACCTCGCTCCCGCCGCCGAGCGGTTGGCCGACGCGATCGACCGCTCGCTCCGCGTCCGCGTGCACGGCGACTACGACGCCGACGGCATCACCGGCACGGCCATCCTCACCCTCGGGCTGCGCGCGCTCGGCGCCGAGGTAACGCCGTTCATCCCCCACCGCGTGCACGAGGGGTACGGCATCCACCCCGACCGGGTCGCGGCGCACGCAGCCGCCTGCGACCTGTTCGTCACCGTGGACTGCGGCATCGCCAACCTCGCCGAGATCGAGGCGCTGCAGGCCGCCGGGGTCGAGGTCATCGTCAGCGACCACCACCTGCCGACCGACCGCGAGCCCGACTGCCTCGTCGTGCACCCGGGCCGCTCGCCCCTGGCGCGGCGCGGCCTGCCCGAACTCACGGGCGCCGGCGTCGCCTACCACCTGCTGTGGGCGGTGCACCAGCGTCTCGGCCTGCCCGACCCGACGGTCTTCGCCGACCTCGCCGCGGTGGGCACCATCGCCGACGTGGCGCCGCTGCTGGGCGAGAACCGGGCGCTGGTCAAGCTCGGACTGGCGCGCCTGCGCGACAGCGCGTGGCCGGGACTGCGCGCGACGTTGGCGCTGGCGCGCCTGCGGGCCGCGCCGACGGCGCGCGACGTGGCGTTCGGCCTGGCGCCGCGCCTCAACGCCGCCGGCCGGCTCGGCGAGGCCGACCTCGGCCTCGAGCTGCTGACCACCGCCGACGAGCGCCGCGCGCTGGAGATCGCCGCCCGGCTCGACGAGCACAACCGCGAGCGCCGCCGCATCCAGGACGCCATGCTCGAGAGCGCGCTGCCGATGGTCGACCCCGGGGCGCCGGCGATCGTCATCGCGGACGACGCCTGGCACCCCGGCGTCATGGGCCTGGTCGCCAGCCAGCTGGTCGAGCGCTTCCACCTTCCCACCTTCATCGTCGCCGACGGCAAGGGCAGCGTCCGCTCCACCCCCGGCATCAGCGCGGTCGGCGGCCTGCGGGCGGCCGCCGCCCACCTGCGCCGCTGGGGCGGCCACGCCCAGGCGGCCGGCTTCGCGCTCGACATGGCGCGCTTCGCGGACTTCCGGGAGGCGATCCACGCCTACGTGGCCGAGTTCCCCACGCCGGTGCCGACCGTGGTCGTGGATGCGCTGCTCGGCCTCGACGCCGTCGACGCCGACCTGTTCGCGGCCACGCACGAGCTCGAGCCGTACGGCGAGGGCCACCGCGCGCCCGCCTTCCTGTTGCGCGCCCCCGTGTCGGGCGCCCGCGCCGTCGGACACGAGGCCGCCCACCTGCAGCTGCGGCTCGCTGGCAACGGCATCGCCGAGACCAAGGGCGTGGCCTTCCGCCAGGGGGCGCTGGCCGAGCGGCTGGCCGTCGGCGATGCGGTGGACGTCGCCGCCGAGCTGAGCGAGAACGCCTGGAACGGCCGCACGACGATCGAGTTCCAGGCGCGCGCGGTGCGCCCGGCGGCCGTCCTGGCGCTGGGCGACGAGCTGAGCGAGGTCACCGGCAAGGCGCGCACCGTCGTCCGAGGCCCGGCCGCCGCCGGCCACCGGCCCGTGCGCGTCGATGCGGGCGCCGAGGATCCCCTCGCCGAGCTGCGATCGGCCCTGCAAGAGGGCGCCGTCGCCGCCATCGACCTGAGCGCGCCCGCCCTGGCCGCCCTCGAGGCGGAGGCGGACGCCTGGCCGACGGTGTCCGACGTGCGCACCGCCTGGGTCGCGCGCACCCGCGCGACCCGCGACCCGCACGCGCCGAAGCTGGCCGCTCGGGTGGACGCGGTGCTGCGCGAGCTCGGCCTGGTCGATGCCGCGGGGCGCGCGGTGACGGGCCGGAAGGCCGAGCCCTACGCCTCGGCCGCGCTGCGCGCCGGGCTCGTCCGGCGCTACCTCCTGCGCACGCTGGCCGAGGCCTACCGGCGGCTGGACGACGCCGGCTTCGAGCACGCGATCCGCGCGCTGGCCGACCTGCCGACCGACTGAGGAACCGCCACGGGTGCGTGGCATACTGGCGCATGCCCGCGGACGCCCCGTCGCGCCGAACCTCGACGCCGTCCGCCCGCGCGTCCGACCCCGACCTGCGCGCCCGCCTCGAGCGCGACCTGCGGGCGAGCCTCGCGGGCGAGGTGCGCTTCGATGCCGTCGCCCGCTCGCTCTACGCCACCGACGCCAGCCCCTACCGGATCGCGCCGCACGGCGTCGTCTTCCCGCGGCACCCAGGCGACGTCCGGGCGGCCCTCGAGGTCGCGCGCGCCCACGGCGTCCCGCTGCTGATGCGCGGCGGGGGCACCTCGCTGGCCGGCCAGACGGTGGGCGAGGCGGTCGTGGTCGACACCTCGCGCCACCTCGACCAGGTGCTGGCGGTCGACCCGGAGGCGCGCACCGCGCGCGTCGAGCCCGGCGTGGTGCGCGACCGGCTCAACGCGCGGCTCGCGCCGCTCGGGCTGCACTTCACGCCCGACATCAGCACCAGCGACCGCGCCACCATCGGCGGGATGGTGGCCAACGACAGCGCCGGCACGCGCTCGATCAAGTACGGCAAGACCGTCGACCAGGTGATCGCCATGACGGTGCTGCTGGCCGACGGCGCCGTCAGCGAGCTGCGCACCGTCGCCGGGCCGGAGCTCGAGGCCAGGCTGGCGGCGCGGGGCGTGGAGGGCGACGCCTACCGCACCGTCCACCGCATCGTCTTCGAGCACGAGGCCGAGATCCGCGCCCGCACCCCCAGGGTGATGCGACGCGTGGCGGGCTACCACCTCGACGAGCTGCTGCCGGGGCGCCCGTTCAACCTCGCCAAGCTGGTGTGCGGCAGCGAGGGCACGCTGGCGGCCATCCTCGACGTCACCCTGGCGCTGCACCCGGTGCCGCGCCGACGCGTGCTGGCCCTGCTGCACTTCGATGCGTTGGCCGCCGCCCTCGAGGCGGTCCCGGCGATCGTGGCGCACGGCCCGAGCGCGGTCGAACTCATCGACCGCGACCTGTTCGAGCTGGCGGCCGACAACCCGGCGCTCGCCCCGCACATCGGCTGGGTGCGCGGCGACCCCGCCGCGGTGCTGTCGGTGGAGTTCGACGGCGACGACGACGCCGAGCTCGCGGCGCACCTCGACGCCCTGGCCGCCGACCCCGGCGCCGGCGGCCGCGCCTACGCCACCTACCTGGCGAGCGACGCGGCGGCCCAGCACGAGGTCATCGAGTTCCGCAAGAAGGGCCTGGGCATCTACGCCACCGTGCCCGGCGCCGCCAAGCCGACCCCCTTCATCGAGGACGCCGCCATCCCGATCGAGCACCTCGCCGACTACGTGCCGCAGGTGCTCGAGGTCTGCCGCCGCCACGGCGCCAGGGCCGTGCTCTACGGGCACGCGTCGGTGGGCGTGCTGCACGTGCGGCCGCTGCTCGACCTGAAGCGCGGCGAGGGCGTCGCCGCGTTCCGGGCGATCGCCGACGAGGTGTTCGCGCTGGTGCAGCGCTACGGGGGCTCCTGGTCGGGCGAGCACGGCGACGGCCTGGCCCGCTCCGAGAAGCTGCGCGAGGCCTTCGGCGAGACCGTGTACCAGGCCTTCGTCGACGTGAAGCGGGCGTTCGATCCCGAGGGCGTGTGGAACCCGGGCAAGATCGTGGGCGCCCCGCCCATGACCGGCAATCTGCGGTACGGCGTCGGCTACCCGGCCGTGCACCTGCCGACGGTGTTCGACTTCGGGCCCGAGGGCCTGCTCGGCGCCGCCGAGGCCTGCACCGGGGTGGGCGCCTGCCGCAAGGAGGGCGTGGGCACCATGTGCCCGTCGTACATGGCCACCCGCGACGAGGCGCACGGCACCCGCGGGCGCGCCAACGTGCTGCGCGAGGCGATCGTCGGCGGCCTGCCGGGGGGGCTGACCAGCCGCGAGGTGCACGACGTCTTGGACCTCTGCCTGGAGTGCAAGGCCTGCAAGGCCGAGTGCCCCAGCCGGGTCGACGTCGGCAAGCTCAAGTCCGAGGTCCTGCAGGCGGCCTACGACGCCCACGGCACGCCCTTCTCGGCCCGCTTCATCGGCGGCGTCGCGCGCCTCGCGCCACTGGGCCAGGCGCTCGCGCCGCTCGCCAACGCGCTGCTGCCGCTCGCGCCGGTGCGCTGGGGGATCGAGCGGGCGACCGGGATCGACCGGCGGCGGACCCTGCCGGCCTTCGCCCGCCAGCGCTTCGACCGGGCGTTCGCCCGGCGCCGCCGCGCGCGGGCCCGCGCCGGGCCGCCGCTCGCCGCGACCGGGGACGCGCCGAGGGTGGCGCTGTTCGTCGACACCTGGGCCAACTTCCACGAGCCGGGCCCGGCCCACGCGGCCGTGCGGGTGCTCGCGGCGGTCGGGGCGCGGGTCGAGCTCGTGCCCTACCGCTGCTGCGGCCGCCCGCTGATCTCCCAGGGCCTGCTGCGGGAGGCGAGGGCACAGGCGACCGCCAACGTGGCCGCGCTGCGGCCCTACGTCGAGCGAGGCGTGCCGATCCTGGGACTCGAGCCCTCGTGCGTGTCAGCCTTCACCGACGACTACCCCGACCTGCTGCCGGGGCCCGACACCGACGCCCTCGCGCGCCACGTCCGGCCGCTCGAGGCGTGGCTGGCGGGGCGTTGGTCGAGCGGCGACCTGCGCCCCGCCGAGGTCTTCGAGCCGGGCGACGCGCCCGTGCTGCTGCACGGCCACTGCCATCAGAAGGCCGTGCTCGGCACCGGACCGGCCCGCGCGGTCCTCGGTTGGGCCGCACACGAGGTGCGCGAGGTCGACGCCGGCTGCTGCGGCATGGCGGGCAGCTTCGGCTACACCCACCACGCGCTGTCGCTCGCCATCGGCGAGCAGCGGCTGTTCCCCGCCGTGCGGGCGCACGCGGGCGAGGTGGTCGCCTGCGGCTTCTCCTGCCGGCACCAGCTGGCCGACGCCACCGGCACGCGCCCCCGCCACGTCGCGGAGACGCTGGCGGGGGCGCTGCGGCCCGCGGGCGAGCGGACCCACGGGGCCTGACCCAGAGCAGGCCGGCCGCCGGCGGGCCGCTCGGGAACCGCCGCGGCCCTCACATCTGCCTGGGCGCCTCGATGCCGAGCAGCGACAGCGTCCGGGCCAGGGTGTCCCGCACCCGGCCCACCAGCGCCAACCGCGCCTCGCGCAGGCCGGGCTCGGCGCGCAGCACCGCGGTGTCCGGACGCCCGTCGGCGCCCCGGTGGTTGTAGTAGCCGTTCCAGGCGGTCGCCAGGTCGAGCGCGTACTGCGCCACCACGTGCGGCGCGTCGTCGTGGGCCGCGTCGCGCACCACGGCGGGGTAGCGGGCGACGAGCTGGGCCAGCCTGACCTCGAGCGCGCCCAGCGCGTCCCAGTCGGCGCTGGCGGCCGCGATCCCGGGCTCGGCGGCGGCGCGCAGGATGCTGTCGGCCCGCGCGTGGGCGTACTGCACGTACGGGGCGCTGTCGCCGGCCAGGCTGAGCGCCTGCTCCCAGCGGAAGTCGATGATGCGCTTGGCCTCGCTCTTGAGCATGGCGAAGCGCAGCGCCCCGACGCCGACCGCCCGCGCCACCGCATCGAGGTCCGGCAGGTCGGGCTGCTTCTCGACCACGACCGCGCGGGCCCGCCGCACGGCCTCCTCCAGCACGTCGTCGATCGCCAGCGTCACGCCCTTGCGGCCGCTCATCGCCTGCCCCTCGAGGGTGACGACCTCGTAGGCCAGGTGGTGCAGCATGGCCTCGTCGTCGGTGCGCGCGTCGCCCGCGGCGTCACCGGCGGCGTCGCCGGCGGCGTCGCCAGCGGCGCGACGGCCGCGCGTCAGCTCCAGCGCCGCCCGCACGATCGCCTGCGGGTGCGACTGGCGCACGTCGATGACGTTGACCGCCTGCTCGGCGTGGCCGAAGTCGTGGCCCGGCGCCCCGGCGTCGCCGTGCGGGTCGGTGGTCCACAGGACGGCGCCCGACGGCTGCTCGGCGAAGGCCCGGACCGCCATCCCCTCGAGCCGCCCCACCTTCCACAGGTGGTAGCCGATGTCCTTCGCGACGTACATCGCGTTGCCGTCGGAGCGCACCAGCACCACCTGCGGCTCCTCCAGGCCCGGCAGGAACTCGGAGACGTCCATGACCAGCGCGCCCGCGAACTTCCCCTCGGTCGGGCGCGACACCGTAGGCAGGCGCTCCAGGACCTCGAGGCCGCGCTGCAGGAAGCCGGCCGCCACCACGTCGGACTCCCACACGAGCAGGTCGTACTCGGCGCCGAGCGCGTGGTAGGTCGCCAGCTGCGCGCGCACGATGCGCTCGACCTCGCCGCGCAGCTCGCCGCGCTCCAGGCGGTGCATCACCTCGCTCACGCCGCGGTCGATGGTGTCGCCATCGCGCTCCTTGGCCTCGCCCAATCTCACGTACAGCCGCCCCAACCAGTGGTCGTACTTCTCGCCCTCGGGTGGCGCCTCGCCGAAGTAGCGCACCGCGAACAGGCTCTCGGCCGCCTGCCGGCCGGTGTCGTCGATGTAGTTCTGGACCTCGACCCGGTGGCCGGCGGCGCGCTCTATGCGGGCGACGGCGTCGCCGAGCACGATGTTGCGGAGGTGGCCGACGTGGGCCTCCTTGTTGGGGTTGACGCTGGTGTGCTCCACGACCACCTTGCGGCCGGTGGACGGCAGGTCGAGCGGGGCCCCCACCACCGCCCGCACGAAGGCGCCCGGGTCGACGTAGGCGTTGAGGTAGGGGCCGACGGCCTCCACGCGCGCCACGCCCGGGGGCGGCACGACCGCCGCGGCGAGCTCGGTGGCGATCTGGGCCGGGGGGCGCCGCAGCGCCTTGGCGAGGCCGAAGGCGAGGGGGCTGCCGTAGTCGCCCGGCTTGTCGTCGGGGACGACCAGGACGGGCACGTCGAGCGCGTCGGCGTCGCCGGGGTCGGGCAGCAGCGGCCGGACCGCGTCGCGCAGCGCGGCCTGCAGGGCGGGGATCAAGTCGGTCATGACCCGGAGAGGCTACCACCGGGCCCCACGCCACGGTGCCCTGGGGGTGCGGGTGTAGACTGCCAGCACGTCGCGCACGACGCGACCGTCACCGCTCTATCAGGTACATTGACAACGATAGACTCAGGTTGATGATGACCTGAACGCTCAACTACCGCTCGCCACCACCCGGCGAGGCCCGCCGCCGACCGGCGAAGGAGCCGCACATGGCCGACGACGCCCAGATCCCCACCGTGTTCGACCGCCCGGTACCCGTCTGCCCCGTGCGCGGCTCGGTCCTGTTCCCCACCATGGTCATGCCCATCGACGCCGGCCGGCCGGTCTCGATTCGCGCCATCAACGCCGCGCTCGACCGCGACCGCACGATCGTCATCGTCAGCCAGCGCGACCGCGAGGTGGAAGAGCCCGCGCCCAAGGACCTGTACGAGGTGGGGACGGCCTGCCACATCATGCGCATGAAGAAGAACCCGGACGGCAGCATCCAGATGCTGGTGCGCGCCGTCAGCCGGGTGACCATCGTGCAGTACGCCTCCGACGCCGGCGTCATCGAGGCCGACGTGGAGCCGCTGCAGGTCGAGACCGGCGACGCCGTGATGCTCGAGGCCGGCTTCCGCGAGCTGAAGGAGAAGTTCGGCGACCTCGTCGAGCACGGCGGCCGCGGGCTGCAGGCCGAGGTGGCCCAGTTCGTCCTCAACCTCGAGGACCCCGGCCAGTTCGCCGACTACGTCGCCTACCACCTCGACTTCAAGATCGGCGACAAGCAGGCCGTGCTCGAGGCCCCCACCATCGCCGAGCGCCTGAAGAAGACGCTGGTGCTGCTCGACACCGAACTCGAGCTGCAGGAGACCCAGCGCCGGCTGCAGCGCGAGGTCAAGGACGAGATCGACCGCAACCAGCGCGAGTACTTCCTGCGCGAGCAGATCAAGGCGCTGCAGAAGGAGCTCTCGGGCTCGGACGACGAGGAGGACGAGACCGAGTCCTTCCGCGAGAAGCTCGAGACGCTCGGCCTGCCCGAGAGCGTCATGAAGGAGGCCAACCGCGAGCTCAACCGGATGTCGCGGATGCACCCCGACTCGGCCGAGGCCTCCGTCATCCGCACCTACCTCACCACCCTCACCGAGCTGCCGTGGAACGTCCGCAGCGAGGACAAGCTCGACGTCGAGGCCGCCGCCGACGTGCTCGAGGAGGACCACTACGGCCTCGAGAAGGTCAAGGACCGCGTCCTCGAGTACCTCGCCGTGCGCAAGCTCAAGAGCGAGCGGGCGGCCAGCGGCGAGCTCGACCCGGCCGAGGTCCACAAGGGCCCGATCCTGCTGTTCGCCGGCCCGCCCGGCGTCGGCAAGACGTCGATCGCCAGGTCGATCGCCAAGGCGCTCGGGCGCGAGTACGTGCGCATCAGCCTGGGCGGCGCGCGCGACGAGTCCGACATCCGCGGCCACCGGCGCACCTACATCGGCAGCATGCCCGGCCGCATCATCCAGGGCATCCGCCAGGCCGGCACCAAGAACCCGGTGTTCCTGCTCG
>Ga0209498_1001958_pt1 | contig 12523 bp, 9 predicted proteins | sample WalLakDeSediment_FD_184131 | JGI IMG/M metagenome (GOLD analysis project Ga0209498, IMG submission 184131) | Lake sediment microbial communities from Walker lake, Nevada to study Microbial Dark Matter (Phase II) - Walker Lake 11/02/13 Deep... | ecosystem: Environmental > Aquatic > Freshwater >...
ATCACGCTGCACCTGCACCTCAACCACGACCGCGCATCGGTCACGCTCGACGCGGGTGGGGCACTGCACCGCCGGCAGGGCGACAAGTGGGTTTCGCAGACGACGATCCGCGAGACCACGGCCGCGGCGCTGGTCCACCTTGCCGGCGTCACCAACCCGCTCCACGAGCCCGATCTGCTGGTCGACCCCTTCTGCGGGTCGGGCACGCTGGTGATCGAGGCGCTCGATGCGCTCTCCGGCGCGGCGGCGGGCCGCGTGCGGGGGAGCGACGCGCTCGCGGTGCCGCTAGCGGCGTCGCCCGCGTGGAAGCCCGAGCGCTGGGCGCACGCGCGCCGCATCCACGGCGGCACCGGCGCGCTCGCCGAGACGCCCGCCGTGCTGGCATCCGACAGCGACCCGTCGGCGGTGCGGGCCGCGAACCACAACCTCGCGGCACGCGGCTACGCCGAGCGCGCCCGGATCGAGGTCGCCACGGCGCAATCGCTCGACCTCGGCGCCGTCGCCGCCGAGCGTGGCGCTCGCCGCCCGCTGCTGCTCACGAACCCCCCGTACGGGAGGCTCGCCGCGGCCCACGGTGCGGCGCCCGGCGAGCTGCTACGGGCGCTGCTCAGCCGCGCCGAGGGGTGGCGCTTCGCCCTGCTCTATCCGTGCCCGCAAGACCTCGACGGCCTCGCCGACGTCGAACTGCTCGAGGTGCGAACGATCGTCACGGGCGGGCTGCGCAACGCGATGCTGATCGGACGGATCGGCGGCCGCGGCCGCTAACGCTGCGCGCGGCGAGACTGGACCGGCGGCCCCGATCTGTCGGATACTGCGGCGCAGATGGTAGCCGCTCGAAACCGACCAGCTCGTTCGCTCGCCACGAGCGTCAACTAGAGCGTGCGCCGGCTCAGGCAGGCGCTCTCGCTCGACACCGAACGCGGCGTGACCGCGCGCTTCGCGCTGCTGGCCGGTCTGCAGGAGTTCGCCATCTGGCTGCCGCTGCCGGTGCTCATCCTGCACATGACCGACCGCGGCATCGACCTGGCGATGATCGGCATCGCGTTCGCGATCCGCGCCGTCCTCGTGGTGGTGCTGGAGATCCCGACGGGCGGCCTCGCCGATGCGATCGGGCGCAAGCCGATCGCCCTCGCGTCGCAGACCGCGACCCTCCTGTCGTTCGCCTTCCTGCTGATCGTCACCGGCCCGATCACGCTGCTGGCGTACGCCCTCTTCCAGGGCGTGGGCGCCGCGCTGCACAGCGGTGCACTCGAGGCCTGGTACGTCGACAAACTCAAGGCGACCGGACCCGCGGTCGACCTGCAGAGGAACCTCGCCACCATCAGCGTCGCCCAGACCGCCGCCATGCTCGTCGGCGCGGCGCTCGGCGGCAGCCTTCCCTCCATGACGAGCGGCCTCGACCTGCCCTGGCCGCTGTCGGGCTTCGGCGTCGCGCTGCTCGCCGGGTTGGCCCTGCGGGTCGTGGTGTGGTGGCTGACCGTCGTGTTGGTCGAGGAGCCCGAGTTCGACGGCAAGAGCAGCCTCGCCGACGCCACGATGGCGCCAGGCATCGTCCGCGACGGCCTGCGGCTCGCCGTCCGCATCCCCGTGATGCCCTACCTGCTCTTCGCCGGCGCCGCGATGGGCGTCGCGATGATCGCCATCGAGACCTTCTGGCAGCCGATCGCCAGCCTCACCTTCGGCGCCGACCCCGAGACCAGCGCCGTGTACGGCGCCCTTGGCTTCACCCTGGGGGCGGCGGGCCTGCTCGGCAGCCTGGTGGTCATGCGCCACGGCGACCGCTTCCCCGGGGGGCCGGCGGCGCTCGCCGGCGTCAGCGTGCTGGTCAAGGGCGGCGCGATGCTGATGCTGGCGCTGCACGCCGGCGGGCTCGGCGTCGCCGTGGGCCTCGCGCTGGCTTACTTCGCCGTCGCGACGCAGAACGTCCCGCACGACGCGCTGCTCAACGACGCCGTCCCCAACGAGCGTCGCTCGATCTTGCTGAGCATCAACTCGCTGGTCTTCTTCCTCGGCATCGCCATCGGGTCCGGTGTGCTGGGCCCGCTCGCCAACGTCACCGACCCGCGCCTGGCACTCGCCGTCGCCGGCGGTTTCACGGGGCTCGCGGCGCTCGCGTACGTCGGGGTGGCGCTCGCGGGGCGGCGGGCGCGCGTCGCGGTGGAGGCGTCCGGCCGGGGCTGACGCGTTCGCGCGCAGCGTCTCCGAGCAGGCGGCTGAGGGGGTGCGGTGCGCATGGCTGGGCTGCCATCCCGGTGGCCCTGGTCAACCCGAGCCCACATGGTAAGACATGGCACCAGGACGGCGTGCCCCGGTCCGGAACGCAGCAACGGACCCTTGCCGGCGCGGGTACCGTGCCACCTTGGCCGAGACGGCGCCGACGTCAGCGGCGCGGGGCAGCGCACGGACCTGGGGCATGGCGGTGCGGCGGCTTCGAGCGCCGCGAGGAGACACCATGAGCGACCACGGGAACGCGGCCTTGGCACGACCGATCGAGGCGGATGAGATCCGCACGCGCCGCGAGCGGCTGCTCGTGCACCCGGACGCCGCCAGCGTCGACGTGACGGTGTGGTGGGCCAACCACCGCGTCATGTACCTCAGCGGCTTCGCCTTCGTGCCCACCGAACGCCCGATCGGGCTGGCGATCGGCGCCGGCGGCGAGACGGTGCTGTTCGTGCCGCGCCTCGAGGTCGAGCACGCCGAGGCGTACGCCCACGTCGACCGGGTGGTCGCGTACCCCGAGTACCCCGGCCGCAGGCACCCGATGCACGCCCTCGCCGACGAGCTCCGCGCCCTCGGCCTGCGCACATGCTTCGGCGGCGACGGCGACGGCTACCCCAAGGTGATGGGCTACCGCGGGCCCAAGTTGACGGAGCTGACCGGCGCCGCGTTCGCGCCGCTCGACGACGCGCTCGAGACGATGATGCAGGTCAAGAGCGCCGCGGAGGTCGCGCTCATCCGCGAGTCCGCCCGCTGGGCCGGCCTGGCGCACCGCTACCTGCAGGACCTCACGCGCGTCGGCCGCAGCGAGACCGAGGTCGAGGACGAGGCCGCCTCGCGCGCCAACGCCGAGTTGCTGGCCGCGTACCAGGGCGCGTACCGGCCGATGTCGTGGGGTCGCAGCGGCCCGCACGCCGGCTACCGCGGGCAGATCGGCGCACACGGCGCCCTGCCGCACTCGCTGACGACCAACGCCGTCTTCGAGCCCGGCGACACGCTCGTGACCGGCGCCAGCTGCCCGATGTTCGGGTACTGGAGCGAACTCGAGCGGTCGATGGTGCTGGGCGAGCCGAGCGCCGAGCAGCGGCGCTGGTTCGCGCACATGCTGGCGCTGCAGGACCTGGCGATCGACGCCTGCCGACCGGGGCGCACCTGCGCCAGCGTCGACGAGGCCGTGCAGGCGTACGTCGACGGCCATGGGTTGCGCGACGCCTGGCGCCACCACGTCGGCCACAACATCGGCCTGCGCTACCACGAGGGGCCGTTCCTCGACGTGGGTGACGACACCGTCATGCAGCCGGGGATGCTGTTCACGGTGGAGCCCGGCCTCTACGTGCCCGGGCTGGGCGGCTTCCGCCATTCCGACACGATCCTCGTCACCGACGGTGATCCCGAGTTCCTGACCGACTACCCCCGCGACCTCGAGAGCCTGACGCTGCCGCTGGGCTGAACGCGCAGCGGGCTGCGGCGGCAGGCTCTACCTCGGGCGCTCGGGGACGCTCGGCGTCAGGCGTGGGTGCGGAAGATCATGTCGGGCATCGCGCTGGCCCGGCGCACGCTGTCGCCGCCCTCACGGCGCCGCCCGACGCCGACGGTCTTGGCGCGGTCCTGCAGCAGGGCGGCCAACAACACGGCTCCACAAGCGACATAGACACCGGCGAGGAGAATGACCCACATAGGAACGCAAAGGTAGCACCGGTGTTCTTACGAGATACTCACGCGGGCTCAGGTCGGCGCCACATGGTTCGGCATGCCCCACCGGCGCCAGGCGCGAGATCCCCGAGGAGCACGCCCGAAAGGACGCCACGCCGTCACCCGGAGCGACCGGCGCGGGTATCGTTCGGTCGGACGGCAGCACGACGGGGGCGGTGGCGGAGCTGCCAGGCCTCGCGGAGGCCGCCGCAAGACCGGGAGTCGTCCCTACGGCTCCGACACGGCGCACGACGCTAAGGAGACGGACCCATGACGTTGTCGCTCAAGACCGACGCCGCCTACGCGCTCTTGGTACCCACCAGCATGGGCGTGCGGCTCACCCCGGAGAACGCTCAGCCCTTCCACTGCAGCGAGCGTTTCTTCATGCAGGTCACCAGCGCCGAGACGAACGTGGCCAGCGTCCCATCGTTCCTCGGCCTCCCCGTCAAGGTGCTGACGGCCCTCGTCGAGGGCAGCCCCGTGGCACGCATGATCCGCGACGACCTCGCGCGGCGGCACATGGACGTCGAGGCCGTCGAGGTCCCGCAGGGCGACCCCTGGGGGTACCGCCACCAGTTCAACCTGGCCGACAGCGGCCTGGGCGCGCGCGGCCCGCGGGTGCACAACGACCGCGCCGGCGAGGTCGGTCGCACGCTGGACGCCAAGGACTTCGACCTCGAGCGGATCTTCGGGCGCGAGGGCGTGCAGATCCTCCACCTGTCCGGCCTGATCGTCGCGCTGTCGCCGCAGACCACTCGCTTCTGCCTCGAGATCGCGCGTGCCGCGCGGCGGCACGGGACGCGCATCTCCTTCGACCTCAACCACCGCGCCTCGTTCTGGGCCGGACGCGAGGTCGAACTGCACCGGGACTTCGCCGAGATCGCCGGCCTGGCCGACGTCCTGATCGGCAACGAGGAGGACTTCCAACTCTGCCTGGGCGTCGAGGGACCCGAGCCGGGCGGCGAGCAGTTGGCGGACAAGATCGACGGCTTCCACGGCATGATCGAGCGCGTCAAGGCGGTGTACCCCAACGTCTCCGTCTTCGCCACGACCCTGCGCGAGGTGGTGCACGCCAACCTGCACCGCTGGGGCGCCATCCTGGCCGAGGGCGACCGCTGGCACGTGGTCGAGCCCCGCGAGATCGCCGTGCTCGACCGCATCGGCGGCGGCGACGGCTTCGTGGGCGGCATGCTCTACGCCATCCTGCGCGGCTGGGAGCCGGCGAAGTGGGTGCAGTTCGGCTGGGCCACGGGCGCGCTGGCCACCACGCTCCTGACCGACTACGCCCAGATCGCGGACGAGGAACAGGTCTGGAGCGTCTGGAAGGGGAACGCGCGCGTCAGGCGCTGACCGACGGGCCGCTCGCGCCGTGCCTGCACCGCGCGCCGCGTAGGCTGACGGCATGATGATCCAGGGCATCCACCACGTGGCCGTGCGCGTGACCGACCTCGAGCGCTCCATCGCCTTCTACTCGGACCTGCTCGGCTTCGCGGTCCGCACCCGCACCACGCTCGCCTCCGGCGCGCGCATCGCCTTCCTGGCCCACCCGGGCGGCGGCTGCGAGCTCGAGCTGATCGCCGGCCTGCACGACCACCATGCCGGCGACGGCCTCGTGCACCACGTGGCGTTCCTCGTCGACGACGTCGACGACGCGTTCGCGCGGTTGCGCGACGCGGGCGCGACGATGCTCGGCGCCGCACCGGAGACGCTCGCCAGCGGCCGACGGCTGTTCTCGTTCCGGGGGCCCGACGGGGAGCGGCTGCAGGTGACCGGCGCGTAGGGCGTCGGCAGCGACGACGGCCGTGCGCTACCAAGCCTCCATGGAACTCGCGCGCCGTCGACCTGCTTCGGGAGTGGATCCCGTGCCTGGTGCTCGTGACGCTCCACGGGTCGCACGCGCGGGGCGCTGCGGCGGGGTGCAGGGGCGGCCCCGAGCTCCTGACGACGCCGTTACCACCATCGACGTTCACAAGGATCGCCATCGACGTTGGCGCGAGCATATGGTGTCGACAGAAGGCCACATCATCTGATTTTCGCACGTTTCAAACGGCCAAAAGTATGGTAATCTACTCGCATGGCTCGAGCCATCTCTGGCGACACGCTTGCCCTGAAGCTCTCCGAATCGCTGGCCACACGGCCTCCATCCCGCACCCCGCGCGACGTCAGGCTCCCTAGGGTCCCCGACAAGGCCCTCGCCGTCATCGGGGTGCGCCGCGGCGGGAAGACGTCGTTCCTGGAACGCCACATCGCCGATCGCCTCGCGGCCGGCGACCCCCCCGGCACCCACCTCCTCGTGTCGCTCGAGGACGAGCGGCTCGTCGGGATGACCGTGGAGGACCTGGGCTGGCTGCTCGAAGAGCACAAGCGGGTCGTCGCCAGCGTCCGTGACCTGGGCCGTCGGACGATCTACCTCGACGAGATTCAGGTCGTCCCCGGTTGGGAGTCCCTCGTTCGCCGCATCCTGGACGCCCACGACACCGAGGTCTTCTTCTCCGGCTCCTCGGCCAAGCTGCTCAGTCAGGAGGTGAGCACCTCGCTGCGGGGGCGTTCGATGGAGGTGCTCGTCCACCCCTTCTCCTTCCGGGAGGCGCTCCGCCACGCGGGCCACGAGCCGACCGAGGCATGGGCGCGCCTCGGCCCCGACGAGCGAGCCGGCATCGACGCCGCGCTCCGCACGTACCTCACGGTCGGCGGCTTCCCCGAGGCGCAAGCGATCGACATCCGCGACCGCCTGCCGCTGCTCAAGGGGTACGTCGACCTCATGCTGCTCCGTGACGTCATCGAGCGGCACCGCGTCACGAACGTCGAAGCGCTCCGACGACTCCAACGCCACCTGCTGGCGACGCCTGCCGGGCCGTTCTCCGTCTCGAAGTTCCACCGCGACCTGAGGTCCCAGGGGCTCCCGGTTGCCGAGGAGACGCTCCACCTGCTGCTGCACCACCTCGACGACGCCTTCATGGTTCGCGTGGTGGGTATGCACACGGCCTCGGAGCGGCAGCGGATGCGGAACCCTCGCAAGGTCTACCCCATCGATCCAGGACTCATCCCGGTGTTCCAGCGAGCCGGCCGCGAGAACCGTGGGCGGAGCCTCGAGACCGCCGTCCTGATCGAACTCGAACGCCGTGGCTACGACATCGGATGGGTGCGCGTCGGCGACGACCTGGAGGTCGACTTCTTCGCGGAGCACCACGTAGCCGACGACCTGCTCGTCCAGGTGTCGCTCGCCACCGAGGCGGATGCGACGTGGGAGCGCGAGCTTCGCTCCCTGCAGGTGGCCGCCGAGGTGTACCCGCACGCGCACCCACTCCTGCTGACGCTCGATCCGACGCCACCCGCGCGGCCTCTACCCGCGCGGCTCGAGTGGATGCCGGCATCCCATTGGCTCCTCGGCGAGGGCTGAGCGACGCTCGGCGAGTGACGTTCGCCGCTGCCGGTGACACCTCGGCTGGGTGACACGCGGCCCCCGGACCGCTGGCGCCGCGGCGCGCCTCAGGCGATGGGGCGCTCGACCCACCACGGCTCCGCCACGCACGACATGATGGGAGAGAACCGCGCCGGTCCCAGCCGCGCGCCCCGCCCGGAAGGAACGGTGACCCGTCATGCGCCGCAACCGCCACCTCGCCCTGCTCGCGCTGCTCGCGCTGCTCGCGCTGCCCGCCTGCCTCCCCGGATCCATCGCGTTCCTGCGCAGCGTCGATGGCCAGACGTGGGCCGCCCGCTTCGACGTCGCCGTCGGGCCGACCGGCGGCCCGACCGTCCGCTTCCCCGTCGACCTCACCCTGGCCTTCCGTCAGACCGGGGCCGACGTCACCGCCGACGCGTCGCTGGAGTACAGCTCGCCCCTCCTGCGCCTCCAGACCGACGGCCTGATCGCCCTCACCGGCCGCGTCGGCTTCGACGACCGCCTCGACCTCGAGAGCCGCTCCGGGCTGCTCACTTTCGAAGGCCGCTTCGTACGCAATCGACTGATCGGCACGGTGGCCATCGCGGGGGTGGCGCCGGTCGGCGACGTGGAGTTCACCCGGGTGAGGTGACGGGACTCGGCAAGAACCCCGCCGAAGACGGTTCCGGGCCGCCAGCTGGCACGACGCTGGCGGCCCGGAACGCCCTCAGGGTCCTCAGGGAGCCTCGAAGGCGCAGACGTTGTCCAGAACGAACTCCTGCCCACCAATCAAGAACTCCCGCACGGTACCTTCGATGACGGCTTCCCCGATCCCATTCCTGCGAACGACGGAGAGCGTTGCGCCACTGAACTCGCCGGAGGCGAGCTCACCCTCCGCGATGGTGTCGCGGTTCACGCTGACGTTCTCCGCGCCGCCGAAGTCCTCGAAATCGAAGGTGACCTTGCCAACGACGAAGGGGAGGGCGGAGAGGTCGAACCTCAGGTTGACGTTGTTGAGCCACATGCTCTGCCCCGGCAGACTTCCCTCCTCCGTCACCTCGGCGTAGACGAAGCCCGTGAAGGCGCCCAGGGTGAACTCCTCGACCGACACCGGCACGCCCTGCTCGGTGAACACCACGTCGCCGGGCTCGTCACCGACCGAGTCGCCGTACTCGGCGCCGAGCTCGAACGGCGGGTCCTCGAAGTCGATGCACAACCACTGGGCCTCCGGTTGCGCGAACAGGTACTCGACCTCCACGAAGCGCTCGAACAGGACCTCGGAGGGACTCAACCGATCGATGGTCAGCTGGATCTCATCCACCAACCGCTCGAGCGTCACGTCGTCCCGCAGACAGAAGCTCTGCGTGAAGCTGCCCGCGAAGTCCACAAGCTGGGCCGAGCCGGACGCCCCATAGTTCGGCGTGAGCAACCCCTGCGTGTACGGCCGGGCGAAGATGTACACCGGATCCGAGACGTTCTTCCGGTAGCTGCCTGTGACGACCACCGTGCCCGGGCTGGGGCAGGGCGCCCCCTCGGGGCTGAACGGCAGCTTCGCGGGCGAGGCCGGCGCCAGCTCGAGCGAGGTGATCGTGAACACGGGCGCCAGATCGCAGTCGGCGCGCCACAGGGTGTCGCTCCCCAAGGGCATGGGGAAGGTCTGCTCGGCGCTGAACAGGGTGACGCCGGCCGCGTTCCTGCCCTCGATCCGGGCGGTGTAGCCGCTGGCGTGGACCGGCGCGGTGTAGACCTGCCGCGGCCCGCCGGCGAGGGTGTGCGTGCGGGACTGGATCGGCGTGGTGGTGCCGGCGACGCGGATCGACGAGGCGACCGAGACCACGCCCGGCCGCGCCAGGCAGTCGGCAGGCCAGATCTCGAGATCCGCCGAGTTGATCAACCCGGGAAGCTGCGAGGCGCTGTAGTTCGGATCGGAGAACAGCGTCCGCAGCACGTCCAGGTCGGTGGCGTTGGCGTTCACCCGACCCGGCACGTAGCGGATGGCGGTGCGCGACAGCTGCCCGTCGCCGTTGAAGTCGCCGCGCGGGAAGACGTTCTCCTGCGCCGGCGTGCCGACGCTGCCGTCGCCGTTGACGTCCTTCTTGGGGTGGTCGGCGGATCCGTCGAGCGTCAGGCCGGCCGGGTTCTCGACCTGGAGCAGCCAATCGCGCCAGCGACGGAAGTCCGACATGTCGATGCTGCCGTCACCGATGCCACCATCGCCATCGGCGTCCTCGTTGAAGAACACGAACGGACTGCCGACCAACACACGCTGGTTACCGTCCGGGGTGCCATCGTCGATGTCGAGCAGCATCCGCAGCACCGCGTCACCACCCTTGACCCGGTCGATGTCCATCACCGTGGCGAAGGCGTCGATGCGGCGGCTTGCACCGCCGGCCACGGCCACGGAGTTGGCGGCGAGCAGCCCGACGATCTGGCTGTGCGTCAGCGTCGGATCGACGGCGTACATGTAGCTGATCAGGCCGGTGACGTGCGGGGCCGCCATCGACGTGCCCGACATCGTCTCGTAACCCGTCGTGGGGACGGTGCTGCGCCACGAGGTGCTCAGCACACCGCTGCCGGGCGCCGAGATGTCGCCGCCGATGTTGGAGAAGCCCGAACGGGTGGCACCCCCGGCGCTGCCGGCGCTGTCGGCGACCGACTCGACCACGATGATGTTGGGCATCCCGATCACGATCCCCGCATAGTTGGCGGGGCCGCTCCAGCGGGCCTGCATCCGGACGAAGCCGCCGGCGCCGTCGGAGAACGTGCTGGAGTCGTTGCCAGCCGCCACCACGAAGAGCGGCAAGCGCCTGCCGAGCAGGACGTGGATGAACTGCGCCAGGGCAAAGATGGACCCCTGGTTGCTCACCAGTTCGTGAACGGCGGCGTTGGTGTTCTGGTTGATGTTGTTCTGGTACCAGTTGAAGCTCAGGCTGGCGTTGATCACCAACACGTCACTGCGTGCGTTGATCATGCCGAAGTATCCGGCGCTCATCTGCTGGCCCCAGCTGGTGCGGACCTCCACGGCGGTGCCGCTGCCGCTGAAGGCGGGCGCGTTCACCACCAACCGCGCGAAGGGGTTGACGCCGTCCACGCCGACACCGTTGTCGAAGGTAGCGGCGATGGTGCCGGCGACGTGGGTGCCGTGTTCGTGCTGGGTGCCGACCGTCAGGTTCTGGTCGTAGACCAGGTCCTGATGGCTGTTGGCGAAGCCCACGTCGAGCACGCCCGTCGGGGTGGTGCGACCGCTCTTCGCCACGGCCGCGTTCAGGTTCCAGAGCTGCGGCACACGGATGCGCTCCAGACCCCAGTTGCCGCCGGCAGGCGTCGTCTGCCAGGTCCAACCGGCCGGGGTACCGCCGTTGGGGCGCGACACCCGGGTCGGCGCCAAGAACGCGTCCTGCACGACGTGCTTGACGAGCGGGTTCTCCCGCAGATGCTCCAGGAGCACGATCATCGCCTCGTGATCGGCGGTCGGCACCCGCAGGAACAGGATCCCCTCCGCCTCACCCAACACGCCAGGAATGCCGCCCACGATCTCGGCCCCGATCTCCTGCAACAACTCGTTGGCCTCCCCGACCGTGGTACCCAACTCGAACACCAGCACGACGGTGTTGAACGAGATCCCAACACCCGCCAACTCGGGATGATCCTCGGCGTAGTCCTCCTCGCGCGGCACGAACTCGACGTCGGGAACCGCCTCCTCGACGGGATCGTCCACCTCACCAGGCAACGCATCGAGCGGCGGCGCCGGCTCGACCGTGATGACCACCTCCGCCGTCAGGCCCCCCGCAGTCGCCGTCAACGTCACCAACGTCACCGCAGTCACCGACGCCGGAGGCGTGTACGTCGTCGTCGCACCCGTCGTCGGCGCGATCGACCCGACATCGGGATCCAAGGACCAACTGATCGTGTCGCTGGCGTTCTGCAGCGTGGCCGTGAAGGCCTGCGGCGCCCCGCCCTCGACGACCGTGTGGGCGGTCGGGCTGACCGTGAGCACCGGCGGCGTCACCTGCCGGCAGCTGGAGAAGACCAGGGCGAGAAGCAACAGCAAGAGCACCGCGACGAAACCACGCGCGAGGTCACTCCTCATGGTTCGGCTCCTTTCCGAGCATCCGTTCAGGACCGACGCAGACGATGCGTCCTCGCCCGGGCTCCGCGACGCAGATGTCGCCTTCGGCGCTCACGGCGAGGCCGGCGGCTCCCTGCAGGCGGCGGGGGTGGGTCATCCTCCTTCCATCGCGGGTCAGCAGAATCAGCTCGCCGCTGCCGTCGTCGGCGACCCAGACGCCCAGGTCGCTCCAGGCGATGCCCGCAGGCTGCTGGAAAGCGTGCTCGAGACGGACCCATCGGCCATCCGGCGACAACTCGAGAACGGCGCCACCCGTGATGCCCGAGGCGTCCTCCCGGACGACCGTGACCAGCAGGCCACCGCCCGGGCGCGGCGCCAGGAAGCGTGGCACGCCTTCCTCCAGGCGAACCTCCTGCTTCACGACGCCGCCGGCGACGAGCCACAAGACGCCTTGGCGCGACTCGACCGGCGTGTCCTCCCAGGCCGCCAGCCAGATCCCTGCAGGGGTGGCCGCGAGGCCGTTGACGCCGCTGCCGAGACCGCGGGCCTCCAGGGTCCAACCGGCCCCGTCCCAGCAGCTCACGGCCGACGCGCGCGTCAGCGGATCGGCGGAGGTGAAGTGGCTGACGCAGACGCGGCCGTCGTCCAGGACGGCCACCCCGTAGGGGCGCGACCAGCCTTCGGCGAGGGCCTCGCAGCGATCGCCGTCGAGGCGGAACACGGACCCGTTCAGCGCATCGGTGACGTAGAGCTCGCCGGCGGCCCCGAAGGCGACGCCGGTCGGGGAGAAGGGCTGCTCACCCCCGGGGCACGTCATGCCCATCTCCCTGCCGCAGGCGAGCGCCAGGCCGGCCAGCGCCAGCGCGCTACCCGCATCGCCGTCGCGACCGTCGGTCCAGCCGCCAAAGGCGCCGCCCACGCCAGCGCCTGCGGTCAACGCCACGAAGACGAGCGTGAACGAGACGATCCAGCGATGGCGAGCCATGGATGGCTCCTGACGGCGCCAGAGGCGCGGCCCATTCTTACGGGCGGTGACGCCAGTATAGGTCCGCCGCCGTGACCCAAGCGGATGGCGGACACACCAACCACCCGATCGCCGACCCGAGCGACCACCCCAGCATCGACACCCGCGTCCCGGGCCCACGTGGTGCCCGTGTGCCTCA
>Ga0209498_1001959_pt1 | contig 12523 bp, 12 predicted proteins | sample WalLakDeSediment_FD_184131 | JGI IMG/M metagenome (GOLD analysis project Ga0209498, IMG submission 184131) | Lake sediment microbial communities from Walker lake, Nevada to study Microbial Dark Matter (Phase II) - Walker Lake 11/02/13 Deep... | ecosystem: Environmental > Aquatic > Freshwater >...
CAGTGGCGGGACGGCGGAGCCGTGATGAAACTGCAACAGGACGGTGATCGGGTCGTGGGAACGTATCCCGGGTTCGAAGGCTTCGTGGAGGGCCGGGTCGAGAACGACCAGTTCTCGGGTACCTGGACGGATGCCGCCGGTTCAGGCGTATTCACCTTTTCGATTTCCCCGGATGGCCGGAGCTTCATGGGTCGCTTCGGCACTGGAGAGTGGTGGACCGGCATCCGCACGGATACCGACGTGGCGCGCACGCTCCTCGAGATTCCGGACCTCTCCAGTCCGCAACGCACGCTGGAGCTGTTCCTGACGGCCGGAAACAAGTCGGGCGAGGGGCGAAGCGATCGCCTGGGCGTGACTCTCCCGCTGCTGGATTACGACGCCCACGAAGGCCCGCTGACTGTCTATGACCGCATCGGTCTCGCAAGGATGCTGTTCCAGATCGTCGATCGTCTCACGATGCGCATCTGGGAAATCCGGCCGACCCAGGACCTTCGCGAAATGCTGGAATACCCGGTCCAACTCACGCAGTCGGGTACCGGTCTCACCTACACCCTCAGATTCCGGCCCATGAAGGATACGGATGGGACAGGCTCTCGGGTCTGGCGCCTCGTGGTGCCGCCCGAGGAAGAGATGCGGGCGACGCTGGACGCACTGCTCGAGGTCCACGGCGGTGAGCTGCCGCACTCGCGGCAGCATCACGAACTGCGATCGCCGCGCGACACCATGCGTACCTTCATCGAACAGTGGGATAACGCGCGGGCCGGCAAGAGCGAGCTCTTCCTGAAAACCATGGACCTGTCGCAGATTGCCGCGGCGGTGCGCGAGCAGGAAGGGTCGCTGCTCGGCGAGTACCTGATCGAGGTCCTCTACCGCATCGGTCTGCCGCTGCGCCAGGAGATTTCGGATTATCCGAACCGGCGTGGCCCGTACACGCACTTCGTGCACCCCATGGGCTCGGTGGAGATCCACCCGATCGAGCAGGAGGACGGCTCAATACAGTGGCGCTTCAGCGCGGAAACCATGGCCAGCGCGCGCCACCTGTTCATGGCGCTGGAGGACATGCCGCTCGCCGCCGACACAGTGCGTGCCGAATCCACGCCGTTTTTCACGATCCGCAACCACGTCCGCTCGATCCACCGCGAGCTGCTGCGCGAAACCGGTGGCGGGATGGAGGTCTGGCAGTGGATCGCCCTGGCACTGTGGCTGGTGATCAGCATTCCGGTGAGCTGGTTCCTGAGCTGGGTCGTTGCGAAGCTCTTGCGGCTGAAGAAGGCCGAAGAGGATCAGATGCTGGCGCCGGAGATCCGCTTCCTTTGGCCCCTGCGGCTGATCTTCGTTGCCGGCATCGGCCTGGTGGCGCTCAGGATCCTGGGGCTTCCGCAGGCCGTCGACATGCCATTGCGTGTCCTGATCGGCGTGACGCTCTCGCTTGCCGGCGGCTGGCTCGCCTACCATCTGGTGGACAAGATCAGCCGGGTGCTGGACTCGCACTCGCAGCGCTACCGCTACCGCGACGAAGTGCTGCGCTCGCTGGCGACATCGCTGGCCAAGCTGGCGGTGATCATCGGCGCTGTGCTGTTTCTCGCCGAGATCCTGTCGCTGCCCTACCAGGGCGTGCTCGCCGGTCTCGGTATCGGCGGTCTGGCGGTGGCGCTGGCGGCGCGCAGCACGCTGGAAAACTTCATCGGCGGCATTACCCTGTTCGCGGACAAGCCGATCGAGGTCGGCGATTTCTGCCGGCTGGGGGACCATCTGGGCGTGATCGAGGCCATCGGGCTACGTTCGGTGAAGGTGCGCTCGATCGACCGGACCGTGGTCACGATCCCCAACGCCGAGTTCGTGAATCTGTACATCGAGAACTTTACCCGCCGAGACCGGATCCTGCTGCGCACGACGATCGGCCTGCGCTACGAGACCACGCCAGACCAGATGCGCTGGGTGTTGGTCGAGATCCGCAAGCTCCTGCTGCAACATCCGATGGTAACGGAGGAGCCGGCGCGTGTGCGTTTCGTGGGTTTTGGTGACCACTCGGTGGACATCGAGATCTTCGCCTACGTGCGAACCAACGACAACAACGTGTTTCTGGGCGTCCGCGAGGACCTCTTCCTGCGCCTGATCGACCTCGTAGATGCGTCAGGGACCGGCTTTGCCTTCCCGTCAACGGTGAACTACCTGGCAAAGGACAGCGGGGTAGACGCGGAGCGCACCGAACGGGCGGAGGCGATCATGCGCGAGATGCGCGAGGGGAACGAGTTACCCTTCCCGGATTTCGACCCGCAAACGAGGATCGCGCTGAGCGGCACTCTCGACTATCCCCCGGAAGGCTCGGTTGGTTCCGGCCAGCGGGTCCATACGAAAGTCTGACTGGTCTGAAGAGGAAGAAAGGACATGAGGTATTTAGTGAGCGCTCTGGCGCTGCTGGTGCTGGCTGGCTGTGCGCCGACGGCCGTTGAGCCCGAGATGGCCGAGCTCAGCGGAGAAGCCCTCTACCTCGAACGGATCGCTGCCCCGCCGAATGCCAGGCTGGAGGTCGTTCTCGAGGACATCAGCCGGCCGGGTCTCCCCGCCGAGCGCCTGGGCGAGACGATCCTCGAGGACGCCGGGCAGCCCCCGTACAGGTTCACGATCGAGTACGACCCCACGCGGATCGATCCGCTGCATACCTATCGTGTCGCGGCCCGCCTGTACGAAGGGGATGACCTGCTGTTCATCACCGACCAGATCCACCAGGTGATCACGCGCGGTGCTCCGTCGTCGGCCACGTTGGTGCTCCGCCGGGTTCCGAGCGCCCCGGCGCATCCGCTGGGGACGCTCCCGGCGACCTTCTCGGGAACGCTGCCCTGTGCGGATTGCCCGGGTATCGATGTGCATCTCAATCTCCTGGCCGATGGCGTGTATTTCCTGCGCGAGACGTATCAGGATCGTGACAATGGTGCCTTCGATGACATCGGCCGCTACCTGCTGTCCTCGTATCACGATCAAATCACGCTGCATGGCGGGCGCGAGGCCCCGATGCGCTTCGCCCTGTCATCACCGGACACGCTGACCCTGCTGGATCGGGATGGCGCTCACATCGACTCCGAGCTGAACTACAGCCTTTCGCGGCAACCGGAACTGCAGATACTGGAGCCGCGCGTTCTGATGCGGGGCCAATACCGCTATCTGGCCGACGCGGGCCGCTTCCGGGAATGCCTGACCGGGCTGGATATGCCGGTGGCGACCGAGGCCGACAATCGTGCGCTCGAGCAGGCCTATCTCGACGCCCGAGAGACGCCTGGCGAAGCGTTGCTGGTCAGTCTCGAAGGCCGGATCGTGGAACGCATGCCGATGGAGGGCCCGGGTCCCGTGCCGACGCTTGTACCCGAGCGGTTCATCGGCGTCTGGCCCGACCAGAGCTGTCCCGAGCCCATCCACCTCGCGGATTTGGAGAACACCTACTGGCGACTGACCCTCATCGACGCAACGCACGTAGAGCGGGCGCCCGATCAGCGTGAACCACATCTCGTGTTCCGCGAGGACGACCGGCTGGCCGGCTCCGACGGCTGCAATCGCCTTGTCGGAAGCTATGCCGTGGATGGCATGTCCATCGCCCTTTCCGGGCTCGCCACCACCCGGATGGCCTGTCCCGAAGGGATGGCGCAGGCCGAACGCTTCCGCAGTGTGCTAGAGGAAGTGGACCGGTACCGGATCGTCGGTCGCCACCTCGAAATGCTGGATGCGGCAGATAGGTTGCGGCTCCGCTTCGAGGCCACTGCGCTTTACTAAAAACCAGGGCGAGGGCGACAACCGGGGTCGGACCAGCGCAAGCATCTGTTTTCCAATCCGTTTAAGGGCCATTTTGGCCTCATTCCAAGCCTTAACCGGGCAGTTTCGGGGCCGAAAACACCCGTTCAGGGAGAAAGCCTGCGACCTCTGAAGCGTGGCAACCAACGACGATTTTCTTAGACCGCCCATTTCGGCCCTAAAATGGGGCCTCCAAGGCCGAAAACACCCCTGAATCAGACCCTGTTTCGGTTTCGATTCAGGAGCTTGCCTTGGTCCGACCCCGGAGGGCTTTCGCACTAGGGTGGACCTAGTTCGTCGCGTTCCTGGAAGCCGCCTGCTCCAGGCGTTCGGCCAGCCATATCTTGATGATGGACTGCCGCGTCACCCCGAGGCGACTGGCTTCTCTGTCCAGGGACTCGATCATCCAGGTCGGGAAATCCACGTTGACTCGTTTCTGTTCCTGCAAGGGCCTGCGTGCCTTTGAAACATCCAACGCGGCGGTGACGTCCTTGCCACTGTCAAAATCGGAGTCAAACTTCTTAGCCTTCATACAATGCCACCTCTTCCGGGCGGGACCGCCGAACGGAGATCAATCGGATTCTCAGGCTCCGATGGGTAGTAACGGCCGACCAGTGCTTGCCACGGATTCGCCCAATCACCAGGAACCGCGGCTCGTCGACTGTCGTGGCCGGAATTTCGATCAGGTCCGGATCAGACCAAAGTTCCTGCGCTTCAGCAAAATCAATGCCGTGCTTCTTCGCATTGGCCTGACTCTTCCGCTCGTCGAAATCGAACATGGTATAAAAACCATACCATCCTGGCATAGCGCGCAACGAGTTCGATTACCGTCGTATTCCAACATCGGTCAAGAACCACGGACAGCCGCCGGTGAGTGGTTGGGCCGAACGTCTATCGTGCATTCATCGCGATCCACGCCTGGCCGAGGCTGAGGCCGCCGTCGTTGGCGGGGGCGAGGCGCGGGAGGTGGACCTGGTAGCCGGCGGCAATGAGGCGCCGTTCGAGATCGGTCATCAGGACCTGGTTGAGCACGCAGCCGCCGCTGAAGACGAGGTGGCGGATGCCGGTGGTTTCGGCGATCGGTTGGATCCAGTCGGCGAGGGCGGCGGCGAGCGTGGCGTGGAAGACGGCGGCGGCGGCGGCCTGGTGGAGGGTTTCCGGGGCGTTTCCGCTGTGGCGGGAAGGCGGCGGCGAGCCGCCGCTGTCGAGGGTGGTGCGAGGATCGGGGCTTGAAAAAGCGGGAGCAAGCTCCCGCACTCCATGGGCTACCCCTTTGGAGTGCGGCGGCTTGCCGCCGCTTTCGGGCACGCGGTCGGCCAGCCAGGCTAGCAGTGGGCGGAGATTGAGGGTGCGGTCGGGATCGATTCGCCAGCCGTCCGGTAGTGGCTCGGTGGGGCCATGTTGTTCGGCGAGTCCTTCGAGCAGCATTGCGGCCTGCCCTTCGAAGCGCTGGACGGGCTTGATGCCGAGCAGGCCGGCGGCGGCGTCGAAGTGGCGGCCGAGGCTGGTGGTCAACGGGCAGTTGATGCCGCGTTCCAGCAGTTCGGCGAGTTGGGACGCCAGCGGCTGGTCGGGGAAACGCGCGGCGATCTCCCCTCCCCTGCCCAGCGCGTGCAGCGAGGCCGCGGCCATGCGCCAAGGTTCGCGCGCGGCGCGATCGCCGCCGGGGAGCGCCAGCGGTGCGAGGTGACCGAGGCGTTCGTAGCCGGCACCCTCGAGACGCAGCAGTTCGCCGCCCCAGGGCGTCCCGTCGCTGCCCAGACCGACCCCGTCCATCGCGATCCCCACTACCGGGCCATCCAGACCGTGCTCGGCCTGGACCGCAGCCAGGTGGGCGTGGTGGTGCTGCACCCGGATCAGCGGCACATCGAAACGCCCCGCCAGCTCGGCGGCCAGCCGGCTGCTGTAGAAATCCGGGTGCTGATCGCAGGCGATGCGCTCGGGGCGGATCTCCAGGATCTTCAGCAGGTGCTCGGCGGTTTCGTCCAGCGCGCGGCAGGTGGCGGCATTGTCCAGGTCACCGACATGCTGCGAGAGGTAGGCCTGATCGCCGCGGGTCACGCAGAGCGTGTTCTTCAGCCAGGCCCCCAGCGCCAGCACCGGTGGCCCGCTGCGCGGCAGCCGGATCGCGTTCGGCGTGTAACCGCGCGCCCGGCGCAGAAAGGCCGCGCCCCCCGCACCGACCCGTATGACCGGATCATCGCAGCGGACCAGGATGTCCCGGTCGTGCACGACGATGGCATCGGCGATACCCCGAAGCCTGGTCACGGCCTCGTCGTTGTCGGTGACCAGCGGCTCGCCGCCCGGGTTCGCGGAAGTGCATACCAGCAGCCAGGGGTCCACGCCCGGACCCTCGAGCCAGCCGGCGCCCTCGGGCCGCCCCGCGGCCTCGTGGAACAGCAGGTAATGCAGCGGCGTATAGGCGAGCATGCCGCCCAGCCAGGCCAGCCCCGGAGCGACACCAGGCAGTGTCTCATCGCAGCCTGACCGTTTGCGCAGCAATACGATGGGCCGGTCCTTGGACGAGAGGAGCTGCCGCTCGGCATCTCCGATCACCGTAACCGGCTCCAGCGCGGAGAGGCTCGCAGCCATCACCGCCAGCGGCTTCTCCTCGCGGTGCTTGCGCTCACGCAGGCGCGCCACCGCGCCTCGGTCCCGTGCGTCACAGAAGAGGTGGAAGCCGCCCAGGCCCTTGACCGCGAGGATCTGACCCGCCCGCAGGCGCCGCACCGCCTCGGCGATCACATCGTCCGCCGCAAGCACGACGCCATCCGGCGACAGCAGGGTCAGGCGCGGACCGCAGTCCGGGCAGGCATTGGGCTGGGCGTGGAAGCGCCGGTGGGCGGGGTCGTCGTACTCCTGCTGACAGGACGGGCACTGGATGAAGGCCGCCATGCTGGTGTTGGGACGGTCGTACGGCAGCGCGCGGGTCAGGGTGTAGCGGGGCCCGCAATGGGTGCAGTTGATGAAGGCATAGCGGTAGCGGCGGTCGGCGGGATCGAAGAGCTCGGCGAGGCAGTCCGGGCAGACGGCGGCATCCGGGGTGATGCCCGTGCTCACGGCGCCGCCTCGACTCGGCGCAATCGCGAACGTGCCCCACCCCGCCCCCAGGTCTGGGGCCAGCGGGGTGGCCTCCACCGCATCCACCCGCGCAAGCGGTGGCGCTTCGCTGACCAGCCGGCGCAGGAATTCCGATACCGCTGCGGCACCGCCCTGCACCTCCAGGTCGACGCCGGCGGAGTCGTTCAGCACCCAGCCGCCAAGCCCCAGGTCCACCGCAAGCCCGTAGACGAAGGGCCGAAACCCGACACCCTGCACCTGTCCACGCACCCGCACCCGGCGGCGCAGGACGGCCTCGGGTTGCGGCGTAGGGAGGAATCCGGCTCCGTCGCCGTGGAGGGCATCCCGCGCGTGCACGGCAGCCATCCCGTATCGAGGCCTGAGGACCGACCGGGCTCAGCGCCCGAGCCGGGCCTCCTGCAACTGTGCCTCCAGCTCGGCCACCCGACGGCGCAGGCTCTCCACCTCGTCGTCCGTGCCGGCAGAACCGTCCTCGCCCAGCGCCGAATCCAGCCAGGCGAGCCAGGCATCCATTCCTTCCCCGGTCCGGGCCGAAACCTGCAGGACCTCGAGCCGCGGATTCACGCGCCGCGCATACTCGATGCAGCGCTCGACGTCGAAATCGACGTAGGGCAGCAGGTCGATCTTGTTCAGGATCATCAGGTCGGAGGCGTTGAACATGTCCGGGTATTTCAGCGGCTTGTCCTCGCCCTCGGTGACCGAAAGGATCACCACCTTGTGCGCCTCGCCGAGATCGAAGGCGGACGGACAGACGAGATTGCCGACATTCTCGATCAGCAGCAGCCCGCGCCGCGCGAGCTTCAGGTGCTCGACCGCGTGCCCGATCATGTGCGCGTCGAGGTGGCAGCCCTTGCCGGTATTCACCTGCACGGCCGGTGCCCCGGTGGCGCGAATGCGCTCGGCGTCGTTGCTGGTCTGCTGGTCGCCCTCGATCACGCTGACCGGGTAGCGCCCCTGCAAGCGCTCGATGGTCAAAGTCAGCAGGCTGGTCTTGCCGGAACCGGGGCTGGAGACCAGGTTCAGGGCCAGGATACCGTGGCGGCGAAAGTGTTCGCGGTTGCTGTTCGCGTACGCATTGTTCTTGCCGAGAATGTCCTGCTCGATCCGGACCATCCGCTCCTGGGTCATACCCGGCGCATGCGCGTGCGCCGGACCCTGGCCATAGTGGAAGTCGTCTCCCGACTGCGCGGGCGCCTCCGCCGCGCTGTGTCCATGGTCATGGCCGGTGCCATGACCGTGATGCGCATCATGGTCGTGCGGATGGGCGTGCACCGTGCCATCGGCGTGACGGTGTTCGTGCTGGTGCGGGTGGGCATGTTCATGTTCGTGCCCCGCACCATGGCCGTGTTTCCGCGCGTGATCGTGCGGATGGCTGTGCTCGGTGCCATCGGCATGGTGATGGGGGTGCGCGTGCTCATGCAGGTGGTCGTGTCCCGCGCCGTGCCCATGTGCGCCACCATGATCGTGGTCGTGGACGTGCAGGCTGCCGTCAGCATGCCGGTGCATGTGCTGGTGCGCATGCTGATGCTCGTGTCCTGCACCGTGTTCGTGCTCGTGCACATGGTCGTGGGAGTGGCTGTGCACCGTGCCGTCGGCGTGGCGATGCTCGTGTCCATGGGAGCCCAATGCGCCTCCTTCCAACCGGGTCTCGCCTTCTCCGCAACCGCATACCGTGCACATCTGTCACCTCCTGAGATCCGCTTCCTCGAACGGCAATGGTAATCGCAGTGGCCATCCCCCCGCTGTTCATGCGGCGAATCGTGGGGCTTTGCCCGGCGCCCGGCTGCGACCGCAGCTTCTGCTGGCCGATTCGTGCCCGCCCAACCGTGTTGCCGACCAACCATAATCCCAACGCCACACCGGGGTCTTGCGCTGGCTCATGTTCCCGGTGGTTCGATGTCCTGGCCCGGTACCCGGAGCAACTTGCTCAGCGAGCGGGCGTCCCGCTGCCGGAAGGCCGGGGCTCGCCCGTATCGACCTCCAGGTCCAGCACCCGCATGTCCATGCCGCCGCTGGCCTGTACCCGGTACCCGCCGCAGAGGGGGCAGGCGTCATAAAGGGCCCCGATCTCCACGCCGGTGCTGCAATCGAGGCACCAGCCCCGGCCGGGGGTCTCGACGATCTCGAGAACCGCTGATTGCGCGACGCTATTGTTCATCACCGCGTCGAAGCTGAAACGCAGGGCCTCGATCTCCACGCCGGCCAGCTGCCCGACCTCCACCCTGACACGCAGGACCCGGTCGAAGCCCCGTTCGGCAGCCTGGTCCTCGATGATGCGCAGGATACCCTCGGCCAGTGACATTTCATGCATGGACGATCTCCAACTGGTATTGCACGCAGGGATCCAGGGCCGTCACCTGCAGGGTCACGGCCTCCCGCAACCGCTGTTCGTCATCACCCCGCAACCGCAGCAGACCCTCCCGTGCGGGGCCACGGGGATGGAAGTTCCATTCGGTGGGCGCGACGATGCGGTAGTCGCGGATCCGTCCCGCCTCCACCTGTATCCAGTGCAGCAGCACGCCGCGGGCCATCTCCAGCGCCACGACGGCCTCATCGTCCCGCAGATGCCACGCGAGCGCAGGGGTCGCCGCCGCGCCCTCGGCCATGGCTTGCAGGTCGCGGCCCAGTTCCAGCACCCGTGCCACCACCCGAATCCAGGCATCCACTGCGCCCTGCTCCGCCAGCAGCGCCGCGATCAGGGGCCGCTCTCGGTTGCGTGCCAGGGGGCCCATCTCGAAGACGCGCCCGCGCCAGTCCGGGCGCCAGTGGAATTCGGGGTCGTCACGCAGCCGGGGCAGCACGTCCCGCACCAGCGGTTCGAGATCGGCACTGCGGAACAAGGCCGCCTGCGAGCAGCCGAGTCCGGCAAGCCGTGGCTGCAGCCCCCGCAACAGCACGGCGAGGGCCGTCGGCGCCTCGTGCAGCCAGCGGTCGAAGGTCTGCGGCTCGTCGTGATCCAACCAGGCCACGGCGGCCCCGCCGAACAGTGTCACCAAGGTCTGCAGGGCCCACGCGCGCCCGGCCTGCGGATCCTGCGTGAAGCCTTCGCGGCCGGCCAGCAACCCGCGTAGGGGAGCCGGCTGCGGGTCCTCGCCGGCAATCCCGGGCCAGTCCAGTCCGAGACGCCAGAGATGCTCGCGGATATTCTCGCGGCGGATGCGTTCAGCCCACCCGGAAGCCCGGCCGTCATCGACCGTCCCGCTCTCGACCAGGCCCAGCAGCGCCTCCACCGCGACGGTCTGGGCATCGCCGCACAGGCTGTAGAGCCGCGGGATCACGGTGCGCGCATGTGCCAGCGGCTGGTTCAGGAGCAGGCGCAAGGGCTGCGGCCGCCGTGAGCGGACCTCTGCCCCGAGCACTTCGCCTCCGGCCCAGTCGAGACGCAGGTCGACCCGGCCCTCAGCGGGAATCGGCATCGTCATCCAGAAAGGCACCGCGGAGAAAGCCGCGGCGGTCGAAATCCTGGTCGACGTTGCGGCGCAGGGCGGCGATCGGGCCGCCGCGACGACGCGGTTCCGCTGGCTTCAGGTCCGGGCCGGGTTGCAGCAGCAGCGACAGTGTCTCGAAGGCCACGGCTCGCGCCGCGTCCTGGTCTGCGAACCGAAACATGGGCGAGAACAGCGAGCAGGTCTCGTAGGGCCCGATGCCATCTTCCCGAGCGCCGACGAAGTCCACCGGCCCGCGGGGCAACTCACGGGTACCGGTGCGGCCCTCAGGAATCGGCTCCGCGTCGGGCAGGCGGAGCAGGTTCATTGACCAAGGAGTGATCAGAACCCCGACGTGGGCGGCCCCGCTGCGCCGGAATCCCAGGGCCTCGACCGTCAGGGCGCGGTGCAGCAGCGGCATGTCCTGCATGCGCTCGGCCTGTACGCGGCGGAAGGCCTCCTCCAGGCGCTGCCGGATGGCTGCGGCTTCCTGGTTCAAGAACGCGCTACCGTGGCGGCCCGATCGCGGAGGGGAGCTGGAGATCGGCGAAAAAGCTGTCCAGATCGGTTTCACCACGCATGGCGGCCTCGAGGCCCGACACGGCCTCGTCGATCTGCTGTGCCCGCTCCGGCGAGAGAACCTCCCTGGCATGGTCCATGATGGCCAGGACCCAGGTCCCCACCGGCTGCGGACCGATCAGCATCATGTTGAGGCGACGCTGCTCGCCCCGCCGCTCACACAGGGCGGCAAACTCGTTTGACTCCATCACCTGCATGGGAATACCCAGACACATCTTTGCTCAACCCCTTTTCACGTCCGTCGGCAGAGTTCCCGCGGACGTCCTGCAGATAGTCTGACAGGCCTCTGCCGCAGCGCCACCTTCCCACACTGGAACGGGGCCGAATGTGATCTAGATCACCGCCGTAGGGCACACCCTCCCGCATCCTTGCCCCATACATCAGCATCAGTTGATTTATTCATAAAAACAACGCATTTGTCATACGCCAATTCCAGGACACAGTCGGCGATCCCAGCGGGCACAGTCAAAGGGCACAGATGATCACCAGCACAACCACGACCGAAACTCCGGCGCCCTCTCCGCAGGTCACCAAGAGCGATTCCGTGCTCGTTCTTGGGCTCGGCAACATCCTGCTCACCGATGAAGGCGTCGGCGTTCATATCGTCAACCGGCTGGGCCAGGAACAGGCCGGGACCCCCGGCATCGAATTCATGGATGGCGGCACCCTCAGCTTCATGCTGGCCAACGCGATCGTCTCGACCGACGCTCTGATCGTGGTCGACACCGCCGCACTGAACGCGGCGCCGGGCACCATTCGGGTGTTCGAAGGCGATGCGATGGATCACTTCGTCAGCACCGGGGCCAAGAGCAGCGTGCACGAGGTCAGCCTTTCCGACCTGCTCGCCGTGGCCGCGCTCGAGGGTCTCCTCCCCGTGCGGCGTGCGCTGGTCGGCATCCAGCCCCAGGACTTCGACTGGGGTGAACGCCCCACCGAGGCGGTCGAGAACGCGATCCCGATGGCCTGTGCGACGGTGATGGAAATCGCCCGCCGGTGGCAGTCATGAGCCTGAAGGACATTCCCGTCCATTTCGACGCGGGCCCCGGCCCTTCCGGTTCCGAACCGACCGGCATGGCGGAGGCCCTGCTGCGCGAGATCGCCGACCACCTGCTGACCGTTGCCCAGGGCGGCGAGCGCCAGATCGTCGAACTCGGCAACCTGCCGCTCAGCGACGGTGACTTTCAACTGCTCGAGGAAAGACTCGGGCGTGGCGAAGTCGCGGCTGAAGTCAGCGCCTCTGGACGCACCGAGGTCCACGAAACCGGCTTCCCGGGCGTGTGGTGGGTGAAATATTACAACGCTGGCGACCAACCCGCGGCCCAGCAACTGGAGATCGGCACCGTGCCGATGATCCTCGAGGCGCACCCGGAGGACATCCAGGCGAGCGCCGAACGTTTTTCTCAGCTGTTCGAAGAACCTGAAAGGAATTCACATTGACCACTCGCAATCCAGCGACGACTTGCACAAGGGGGTCGGCATGAAAGAGCACGCGTTAACCTTAGGAGAGGAGCTGCGGCGCCAGGGCATTTCCAGGCGTTCCTTCCTCAAGTTCTGTGCGGGAGTGGCCTCGAGCATGGCCATCCCCGCCACCATGGTCCCGGCCATGGCCGCCTCCCTGGCACAGGCGCGACGGCAGTCGGTCATCTGGATGTCCT
>Ga0209498_1001960_pt1 | contig 12517 bp, 11 predicted proteins | sample WalLakDeSediment_FD_184131 | JGI IMG/M metagenome (GOLD analysis project Ga0209498, IMG submission 184131) | Lake sediment microbial communities from Walker lake, Nevada to study Microbial Dark Matter (Phase II) - Walker Lake 11/02/13 Deep... | ecosystem: Environmental > Aquatic > Freshwater >...
AGGAGTTGCAGGGCGGGAGTTTCACGATTACGAATGTGGGCCCCGTGGGCGGAGGGCAGTTCGTTCCGATCATCAACTACCCGGAGGTGGCTATCCTGGGGATGGGCGCGGCCACCATGCAGCCTGCTGTCACAGGAGACGAAAAGCAAGGCTACAGGATCGAACCAAGGCTCATGATGCCCCTGGTGCTTTGCATCGACCACCGGGTGCTGGACGGCGCGGATGCCGTTCTCTTTATGAGGATGATCGTGGAAGCCCTCGATGATCCGGATGAGCTGTTCATGATGATGACGTAAAGACCCCCATGCGCCCGTTTTCAAAGGGGCTGATGGGGTCTTAAGTTCAAATGACATTTGGATTTGGGATTTCCAACGACCTCCCCTTTGGAAGTCCCAAAGGGGAGGTCGTTGGCCATGGTTATGGGAGAATTCACCCAGGAAACAGAGCTTCTGATCATTGGAAGCGGGCCGGGCGGCTATGCTGCGGCTTTTCGTGCAGCCGACCTCGGCATGGAAGTTATCATGGTGGATGTGGCGCCGAAGCCGGGAGGGGAGTGCCTGTTCCGGGGCTGCATCCCGTCCAAGACCTTGCTTTGCCTGGCGGAACTCATCCACGACGCTCGGGGCTCGGAAAGGATGGGGATCTCTTTCGGGGACCCCCGCATCGAGGTGGAGAAAATTCGTTCCTGGAAAGAAGAGGTGGTCGGCAAGCTTGCCGACGGCCTGGTCACGCTGAGCAAGAAAAGGGGCGTGGAACTGATTCAGGGCAAGGCGGAGTTCGAAAGCTCGGACACGGTTCGCCTTAACGATTCCGAGGTGAGCCACGTCAAGTATCGCCATGCAGTCCTCGCAACCGGTTCCTACCCCACCCCTTTCCCGGGCTCGCGTTTTGAAAAGGGGAGCCGCATCATGGATTCGGCAGGCGCCCTGGAGTTGCCCGAAATTCCCGAGTCGCTTCTCATCATCGGCGGGGGGTACATTGCCCTTGAAATGGGAATGGTCTACGCCTCTTTGGGGAGCCGCGTTTCTCTGGCGGTCCGCAGCGACCGGTTGCTGCGGGGAGCAGATCCCGATCTTGTGAGCCCCCTGATGAAACGTTTGGAAAACACCTTTGCCGCTATCCACTTCAACACCCAAATCAAGTCCATGAAGGAATCGGGGGATCAGGTGAATGTCATTCTGGAGGGAGAGGTGGAAAAGCCCGAGCGCTCCTTCGGCCGGGTCCTGGTGGCCGTGGGTCGACAGCCCAACACGGAGGGCGCGGGCCTGGAGCGGACAAAGGTAAAAGTGAGTGATAAGGGCTATGTGATCGTTGACGAGCAGCAGCGAACTTCGGATGAGAAGATCTATGCCGTGGGTGACGTTGCAGGGGGCCTGCAATTGGCTCACAAAGCCTTCCGGGAAGGCAAGGTGGCGGCGGAGGTCATTGCCGGTGAGCCTTCGGCCTTTGACGCAAGGGCCGTTCCCGCGGTGGTGTACACGGATCCCCAGGTCGCCTGGTGCGGCCTGACAGAGGAGGAAGCACAAAGGCGGAAGCAACCGGCGAGGGTGGAGCGTTATCCCTGGAAGTTTTCGAGCCGGGCCACAACCATGGGCGTTTCCGAAGGGGTGACCAAAATGCTCGTGGACCCCGGGACCGAGAGAATCCTTGGATTCGGCATTGTCGGCCGGCATGCAGAGGGATTGATCTCAGAGGGGGTTCTCGCTGTGGAGATGGGCGCCCTTGCGGCGGACGTGGGCCTGAGCATTCATCCCCATCCGACCCTTTCCGAGACGGTCGGAGAAGTGGCGGAAATTTTTCTGGGGAGCGTAACGCACATGCTCGCCAAAAAGGACAAAAACCAAAGGCGAACAGAACACTAGCGGATGCCGAACTTTTCCTTGAGAATCCCGGCGGCGCCTTTGATGTCTTCCTTGATGACGGCCGCGGATCGATCGAGATCGGCGCGGATCTCCTCCACCGGAAGCTCGTAAATCTTCTCCAGGCCGTAAGCCCCGATCTTGGCCGGCACGCCGAAGCCCATGGAATCCAGGCCGTCCTCCTGCTTGAGCAGGCCGTATTGCCTTTCTATAATGGCAATCACAGGCTGAACTTCGGTCTCACCGGTGATCATGCACCGCATCATCTCGCAGGCCGCCCTGGCCGGGCCGGCGGAAGCGCTCCGGCCCGTTTCGCCGACAAAATGGGTTCCCCCTTTTTTGGCCTCCTCCATCGCCGCTTTCACGAGCGCAGGGTCTATTCCTTGGGCGTGAACGATATCATCGAGGGGAACGCCGCCCACGGAGAAAAAGCGGCTGGTGGCCACCATGGAATCGCCGTGTTCCCCAAACACGATCCCCCTCATGTCATTGCCGGAAAGGCCCAACACCCTGGAGACGGCATGGCAGATTCTCCGGGCATCCAGATTTCCTGCCTGGCCCATGACATTTTGTTTCGGAAACCCCGAGGCCTTGTACCCCACCCAGGTCATGGCCGTCACCGGGTTGCCCATGTAGACGAGGACGGGCAGGTCCTTTTCACCACAGCCCAGGTAGAGCCTGCGGATTTCCAGAGAGGTTTCCGCGATCAGCTTTGTATTGACCGCAAGGAGGTCCCGCCGGCTTTGCCCTTCCCTGCGCGGCACGCCGACACCGATGAAGATCACATCCAGACCGGCCATGTCGTCCGTTTGATTTGTGCCGTAAATCCGCGGGCGACGAATGGTATTGGCTTTCAGGTCGTCAATCCAGGCCCCGGCCCTGTTGGGATACTTTTCCCGGGGCCTCCCATAAAATACGATTTCTTTGCCGAGACCCTGATCCACGAGAGTCAGGACCACATCCCTCGACACATTGCCGAAGCCCCAGACGCCTATTTTGTCTCTTTCTTTGACCCTTTCCAGGATCCGGCACTCGAGCGGAGCCCCTAGATTCATGACCTTCCCTCCCCGGTGTTGTAATGCTTCTAAGTACCAACTGCCGGCAAGGAAGTCAACCGGAGGAGAGAAAACTTCGTTGACGATTTCCTCCTCTCATCTTATTGTAATCCAATGAAATTCAAAAGACCGGACAAGCTGTTCTTAAAGCAAAAGGTCATGCTCAGGGTCTGTTACGCCCTGACACCTCTCGTGTTTGCCGCCGTGTATCTTTTCGGGTGGCGATCCCTGGTTCTTGTCCTTATCGTAACGCTTATCGGTATTGCTACCGAGGCGCTCTTCACCTGGAATCAGGGCAAGCCTGTCACTTCAGCGGTTTTTGTCACTTCCTTGATTTTTGCTCTCTCCCTGCCGCCTTCCACCCCTTTCTGGATGGCCGTTACAGGCATCGTGGCAGGGGTGGCCCTGGGCAAGATGGTTTTCGGGGGTTTCGGCCAAAATGTCTTCAACCCGGCCATGTTGGGGCGCTGTTTTATCTATGTCACCTTTCCCATGGAATTGACCAATCAGTGGGTGGAGCCGATCCTTGGCGGGGCGGCAGGATTCGGCCGGTGGAGCACGCTTCCGGATGCGGCTACGATGGCCACCCCGATGGCGGCCCTGCGGCAGGGTGGGGATGTTCCTTTGGAAAGCATGTTCTTCGGCTTCACCTCCGGATCTCTCGGAGAGACGTCGGCGTTTCTGATTTTGCTGGGAGGGATCTACCTGATTTATACCAAAGCGGCCTCTTACCGTCTGGCCTTGTCCTGCCTCATCGGCGGCGTTATCTTGAGCGGTTTGCTTCACGCGCTCGGTGTTCCTGCGGTTCCCTCACCCCACATCAGCATGGTGTCAGGATCTTTTCTTTTCGGCGCCGTCTTCGTGGTGACGGAGCCCATTTCAGGGGCCAAGACCCGGGCAGGCCAGTGGATTTACGGGTTTCTCATCGGCGCACTGACGATTGTTCTCAGGAGCTATTCCAATTTTTCAGAAGGCATCATGTTTTCCGTGCTCATCATGAACGCTTTTGTCCCCATCCTGGATCGGACCGTTCAACAGATCAAAGCGTCCAGGAAAGCGATCCCGGCATGAAGAAACGGCTTTTTTCCATTTTCTATATGTTCCTCCTCACGTTGTTCTTCACCTCTGTGGTGAGCGCGGTGAAACTCTACAACGAAGAGAGAATCGCGATGAACCAGGAGGTCAAGCTGCTGCGGATCGTGCTCCACGTGCTGGGCATTGCGGTTCAAGAGGGCGCCTCCCCGCAAGCGCTTTCACAGGTCTTTTCCGAAAGGGTCAAGGAGATCGCAGTCAAGGAGCGCCCCCTCTATATCGGATACGCTGAAAACGGGGAGACGATCACAGGATACGCATTCCCGGTCGGCGGGCAAGGGTTCTGGGGGCCCATATCCGGCCTGGCGGCCGTAGATCCTTCCGCCACCCGGCTTCTCGGGGTGGCGTTCTTCAAGCATTCGGAGACTCCCGGTCTGGGCGCCAGGATCACGGAGGCGTGGTTCACAAAGCAGTTTGAGGGGCTTTCCCTTGATCCGATCGCGGGAGAGCAAAAGATTTTTTATCTGAAAGCGGCAGGGACAGGACAGGCGGCCAACGAACTGGATGCCGTAACCGGCGCAACCGGCACAAGCCGGGCCGTTGAATCATTTCTCAACAGGGAGCTGGATCATTTTCTGAAAGGGATCTGGCCGGAAGTAAAAAAGAAGAGGTAAGGATCATGGCCAAACCGCTCAAGAGCTCCCGGATTTTTGTTCGAGGGCTCTGGGATGATAATCCGGTTCTCAGGCAGGTGCTTGGAATTTGTTCCACCCTTGCGGTGACCAACCTGCTGGTGAACACCCTCGTGATGAATGCCGGCCTCATCTTTACGGTGACCATGTCGTGCCTCACCGTGTCCCTGCTGAGGAAGTACACGCCCATGAGAATCCGGATGATGGCCCAAACCCTGATTATCGCCTCCTACGTCATCATCGTCGATATCTGCATCGCAGCCTATCTTCCCGATATCAGCGAGGCTTTGGGGCCCTACGTGGGGCTGATCATTACCAACTGCATTGTCATGGGCCGGTGCGAGGCTTTTGCCAGGAACAACCCGCCCTGGCCCTCTTTTCTGGACGGCCTGGCCATGAGTCTCGGTTATTCAGCGGTTTTGCTGACCATCGCCCTGATCCGGGAGCCCTTGGGTTTCGGCACGGTGCTGGGGTTCAGAATCATGCCGGCAGGCTTTACCCCATGGACGATCATGATCATGGCGCCCGGGGCCTTTTTCACCCTCGGGTTGCTCGCGTGGTTCTTGAAAGCCTATTTCCCTCAGGTGACGGAAACGAATAAGGAGAGATAATCCATGGTGCAAGTCGATGCGGGGACCCTATTCTTTGCGGCCATTTTCACCAACAACATCCTTCTGACCAATTTTCTCGGCCTGTGCCCTTTCCTGGCGATTTCCAGAGAAGTCCGCTCCGGTCTGGGACTCGGCGCGGCCGTGGTGTTTGTCATGACCTGCACGGCCGTGCTCAATTACCTCGTCTACTACTACGTCCTGGTTCCCCTGAACCTCGTGCACTTCCGTTTCATCCTGTTCATCGTGATCATTGCGGCTTTCGTGCAGCTCGTGGAAATGACCATAGAACGCTATTTCCCGGCTCTCTACTATGTGCTGGGTATTTTTCTTCCCCTTATCACCGTAAACTGCGCGATCCTGGGCGCCTCCCTTTTTCTGATCATCCGGGAATACACCCTGGTCCAGTCCCTCGCGTACGGTGCAGGAAGCGGTATCGGCTGGATGATCGCCATCATTGCGGTGGGGGCCATCCGGGAGAAGGTGCAGAAAAGCGCGAAGCTGCCCCGGGGTCTCGAAGGTCCGGCCCTGACCCTTATCATCACCGGGGTGATGGCCCTTGCCTTCATCGCTTTTAGCGGGATGATACAGATACAGTAAACGGCAGTATTCCGGTCCGGCCGATGGAAAAACATAGCTTTCCTCGGCGCTTGAAGGAAAGAAAATGTTTGAACTCCTTTTGAGCCTTCTTATTATGAGCGGTATTGCGGCACTTCTCGCGCTCCTGCTGGAGATCGCCGATTCCTACCTGGCCGATTACGGGGAAAGGCGCATTGTCGTGAACGAGCAGAAAGACATGGTCGTTGAGGGCGGAAAGCCCCTGCTCTTCACCCTGATGGAACAGGGTATTTTTATCCCCTCGGCGTGCGGAGGGAAAGGCACGTGCTCCTACTGTAAAGTCCAGGTGCACGAAGGCGGAGGGCCGGTGCTTCCCACGGAAACCCCCTACCTTTCTCCTGAGGAGTTAAAGACCGATGTGCGCCTCTCCTGCCAGGTCAAGGTGAAGAACGATCTCAAGATCGAAATCCCGGAAGAGCTCTTTCTCGTCAAAGAATACAGGGTCAGGGTGGAACGGATGGAAGACCTCACGCCCGCGATCAGAGGACTCCATCTCAGGGTCATCGAACCTGAAGAGGGGATCACCTTTAAAGCCGGGCAATACGTGCAACTGGAGGTTCCCAAATACAAACGGACCAGCGGCCCCGAATACCGCGCCTATTCCATTTCATCGGATGCGGACCGGCATGACAGGCTCGAACTGGTGATCACCCGCGTGCCTGAAGGGGCGGTCACCACCTACGTGCACGAGTACCTGAAGGAAGGGGAGGAGCTGCGGGCCACAGGACCGTACGGGAAATTCTACCTTAGGGAGTCGGACCGGGACATCCTCCTGATCGCCACGGGCTCGGGAATGGCTCCGATCAAATCCATCCTCCATCAACTGGCCAATCACGGGATCCAAAGAAAAGCCACCTTTTTTTTCGGAGCAAGGACAAAGAGCGATCTTTACTATGTGGACCAGCTCGAGGCCTGGGAAAAAGCGATTCCGGAATTCCGGTTCATTCCCGTCCTTTCCAGGCTCACGGAAGAAGACCGGTGGCAGGGAGAAAAAGGCCGGGTCACGGATCTCATCGGGAAACACCTTCCCGACAACCCTGCCGTGGATGTTTACATTTGCGGCGCGCCGCCCATGGTTGAATCCTGCGTTGCGCTCCTGTTAAAAAAAGGCTTGCCGGAAGAGCGCGTTTTCTATGACAAGTTTGAGTAGGAAAGCAGGACTTACAGAAACAAAGCCGGCATAGCGGAGTTGTTGACAACCTGCCGGAAGGGGTTAGTTTAAGGCGTCTATAACGTAATAACCCGGTCTTCAGGCATAGTATTATGTCCCATAAATAAGTTGGAAGATCCTTGAGGGTCCTCCCCTCGCCCTGTTAAATCCCCGTAAAGCGTGGTCCGCCATGGGCGGAATTTAACAGGGCGAGCCCCTCCTCCATCCTCCGCAGTATCCCTGCTACGGAGGACGGGCACCAGGGGAGGGGAAGTCCTCGGCATCTAATGAATTTCCTCCCCCTTGATGGGGGAGGTTAGGAGGGGGTGGTAATCCGGATTTTGTTAAGGAACTTTTGGGACATGACACTCGGTCAGAGTTTAGCCATTAGATCATCGGTATTTCACCCATGAAATTTCACCATGACGTCGTCATTGTGGGGGCCGGCCTTGCCGGGCTCAGGGCCGCAGTCGAAGCGGCGGAACACGGCTCTGTGGCCCTCATCAGCAAGGTGTATCCCACCCGCTCTCATTCGGGCGCGGCCCAGGGCGGCATTGCCGCGGCGCTGGGGAACGAGGAGCCTGATTCGTGGGAATGGCACATGTATGACACCGTCAAGGGCGGAGACTTTCTCACCGACCAGGATGCAGCCGAGGTTCTGGCCAGGGATGCCCTTCGTGCGGTTTACGAGCTTGAACACATGGGCGTGCCCTTTAATCGCAACGGCGAGGGCACGATCGCTCAGCGCGCGTTCGGCGGGCATGCTTCGGAGTTTGGAAAGAAGCCTGTCAAAAGGGCCTGTCACGCTGCAGACAGGACCGGCAGGGTTATCCTGGATACCCTTTACGGCCAGGCTCTGAGCAAAGGAATCAAGATTTATCCGGAGTTTCATCTTCTTGACCTCATCACCGACGGGAACCGTTGTGCCGGGGTGTCGGCTTACGAACTGGCCACCGGAGACATCCATTTATTTGAGAGCAAAGTCGTGCTCCTGGCCACAGGCGGCTTCGGCAAGGTGTTCAAGGTCAGCTCCAACTGCTTTGCCAACACGGGTGACGGCGTTTATCTCGCCTATCAAGGGGGCATCCCCTTGGAGGATATGGAGTTTGTGCAGTTTCACCCCACGGGGATCTACGGCCTCGGGGTGCTCCTCAGCGAAGCGGCCCGGGGCGAAGGCGGGATGCTTCGAAACGGAAGGGGAGACCCTTTCATGGAGCGCTATGCCCCCACCCTCAAGGATCTGGCGCCGAGGGATATGGTTTCCCGGGCCATTGCCCGGGAGATTCGAGAGGGAAGGGGCGTGGGCGGCAAGGATTTTGTGCACCTCGACCTCACCCATTTGGGTCCGGAGCGCATCCGGGAAAAGCTTTCCGATATCTCTTCCTTTGTAAGGATCTACCTGGGTCTGGACACCACCAAAGATCTTGTCCCGGTGGCGCCCACCTGTCATTACATGATGGGAGGAATCCCCACGGACCTGAACGGTCAGGTGCTCAACCCAGAGAGCCGGCCTTTTCATGGCCTTTACGCCGCGGGCGAGTGCGCCTGCGTGTCCGTGCACGGGGCAAACAGGCTGGGATGCAATTCCCTCCTCGATCTGGTTGTTTTTGGTCGAAGGGCGGGAAAGAAAATCCTTGAAGACCTTCCTCACCTTGAAGGGTCCTCCCTGCAGGAAAACACTTTGGAGAAATCAGTGTCCAAGGTGCAGGCGATCAAAAGCCGGAAAAAGGGCGAAAAGGCCTGGGCTGTTCGGGAAAAAATACAGGAACTCATGACAGAGGCCTGCTCTGTTTTCCGCAGCGGCGATGGGCTGGCAGAAGCCCTTGATGCGATCGGGGAGCTCAAGGAGACCTATGAAAACATCGCGATAGACAACCCCGGCCTTCGCTTCAACACCGATCTCCTGGAGGCCCTGGAACTGGGTTCCCTGCTCCATCTTGCAGAAGCCATCCTGGTTTCCGCCAAGGCGAGGGAAGAAAGCCGGGGGGCCCATTTTCGGGAGGATTTTCCGGAAAGAGATGACGAGAAATGGCTCAAGCACACCCTGGTTCAGAAGACGGAAAAGGGGCCGAGGCTTTTCTACAAACCCGTGCGAATCACCCGCTTTGAGCCCAAGCCGAGGGTTTACTGATATGCAGGAAATGAGCTTCAAGATATTGCGGTTCGACCCGGACCGGGACGAGGCGCCTTGGTACCAAACCTACCGGGTCATGGCGGAACCGGGGGAGCGCATCCTGGACTGTTTGAACCGCATCAAGTGGGAGCAGGACGGGACCTTGAGCTATCGCATGTCCTGCGGCCACGGCGTGTGCGGCTCGGACGGCATGAAGATCAACGGCCGCTGCGCCCTGGCCTGCCAGAAGCTTGTCGGAGATGACACGGGCCGGGAGGTGGTTTTGGAGCCTCTCCCGTCTTTCAGAGTGCTCAAAGACCTGATCGTAGACCTGGAGCCCTTTTTTGCCAAGGTCAACAAAGTCAGGCCTTACCTGGTCAGCGGCCAGGATCCGCCGGAAAAGGAAAGACGGCAGGCGCCGGAACAAAGCCGAAAGGTGAATGAAGTGATCCGGTGCATCCTTTGCGCCTGCTGCACCGCTGCATGCCCTGTGACGGCGGAAAACGAACGCTACCTGGGGCCTGCGGCCCTTGTGTGGGCCTTTCGAACCATTTTTGATTCCAGGGACGAGGACACCCTGGAACGGTTAAAGGGCGTTGATTCCCGGGACGGCGCGTGGGGCTGCGTGAACCATTTTGAATGCACCCGTGTGTGCCCCAAGGAAATCCCGGTCACGAAGTCGATTAACATGATCAAAAGAGAAATTGAAAAGAGGCTGCGCGAAGAAGAATAGGATTTGCCGCCACGAAAACACGAAAGTGAAAAAGCACGAAATTGGATTCAAGGTTTGAGCGGTTCAGGGTTCAGCGTTCCAGGTTGAAAAACACCGACCTCTCCTGTTATGAACCGTGTCGAAATAGTGGTGACATCTGGTTCTACCCGAAATGGCATCTTTTTGTAGGAGCGACCTCTCCATCCTCCGTAGCTGTCGCTACTGCGGAGGACGGGCCGGTCGCGATGCTTTCGCAAGCAGGAGCTTGCTCCTACATGAACCAGGACGGGAAAAGTGGGCCAATGGGCGTCAAGACGGTTAAGTGACCATTAATAAGGGATTCTATCTTCATCATTTCGTGCTTTCGTGATGAAGCGTTTCATAAGTTGTCCGCCAGGAAAAGGATGATGAGATGGAGAAGCAAATCATTTACTCCACCGAACCGGAAGACTTCTATTACACGGCCGTCAACGTGCCCTGCCAGGCGGCCTGTCCTGCTGCGACCAACATCCCGGCCTATATTCGGGCCCTCTATGAGGAGCAATACGGCCGGTCCTACGAAATCAATCGACTGGCCAATATGCTTCCCGGCGTTCTGGGCAGGGTCTGCTCCCGGCCCTGTGAAGAGCAATGCCGCCACGGCGAGGCTGAATTAGGGCATCCGGTCAACATCTGTCATATCAAGCGGGCCGCTGCGGACCTCAAGCAACGGGTCCCGAAGGCCGAAGAGGGTCCCTTCGCCTCTCTCGGGAAAAAGGTTGCCGTTGTGGGATCAGGGCCTGCAGGCCTGGCAGCGGCGCACGATCTTTCCACCATCGGGTTTTCCGTGACCCTTTTCGAGGCCCTGAACAAGGCGGGCGGCATGCTCCGCTACGGCATCCCAGAGTTCAGGCTCCCGCGGCAAGTCCTGGATGAAGAGATCGGGCGGATTATCCAAAGCGGCGCATCGCTCAGGACAGGGGTCCGAATCGGAGAGGATATGACGGTGGAGGAACTCCTGGGAGACTTCGATGCGGTCCTTCTCGCCGCAGGGTGCTACAAATCCATTCCCCTGAATGTGCCGGGCGCCGGCTTGAAAGGCGTCTATCCCGGGCTTGAATTCATGATGGGGGTGTGCGCTTCGCGACCTCCGGTCATCGGCGATCGCGTGCTTGTGATCGGAGCCGGGTTTACGGCCTTTGATTGTGCCCGCTCGGCCCTGAGGCTCGGCGCAAACCACGTCTCCATAGGCCTGCGAAGAACCGAAGAAGATCTGGCGGTCGCCAGAGATGAGGTGCTGGAAACAAAGAAAGAAGGCATCAAGATCCGGTCCCTCATGCTTTCCCGGCGTGTTGTGGGAAGGGACCGGGTGGAGGGGGTGGAATTTGTCCGTACCCGGCCGGGTGATCCGGGCCCTGACGGGAAGCGGGCCATTATCGCCATCGAGGGCAGCGAATTCATGATCCCTGCGGATTCGGTCATTGTCGCCACCGGACAGCGGCCCGAGCCTATGGAAGCGGGATCCGAAAGAGAAGAGCGGGGGGTGCCTTTGGCGGACCGGGAAAGCTTTCGCACTGCGCGCAAGGGGCTTTATGTAGCCGGCGATTATCTCACAGGCCCATCAACGGTCATCGAAGCGGTGGGCATGGGACGCAGGGCGGCGGAAAGGATTGCCCGGGACCTGACAGGAAAGGCTTTTCGGGAAAAGGTGGTGCGCATGGAGGACACGGACATCACGGGCAGGAAGCGGACCTGGGACTATCTGCCCCGTCAAGAGATGCCCACACTCCAGCCGATGGAAGAGCGTTTCAAGCGAGCGGATCTTGAAGTGGAAACAGGGTTCAGCGTGGAGCAGGCCAGAGAGGAGTCTAAAAGATGCTACCTTTGCTACCTCCACTATGAGATCGACATGAGTCGCTGCATTTACTGCCGCTATTGCATCGACGTGGCGCCCAGGGACTGCATCAAGCTGGTCAAGGAAGTCCGGACCAACGAGGTGGGCGCTGTTACAGGTTTTGTGGAAACCACGCGGTGGCGGGAGGTGAGCGCGGTTGTCATCGACAACTCGCGGTGCATCCGGTGCGGCGAGTGCATGCGCGTCTGTCCCGTCAACTGCATCTCCGTGACGCGGGTGGAACTGAGCGAAAGGAGAGCGTAGGGATTTGCCTCAATAGGAATATTGGAATACTGGAATGATGGAATACAGTGAAAAATGGCACACGGCGCACGGCACAGCCCACTCCGCCGAAGTAGCTCCTGCCCGCCGCACTGCTAAGGCAGGCGGGTCGGCTACGAAGGCCGGGCGGGGCACGGTGGAAAGCCCCCTCGTCACCCCGGCGAAGGCCGGGGTCCAGAAGCCCATGATTTTCCTGGATTCCCGACTATCCACCCTCCGTAGCAGAGCTACTGCGGAGGACGGGCGCGGGAATGACAGAAAACAGTGCATTTCGACTTTTTACCGTGAAAATACACCCGTAGGGGACAGGTAAAGCCCGCCCCTACATTCTCGTGCGCCTTTGGCGCATTCATGCGTGGGGGCGACCGCCCCCAGGTCATGAGCGTTTACGAGAGCATCAAGCTTGATGAACTCGTAAAAAGCCCCCACAGTCGTCACTCCCGCGCAGGCGGGAGTCCAGAAGTGCTTGAAAAGACTGGATTCCCGCCTTCGCGGGAATGACAGAAAAGGGCTGTCTCCGACT
>Ga0209498_1001961_pt1 | contig 12516 bp, 11 predicted proteins | sample WalLakDeSediment_FD_184131 | JGI IMG/M metagenome (GOLD analysis project Ga0209498, IMG submission 184131) | Lake sediment microbial communities from Walker lake, Nevada to study Microbial Dark Matter (Phase II) - Walker Lake 11/02/13 Deep... | ecosystem: Environmental > Aquatic > Freshwater >...
AAGTGACGGCGGTGACCGCGCCTCCGGCGGAATCCACCTGCACCTGCTCCGCTCGATAACCCGCGCCTGCCGCATCGAGGCGGTCGAGATCCTGCCGTTGAACACGGTAGAGCGCACCCGGGAGCGCGGCGCCGGGGGCATCGCTCGGGCAGGCGTCCGAGCGCGCCGCGCCGTCCCGGCCTCGCTTGCGAAAGGCCAGACAGTGGCCCGGCAGTGCGCCGGCGCCCACGAGCACCGCCCCTGGAATACGGCGTCGCAGCCAGCCCGGGTGAACGTTCGCGCCGTAGGCAAAATACAGGACGCCGGGATCGACGCGGCTCACCCGGCTTCGGCGTCCACACCCGGCGTCGGCGCCGTCCGGCCAAGCGGCTGGCTGATCACCCAGCGCTCCGCCGAGACGGGCGCGAGTCGGCCGCCATGCAGTCCCTGGCTGACCCGGTAGATCATGAACTCCCCCGGCTGGCAGGGCGCAAACCCAACGGTGAACTCCACCTGCGCCGGCCGATGTGGCGCCGGGATTTCATTGACGTCGATGAACCAGGCTTCGCCAGGTTCGCCCGCGAGCAGTCCACCAAGCCGCAGCGATTCCAGCCAGCCTCCGAGCTGCATGCGCAGCCGTTGCGCGAGGCCCACGCCGGGCGGCTCGAACACCACCCAGCGGGTGCCCTGCAACAGGGTTCTCTCGATGGACATCGCGAGGCGCCGCGCCAACAGCGAGCGCCATGCCGGCACGGGGCACTCAGGCGAGGCCAGCGTCCGGTCGCCGTGCAACACGATGCGCCCGCCGCTGCCCCGCATGACGAGGTTGATACCGGCCGCCTGCAGGCGACGGCGCAGGTCGGGCGCAAGTTCATTCACCGGGCGGAATCGCGCGCCGAGTACCGGCTCGACGTCGGCGGGCGCACGGGACAGCGCGCCGGCCACGGCACCGGCCGCGGAACGGCCGGCCCCACGGGCATCACCGGCCAGTTGCGGATAGACCGCCATCGCGTTCTCACCCGCAATGTTCAACCGGGCCAGCCACTCCAGCGCCTGCTCGCCTTCGTAGGTATTGGGCGGCGGCTCGAGCAGCAACATTGCGCGACGCATGCGGCAATAACGCAGCGCAGCCAGCAACAGCGTCGGGCCGGGAGCGCGCCCGTCCGGTGCGGGCGGAAAGGCGAGGAAGTTGAGCGGACCCACGCCGTCGAGCGCAAACAAGCCGCTGCCGTGCGCGGACGAGCCCACCAGGTCGTAATCCGTCAAGGCATTGCCGTCCGTGCCGTCGTCGTCTGCATCCACCCAGGTGACGGGATGTCCGGGCGCAGTGCTGACGGTGGCGGCCGGCCGCGTGGCCGGCGCCGGGTCACGCACCCGCACCAGGCGTGACTCCAGCAGGGCATCGACCACGTAGCGCTCCGAAGATGGCAGCAGCGAAAGCCGCCGGTATATCTCCTGGTCGGCGACGCGCTCGGTGCCCGGCGCCCGCAGTCGCTGCACCACGAGATTGAAGGTCGCGTCGTCGGACGGACCGATGTGGTCATAGTCGATGGAAGCGCGCAGGTATTCGCGCCGGCCCGGGCTCAAGGCCTCGAGCAGCAGCGTACCGTCACGGCCCGGCAGCCGGATGGTGCAAGGCCGGGCCCCGTTGGCGACCCGCACCACCGCGGCGCGACCGCCGCCGGCGAGGAAGAAGTCATGCACGCACCGCTGCAGCGGATGCTCGACGCCCGCCACGCCGAAGTGTCGCTCGAGTTCCTCGGGACTCTCGACCAGCACGGCCTGGTTGACCGGACCGCGCGGCGCGGCGCCGATGAAGCCGCTCACTCCCGCCGGGAATATATCCAGCGAGGTCTCACGACCGGGAATTTCCTCGACGAGAATCCCGGGAGTGAGGGGCTCAGCCATGCAGTGCTCCGGCGGCGCGGTTCGACGCGTGATCGTTGTCCAAGGCTAGCAGCGTGTTCAAGCGGCCGCCAGCGCGAACACCAGCAACAGCAATCCGACCGCCGCCGTCAGGCGTGTGCGCAGGGCGCGATACCAATGCGGCAGGGTGCCGGCGACTGGCGGGCTGGCTTCCCAGGCGCGCAGCAAGACGAAACCCGCCAGCAGCAGCCACGCCGCCGGCGCCGCCGGCAGCAACAGGGCGGCCCACGCAAGCAGCGCCGGCATGATGCTGAACGAGAGTCGCATGACGCGCATGCCGCCCGAGCCGAGCGCGATGCCCCAGTGCACGGCGCCGACAAAGGAGAGGATCACCGCCCCGTAGGCGATGAACTGGCGCGCAAAATATTCCTCGCGGACGTCGCCGCCCAGCAGGAAGCCGAGCAGCGCCGCGACGAAAGGAACGAGCCCGGCGTAACCCAGCCACGCCCCGGCCCGCGGCACGCCGCCAGCGAGGCGGGAATGCGCGAGCAGTTCAGTCGGACCGCCGATGAAGCGGCCGTCGAGAAACACCTGCGGCAGCGTCTTGTGGCCGGTCCACTCCTCGAGGACGTGGAAGCGATCGCGCGACGCGGCGTCGCCCATCGCCATCGTGACGATACGATAATCGATGCCCACTTCGTCGAGCCGCGCGAGCAACTCGCGAACATCGGTGATCCGCGACACGAACAGCACCACCGGGGCGCTGCTCACATCCCTGCGTAATGCGTCGAGGTGGTCGGTGCCGAGCTGGCTCATGAGCGGTTGCGCCGTCGCTTTTGTCTGCCCCAATTCTGGGCGAGCGGGAATGCGATTGCCAGCGGCCCGCCAAACCTGATAATGAACGCTCGCATCGATCCCGCTCAGACGGAGACAACCCAGCCATGCATCCACCCGGCAGACCGCCCAAGGGCGACGGCTTGCGCAGCGCGTTGCGCTGGTTGTCCGCCGAGGGCCGCCACGATGCCGCTGCGATCGAGGAAGCCTGCCGGCGATACGATCTCTCGCCGCTCGACGAAGAGTTCCTGCTGGCCGAGGCGCACCGCCTTCGCGCCATGGCGACCGGAGACGACCCGGAGAATCCAGTCGATCCCGAAGGAGGCCGGATACGATGAGCGAGCTCGCGATCACCGCGCGCTATCCCGCACTCGCGGAACTGCTACCCACGGTATCGCTGGGGCACTGGCCCACGCCGGTGCAACTCGCCGAACTCGGCGCGTTGCCGGGCGAATGCGCAAGCCTGTGGCTGAAGCGTGATGACCGCTGCGCCGCGCCGTACGGCGGCAACAAGGTCCGCAAGCTCGAGTTCCTGCTCGCGGACGCCCTGCGGAAGGGACATGACGCGGTATTTACCTTCGGCGTGGCCGGTTCCAACCATGCGCTCGCCACCGCCATCTATGCCCGGCAGGTCGGGCTCGAGGCGCAGCTCCTGCTCACGCCGCAGTCCAACTCGTCGTTCGTGGGCCGCAACCTGAAGATGGGCCGCTGGGCCGGCGCCCGGCAAATCCACTGCGCGACCGAGGCGGACGCCAACCGCTTCGGCCGCATCCTCGAGTTGCGCGGTCGCCGCGCCTATACCCCGCCTTACCGCATCCCGGGCGGCGGCTCCTCGCCGCTGGGCACGGTCGGCTTCGTGAACGCCGGCTTCGAACTCGCAGCGCAGGTGCACGCCGGCGCGCTGCCCGAGCCCGATTATTTGTACGTCGCCCTCGGCACCATGGGCACCGCCGCTGGCCTCGCCCTCGGCCTTGCCGCCGCGGGGCTGCGGACGCGCCTGGTGCTGGTGCGCGTGGTGCGCGCCGACATCGCCACGCCAAGACGCTTGCGCGCGCTTTACCACGGCGCCGCGCGCCTCCTCCACCGGCGCAACCCGCGTTTTCCGCTCGCGCCCCTCGATCACTCCAGGATCGAAGTACGCCACGAGTTCATCGGCCCCGGCTACGCGCGGTTCACACCCGAAGCCATGGCCGCCCTCGCGCTGGCCCGCGAGGCTTTCGGCATCGGGCTGGAAGGCACCTACACGGGCAAGGCCTTCGCCTGCCTGCTGGCGGACCTCCAGGCAGGACGCCTCGAGGGGCGCCATGCGCTCTTCTGGAACACCTACAACGGCCAGCCGATGCCCGCCGAGGCGATGGCGCTCGACTACCGCGAGCTGCCGCCGCCCTTCCACCGCTACTTCGAGACGCCGTTCCAGCCGCTCGACCCAAAGTACTCGTAGGGCCTTGCCGCACACGGCTCGACCGCGACGGGGGGATGGCATGGGTCCCCCTCACTTAGAAATCTTTATGCGCTCGGGGGACCCATACCATCCCCCCGCCGCTGCCACCCTGCAATTGGCAAGGCCCTGGGGCGCCGTGACGAGGCGGCTGCGACCGCGTCGCGGCTGCCAAGGCCGTCGGCCACCGCCAACGCCCGAGCATCGGCAGCGTCAGCCGGGCCAGGCAGCGCGGCCCGACGGCGCCAGCCCCGTCGACGCGGTAGCGGGGACGGGACGTCACGGGCTCCCCGCAGCGACATAAAGATTTCCGGAGCAAGGGGAGCCCGTGACGGTCCGCCCCCGCGGCCGACTCGAAAGCGACCCCGTGACGGTCCGCCCCCGCGGCCGATCGGGGGGGTCAGAACGCCGCGAAGCTGTCGATCCCGCGCAGCAGCAGGTCCCACCGCGTCTCGATCGCCTCGCGCGCCGCGACGGCGGGGCGCCCCCTGACCAGCGCGGCGCGCGCGAATGCCCAACCGACAGCGTCCCGCGGTCCGAGGCTCAGGAAGAAACCGAGCTGACGCGCATCCCAGTCTTCGGGCGCCCGGCCGGCCGCGAGCCGGGCGATGGTGTCAGCCACGTGGCGCCCCTTGCGAACGGCGGTCTGCGCGGTGGCGGCGTCGAACCGCACACCCTGCCACTCGGCGCAGTCGCCGGCGCAGAAGATGCCCGGCAGCGGCCGGCCGTCACGCAGCACGCGGCCCGCGGCGTCGGCACGGATGCGCTGCGCTCTGGGGCCGGTGCACAACAAGACGCCCGCGGCCGGCGCGGAGCAGTCGCCATCGGGTCCGGTCATCCTCACCCGGCCACGGCCGAACCCGGAATAAAAGGTGCCGGTGCGCATCTCGAGGTCCAGCTCGCCCAGCCGCTTGAGCACCGCCCGCCGCAACCCGGCGGGCTCGGCGGCCAGGATCTCATCGGAGGCTTCGACCAGGCCGAGCGGTGCGCCCTCCGGCCGTGCATCGGCGAGTTCGAACAGGCATTGCAAACCGCTGGCGCCGGCGCCCACGACCCAGGCCCGGCCTTCGGCAGCCGCGAGGCGCTTGAAGGCATTCACGCCCGGCCCGGTGGCCAGCGATTCCAGCGGGATCGGGGGAGTGCGGCTGCGCGACACCCGGCCGGCGATTCCGCGCAGCCCGGTGGTGACGACCAGGGCGTCGAAGCCGAGCTCGCGGCGCCCGACCGGGACCCGGCGCGTGCTCGACCAGGCCGCGAGGCGTTCCTCGCTCCAGTCGAGGCGCGCGGCGTGATGACGGAAATCCCAGCGCCGTGCGATCGGGGCGATATCGGCCCGCAAGTCCGCCAGCGGCCTGCGCAACGTCTCGTGCAACAGGGTGCGGCGCAGGTGCCAGCGGTTTGGTTCCACCAGGTGGCGCTCGGCGTCGGGCAGGACGCGCGCCAGGCGGGCGAGGCATGCAAGGCCCGCGTAGCCGCCGCCGATCACGACAATCTTCATGTCGGTGCTCGACGCGGGGCGTACTGCCAGCGCGCCAGGACGACGCCAGCAAGTATCAGCGTGAGCGCCGCGAACGCGCGGGGCGGCAGGCGCTCGCCGAGCGCGAGCGCGCCCAGCACCACCGCCCATACCGGGATCAGGTAATTGATCAGCGACAGGAACGTCGGCCCCGCGCGCGCCACGAGGCTGAAATAGACGACGGTGGCCAGACCGGTGGACAGGGCCCCGAGCGCGAGCAGCGCCAGCGCGGGAGCGAAACCGACCTCGGCATGGGTCGCCGCAGCGCTGCCGTCACGCAGGCCGGCCGCGACCAGTATCCCTCCAACGACGATGCCGGCGATCGCAAGGACCGCGCCGGCAGTAACCACGGGATGCAGCACCGGCCCGCGGCGGGCGATGATCGCGGCGACGCCGTAGCAGACCGCGGCGCCCAGCACCGCAAGTTGCGCGATGAATGAGGCCTCCCGGCCCACCAGCGCGGCGCGCGCCTCCGGCCCGGTCAGCACCAGCACACCGACAAACCCGAGCGCGAACCCGGCCAGGCGCCGACGCGTGAGCCGCTCGCCGGCCACCAGGAAATGCGCCAGGACGAGCACCACCAGTGGCATGACCGCCATGAGGATGCCGGTGAGGCCGGACGGAATCTCCCGCTGCCCCCAGGCGATGAGGAAAAATGGCAGGGCGTTGCCGATGATCGCCATGGCGGCGAAGAACGACCACGCCTGCAGGGTACGGGGCGGGCGGCGGCGGGTCAGCACGAGCAGCAGCAGCAGTACGCCCGCGCCAATCAGCAATCGGCCGGCCGTGACCGCGACGGGCGTGAACGCATCGAGGGACACGCGCACCAGCAGGAAGGAGCTTCCCCACAAGGCGACCAGCGCGAACAACAGGCCCCACTCCGCGGGTCCCTGCCGCAGGAGACCATGCGGCGCCGGTGCCGGTGCGGAACTCATCTGCGTCGCAGCTCAGTCTTGCCCGGGACTGCCGGCGGCCGGACGGCGTGGCGAGTCATCCAGGGCGGGCGAAGCCACCGCCCGACGATCGCGCTCCCGTTGCGCATCCGCCTCTTCGCGTTGCTTACGGCGAATCTCCTCCAGCATCAACTTCAGCCATTCGTTCACGATTTTTGTCTCCCGAAAAGGAACAGCGGCGCCAGGGCGAGGCCGGCCACAAAGCCCCCGAGATGGGCGCGGAACGCCACGCCGCCTTCGCCCGGGGGCGCCATCAGCGAGGCGATGAGCTGTACGCCAAACCAAAGCCCGAGCACCCAGGCCGCGGGCATGCGGATGACCTTCAGGATAAAGCCCATCGGCACCAGTACCAGCACCCGCACTCGCGCGCGCGGGAACAGCAGCAGGTAGGCGCCCAGGACGCCGGAGATCGCCCCGGACGCGCCGATCATGGGCACGCGGGTCTCGGGCGCCGGCAAGGCCTGGGCAAACACCGCCGCCACGCCGCAAACCAGGTAGAACAGCAGGAAGCGCAAGCGCCCCATGCGGTCCTCGATATTGTCGCCGAACACCCAGAGATAAAGCATGTTGCCCGCGAGGTGCAGCCAGCCGCCGTGCAGAAACATCGAAGTCAGCACCGTCGCCGCCGGCGGCACCACCGCGACATCGGGCGGCAGCTGCGCGTGGCCGAGCAGCACCGCGGGAATGACGCCAAGGGTGAACAGCACCCGGTGGAAACCGGGTTCGCCGAGCGATACTTGCCAGAGAAAGATCAGGACGCAGGCCGCCATCAGCGCCCAGGTGACGAGCGGCGTCGAGGCCACGGGATTCTCGTCGCGCAGCGGGATCATGCAGTGGCCGGCGCTGGAACACGGCCCGCCGGACGGCTCAGGACCCGCTCTCGGGGTAGCGGCTGAAGCTGATCCGCAGTGCCCTGCCCTTCAATTCGCGGATGGTGCGGGTCACCAGCTTGCGGACAGGGCCGCGCCAGAGCTTTGCCGCCCGCATCCGATCTCGCAGCACATCGAGGTCCTGCAGCTCGCCCAACACGTCCGCCATTTTTTTCAGGGTCGCGCGATCCACAGCATCGACCGGGCGCCCGGCGAGCTCCCACTGGTGCAGCTCGCGCTTTACCGCCTTGCGCAGGTCGTGAAAGTGCGGCAGCACGGGGCTTGCCACGACGCGCCGGAATGCGCGCGCGCTGTCGGACCAGGATTCCGCCAACCCCGCATCCAGCGCCGCGGCGTCCATGCGCTCGAACGGCAGCGCTTCGCTCTCGAGCTTTACCTTGCGCAGAGTCTCGGCCACCTCCAGCGCGACCGGCCGCGGCAATGCCGGCGCATGGTCAGCCGCGGACTTCGCCGGGAGCAGCGCCTCCGCCAGGACATCAAGGGATTCCAGCTCGGCAGCGTCCGCGCGCGCCCGCAGGCGCACCAGGGTTTCCCCCAGCGCCGCGGCGTCGCGGAGATGGGAGAGCTTGCGCGCGGCGGCGGCGCAACGCTTCTCGGGTCGTCGCGTCCTGAGCATGTCGCCGCTCAGGCGCAACAGGGCGCGCACGCGCTTGAGGTCCTTGCGCACCTCGTGCACTACCCAGCCGGGCTTGAGCTCGGGATTCTCCAGGCGCTCGACGCACCGCCCCAGGCGATGCGACACCGTCGCACCGATTCCGCCCGGCGCCGGGGCCTCGTCCGGGGAAAAGGCGACCGGCGCTCCCTGCAGCGATTCGCCGTCGATATTCATGAGCACTCCGCGTGGGCGGGCCGATTATCCTAGCATGGCCACCCCGCTATGCGGCGATGCAACAGCGGGAGTATCCTCGTGGAAATCCGCAATCGAGGCCCGGCAGATGACCCAGATGGCTGCCTCGCTGGCCGGGCCTGCGGCGGCGCCCGTGGTTCGTCTGCCCGGATTGCGGTGGCGCGCGCGCCGACTCATCATGGAGTTCATGAAACCGTCCTGCCGGGGAGCCGCAGCCATGTCGCCGTATCGCAAATTATTCCTCGGGTCCGGGTTGCTGGCCCTGCTCTGGCTCGCGCCCTGGGCGCCGCCGGCCGAAGCGGCCGGCGTCCTGCAGTTCATCCAGCCCCGTATTTCGGCGCAGGAGGGGGAGACCCGGGAAATCACGGTCATCCGCAGCGGCAGCTCGAGCGGCGAGGTTACCGTGACGCTGAACGTCAGCCTCGGCGGTACCGCCGTGCTCGGCACGGACTACACGGTCGACCTGCCACTGGGCGTCATCCGGATCCCGGACGGCCAGCTGTTCGGCCGCGTCACCCTGAACGTGTTGCAGAACACCCGCGTGGACGGCACCCGCTACGCGACTTTCACCCTCGCCAACCCGACCGGCGCGACGCTGGCCCGCGACAATACCCTGCTGCTGCAGATCGAGGACGACGAGCAGGCCGCCGTGGAGCTGCGGGTGGCCGGCGAGCCCGTGCGACGCGTGACCGCCGGGCAGGAGCTGCCGCTCGAAGTGACGCGGCAGGGGCAGGACATCAACGCCGTGTCCGCGACGATCCTGGCGGTCCCCGCTACGGCAGCGCTGGGCACCGATTTCAGCGACCTGACCACCACGCTGGAGTTCGACCGCGACGCGGCCCGCGCCAACGTGACGCTGTCCACCATCGCGCGGACCGAGCCCGCGCCGCCGCGCAGCCTGAGCGTGTTGCTGGCCAGCCCAGCGCCGTCCGGCCAGGCGGTGTTCGACGGGCTCGGCCCGCTGGTGGTGATCGAGGACCCGGTCGGCCAGCGGGCCGGCGAGTTCGCTATTTTCTCCAGCGTCACCGAGGTCACTGAAACCGTCGGCTCGGTCACGTTTACCGTGGACCGTAATCGCGGCAGCACGGGCGCGGCCTCGGTCAGCTGGGTGACCGTGGACGGCACGGGCACCAACGCAGCCATCGCGGGCACGGATTACACCGCCGCGACTGGGACGCTGAATTTTGCCGAGGGCGAGACCCGCAGGACCTTCCAGGTGCAGGTGATCAATTCGCCGCAAGCGCGCGGCAACCGGCGCTTCCAGGTGGCGCTGGCAGATCCCTCGGCGCTCGCCGGGCTCGACCCGGAGCGGCAGGTGGCGACGGTGACCATCCTTGCGGACCAGGGTTCGAATGACGACGATTGCAAAGGCTTCTGCGACTGCTTCATCGCCACCGCCGCCTGGGGCAGCTGGATGGACCCGCACGTAATGAGCCTGCGCGACTTCCGCGACCGGGTGCTGATGGCTAATGCGCCCGGCCGCGCCTTCGTGGCCTTGTATTACCGCCATTCCCCGGCGGTTGCCGGGTTCATCAGCCGCCACGAGGCGCTGCGCGCAGCGACCCGCGCCGCGCTGGCGCCGGTGGTGTTCGCCGTCGAGCGCCCGGTCGCCGCCGGGGCCCTGTTGGTACTCGGCCTGCTGGCGCTGGCGAATCTGCGCCGCGCGGGGCGCCGAAGGCAGTTCACATGAAAAACGTACTGGTCACCGGCTGCTCTACCGGCCTTGGGCGCAGCACCGCCCTGATGCTGGCCGCATCGGGCTGGCGCGTATTCGCCGGCGTGCGCAAAGCCGCTGATGGCAAGTCGCTGCAGGCGGAAACCAGCGGGCAGCTGGTTCCACTGCTGCTGGACGTCGCCAAGCCGGCGTCGGTAGACAAGGCCGTCGCGGAGCTCGCCGAAACCACGGGAGGCGAGCTGCACGGGCTGATCAATAATGCCGGCGTCTATCTCGGCGGGCCCCTGGAGCTCATGAAGCCGGAGGAAATCGAGCTCACCTTCGCGGTGAACGTCCTGGGCCTGCTGTCGCTGACGCAGGCCTGCCTGCCCATGCTGCGGGCCGCCGAGGGCCGGATCATCAACATCAGCTCGATCTCCGGGCTCATCGCGATGCCGGGCGTCAGCGTGTACGCGGGCTCCAAGCACGCCGTCGAGGCGATCACCGATGCGCTGCGGGTCGAGCTGCACCCCTTCGGCGTGAAGGTCATCGCGGTCGAGCCGGGCGGCATCAAGACGCCGATCTGGGAGAAGGGCGCGAAGCGTGACGCCGCGGCGCACGAGGATGGCGCCACGAAGGAACTGCGCAAAATCTATGCCCCGCTGGTCAGGCTCCTCGAGCGACTCAACGCCAAGCCCGGCGGCCTGCCCCCCGAGGATGTCGCCAAGGTAGTCATCGACGCGCTGGAGTCCGCCCGCCCGAAGAACCGTTACCTGGTCGGCAGCGACGCGAAGAGCCTTGCGCTGCTGCGCCGGCTGCCCGACGCGCTGCGGGATCGCGCCATCATTGGCAAGGTCTGGCGCTAGCGGAACCTGCCCAGGCTGCCGAGGAGGCCGAGGCGGCCCTCTTCCATCGCCGCCGCCAGCTTTTCCATCAGCCGCTTGTGGCCGCGCCACTGGACGCGCCATGCGTCAGACGTATCAACGAGGCGGGCGAGCCAGTCGTCGCTGGTGCCGATCTCGTCCACCAGGCCGAGTTCCAGCGCCCGCGAACCGTACCAGTACTCGCCGGTGGCGACGCGCTCCATGTCCAGCGCCGGCCGGTACTTCACCACCATCGCCTGGAACAGCGCGTGAACCTCCTCGAGTTCCTCGCGCAGTTTCTCGCGATCCTCCTCGGTCACCTCGCCGAACATGCTGACGGTGCGCTTGTAACGGCCCGCCTTGACCTGTTCGACCGTCACGCCGCGCTCATCGAGCAGGCGGCGAAAATTGGGGACCTGGGCGAGGACGCCGATCGAGCCGACGATGGCGAACGGCGCCGCGATGATCCGGTCCGCGACGCAGGCCATCAGGTAGCCGCCGCTGGCCGCGACCTTGTCGACCGCCACCGTCAAGGGGATGCCGCGCTCCTTGACCCGGACCAGCTGCGATGCGGCCAGCCCGTGCTCGTGCACCAGGCCGCCGGCATTCTCCAGCCGCACCAGCACCTCGTCGCCCTGCTCGGCCACCGCCAGCACGGCGCTGACTTCTTCGCGCAGCGCAGCCGTCGCGCTGGCGCGGATGTCGCCGCGAAAATCGAGCACGAACACCCGCTTGCGGCGGCGGCCCTCGGCCGCCTTGGCCTCCTGCTTGCGCTGCTTTGCGAGCTGCTTGCGCCCCGCTTTCGGCAGGAACGCGTGGCGGAGCCCGTCCGCCGCGTGGCGCATGCGCGAATTCAGGTTGGTGACCTTCAGTCCCTCGGCCTCGCGGTTGCGGCGCGAAACATTCACGAACAGGCCCGCGATGAACGTGATCGCCGCCACCAGCGTCACGGTCTTGGCGAGAAACAGGAGGTACTCGAGCAATGCCTGGGTCACGATGCGTTCTCTTACGGGCCTTTTGGATCCCGCGCTATGGTAGCGCAGCCGTTCAGAACAGGCTGCCTTGCGGCGTCGGCGGGCGGAACAGGTCGCAGCGCAGGTCGTACGCCTCGCCCGCAACGTAGCCCAGCCGGCGGGTCGCGACCGCGAAGCGCCGCGCGATGAGGTCCGCGAACACGCCCTCGCCGCGCATGCGCACGCCGAAGCGCGGATCGTTGTCCCGGCCGCCGCGCATCTGCTGCACCAGGCTCATGACGTGCGCCGCGCGCTCGGGCAGGTGCGCCTCGAGCCACTCGCGGAACAAGTCCGCCACCTCGAGCGGCAGTCGCAGCACCGCATAGCTCGCCTGGCTCGCGCCCGCCGCGCGCGCCCGCGCCAGGATTTCCTCCAGGTCCACGTCCGTGACCATCGGAATGACGGGCGACACCAGCACGCCGACCGGTACGCCGGCCTGGGCGAGCGCCCGGATTGCCTCGATGCGCCGATGCGGCGCCGAGGCGCGCGGCTCGAGGCGGGCCGAGAGGCGGTTGTCGAGGCTCGTGACCGAGACCAGCACGGCCACGAGGCCGTCGCGCGCCATCCCGGCGAGCAGGTCCAGGTCGCGCTCGACCATCGCGCTCTTGGTGATGATCGTGCAGGGGTGGCGCGCGTCGGCGAGCACCTCGAGCACCTCGCGCG
>Ga0209498_1001964_pt1 | contig 12513 bp, 12 predicted proteins | sample WalLakDeSediment_FD_184131 | JGI IMG/M metagenome (GOLD analysis project Ga0209498, IMG submission 184131) | Lake sediment microbial communities from Walker lake, Nevada to study Microbial Dark Matter (Phase II) - Walker Lake 11/02/13 Deep... | ecosystem: Environmental > Aquatic > Freshwater >...
CACTCCCACCGGACCCAGTATCGTGGTGGCCGCCATGCTGGCCTTCGTGGTCCTGAATTTTTTGCCGCTGCCCAGGCGTCGCCCGGTCAAGGCGCCACCGCGCGATTGATTTCTGGCGGGGTTCCTTCGATGGGCCTCCTTCGACGGGCTTCCTTCGACAGGCTCAGGACGAACGGGGAGGGTCCTTCGACAGGCTCGGGACGAACGGGCGGGGTTCTTCGACAGGCGTCCTTCGACGGGCTCAGGACGAACGGGGAGGGTCCGTCGACAGGCTCGGGACCAACGGGCAGGGTCCTTCGACGGGCTCAGGACGAACGGGTGGTCGTTCCCGTGTGGGCAACAAGCTGCGGTTTCGGGGGTCAGGTGTCCCCGACCAGTTGCCGGAAGGGATCGTCGGGTGGTGAGGCGTCACGCAGCCACTCGCGCACGGTTGGGCCGAAGTCGAGGTCGTCGTGGCGGATGTGGTCCACCACCCAGGGGCCCAGCGCGTCTACGATCTCCTCGGCCTCGGGGGCCGAAGCGGTCTCGAGACGCGAGCGGTATTCGCCGAGCTTGTCGAGGATGGACTGATGGGTTCCACGGTGCTCTTCGAAACCGGCGAACTGGATCATCTCCAGCACCTTTTCCTCGAAGTCGAAGTGCTCGCGCAGGCAGTCGATCAGCGCATCCATCGCGGCGAGGAGTTCTTCGGTATTGTCCGCAGTCGCCGCCGCGTGCAATCGGTTCACGTGATCGAGCATCACCTGATGCTGGGCATCGAGTTCCGGGATTCCCGTGTCCAGATCGTCTGACCATGCCAGATAAGGCATACGCACCTCCTTCGGTCGGTCCCGCGAACCGACAGCGTCGGTTTCTTCACAGTCGCAGGGTAGAACATCGTGGGCGCCGGCGTCATCAGGGCAGGTTGCATCGGCGTACTTGTGGGAGGCGAGCCCTCTCGGCGACCGGGCGATGGAGGAAACCCGTCGCCCAGGGGCTGGCCTGCTACAACGCTGTCCGGAAACTCTGTGGGAGGCGAGCCCTCTCGGCGACCGGTTTTTGCCCAATCACTTGATAGACCCGCGGATCAGGCTCTGCGTTCCAGGCGCTGGAAGGTGAAGCCGGAGGCGTGGCGTGCGTCGGGTTCATGCGCCTCCTCCCAGACGAGTTCCCAATCGTCTCCGGTGGGTGGGAAATGCACGTCCCCCGGATAACGTTCGTGCACCCGCGTCAGGTACAGTACCGCGGCCCGCGGCAGGGCCTCGCGGAAGAGCTCTGCGCCGCCGATGATGAAGATGGGTCCTTCGCCGGCTGTCGCCAGTGCACTCTCGAGGTTCGGGTATACCTCGACGCCGGGGACCTCCCAGTCTGGCTGGCGAGACAGCACGATGTTGCGCCGGTTCGGCAGCGGTCGGCCGATCGACTCGTAGGTCCTGCGGCCCATCACCAGCGTGTGTCCCGTAGTGATCCGCTTGAAGTGCTTAAGATCCTCCGGAAGCTGCCAGGGCAGCTGGTTGTTCCGGCCGATCACCCGGTCTGGATCCATCGCGACGATGATCTGCAGCCGCGGGTCGATCGGCCCAGCGGTGCTCATACCGCGATCGGGGCGCGGATCGCCGGGTGGCACTGGTAGTTTTCCAGCCGGAAGTCTTCGTACTTGAACGCGAACAGGTCGCGGACCTCCGGGTTCAGGTGCATCGTGGGCAGCGGGAACGGCTCGCGGCCCAGCAGTTCCCGAACCTGATCGAAGTGGTTCAGGTACAGGTGGGCGTCGCCCAGCGTGTGGACGAACTCGCCGGGCTGGAGATCGCTGACCTGCGCGAGCATCAGCGTCAGCAGCGCGTAGGAGGCGATGTTGAACGGCACGCCCAGGAACACGTCGGCGCTGCGCTGGTACAGCTGACACGACAGCCGTCCGTCGGCGACGTAGAACTGGAACAGTGTGTGACAGGGCGCAAGGGCCATCTGGCCGGTGCGCACGTTGTCCTGCGGCGTGCGGGTCTCGTCCGGCAGGTCGGCGACGTTCCAGGCCGAGACCAGCAGCCGGCGCGAGTAGGGCCGGCGACGCAGCTGCTCGACGAGTTCCGCCAGCTGGTCCACCACGCCGTCCCGGGTCGGCCAGCGGCGCCACTGGGCGCCGTAGATCGGGCCGAGATGGCCGTCCTCGGTTGCCCACTCGTCCCAGATGGTCACCCCGTGGCGATGCAGGTAGTCGAGCCGGGTGTCGCCGTGGATGAACCACAGGAGTTCGTGGATCACGGACTTCAGATGCGTCTTCTTGGTGGTGACCAGCGGGAAGCCTGCCGCGAGGTCGAAGCGCATCTGGTGGCCGAAGATGGAACGGGTGCCCGTGCCGGTGCGGTCGGGGCGGTCCTGGCCGTTCTCGTAAATGTGGCGGACGAGGTCCAGGTACTGCTTCATGCCGGTCTCCTTGGTACGGGGTTGCGCCGCGACCAGGCAATCAATCCCAGCCCGGCGACAATCAAGGGAATCGAAAGCGCCTGACCCATGGTCAGCCAGCCGAAGGCGAGGTAGCCGATATGCGCGTCCGGCTCGCGGACAAACTCGACCAGGAAACGGAACGTGCCGTACAGCAGCAGGAACAGTCCCGAGATCATTCCGGTCGGGCGCGGCTGGCGCGAGAACAGCCACAGTATGGTGAACAGGACCAGACCTTCCAGGAAGGCCTGGTAGAGCTGTGAGGGATGCCGTGGGATGTAGTCGGCGGCCGGAAACACCATCGCCCAGGGCAAGTCGGTGGGCTTGCCCCAGAGCTCACCGTTGATCCAGTTGCCGATGCGTCCCGCGCCCAGCCCGATCGGCACCATCGGTGCGATGAAGTCGCCGATGCGCAGGAACGGCTCGCCCAGCTTGCGTCCGTACCACCACGCGGCCAGCAACACGCCGATCAGGCCGCCGTGGAAGGACATGCCGCCCTCCCAGATCCGCACCAGCATCAGTGGATCCTGAAGCAGGTTGTCAAAGTTGTAGAACAGCACGTAGCCCAGGCGGGCACCGACGATCACGCCGAGCACACCCCAGAACAGGGCATCGCCCACCTGCTGCGGCGTCATCGGGGAGTCCGGTCGGCGCGCGCGGACGACCCCCAATGCCCAGAATCCGGCGAAGCCAACGAGATACATCAGGCCGTACCAGTGCAGGCTGAACGGGCCGATCGAGATTGCGACCGGGTCGATAAAGGGGTGGACAGGCATGGGCGCTTGCAGTGGCTGAGCAGACTCCGCAGTCTACCAATATTCAGGAATCAGGCGGGGGATGTCCCACCTGTTGGTCTGCAATGGACGCCTTCACGAGGATCCCGATGAACCGTCTGGCCCGGGCAAGCAGCCCCTATCTGCAACAGCACGCCGACAATCCCGTGGACTGGTACCCCTGGGGCGACGAGGCGCTGCAGCGGGCGCAGGCCGAGAGCCGACCGATCCTGCTTTCGATCGGCTACTCGGCGTGTCACTGGTGCCACGTAATGGCGCACGAGTCCTTCGAGGACCCCGACATCGCGCGGGTGATGAACGCGCGGTACGTGAACATCAAGGTCGACCGCGAGGAGCGGCCGGACCTGGACCGCATTTACCAGAACGCGCACATGCTGCTCGCGCGCCGTGCGGGAGGCTGGCCGCTGACGGTGATCCTGACGCCGGACCAGGTCCCGTTTTTCGCGGGAACCTACTTTCCGCGCGAGGCCCGGCACGGGTTGCCGGCGTTCGTCGACGTGCTGAACCGGGTCGCGGATTTCCTCGCGGAGCACCCGGACGAGATCGCCGCCCAGAATGCGTCGCTGCAGGAGGCGTTGACGCGGATGTACACGCCCCAGGGGGGCAGCATCCCGGGGCCAGAGGCGACCGACCGCGCGGCCGCGGAACTGGCGCAAAATTTCGATAGCCGCCACGCGGGATTCGGCAAGGCGCCCAAGTTTCCGCATCCGGCGACCCTCGAGTGGCTTGCTTGGCAGGAGGCGCGTCACGGTGACAGGCGCGCCGGGGAGATGCTCGGGCAGACCCTCGACGCGATGGCGCGGGGCGGCATCTTCGATCAGGTGGGTGGGGGGTTCTGCCGATACTCGGTGGACGACTTCTGGATGATCCCTCACTTCGAGAAGATGCTCTACGACAATGGTCCGTTGCTCGGGTTGTATGCACGGCAGGCCCGCGATGGCGACGCTCGGTCGCGGCGGGTGGTCGAGCAGACCGTTGGCTGGCTGGCGCGGGAAATGACCGACGCCAGCGGTGCCTTCTACTCCAGTCTCGATGCGGACTCGGAGGGGGAGGAGGGGCGTTTCTACGTGTGGACCCCCGACGAGGTCAGGGGCCTGCTGGCACCGCAGGAGTGGGAGGTCGCAAGCCGGGTCTGGGGTCTCGACGGGCCACCGAATTTCGAGGGCCGCTGGCACCTGTTCGAGCGGGTCCCGCCGGCATCCGTGACGGAGCCCCTGGGACTGGACGCAGACACCGGCGAGCATCTTCTGCTGTCGGCCCGCGAGAAACTGCTCGCCGCGCGGGACCAGCGGCAGCGTCCGCACCGGGACGACAAGATCCTGACTTCCTGGAACGCGCTGATGGTCTCCGGCCTGGTCGAGGCCGGTGAGAGCCTCGAGCAGCCCGAGTGGGTGGACCGCGCGGAGGCGGCGATGCGGGCGGTGCGGCGTCTGCTCTGGCGCGACGGGCGCCTCTACGCGAGCTTCCGAACGGGCGCCGATACCCCGATGCCGCGCGCCTACCTGGACGACCACGCGCTGCTGCTGGCCGCGTCGCTGGATCTGCTGCGGGCGCGCTGGAGTCTCGAGTGGCTGGACTGGGCCCGCACCCTGGCCGGGATCCTGCTGAGCGACTTCCTGGACGAGAAGGACGACGGTTTCTTTTACACGGCTGCCGATCACGAGGCCCTGATCCAGCGGCCGAAGGTCTATGCCGACGACGCGATGGCCTCGGGCAACGGTGTGGCCGCGCAGGCTCTGCTGCAGCTGGGCTACCTGCTGGTCGAGCCGCGTTTCATCGCGGCCGCTGAGGGTGCCCTTGCCAACGGCGGACCGTTGGCGGCGGAGGCAGCGCTGGCCCACATGAGCCTGTTGCAGGCCGCCGATCTCCACCGCGAGCCTCCGCCGCTGGTCATCCTGCGCGGACCCGAGGCGATCGCTCGGGATTGGCAGCAGGCTCTTCGGGAGCGCAACCGTGTCGCCTGGGTGTATCGGTTGCCGTCCGAGGCCAAGGGGTTGCCGCAGGCGCTGGCCGGCAAGTGCGGGCATCCGACCGCTTCCGACCGGGTTGTTGCCTATCTGTGCCAGGGCACGTCCTGCGCGCCACCCGAATACGCGCTTGAGTCCCTGCTGGAGGCGATCTGATGGCCGCGCACGACGTTCAGGCCCATGGTGTGAAGACCCTGGCCGACCTGGTCATCGAGGCGCGCGCGAGGATCCGCGAGGTGACGCCGGACGAACTGACCGAGGCCATGGAGGAGGGTGAGCCCTGGCTGATCGTGGACGTGCGCGAGCCCTACGAATACGAGCGTCTGCACGTGCCGGGGTCGGTGCTGATTCCGCGCGGGCTGCTGGAGGGGGCTGCGGATCCGCAGAGCCCGCACCGCATCGATGCCCTCTGCGAAGCCCGGGACCGGCCGCTGGCGCTGCTTTGCTCGACCGGTGCGCGCTCGGCTTTCGCGGCCGTGGTGCTGGAGCAGATGGGTTTCGCGAATGTGGTGAATATCGCGGGCGGCATCAAGCTCTGGGAGAGCGAGGACCTGCCGACCGCACAGGGACCCTGGACCGGTCCGCTGCCCTGAGCCACGGGCGCGGGGCTCGCGTTGTTCATGCCGCCACCTCGGCTGGATGGTGAGTTGTCTGTTGCGCTCTGCTGGCAACATGGAGTGCGGGAGCTTGCTCCCGCTTTCACGCGCGGAAGCTCGCTTCCGCGGCAGGAGGCGAGCCTCCTGCAGGGCAAAGCGGCGGCAAGCCGCCGCACTCCATATGGCGATATGCGCCACCCCGACGATTCACGCTCCCTCCCCCGCTTGCGGGGGAGGGTTGGGGTGGGGGTGCAGCGCCAGCCCCGGCCCTCACCCCCGGCCCCGTTACTCCGGGCATCCTGCCCTCCGCCCTTAGGGCCCGCCTTCGGCGGTTCGAAATCCGCTGCCGGCGGATTTGTCCGCAAGCGGGAGAGGGGAGTAATGCGCGACTTTCACGCTAACTGCCATGGCGCGGCGCGCCGCCCCTGACGATGAAAGCCCCCTCCCCCGCCTGCGGGGGAGGGTTGGGGTGGGGGTGCGGCCCCGGCCCCGGCCCTCACCCCCGGCCCCTCTCCCGCAAGCGGGAGAGGGGAGAAATGCACGACTTTCACGCTAACATCAGGATTTGAACGCGGCCCACGGGCCGTTACGTGAGGATGCGATGCCGGGTGCGCTTCGGGCCAGTTATCGATTGCTGCGAGTCTTCTTTTTCCTTTTTTACGCGGTCTGGATCGCTGTCCGTTACGGATCCCGTCATGGTTCCGATGAGGAGTTGTGCCGGCGCCGCCGGGCTTGGTACCGGCGTGCGCTGGAGTTGTCGGGCGTGGAGGTGCGCACCAAGGGGGAGATGATTTCGGGGCCTGCGCTGGTCGTCGGCAATCACGTGTCCTGGCTGGACATCCCGGTGCTCGGGACCAGTTCAGACGTGCGTTTCCTGTCCAAATCCGAGGTGGCCCGCTGGCCGCTGATTGGCTGGCTCGCGCGCCGTAACGGAACCCTGTTCATCCGGCGGGGAGCCCATGAGTCCGAGGCGCTGATCCGGGACATCGGCGCGGCCCTGGGGCACGGACACCAGGTCGCGATTTTCCCCGAGGCGACCACCACCGACGGAACCGAGGTTCGCCACTTCCATCCACGGCTGTTTGCGGCGGCGATCGACACGAATTCGCCGGTGCAGCCGGTGGCCTTCGATTACGGACGCGGGACTGGAGGCGATCCGGCCGCGGCGGCGTTCACCGCCGGCATTGGGCTGATTCCTCACGCATGGCGTGTGCTATCGCGAGAGCGCACCCTCGTGGAATTGCGTATTCTGCCGCCACTGCCGATCGAGCCGGAACTCACCCGGCGCGAACTCGCTTCGCGCTCGCGCGCCGTGATCCGTGCTGCGCTGGCATTGCCTCCGCATGCAAGAACGGGGACAGATTTATCAAGAACGGGGACAGATTTATAAATCTGTCCCCGTGTCCCCCGGCCTACCCGCCCCCGGCCTACCCGGGGGCCGCGACTCCTGTTATGCGGTCTGGGCCTCGGCCGCTTCCGCGAGCTTCATCAGCTTGAGTTCGTGGAAGAGTCCCATGGTCAGGCTGACACACATTGCGAGCAGTATGAACATGAACGGTAGCCCGGTACTGACCGCGCCGGCCTGCAGGGCCTGCAGCGCAGCCGCACCCCCGACTGCGAGCAGTACGCCGGCCACGATGCCCTCGAAGGTGGCCCAGAACAGCCGCTGGGACTGCGGTGCGTCGGTCTTGCCGCCGGAGGTGATGCTGTCGATCACCAGTGAACCCGAGTCCGAAGAGGTGATGAAGAACACCAGCACCAGCACGATCGCCAGGAACGAGCTGATCGCGGTGAAGGGCAGGTTCTCCAGCATCTGGAACAGGGTCAGAGAGGAATCGCTGATGCCTCCTGCCAGCGCACCGACGCCCGCCCACGCCTGATCCACGCCTGTGCCGCCGAAGGCGCTCATCCAGACGACGGTGACCAGTGTCGGGACCAGCAGAACGGCGGTGATGAACTGGCGCACCGAGCGGCCACGCGACACCCGCGCGATGAACATGCCGACGAACGGTGACCAGGAGATCCACCAGGCCCAGAAGAAGATCGTCCAGCTGTGATAGAAGACGTCGTCCTCGCGTCCCACCGGATTGCTGAGCGGCAGGATGTACTGGGCGTAGGCGCTGATCGTGGTGCCCGCATTGGCGAGGAAGGCGATCAGTCCCCCGGCGAGCATCACGAAGAGTAGCAGCACTGCGGCCAGCGTCAGGTTGATGTTGCTGAGAACCTTCACGCCGCCGTGGATGCCGCGCATGATTGACAGCAGCGCGACGATGGTTACGCCGATGATGATCGCTACCTGCGTGTTCAGCCCGGCGTCGATTCCGAACAGGAGTTCCAGTCCCGATGCAGCCTGCTGTGCGCCCAGACCGAGCGAGGTCGCGAGGCCGAACATGGTCGCCAGTACCGCCAGGGTGTCGATCACGTGTCCGAACGGCCCCCAAATCCGCTCGCCGAGGATCGGGTAGAACGCGGAGCGAATCGTGAGCGGCAGCCCCTTGTTGTACGTGAAGAAGGCCAGCGACAGACCCACGACCGCATACACGGCCCAGGGGTGCAGGCCCCAGTGGTACATGGTTGCGCCGAGAGCTGCGGACTTCGCCTCTTCGGTGCCGCCCTCGATGTTCAGAGGTGTTCCGAACCATTCGGTGAAGTAGCCGACCGGTTCGGCCACCGCCCAGAACATCAGGCCGATGCCCATGCCAGCGGCGAACAGCATCGAGAACCACGACATCACCGAGAAATCGGGCTTCGCGTCCTTGCCTCCGATACGGATCCTTCCCACGGGCAGCAGGATCAGCAGCAGGCAGAACAGCACGAAGAAACTGCCGGCGGACAGGAACAGCCAGTCGAAGGTGTCGCCAATCCACACGCGGGTCGACGTCAGCGCGTTGTTGGACGCCTCCGGGAACAGCAGTGAGCCGATCACGAAGACGATGATCAACAACGCGCTGACCACGAACACCGGGTTGTGGAGGTCGAGGCCGAGGGGGTTGACGTTCTGGTCCCCGATCTCGTGGTCGGTCTGGTAAACCTCTTCCAGCTTCTCTATTTCCTGCCTTATCTCTTTGACATCGTTGTTCACGATCTGCTCCCTTATTCTCGGGACCGGAGCGCAGACCCGCTCGTTTCGCGGGGCGCGGTGGTCCGCGGAGGCGATACCCTGCACGGGCCCACGGGCACGGCATGAAGATGCCGCGCGGCCTTCCCCACAACTGGGGACAAACCGGGACCCGGATCAGACGGCCGGAGCGCGCCCAGTCGGGTGTTCTTGTCTTCGGGTACTGCCGGATTATTGGTTTGAATGGATGTCGATCAGTTCGGGTAACCCAGTGGGTAACCCGCAACGGCCGCCACTGCAGCCGCGAAAGCCCGAGTGCGAGGTGTTTCCGTCTCGGAGTAGGTGGTCGGGGACCCCACTGGCCCCGACAGCCCGGAGTATTCGGCTGCCGGGGTTTGATGTCAAACCAGCGTGTGTGCCGTGCGGGCGAGGAAGCGGCAGCAGATGCGTTGGCCGGTCTGCGGTGTCTTGCGCTCCGTCGGCGCTATGGAGTGCGGGAGCGTGCTCCCGCTTTCACGCACGGAAGCTCGCTTCCGAGGCAGGAGGCGAGCCTCCTGCAGGGCAAAGCGGCGGCAAGCCGCCGCACTCCATGCGGCGCTTGCACTTGCAATTTTCGGGGTGGCGCGTCGCGCGATGATCGTTGGGTCTAGTGGGCCATGCGGAAAGTTAGGTACCAGATCGCTTCGCCAGACACGCCGGCGCTGCGTTGGGCAAGTTTGCAATAGGGTGGCTATTCCTGCACTTGCCCGCCTTGCTCCGGTGCGTCTGGCTGTGCGCCATAGGCACCGAACTTTCCGCATGGCCCACTAGCTACCAGTAGCGGCCGCCGGTACCGAGCACGATCGTGATCAGGCCGAGCACCAGGTTGATGCCGATGAACATGCGGATCTGGCCCAGCCGGCGTGCGGCTTCCGACCATTCCTGCGCCTCGATCGCCAGGCGCATGCGCCGGTAGGGGGCGAAGAAGATGTGCGCGTAGATCGCCATCATGATCAGTCCGATCAGCAGCATCCAGTGCACGTGCGCGCCGACGTTGCCCATGCCGCCGTAGAGACCGAAGATCAGCCAGAACCCCGTGGCCAGCAGTATCACGATGATTCCCCAGACCCATGGGAAGAAGCGGGCGAAGCTGTCCCGCCACAGCTTGGTCCGTTCCGGAACCGGAAGCAGTGCGGCGGCGGCCGGACGCACGGCTATGTACGCGAAGAACATGCCACCCACCCAGATTGCGGCGGACAGGGCGTGCAGGGCGACCATCAGGCTGATCAGCGTCGTCGACATCATGGACTCCGGGTACGGTGGTTCAGGGCGCTAAGGTACCATTGCCGGCCCGGTCACCGGTATAACCCCGTCCATGCGGCTCAGGCCGTCTCGCCGCGCAGGCGGCGCCACAACCAGCCCTGCGGGCGTTCGATTCCGGTCAGCACGAGATCCAGCGTGGCCGGATGCCGCAGCACCCGTCCCAGCCGCGATACCGCGCAGGCCTGGCCTGCAAACAGGACGCGATCCCCGGTCTGCAGCGCCGTGTCGTCGGCCGGTGTCAGAATGGTTTCCGAACCCGAGCTCCGGTGCAGCAACAGCGGTATGCAGGGAACGCGGCGCTCCGGTTGACCGGGGAAGGTCAGCAGCTGGCCGAGGGAGACCGCTTGCCGGTTCAGCCGTGCGAACAGCGCCGCGGCGCGATCCTCGGAGAGCTCCATCGCCCACACTGCGGGAACCCGCTCGTCGGTCACTGCGCCGATGCGGCTCAGCAGTTCGTTCGCCCAGTCATCATCCCGCTCCCGGGCCAGGTGCAAGAACCGGGGCAGCAGCGGCGTCGTCAGCTGGGAGAGCACGGATTCGGCCAGGATCTCGCTGTGGCGCACGACCATGTCCACCTTGCCCGCCTCGAACAGGATGCCGTTGTCGTCGCGGTTCTGCCGTCCCACCATGAACAGCTTCGGATTGAGTTCGCGGGCGGTCATCAGGATCGACAGGTTGTTGCTGTCGTTGTTGGTACCGGCCACGATGCCCGCGGCCGATCCCACCCCGGCCTGCTGCAGGGTGTCCGCCTCGGTACCCCGGCCGTGCACGCAGTGGCCGCCGCAGCCGGTGCCTTCGGGGTCGGCCTCGACGATCGTCACCGTCACCCCCTCGCGCGCCAGCCCCGCATTCGCCGCCTTTCCGAACCGGCCGTAGCCGCAGAGGATCCAGCGTCCGTGTGGCGGGTAGACGGGCATCGGCAGTTCGTTGCCCGGCACACTGCTCAGCCACTGGTGCAGCAGGTGATGTGCCGGCGAGTGGACGGCCAGCGCGAGGCGGTCCCCGAAGACCTCGAAGGGGTTGATCACCTGGTCGGTCCCGAAGGATCGCATGTTGCGTTCCGCATCGCTGCTTTCGGCCCGGCAGATCACCGGCAGTCCCGGGTTCAGCAACTTCACGGTAATCGCGATCTTCAGGTTCACCTCGTCGCTGTCGGTCAATGCCACCACGCCCTCGCAGAAGGGACTGGAGACACCGGCTGTCTGCAGACGGCTGGAGCTGCTCGCATCCGCGCAGAGACCGGGCACGTGGAAGTCCATCACCGACAGCGCAAGGTCGTTGATGCGCTCCTGGCTGCGTTCGATCACCACCACCCGCTTGCGCCGCTGCAGCAGCGCTCGCACCAGCAGGTTTCCCGTGTCTCCGTAGCCGCAGACGATCAGAAAGGGTGCCCGCAGGCGGCGGATGCTGCGGTCGAAGGCCTGCTGACTGACCGCGAGCTTGAAGGTGGGGTCCTGCAGCAGGCTCAGGATCTTGCCGATGGCATAGAGCCAGGCGATCACCGAAAGGAAGATGGTGATGCTGGTCCACATCCGCTGGCCTTCGCTGAATGCGTGCGGGATTTCGCCGAAGCCGATGGTCGTGGCCATGTAGCTGACGAAGTAGAAGGCGTGAAAGAAATCCATGCGCCAGGGCTCGCCCTGGTCGTCGACGCCGGGGATCAGGACCAGCCCGGTGACCGAGATCGCGTACGCGGCAATCAGCGCCAGCAGCGGCGCCCGCATGCGCCGCAGGAAAAGGAACAGCACCTTGTCCATCAGTGGCGATCCCTCGGGCGCTTAGGGAAGCGCTGACTAAATCGATTCCGTTCATGGTTCGACAAGCTCACCACGAACGGAATCATCGCTTGCCCCGTCGTCCTGAGCTTGTCGAAGGACATGGCCCAGCGTTTCCTCAGCGGCGCAGGTTCACGGTGTCTGCGATCAGCAGCACGACCGAGATCACGTTGGCCACCACGGCGCCGGCAGCCAGCGAGACGATGCTGGCCATCATCATGGGGTCCAGCCCGGCGGCACTGATGTTCACTGCGTAACCCCAGACGATGGCGGCGGCCAGCAACTGCAGGATCGCAACCAGGGAAGTCGCGAGCAGCAGCGCACCGGTCTGGGTGCGGTCGCCGAACTTGAGCACGGTGGCGATCAGGTTCACCACGATTGCCGCGAACAACTCCCACACGTTGTGGTGGTCGGGGTTGCCGATCTCGCCGAGCACGAACCCGAAGTTCAGTGTCAGCGCGAGGATGATGAAAAACCCAAAAACCACCTTTTCCAGATTCATGACTCCCCCGTCTTCGGTTGGCGTAATGCCGGCGATTCTCACGCTAACTGTCAAGGCACCCAGCCATCCCTGACCATGAAAATCTCCCCCCCCCCCCCCCC
>Ga0209498_1001967_pt1 | contig 12508 bp, 10 predicted proteins | sample WalLakDeSediment_FD_184131 | JGI IMG/M metagenome (GOLD analysis project Ga0209498, IMG submission 184131) | Lake sediment microbial communities from Walker lake, Nevada to study Microbial Dark Matter (Phase II) - Walker Lake 11/02/13 Deep... | ecosystem: Environmental > Aquatic > Freshwater >...
GGGACAGGACCTCGTCGTCGACCTGGCCGTGGACGATGCCCGCGGCGTGCAGTCGGGCCACCGTGTCCCACGCCCGGCGAGCGACCTCCGTCGTCCAGCGCTCGGGATGATCGGCGAGGCGGGTGCCCGCCGGGCGGAGGACGAGCAACGCGTCGTCCCGCTCGGTGACGGCGGCGGTGACGACGTCGGTGGTCGGCACGCCGCCGCGGGCGGCGAGCAGTGTCATCAGCGCCTCGTGCTCGACCTGGCGGAGCCGTCCGATCGCCCGCGTCGTCCCCGGCCCCCGGTACCAGATCGAGCGCCACAGCACGGCCACGAGACGGGTGTCGTAGGCGTCGCGGCCGTAGACCTTCACCAGGAGCGGCTCCCCGGCGCTCCCGACGGCGTCGACCAGGAACACTCCGCCGGGCTGGCGCGCCGCCACCCGCAGCGACGTGGCGTCGACGCCGAGCTCCTCGAGGGCGGCGGCCACCTCGGTGAGGAGCGGCCAGCCGCGCGCCGAGCCGAACACCAGGTGAGCGGCCGAGGCGCCGATCGCACCGACGAGCAGCCCGGCCACCGCGGCCGACGGATCGACGGCTCCGGACAGCACGGCGCCGAGCGCCGACAGCACGACGATCCAGCGGCCCAGCACCCGCCAGGGGTGGGGCAGGTGGGGGGCCGCGGTCATGACCACCGCGGTGGCCACGGCCACCCGCACCGGCGGACGCCACCCGGTCGGATCGGGCGCCAGCTCCCAGGCCTCGATCGCGGGCCACGACCCCGCGCCGATCCGGCTGACCAGCACCACCGTGAGGACCGCGACCGTGCCCGCGGCGAGGACGTCGCGCACCAGCGCCCATCGGGCCCGGACGGCGAGCACCACGACGATCACCGTCGCCCAGATGGCGCTCATGGAGAACACGAGCTGCCACATCCCCCGCCAGCTCGGCGGGAGGCGCTCGACGAACTCGACGAGGGCCCACTCGAACCCCGATGCCGGGTCGGCCACGATGGCGAGAACGACCAGCCCGGTCCACGCGGCGACGAGGATGATGCCGTCGGTGGCCCGCCGGGCCCGACCACCGCCCTGTGGTCCTGTCGAAGTCGCGGGGGGCATCGGCGCGGATCATCCCACGCCATCCCGATGGCCGCGATGACTGCGGATACCGTCTCGCCCGTGCCGCCCGTGCAGACCGACGACGAGGACCGAGTCGACAGCGAGCCGGCACCGCCGGTCGCCACCGCCCGCGGCCGCCTGCGGTCCGCCCCCCACCTCGGCTCGCTCGTCGGCGCCGTCGTGTTCTGGTTCTGGTCGCTGTGGCCCACGCTCTTGCCCCGCGCCTGGTCGGCCCAGGCGGCGATCAGCGCGATCTGCGCCGCCCTCGGCTGGCTCGTCGGCGGGGTGTGCGGCCGGCTCGTGGGCGTCGGGCTCGAGCGCACCGGGAACAGCCTCGACGCGGCCGCCCGGCGGCGCGTGCTGCGCGCCATCGGCCTCGTGACCGTGATCCTCGTGCCCCTCGGGGCGCTGCTGTGGCACGGCTGGCAGCAGGACCACCGGGCCGTCATGGGGATGCCGCCGACCTCGCCGTGGTCGTTCGTGCCGATGCTCGTCCTCACCGTCGTCCTGCTCGCTGTGCTCGTGCTCGCCGGCCGGCTCCTGGCCGCGGGCGTGGCGCGCATCGACCGCCGCCTGGCCCGGATCATCCGGCCCCGGTGGGCCCGGGTGGCCACGGTGGCGGTGGTCGTGCTCATCGTGGTCGTCGTGGGGAACATCGGCGAGCGCCGCTTCGTCGAGTGGGCCGACGCCAGCTTCGGGTTGGTCAACGACTCCACGCCGCCCGACGCCGAGCGCCCGACCGTCGACACGGTGTCGGGCGGCCCGGGGTCGTTGGTCGAGTGGGACACGCTCGGGTTCCAGGGCCGGGGCTTCGTCTCCGGGGTGACCCCGGTCGGCGAGCTGGCCGAGGTCGCCGGGCCCGAGGCCGAGGTCCGTCCTCCCATCCGGGTCTACGTCGGGCTCGACTCGGCGTCCTCGGTGGCCGAGGGCGCCGAGCTCGCGGTCCGCGAGCTCGAGCGCACCGGCGCCTTCGACCGGTCCGTGATCGTGGTCGCCACCGCCACCGGCACGGGCTGGATCAACCCGGTGGCGGCGCGGACCATCGAGCACCTCCACCAGGGCGACACCGCCATCGTCTCCCAGCAGTACTCGTTCTTCCCCAGCTGGGTCGCGTTCCTCATCGACACCGGCGGAGCCTCCGAGGCCGGCGTGGCGCTCCTGGCCGCGGTGGAGGAGCGTCTCGAGGCCCTGCCCGCCGACGCCCGGCCCCGGCTCGTGGTGTTCGGCGAGAGCCTCGGCTCGTACGGGGCCGAGGCCGCGTTCCCCGCCGACGCCGACGCCGGGCTCACCGACATGATCGACCGCACCGACGGGGCGCTGTTCGTCGGCCCCACGGCCGGGAACCCGGTGTTCAGCGAGCTGGTCGACGGCCGCGACCCGGGATCGCCGAGCTGGCGGCCCGAGCTGGCCCGGATCCCGAACGTGCGGGTGGCCAATGCGGTGGACGACATCGCCGCCGCCGGCACCTGGCCCACGCCGCGGGTGCTGTACCTGTTCCACCCCACCGACGCGGTGGGCACGTGGACGCCGCGGTCGTTCTGGCAGGCGCCCGAGTGGACCGACGACCCCGTCGGCAACGGTGTGCCCGAGGCGGTCCGCTGGTTCCCGCTCGTCACCGGGGTGCAGGAGGGGTTCGACCTCATGGCCGGGTTCTCCGCCGTGCCCGGGTTCGGTCACGACTACACCGACGCCTTCGTCGACGCCTGGGCCGCGGTGGCACCCCCCGCGGGCTGGACCGAGGCCGACACGGAGCGCCTGCGCGCCGCGCTCGACGGCGGGTGACGCGCCCGCCGCCGCTCGCCCCGGGAGCCGCCGTCGCCGTCACCCTCGGCGCGTTGGTCACGTTCGGCCTGGTCCGCCGTTTCGCCATCCCCGGGGAGTGGCACCTCCTGGCCAACGTGGCCGCAGCCGCCGGCTTCGGTGCGATCGCCCTGCTCACCGGACTGCGCGCCGACGAGCTCGGGCTCGCCCGCGCCCGGCTCGGGGCGGGGGCCCGGCTCGGCGGCCTGGCCCTCGGCCTGGTCACGGTCGTCGTGGGGGCGGCCCTGCTGTTCCCCGCCGGGCGCGACGCGTTCGTGGACGCCCGTCTCGACACGTCGCTCGCCGAGATGCTCCGCCGGGTGCTCGTCGACATCCCGCTGGGCACGGTGCTGCTCGAGGAGCTCGCGTTCCGTGGGGTGCTCCTCGCCCTGCTCCTGCGGGTCACGGGTCGGGGTCCGGCGATCGCCGCGTCCGTGGCCGCCTTCTCGGTGTGGCACCTCCCACCGCTGCTCGGCGGTGGTGCCGACGCGGCCGCAGGTGCCGACGTGGCCGGGTCCACGGCCGCGGTGATCGCGGGCACCCTCGTCGCCACCGGTGTCGCCGGCCTCGCCTTCACCTGGCTGCGGCTCCGCTCCGGATCGCTCCTCGCCCCTGCGCTCGCCCACCTCGGGACCAACTCCGTCACCTTCGCGCTCGCCTGGTGGGCCGCCGGGCCCTGATCCGTCCCGACGGCGCACCGCATGCCTAGCCTCGTCCGTGAGCGAGTCGGGTCCCTGTCCGACCTCCGCGACCACCGAGCCGATCGAGGAGACCCGGTGACCAACGACATCGTGCTCGGGCTGCTCGCCATCGCCGTCGGCGCGCTGTTCGCGGCGCGCGGCTACCTCGCCATGCGCATCGTCATCCCCGTCTGGGGCGCGTTCACCGGATTCGTCCTCGGCGCCGGCGCGGTGGCCGGCATCACCGGCGACGGCTTCCTCGGTGGCGTGGCCTCCTGGCTCGGCGGCCTCGCCGTCGGCCTCCTGTTCGCCTTCATCGCCTACGCCTACTACGCGGTCGCCGTGATCATCGGCATGGGCGCGATCGGGTTCGCGCTGGGCTCCAGCCTGATGGTCGCGCTCAACGTGAGCTGGGGTTGGGCGATCATCCTCGCCGGCGTGGTCGCCGGCACCCTCCTCGCCCTCTTCGCGCTGGTCGCCGACGTCCCCATGCTGCTGCTCACCCTGCTCACCGCCACGGCCGGCGCCACCGCCGTGGTCGCCGGGGCGATGCTGCTCGTCGGGACCATCGACACCAGCGACCTCGAGTCGACCTCGGTGGTCGACCGGATCCAGGAGTCCCCCGGCTGGTGGCTGGCCTACGTCGCCGTCGCCGTCGTCGGCGTGGTCCTCCAGCTCCGGGCCCTCGACTCGATCGAGGGCACCCTGCGCGCCCAGTGGGAGGGCGACGGGGTGCGCTAGGAGCCCCTCCCCCCGCGCGCCACGAACCGCACCCGACCCGGCGGTACCCGACCGACGGGCCATGGGTCATCATGAGCCTGACCAACTCCCAAGGAGCCCAACGTGATCCTCGCGAACATCAGCCTCGGTGACCTCATCTGGAGCCTCCTCGTGGCGTTCCTGATGGTGTCGTACCTGATCGTGCTGTTCAGCGTCATCGTCGACCTGTTCCGCGACGACGAGCTGGGCGGCGCTCCCAAGGCCCTCTGGATCGTCGCCCTGCTCGTCCTGCCCCTGCTCACGCTGATCGTCTACCTCATCGCCCGGGGCGACGGCATGGCCAAGCGCTCGATGCGACAGGCCCAGCAGTCCCAGCAGGAGTTCGAGGGCTACGTCCGGTCGGTCGCCGCCACCGACCCCGCCGAGCAGATCGCCAAGGGCAAGCAGCTGCTCGACCAGGGCGTCATCAGCCCCCAGGAGTTCGAGGCGCTCAAGCGCAAGGCGCTCAGCTGACCGTTCCCGCCGACGAGCCGGGTGCCGACCGCCGGACCGGCGGACGCGGTGCGTCCGCCCGGGGCCCGGCCCGGGTCAGTCGGCCCAGTGCTCGTCGGCGCTGAACTCCACGCTCAGCCACAGGTCGTACGCCAGCGGCTCGAGCCGGTCGCGGATCGCGTGGCGCACCCGGTCCTCCTCGCCCACCGACCACGACGGGTCGACGACGAAGTCGATCTCGGCGTAGAGCTTGCGGCCGGTCTTGGAGAGACGGACCCGGGGCGCGGCGAGCCCGTGCGCCGTCCGGACCTCGTCGAGCTGGCGGTGCACCTGCGCCTGCACGCCGGCGTCGGGCGCGGCCTCGAGCAGCTCGGTGAGCATCGGGCGCACCATGCGCGTCGGCGCGGGGACCAGGACCGCGCAGGCGATGATGACCATCGTCGGGTCCACGTAGGGCGCGAGCCACGCGCGGCTCGTCCGCTCGAGCACCACCACGCCGACGAACCCGACGAGCATGCCGACCCCGAGCAACGCACCCGCGGCCCACTGCGTCGACTCGGCAGCCACCAGCTCGGAGCGGGCCGCGTCGGCCCGGACGGCGAGCACGACGAGCAGGGGCCCCACCGTCGACACCACTGCGTACAGGATCGCCCACCCGGCGGTGACCTCGGTCCCCCCGTCGAGGATCGTGAGCACGGCGATGCCGACGCCCACCACCATCGAGAGCAGCAGCGCGCGGTGCTCGGCCCGGTCCGCCGACGTCGGCTCGATCGATTCGGGCTCGCTCACCGACACCTGCCACAGGGCCGCTCCGGACATGCCGCGGGCAGGCTACGTCGCCGCCGACGTCGCGGTCGGCCCGCGACCGGCGGTCCGACGGGGTGGCCGTCTAGCCTTCCGTCGGGGGCCACCGCGGAGGGGAACGATGGGATCGACGATCGACGACCGCGCGACCGGCGCCGCGTTCGGTGACGACGGCGGCGGACCGGCGCGTGTCGCGCCCCCGTCGCTGCCCTCACCGCTGGCCGTCGCCGCCCTCGCGTCCCTCGCCGCCGGCCTCGTCCACGCCGCCGCCGCCGGTTCGCACGCCGGCCAGCCCACGCTCCCCGTGCTCTTCGCCCTCGCCGCCGCGGCCCAGGTCGGCTGGGCCGCGGCCGTGGTGTGGCGCCCGGCGCTCGCCACCGTGGCCGCGGGGGTGGTCGTCAACGGCGCCCTCGTCGCGGTCTGGGCGCTCACCCGCACGGTCGGATGGGGCGCGGTCGACGCGCTCGCCGCTCCCGAGGCGGTCGGCACCCAGGACCTGATCGCGGCCCTCCTCGGCGGCATCGCCGCGCTGGCGGCCACCGCCACGCTCGCCACCTGGCTGGCCCCGGGGTGGACCACCCGGCGGGCCGTCCCCGTGCTCGCCGGTGTCGCCCTGCTCGGTCTGGCCATCCCGGGCATGGCCGTGGAGCACGACCACGACGACGGCCACGAGCACGGCGACGTGGTCGCGGCCGCGGCCGACCCGGCCGCGGCCGACCAGCTCGCCCTCGCCGGGACCGACGGCCACGGGCACGACGACGGCCACGGTCACGACGACGGCCCGGCCGAGCAGGCCGCGCTCCCCACGGGCCCGGTCATCTCGCTCGACGACCCCCGGCTCACCGCCGACCAGCGGGCCGTGGCCGACGACCTCATCGACCGCACCCGCGCGGCCATGGCCCGCTACACCGACGTGGCCAGCGTGGAGGCGGCCGGATACGTCTCGATCGGTGACGGACTCACCGGCTACGAGCACTTCATCCACGTCGGCCACATCGCCGACCCCGGCATCCTCGATCCCGAACGGGTGGAGTCGATCGTGTTCCGGGTCGAGCCCGACGGCACCACGTCGCTCGTATCGGCGATGTACATCCTGCCCCCGGGCCAGACCATGGCCGACGTGCCCGACCTGGCCGGCGACCTCACCGTCTGGCACGACCACCAGGACCTGTGCTGGGAGGGCATCCGGGTGGTCGGCCGGATCGACGCCGACGGCGTCTGTCCCCGGGGCGAGTTCCGGCCGACCGCGCCGATGCTCCACGTGTGGCTCGTCGAGCACGAGTGCGGGCCGTTCGCCGGCATCGAGGGTGGCGGCCACGGCGCCGGATGTGGCCACGACCACGGCGCACCGCCGTCGCCCACGGCACCGGCGGCACCCTCCCGCGAGTCCGCCTCAGGCTGACGCGCCGCAGCCGCGTGGCCGACACGGCTCGGGGCGGTTCGGGGCGGGGCGGCCTCGACCGACGTCGGGGCCGGGCGGCCCACCCGCCGCCCTCCGTGTCCACGAGCGGTGAGACACCTTCGCATCCCTGTTCTGAGCAAGAGGGCGACGAAGGATGACGACCATGGGCAAGAACCAACGAGCGATCTACGCGGCTGGGGACTGGCATGTCGATGACGGCACCGCCAGCGATGGCTCCGGGCGGCGGCCGCATCACAACCCGGTGCGGCGGGTGTTCGCCGCTGAGTACAAGTTGTCGATCCTGGCCGAGTACGACGCGTGCTCCGAGTCGGGGGAGAAGGGCGCGATCTTGCGCCGTGAGGGCTTGTACTCGAGTTTGATCACCGACTGGCGGCGCCAACACCGCCAAGGTCTACTGAAAGCCGCGATGGGACGCAGCGACGGTGGCCGAGGAGGCCCGAGCCTCAGCGAGCTCGCCAAGCTGCGCGCCGAGAACGAGCGGTTGCGGCTCAAGTTGGCCCAGGCCGAAGCGATCATCGAGGTCCAGGGAAAAGTGCACGCGCTCTTGGAAGAGATCTCGAAGAGCGCGACCACCAACGACGACTGAACACCGTCTTGGACGCCGGTGTCGACGAGCTCGTCGAACGAGGCGTTCCCCGCACCCGGGCCTGCGAGGCGCTGGGCCGGTCCCGGGCCAGTCACTACCGGGCCCGGCGGCCACCACTGCACGGACCGCCCGCCCCTCGGCCCCGGCCGCCGCGTGCGCTCAGCGACACCGAAGCCGACCGGATCGTCGAGGTGTTGTGCAGCGAACGGTTCTGTGACTCGGCCCCGGCCCAGGTGTGGGCGACGTTGCTCGATGAGGGCACCTACCTGGCGTCGATCTCGACCATGTACCGGCTGTTGCGTCAACGGGCCATGGTCCGCGAACGCCGCGCCCAGGCCCGCCGCCCACCGGCCCATCTCAAACCCGAGCTGATGGCGGCGGCTCCGAACGAAGTGTGGTCCTGGGACATCACCAAGCTGGCCGGGCCGCACAAATGGACCTGGTTCCACCTCTACGTGATCCTCGACGTCTACAGCCGCTACGCCGTCGGCTGGCTCGTCGCTGCCCGCGAGACCGCCCGGCTGGCCGAAGAGCTCATCGCCGACGCCATCTGCCGCCAAGGCATCCCCGACGGGCAACTGTCACTGCACGCCGACCGGGGCACGTCAATGACCTCCAAGACCGTGTCTCAGCTGCTCGCCGATCTCGGCGTGCTGCAGTCCCACAGTCGCCCTCGGGTCTCCAACGACAACCCCTACAGCGAAGCCCAGTTCCGCACGCTCAAGTACTCACCGCGGTTCCCGGCCCGCTTCGCCAACCTCGCCTCGGCCCGAGCCTTCGTCGACGACTTCTTCGACCACTACAACCACCACCACCGCCACTCCGGCATCGGACTGCACACCCCCGCCGACGTCCACCACGGCCAAGCCCCCATCGTCCGAGCCCAACGCCAGGTCGTGCTCGACGTCGCCTACGCCGCCCACCCCGACCGCTTCCGGCAACCACCCAGCGCACCCCGGATCCCCGAGGCAGCATGGATCAACCAACCCGACGAGCAGCCCCTGACCCCAACACTCCTCTGAGCACCCGGTGTCTCACCATCACTGACACGTACCGCCGGCGCCCCCGATGTCACCGGGCGTCCGTACCGTGGACCCGTGCTGCTCGAGGTCCGCTGTCCGGTGTGCGCCGAGCCCGGTCGCGCCCCGTGCGCGGCGTGCGCCGCGACCACGCGGGCCGCGCCCCCCGGGCTCGTCCCGCCGCCGCCGCTCCAGGCCCTGCACGCCGCGCTCACCTACGAGGGCGTGGGCCGCGAGCTCGTGGCCCGGCTGAAGTACCGCGACGCCCGGGCCGCCGTCGGCTGGCTCGCCGCGACGATGGTCCAGGCGATGCCGGCCCCGCTCCCGGGCACCGTGGTCACGTGGGCGCCCACCACCGCGGCCCGGCGTCGCCATCGCGGCTTCGACCAGGCCGAGCTGCTCGCCCGGGCCGTGGCCCGGCGAGCCGGCCTCCCGACGCGCGCGACCCTCCTCCGGGCGGCGGGGCCGGCCCAGACCGGTCGCGACCTCGCGCACCGGACCCACCCCACGGGGTTCCGGGCCCGGCACCGGGTGCCCCGGGCCCGCCCGGTGCTGGTCGTCGACGACGTGGTCACCTCGGGCGCCACGCTCGCCGCTGCGGGGCGCGCGCTCGTCGCCGCCGGCGCCTGGCCGGTCACCGGGCTCGTCGCCGCGGTCACGCCCCCACCGGGGTGGTGAGCCGGCGGGGGAGGGCGGGCCGTGGGGTCCGATCGCACCCGACCAGGTGACATTCGGCCGTAGGCGCGAGGGCGCGATCTCCGTACGATCCGCGCACGGACCCCTGTGGGGCCGTGGAGGGGGGTCGTCCGGCCTCCCCGGGGAAGGAGCACCCGTGCAGATCAGGCTCAGCGCCCAGCACAGTGAGCTGCCTCTCGGTCTCGATGAGGCGGCAGCGGACACGATCGGTCGGCTGGAGCGGTTCGATCCGCGACTCCAGCGTGCGGACGTCCACCTCTCGGTGGAGCACAACCCCCGCATCCACGACCGCATCCTCTGCGAGGTCACCCTCCACGGTGGTGGCGAGCCCGTGCACTGCCAGGTCGCCGGTCCCGACGTGCCCACCACGCTCACCCGGGCGATGCACCGCCTCGAGCACCTCCTCGAGAAGCGCAAGACCCAGCGCCTCCACCGCCGCCACGAGGCCGGCACCCGCTGATCCGGCCCGGTCGCCGCGGGCGATCGGGGTGCGGGGGTCGGATGGGCGCGGGTCGGTAGACTCGGTGCTCTCATGGGCATCATCGACAAGATCCTCCGTTCCGGAGAGGGCAAGAAGGTCAAGGCGATCGCCGCCCTCGTCCCGGAGATCAACGCCTTCGAGCCGGAGGTCCAGGCGCTCTCCGACGAGGCGCTGCGGGCCAAGACCACCGAGTTCCGCACCCGTCTCGACAACGGCGAGTCGCTCGACGATCTGCTCATCGAGGCCTTCGCCGTCACCCGCGAGGCCGCCTGGCGGGTGATCGGCCAACGCCACTACGACGTGCAGCTGATGGGCGGGGCCGGGCTGCACTTCGGTTGGGTGGCCGAGATGAAGACGGGCGAGGGCAAGACCCTCGTCTCCACCCTGCCCGTGTACCTCAACGGGTTGACCGGCACGGGCGTGCACCTGGTGACGGTGAACGACTACCTGGTCTCGCGCGACGCCGAGTGGATGGGCCAGATCCACCGGTTCCTCGGACTCAGCGTGGGCCTCGTCGTGCCCGGCGACCGCGACACCACCCACAAGCGGGCGCAGTACGCGTGCGACATCACCTACGGCACCAACAACGAGATGGGCTTCGACTACCTGCGCGACAACATGGCGATGTCGCTCGAGACCAAGGTCCAGCGGGGCCACAGCTACGTGATCGTCGACGAGGTCGACTCGATCCTCATCGACGAGGCCCGCACGCCGCTCATCATCAGCGGCCGGGCCGCCGACGCCGCCCAGCTCTACTACCAGTTCGCAGCCATCATCCGTGGGCTGCAGCGCGACGTCGACTACGAGGTCGACGAGGAGAAGCGCACGGTCTCACCGCTCGAGTCGGGGATCGAGAAGGTCGAGTCGGCCCTCGGGGTGGAGAACCTCTACGACGAGGTGTCCACCAACCTGGTCCACCAGCTCGGCGCCGCGCTCAAGGCCAAGGAGCTGTACCACCGCGACAAGGACTACATCATCCAGGACGGCGAGGTCCGGATCGTCGACGAGTTCACCGGCCGGGTGCTCGAGGGGCGCCGGTGGTCCGAGGGGCTCCACCAGGCGGTCGAGGCCAAGGAGGGGGTGAAGATCAAAGAGGAGAACCAGACCCTCGCCACGATCACCCTCCAGAACTACTTCCGGCTCTACGACAAGATCGCGGGCATGACCGGCACGGCGGAGACCGAGGCCGCCGAGCTCATGGGCACCTACGGGCTGCACGTGGTGCCGATCCCCACGAACCAGCCGACGATCCGCGACGACCACGGCGATCTCATCTACAAGACGATGCAGGCCAAGTTCGACGCCCTGGTCGACGACATCGTCGCCCGCAACGCCACCGGTCAGCCGATCCTCGCCGGCACGGCGTCGGTGGAGCACTCCGAGGTCTTGTCGCGCCTGCTCGACAAGCGGGGCATCCGCCACGAGGTCCTGAACGCCAAGCAGCACTTCCGGGAGGCCGAGATCGTCGCCCAGGCCGGCCGCCTGTACGCCGTCACCGTGGCCACCAACATGGCCGGCCGAGGCGTCGACATCATCCTGGGCGGCAACCCCGAGGGCCTGGCCAAGCGCGACCTGCTGGCCGACGGCGTCGACCTCGAGTCCGACGAGGGCCGGGCGCGCCTCGCCGAGGCCACGGCGCGCTACGAGGCCGAGACGGCCGCCGAGGGCGCCAAGGTCCGCGAGCTGGGCGGGCTCTACGTGTGCGGCACCGAGCGCCACGAGAGCCGCCGCATCGACAACCAGCTCCGGGGCCGCGCCGGTCGCCAGGGCGACCCGGGCGAGAGCCGCTTCTACCTGTCGCTCGAGGACGACCTCATGCGCCTCTTCGCCACCGGCGCGATGAACTGGGTGATGGGCAAGGCCCTGCCCGACGACGTGCCCATCGAGGCGAAGATGGTCACCAAGGCGATCGAGCGGGCCCAGAACACCGTCGAGCAGCGCAACGCGGAGATCCGCAAGAACGTGCTCAAGTACGACGAGGTGATGAACGAGCAGCGCAAGGTGATCTACCGGCGCCGCGACCAGATCCTCCAGGGCGCCGACCTGCGGTCCGAGGCGTTCGAGGCGCTCGCCGACGCGGTCGACGCCACCCTCCACACCTTCTGCGTCTCCGACTTCGTCGAGGAGTGGGACCTCGACGGCCTCCTCGCCGAGATCGGCACGTACTGGCCCACCGGGCTCGGCGCCGACGGCCTGCGCGCCCACCACAGCACCGACGCCCTCTACGACGTGCTCATGTCCGAGGCCACCGCCCGCTACGAGCGCCGGGAGGAGGAGCTCGGCGCCGACGTCATGCGCCAGGTGGAGCGCCAGGTGATGCTGCGCATCATCGATCAGAAGTGGCGGGAGCACCTCTACGAGATGGACTACCTGCAGGGCGGGATCAACCTGCGGGCCATGGGCCAGAAGGACCCGCTCATCGAGTGGCAGCGCGACGGCTTCGAGATGTTCTCCCAGATGATGACCTCGATCGCCCAGGACTTCGTCAAGTACGTGATGCACGTGCAGGTCGCGGTGAACGCCCCGGCCGAGGCCCCGGCGATCCGCGACGTGCAGTACTCGGCGCCGGCCGATCCGAGCGAGGGGTCGGGGCTCCTGCGGGCCGCGGCGGGTGCCGGACCGTCGGTGATGGGCGGGGCGGCCGCAGCGGTGGAGGATCGGCCTGCGGTGAACACCCCGGTCGTGAAGGCCGAGATGGACCGCACCCC
>Ga0209498_1001968_pt1 | contig 12506 bp, 19 predicted proteins | sample WalLakDeSediment_FD_184131 | JGI IMG/M metagenome (GOLD analysis project Ga0209498, IMG submission 184131) | Lake sediment microbial communities from Walker lake, Nevada to study Microbial Dark Matter (Phase II) - Walker Lake 11/02/13 Deep... | ecosystem: Environmental > Aquatic > Freshwater >...
TATATTGCCCCAGAAGGTTAATGTCACAAAATCCTTCTCAGGAATATTGTATTGCCTGTCAAGATAAGCTAAAATAATTTTGTAATTAATTTGCTCACCAGGCTCAAGCACGGGGATTTCAGCAGCTAATCCTCTTTGAATTTCTTTGAGTTCAATTTCATCTTGTATGTTGTCCTGCATCCAGGTTAGTTTTCCACTTACTCCTTTAATATCGCTGATTATTATGTTTTTATAAGCTGTCTTGTCGTAAGATACTTTATCAAGCTTATATGAAACTTTTTTACCTTCTATTCCGAATGTTCCCGTTACAGGATAATCTGTGCTTGTAACATTTTTTGTGTAACCAATTAAAAAGACAATTATTAAACTGCTAAGCCAAAGAATAATTTCATTTTTCATACTTGAAAGTTAAATAGGATTTTCCAGAAATACGGCTTTTAATAAATGGAAATAAAAAACCCCGACAAAATTTATCGGGGTGAAGAAAAGGAGTAAAAATTTTGTTTTACAACGATGAACCCATCTTGAATCTCATATTCACGAAAATCTTATATACACCAAAACTTCCGTCATCAAGTCGGGAAAGAATTAGTGATGGACCAATCGAGAATGCACTAAATGCCCAGCTTTCAGCAATTTTCTGTACTGTTAAAGTCATTACATATTGAGGCTGTCTCTGCGGGCTGTTTGTCATTGCATCAAATAAGAAATCAAACGTACTGCCGGCAAGCGACAGCTCTCTAAAATCAAATCCAAAATGCAATTCGTTTAAATATCTTGCTGCGTAAACCCTTCCCTTTGTTGCTCCGAGTAGTTTAACCGGGTATCTGAATTCCCAATTGAGGAATGAATCATCTACCAGCCAGGCTTGATATTTTACGGAACCATCTTCATTAAAGACAACGGTTCCTCTTCCCGGATTTAGATATTGGGCTGCTTTACTCTGTGTAAAATCATCGACGGATGCCAGGTAGCTTATCTCGAAAAAATTACCGAAAGGAAACACATAGCCTATTTGATATCCGCTCGTGAAAATTAAATTGTTATGGTTGTTAGCTGTAAACGATGTGATGATTGCATCAATATTTGTATAAGCACCGCCGTATACACCAAGGATATGAAAGTTAGCTTCAAGGAAATTTGTATTGAGAGGACCTTCATATCTTGTTAATACACCAAAGGAAAGACCTATATCTTTCTTAATTGGTACTCCAAGCCGCTCGCCGCCAAATAACTCGAAGAAGGGATTAATATACCACATCGTGGAAGATATCTGCTGTTTAGTTGGCGGGTCAAGTACTTTGTTGATTTTTATTTTTTCAATCACACGCGTAAATACACTCCCATAGTGAATATCTTCTTCAAGATTAATCTTAAAGGGATAGGTGATAATTCTTGCTCTTAAGTCAGGAGGTAGAGCCAGAAAAGGATAGAGTGCACCTTTAACTGAAATTGTCTGATTATTTGGATCCCTAACGTCTGTAATAATTTCTGCCTTTGGATCAGGAGGTTCGATGAACAAAGCCTGCTGGATGAAAATAAATAAGCTGTCATCAAGAGGTTCCATCTGAAAGTAATTTATCTGTTCTTCATCCTCCTGTGCAAAAACCGGGGTTAAAATATTCGCAATAAAACTTAAAATAAGAATAGTAAATAGATGAATGAATTTCATTTTAATATGCCCGATATTTATTTAGCAAAATCTGTAAAGAAGAATGAGTCACCCACCTGAACTCTGTCATTTGTTCTTTCGTCTACAACTGTAAAGAAAAAGTTAGCTTTATATCTGCCATCAGCCTCTCTCAACTTGTCATTTTTATCTGTCCAATCATCAAATTGATTTACGTTTGCCGCAAGTTTTAAAGAAACATTATAAACCATATTGCCATTTGCATCAGTTTGCGGACCGGTTACTGAAATCGGACCGGTATAACTGACTTTAAGCTGTTCGGGTCTGTTATCAATAATGGTAACGGTGAATGCTGTTATTCTTTGAAGTTCCTGAACGTAAATACTCCGGCTGTTCATCCTGGTGGTTACTCTTTCAATTTTTAATTCGGGAGGCTTGTTTGGAATAACTTTAACGCGTTCTTCCTGGCTTCCGAATGCAACAATAACTTCAGTCTGATCTGTTAGGTCAAATTTCACTTCCTTACCCGGAGGAATTACAACGATTGGTTTCGAACGGTCACGCGGATCATAGAGATTTGTAGGTACTGTCCCGCTGTTTTTGGCGATATTCCAGGTGTGCTGTATGAATGTTTGCTTTAGCGAAATTGGAAGCTGCATTTTGATCTGTTCTTCTTTAGGTTCTTCTTTTGGTTTTTCTTTTTCCTTCGTTGGGGGAACATAATCTTTTACTGCATCGAGTTTCCTGTTCATATCAGCCAGCTGTTTTCTCATTTCTTCATTTTCAACTAAAACATTGGGGTCAATTCTGATTGAAAAATCGATACCCATAGAGTAAAGTGAATCGAGCACTGCCACGAGTGAATCACGAACACTTACTTGTACAGTCTCATCTTCGAGAGCTACTCTTCTTAAATCAAGGTCTGCCCCTTTGAGCGCAAGCACTGTTATGACGAAGATGTACAGTACCTGGTAAATAACAAATTTGCTGTCGCGTTCCCTTCTTGCCATTTCTAAACCTTTACTTTTTTACAATTGCTTCAAGGTGCTTCAGTCCAACAAGAGTTCGTTCATCAGAAAGAGAGGATGAAGCTTGAGTAATAGAATTTGCCAGTGAATTCAGCTGCTGAATTTTTTCCGGACTAATGTGCTGCATAGTATTAACTTTCTCCAATATCGCATTGATAGCAGCAAAATTCTTGTGAATAACTTCGCTCATTCTTGCTGATTCAGTAACAATAGCTTTGTATTTTTCCATGTCCTGCACTGAAACTGCTGCACCCCCACCAAGGCCAGCCTGGTTGAATTGCTTAATCAAGCTCTTTGAGCTTTCTATTTGAATTCTTGAGAAGTACTTATCACGAATATCTTTAACGTGATTAACAACGTTTTGGAAGTCAACGCCGAGTTGATCAAGCACAGGTTGAAATAATTTTCCTATTGCAAGGATAATAAGAGCTTTGATCTCAAATGGAACTGATAAGCCAAGAAATACTTCTTCACCAAGTTTAATACTAACCAGAAGTACGGCAGCACCAATTAATGGCAATGCTGTTGAGATTGAATCAATTACACTGGTTGAAGCTTCAATAATTCTTTCAATGGTTTCTGAAGCAGGTGTTCTGATTATTTCCAGTTTTAGTCTGTTGTAAGCTAAGTAAGCTATAAATATGAAAAGTGCATAAACCGCAACAGGTAGCCACCAAAAACTGAAAGGTTCAAACGTATCTACCGGAGGTTGCCATCCAGGGAACAATGATCTTGCTAAATCAAATGTCACTTCTCCTAAAATTGGAACATGCGCAACATCGATAAAAAATGAGATTATGAGTGCGATGAAAGAAATAATAGCAGGTTTAATAACTGTGTTAAATCTGATCCTGGTTACCGCAGACCTGGTATAACTATCGAGCTCTTCTTCTAAACCATCATCTGCTCTTTCAGGAACATCTACAAGAGTTTTTCCTGTATTATCCAAAAATTTTTTTCTGTTTAGCATCTATGTCCTCTAAAGATTCTTTTAATAAATTATTTATTTGTCAATTGGAAAATATTTCGCGAGTGTAATTCATTTTTTACTACATAATTACTGAATTATTAAGGATTAAACTCAACCTGCGATAAATATTGCATCCACCTAAAAACAATTATCATACCAACAGGTATAATACTACTTACTCAAGTAAATGACATACCTAAAGTATTTATCAACCGCAATCTGCCTCATATAGTTAAATATTGAAAGTTTTACCTAAGGCGGCAATCACACTGCTATTTGTAAAATTTTAGAATAGTGAGTAGTGAAAATTATTGTAAATATTACATTAATATTTACCGAACTATAAGTTTTTAATCCAGTTGTAGTCAAACATAACATAATAGAACCATCAAATGACCCCGAGCATATTATTATTTTCCTAAATGAAATCAACATCAATATTTCCTGTGGATGGTAACAATTTTTACTATAACTTTAGCTACTAAATTTTGGAGTAATTATTTTTAAAAAGTTATGGCAGGAAAAAACAAAAGCACTAAACAAAAAGCGACTATGCCTATCGGAAGTCAAGCCAAAAAGCAAACAGAAAAGGAAACGGATTTTTACCATAAACACAAGAGTACTATCTGGACAATAGCAATCCTCATAGTTCTTGCGATCTTTTTCATCACTAACAACACAAGAAAAATTCCTGAAGAGGGACAATATCCTCCCAATTACTTAAAAGGAAATTCTGCAACTGAAGCATCACAATAGTTGGTTCTGTTCTCTGCAGCAATTAAATTTTTCTTGAATGAAATTTTGAGTAACTACGTTTAATGTTGGAAAAATCGGAAAGCAAAAAAAGAATACTTATCGTTGAAGATGATGTTGAAAATCAAAAGTATTTTGAACTCATACTTAGAAACAAATATAATGTTGATTTATGCGATAATAAAAGATCGATGTATTCATTATTGAATACAAGAAATTATAATGCTATTATAATGGATATTTCGTTAAAAGATGGCAACAATGGACTTGAATTAATAAAAGAGTTGAAAACGAAATCTAATAACGGTCATATCCCGATTGTTTGTCTTTCAGCTTTTGCTTATAATGATGAAAGATTAAAAGCTAAGGAAGCGGGAGCAGATATATATTTAACCAAACCAATAAAAAGTAAATTATTATTAAGTACTCTTACTGAAATAATCAGAGCCAGTAATAATTAATTTAATCTAAATACCATCTCTCATAAATCGCGGTTCCTCAAGCGTCAGGATAAGAGAAATCCTGTGAGAATCTGGTAACCTGTCAAGCTCAGACTGGCTGAAACGAGCAAAAGAATAATCGATATTTAATTTCGGAAGTTTAACTCCAGCACCTGCAGTAAATTGCTTTACATCGCTGTAACCGCCTCTTATGTATACGATGTTCTTAATATTCCACTCAAGACCAGCGTGTGCATCAAAACTTACCGGACCAACATTAAACTGTGAAGCAAATCTTCTGTTCTCAAATCTAATATCGAAGTCTACAGCAGGCATAATATAGCCGCCAAGAATTTCAGTTATTCTGTATGCGCTGCCTACTTTTAATGTGGGGGAAATGAGTTCGTTAGTTCCAGTATTCCAGGCAACCAGAGTTGTAGTTGCATCCTGAAGGTTACCGCCGACGGATAAGTTTTCAATCGGCATCCAGAAAGCACCAATATCGAAACCAATTCCGGTTGCACCAAACTCAGCTATATCTCTTCTGATAATTTTTACGTTAGCTCCCCAGTAAAAATCCTTCCATTGTCTTTTCGCAAAAGTCAAATAAAATGCCCAATCCTGGTTTGTAAATTCTGTGATTGCGTCATAATTTAATCTTGCATAGTCGTTATAAATAAAATTTGGATCATTTATGGGTATTTTATTCGGATCACGACCATCGTATAAAGCATTTCTTGTATCGGGAATTCCATCAACTGCAAGTCTCATAATGCTTAATCCAAAACTCATATCTTCCTGGAAAGGAATAGCTATAGCACCGTAATCATAGTTAACAAGATTGCCAAATTGTTCTGAATGCATCAATGCAAGCTGAGGATAATTAATATTAGCTAATCCGGCAGGGTTGTAGTAACCTGATGTAACATCATCAGCAATACCTGTAAATGCACCACCCATTCCCAACGGTCTTCCACCGATACCTATAGCCATAAATTCGCCGGCATATTTACCGAAAACTGTTTGTGCATTTATTGAAGTGCTGGAAACCAGGAAGGATAGTGAGATGAAGACTATTTTTTTCAGCATAATAGAAACTCCCGATTGCATTAATTGTTTAAAACCTGGCAAAAAGATGGTTAATGAAAATCATAAAGTCAAGGCTATTTTTATGCAAATATATTGACCAAAGAAACAAAAGGTTTTGTTAAATATTCAGCTTTTTAGTCAGTCTTATTAACAGGCTCTTTTGTCTTTTTCACAATCGTTTTCAAAAAGGCAAACACCGAACCGCCTGTTAACATACCCAATATATATACACCAATTACCAGAAGAGATATGGGTAATGTTATACTTACTGAAAGGAATTCGATGGAGACATTACCTATATTCTGAAATGTAAAAATCAGAATAATAATTGTTAATGTAACCGCAAGTGAAATGTAGAAATATCGTTTCATCATTTAATCCTTGTTTAATAACTAAAAAAGAATGAATGTTTAATAATTTAAACTTACTTTACCATCCTTTGAGTTGCAATTGCTACTGTATCTAAAAAACTTCTTCCTGATCGTAATAATTAAAAATTCATTTCAGTTTTTCCCTGAGAGTTTTCTCAAGCAGCTTTATTGCTTCTTCTGTTGAAAGATGATTGAACTCATCCTTGATAGATGAAATTAATTCTTCAACCATATCCATCTTTTTATTTAGAAAAGAAATTTTTTCGATAAGCAATTCCTTATCTTCTGTCTCCCAGTAGCCTCCTTCATCAATTACCTCGAGGTCGGGAATGAATTTATTTCTCAGATATTTAAGCAGCTTAATTATCGCAATGTGAATTTCAGGAGGGGCAAATTGAGTCTTTACAAAAAGATAGTAGCTGTCTGATTTTTTAATTTCTTTATTATGTAAAACCATTCCCAGGACTGATTGCAGATAGCCATCTTTGTCAAACAAAATGGATAATGATTCACAGTTGGGGTGGAGATTTATTCGTATTCCTTTCAGCGGCAAGTGACCTGTAATCTCAACCCTGTTTTCGTGATGAAGTAGCTCAGCAGTCATCGGTTCATCCCAGTCCTTATCCATAATGGAATAATCCCATTTCATTATTTCGGAGATATCTTTGAGTTCATCCGTTAGAGAATAAACCAGCACAGGGTTGTTAAGCTTACCTTTGTAATGAATTGTTATTCCCATATTATGTTTTGAGTATTAATTTGTGAAGGGAACTTCTAAATCTTTACAGATTTTCTTTGCAAGGAATTCATTGATCTCGTTATGGCGTGGTACGGTTGAAGCTTTTTTTTGCATTTGGATTGATGTAGACTGTATGTTTTGACCCTTCACATAAAAATTTGCATCCATGTTTTTCAAGATGCTTTAATAATTCCCGTCTTTTCATCAGGAAGGTAAATTGATTTGTTCTCTTATAATATTTTCACCAGGTATTATTAATTCTTGAAGAAAAGATTTATTTGCTTCGAGTATAAGTAAAACAGCTTCTTTTAAGTTTTCCCTAACTTCCTCTATAGTTTCTCCCTGAGAGTTAGCACCGGGAATTTCTTCTATAAATCCTATATAACCCTCTTTTACCTTTTGCATCAATGCGGTGTAAGACATATTTGACCTCAAATTATATTGTGTTGTAAAGCTAAGAATTTTAATTACAAAAGAAAATTGATTATCAATATTCCTCTTATTTTGCTTTACCCTGATTAGCAACTGCCGCCGCAGCTTTGGCAATTTCTTCCTGATCACCTAGATAATAACTTTTGATAGATTTTAGGTTTTCATCAAGCTCATAAACCAGTGGAATACCCGTTGGTATATTCAATTCAACAATTTCACTTTCAGGAATGTTATCCAGATATTTGACCAGCGCTCTAAGACTGTTACCGTGTGCGGTTATCAAAACTTTTTTGCCGGACTTAACCATCGGGGCAATTGTACCTTCCCAGTAAGGAACGAATCGTGCAACAGTATCTTTCAAACATTCTGTTAGTGGAAGTTCATTTTCTTTCAGATCATAGTAGCGGGGATCTTTGCCAGGATATCTTTCATCTGTTTTTTCCAGTGCGGGAGGCTGAATATCATAGCTTCTTCTCCAGATTTTTACCTGGTCTTCTCCAAACTTTTGAGCGGTTTCTGCTTTGTTCAATCCCTGCAATGCACCGTAATGTCTTTCGTTCAATCTCCAATGGCGGATAACAGGAATCCACATCAAATCCATTTCATCGAGTGTAATCCACAAAGTTCTTATCGCTCTTTTCAAAACTGATGTATAAGCTAAATCAAAAGTATATCCTTCTTGTTTGAGAACCTGACCAGCTTTTTTTGCTTCCTGTAATCCTTTCTCTGATAGATCTACATCTGTCCATCCTGTAAAACGATTTTCTTTATTCCAGGTGCTTTCACCGTGGCGTAATAAAACTACTTTATACATTTAATCTCCGTTTTTTTCAATAAAAATTCTTTTGTAAAAATAGGAAAGATGCTTTTAAGCAAAAAGGTAGATTAAATAATGGCTACTAATTTTTATTAAGAAAAAAAAACCTTATAAAACAAGTCCTTTAAATTTGATACCGATTTACTTCTCAATAAACCGATTTTATTTCCGAGTATGTATCGATTTTCATAAATTTACATCGTTTTATGAACATTAATCTAACCGTTACAAGTAAAATTGAAAAGAATTAATCCACGAAATATTGTTTTACATTTCTGCCTGATGATGGCGTTTTGGCTGATCCTTAGTGATATGTACGACCTGTTCCATATTTCGTTGGGTGTCATTTCTGTTTCGACAGTTCTCTGGTTTAATACTAAACTCCGCAATCATAACTTTTTTGATGAAAGTGAGAGAAGAGCAGGTCAGTTCAAAATATTACGGCTGTTTTATTATCTTCCGTTCCTCTTGTGGGAGATCATTAGTTCCAGCTTCCGGATTGCCTACATAATAATACATCCGAAGATGCCGATGAAAACAGCATTAATAAAATTCAGAACCAACTTACCGAACATGAACGCAAAAGTTCTTTTAGGAAACTCAATAACTTTAACACCAGGTACAGTTACATTACAAATTGATGGTGACGAGTTTCTTATTCACTCGCTCACCAATGAAGCAGTTGAAGCGCACATAGATCACTCTCTCACGGTTGAAGTAGCTAAAGTATATGGGACAGATCCCGAAAATGTAGTATATCATGAAGAAATAATCACCTCACAGGAAAAGCTGTAGATTATGGAACTTTTTTTCATTTATGCAGCCATCGTACTTACAATTATCATAATTATTCCTTTTTACCGTGTGGTGAAGGGACCTACCGTATTTGACAGGCTGCTCGGAGCTGCTGCAATTGGTACCAAAACTCTTGTTTTGATTTTGCTTCTTGGATTTTTATTTAAACGTCTTGAGATGTTCATCGATATAGCACTTGCATATGCTGTGCTTAATTTTATCAGCACTTTGATAATATCAAAATATTTTTCAACAGAGAAAGCAAAAAATGACTGAGATCAGTTATACACTCACGATCATCTTTGTAGTACTGGGAACATTTTTCATGTTTATTGGAAGCGTTGGTGTGGTTCGACTTCCCGATTTTTTTACGCGATCTCATGCAACAAGCAAAAGTGATACGCTCGGGATAATGCTTATAGTAGCAGGATTAATGTTTTTTGAAGGATTCTCTCTCAACAGTCTGAAACTTTTGATAGTTTTTATATTTGTTGCACTTGCAAACCCTGTTGGCGCCCACGCACTGGCAAGGGCAGCATTCAAATTTGGTGTGAAGCCATGGTTCAAGAAAGAAAGCGGGGAGAAGAAATAAATGCATTGGGAGTTAGAGTTAGCTCTTTATTTTTTTCTTGTTATCGCAGCAGTGATAGCTCTTTATGTTAAAGATCTTCTCACCGCAGTTGTATCACTAAGCGTATTCAGCTTTATTATTGCTATGCTTTTTGTATCAATGGGTGCCATTGATGTTGGTTTTACTGAAGCCGTTGTCGGCGCCGGTGTAACCGGTGTGCTTTATATCGTGATGATTTTCAGAACTTCAAGAAGGAGTAAAGATTGAAAATTGCCAACTATGTTAGTTTAATTGCATTCAGTGCGCTGCTCATTTATGCTTCGCTGGGTTTACCTTACCGAGGTGATGCTGAAGCATTGGTGAATAAAGAAACCAGTCTTATCGGTTCCCCAGTTGCCTCTTCATATTATATTAAAAATGCTTACCGGGATACGCACACGCCTAATATAGTTACAACAGTACTGGGTGATTACAGAAGTTTTGATACTCTTGGTGAAGAAGTTGTGATTTTTGCTGCAGGCATGATTTGTTTTCTGCTTTTAAGAAGGGAAAAGAAAAGTGAAACACGGCAGCAGTAGCCCGATCATATTATTGTTAAGCAGGGTAATTTCTCCTTACATCATGCTGTTTGGGATGTATGTAGTTTTTCATGGGCACTACAGTCCCGGCGGAGGATTTCAGGGTGGGGCAATGCTCGCAGCTTCAATACTATTGATTAGAATTGCTGTTGAAGAGAAAGTTCATCAGATGCATTTTAAAAGAACTTTGGGAATTCCGCTTGGGGCAGTGGGTGTGTTGGTATTTTTCGGAACAGGATTAATTTCACTTTTACTTGGCGGCTACTTTCTCGACTATCATCTTCTCCCGATTCCCTGGCTCGAAGCTCCCGATCTTCGCAACGCAGGAATATTAATTATTGAAGTAGGTGTTGGACTCGCGGTTATGACAATTCTCGTCTCAATTTATGATAACCTTCTTGAGGATGATGATGTTTGATTTTATTGCAGGACACTATGATTACTGGTTTATCATCTCTTTGATAACAATAGGTTTGTATGGGATGATAATCAAGAAAAACCTTGTTAAGAAGTTGATTGGTATGACAATTTTCCAGGCATCCATCATTTTGTTCTATATATCAAGTTCAATTAAAGCTGGTGCAACGGTACCTATTCTTAGCGATAAATTTAATAGTGCTGATGTTGCCAATTATATAAACCCATTACCTCACGCTTTGATGCTGACTGCCATCGTGGTTGGTGTTGCAACCGTCGGTGTTGCCTTTGCATTACTTGTTCTTATCTATAAAAGATATAACACACTTGATGAAAAAGAATTAATCGAACGGATGAAATGATAGCAAAAAATCTTCCCGCTATACTTCCTTTAATTTTTCTTGCTTCTGCATTGCTGATTCCATTATTAGGTGTGTGGAAAAAAAAGATTGCTTATCCGTTTGCAATCACTGCAACTCTTGCTGCAGCGTCCCTTTCTGTATATGGTTTCATTTATGTAATCCTTAATGGCACCATAACTTATTATTTCGGTGGATGGGTTCCACCGATCGGAATAGAATATGTATATGACCCTTTATCCTCCTTTGTTGCAGTGGTCATCAATGTTGTTGCACTGTTGGTACTCACGCATGGTTACAGTGTTGTAAAAATTGATCTTGAAGGAAGACAGGTTGCTTATTACTCTGTTGTGATGCTCTTGATGACTGGATTTAACGGGATGATCATCACAGGCGATCTTTTTAATCTTTATGTGTTCATTGAAATTTCTTCATTATCAGGTTATGCTTTAATAGCAGTCGGAGAGAAACGAGCACCTTTTGCAGCTTTCAGATATTTGATAATAGGTACCATAGGTGCATCTTTTTATTTGCTGGGAATCGGATTCCTTTATTTTATAAGCGGCACATTAAATATGAACGATTTAGCATTAATACTGCCGATGATGAAAGACAGCCCGACAATATTAGTTGCACTGATACTAATAGTTGTGGGTCTCGGCATCAAGATGGCAATCTTCCCGATGCACGGCTGGCTGCCGGATTCATATACCTACGCACCCACAACTTCATCTGCATTGATAGCACCAATAGGAACTAAAGTAGGTGCATATGTATTGTTGAGATTGTTGTTTTTTGTTTTCGGGATTGATTATTTCAGTAATGAGTTACCCATAGCTGATCTAATTGCAGTGTTTTCCTGCGGTGGAATTATTTTCGGATCAGTTATGGCAATCGCATCCAAAGAAATGAAAAGGATGCTTGCATATAGCAGTGTTGCTCAGATTGGCTACATAGGTTTGGGAATCGGGCTTGCAAACCCGTTTGGATTTATCGGTGCAGTTCTTCATCTCCTCAATCATGCTTTTATGAAAGCTTGCTTGTTTATTGTTGCAGGAAACTTAAGAACAAAAGCAGGTCATTCGGATATTTCTTTGATGGATGATTCATTCAGAAAAAAATATCCGTGGACGATGGCTGCTTTTACTGTTGCTGCATTATCTATGGTAGGTCTGCCGCCGCTTGCAGGATTCTTCAGTAAGTGGTATTTGGTCCTTGGCACGATTGAAAGTTCAAGATGGATTTATCTCGCCGTAATATTACTAAGCAGTCTGCTAAATGCGGTTTACTTTTTCAGAATACTCGAAAAAGTTTATATGAGATCTTCGGTTAAATATAAAAGTGATGAAAGTTATTCAGATAATATTAGACAGGATGAAGTTGTTCCTTCAATGCTTCTCCCAACATTAGTATTAGCAGTTGGCTTGATTGTACTTGGAATTTTAAATGTGTTTATAGTAAACCAGATTTATAAAATGATGCCCGAAGGATTATAAATTTTAAGCACCAATGCCCAA
>Ga0209498_1001969_pt1 | contig 12505 bp, 10 predicted proteins | sample WalLakDeSediment_FD_184131 | JGI IMG/M metagenome (GOLD analysis project Ga0209498, IMG submission 184131) | Lake sediment microbial communities from Walker lake, Nevada to study Microbial Dark Matter (Phase II) - Walker Lake 11/02/13 Deep... | ecosystem: Environmental > Aquatic > Freshwater >...
CTTCACAACCCAGTCTGCATCAGACCCGGTAGTGGTGACGAAAAGATCAGCAGTTATTGGTCCGGCAATTGTGATATCCTCTTCAAGCGGTTCTGTCTGAAATGAAATTACATCCGGTCTGGTAAAAGTAAACCTTTGATCTTCAATCATATACTGCTGTCTGTAAAATCTTCTTGAGTCAATAAATTTTGATGTATATGGAACGGGATTTAAAGGATCACTGATATATTCTGTATAATCAATATTATCAGATACTTGGTCGAAAGTTAATTTACCATTGCTGCTCAAAAACACTTCTACAGAATTAGAGTTTTCCGGAGGCCATTTTTCAAAACTACTCCATTCATATTTACCGGTGTTAAAAATATATGCACTGTTAAGTTCCGGATAATCTTTACCCTTTAAATAATATTGGAAGAATGGCTCAAGAATATTTTCTCTGAAGTAATCTGCAGTATTAGTTCCGAAAAAGAAATCGTTGAGTGAATCGCCTTTGCCCACTATCCAACCGCCATGAGTCCAGGGACCCATAACAATGGTATTTTTGTTCAACGAATCACTCTGCTCAATTGTTTTATATATATTTAAAGGACCATAAAGATCTTCTGAATCATACCAGCCGCCGACAGTAAGCACAGCAGGTTTAACTTTTGTTAAATGAGGTAGAACATTTCTATCCTGCCAGAAATAATTGTAGGTGCCATGGGTCATTAGTGAATCCCAAAAAGGAATTTCATTGTTAAAATAATTTTTATTTACATTCTTTAACTGACCAAGATTTAAAAAGAAAGTATAAGCATCAGGTGATGGATATTGAATTGACTCCGGCCATTTTGTTGTTGGTTCTTCTCTCGGGATACCGAAAGTTTTGAAGAAATTAAATGCCATTAAAACAGAAAATGCACCATTGTGGTGAAAGTCATCGCCAATAAACCAGTCAGCTATAGGGGCTTGTGGTGAAACGGCAACAAGGTTTGGATGAGCATCGATTGCACCCATAACAGTATAAAAACCCGGATATGAATTGCCCCACTGTCCAACTCTACCATTATGATTTTCGATATTGTTGATAAGCCATTCAATTGTATCATAGGTGTCGCTGCTTTCATCGATATCAGCATCATTAACTTTATTTGGTTTATAAGGACGCATATTAACAAAATCACCTTCAGACATGAACTTTCCACGGACATCCTGAAAAACAAAAATGTATCCTTCTCGTATGAATGATTTCGAAGGAACAATAATTCTTCTTAGTTCATTTCCCCCAAACGGAGCAACGTTATATGGTGTCCGCATTAAAAGAACTGGATATTCTTCTGATTTATTCTTTGGAGAATATACAATTGTAAATAGCTTAACTCCATCCCTCATTGGAATCCGGTATTCCGTTTTATCATAATTCGTTTTAAGATAGTCGGTTTCTGAATTAGTTTGTGAACAGGAATTGAAAAAGACTATAGTAGAGATGACAATTATAATAAGACTAAGATAGTAAATTTTCTTCATAAATGATTTTTTTTAATAGTGAAATTATAGCTGATTAAAATTAGTTCATTTTATAATAAATGAAAACCTTAATTAGTTTTATTTGCTTAAATATCTTTATTTGTATTTTAGAGACAATGATTTTAAGGAGAATATTATTTGTCTGATTTAGAAGCCGCTATAATATTATTTGCCGTAGGAACTGTTGCTGCATTCATAAATGTTAATGCCGGCGGCGGATCTTCGTTGACTCTCCCCACATTGATATTTCTTGGATTAGATTCTGCAATGGCAAACGGTACAAACCGGGTTGCAATATTATTTCAGAATGTTTTTGCTGTACAGGCATTTAAGAAAGAAAAATACTACGAATTAAAAAACAGTATGATCCTTTCTGCTCTAACATTACCCGGCGCAATACTTGGTGCTGTATTAGCTGTTACCATCAGCGACGAACTATTCCGTAAACTGCTTGCAATTATAATGATCGGAATCATAATTACTATTCTTATTCCGAACAAAAAGCAAACGGAATTTAATAGTCATCTGACTATTGACTGGAAAGTTTTACTGGCAATGACTGGAATAGGATTTTACGGTGGATTTATCCAGGTTGGTGTTGGCTTTATGATGATGGCTGCATTACAAAAACTTATGAAGATGGATCTTATAAGAGTGAATATGCATAAGGTTTTTGTTGTATTCATTTTTACAATTCCGGCATTCCTTGTCTTCCTGTTCACTGATAACATAAACTGGTTTTACGGATTAACACTTTCAGCAGGCAATGCTTTCGGCGGCTGGTGGGGTGCTAAACTTTCTGTTAAGAAAGGCGAGAAATTAATTAAAGCTGTTCTGATTATAGCAATCTTAATAATGTCGGCTGAACTTTTGGATATATTTTAGGTAATAAAATGAAACGGGATATTTTCTATAAAATAAAATTAAACAACGGAGTTGAGATTCCTCAATTTGGATTAGGTGTATATCTCACCAAACCTTCCGAATGTGTAAACTCCTGCTTATGGTCTTTTGAATCAGGTTACAGACATATTGACACTGCAAGTATGTACGGCAATGAAAAAGAAGTAGGTAAAGCCGTAAGAACCAGTGGACTGCCGCGCGAAGAAATTTTTGTAACAACAAAATTGTGGAATGATGATCACGGCTTTGATAAAACTCTTAAAGCATTTGATAAAAGTCTGAAAAAGTTCGGACTGGATTACATAGATATGTATTTAATTCACTGGCCCGGAACTAATAAAAGAAAAGAAGCCTGGCAAGCACTTGAGAAGATTTACCAATCAGGTCGATGCAAAGCTATTGGTGTGAGCAACTATATGAAACATCACCTTGAGGAATTGTTTACTTATGCAAATATAATTCCTGCTGTAAATCAATGTGAGTTTCATCCATTTCTCTACACAAAGGACTTGTTGGATTTCTGCAATAAACATAAAATTGCATTTGAAGGTTATTCACCATTAGTAAGAATGAGAAAGCAGAATCATCCTGTTATTAATCAGGTTATGGAAAAATACTCTAAAACTTATTCGCAGGTATTGATAAAATGGAGTCTGCAGCACAATGTAATTACTATTCCAAAATCATCGAAACAGGAAAGAATAATATCTAACGCCGATGTGTTTGATTTTGAAATATCAGATGAAGATATGGAGTTACTAAACAATCTGGATGAAGATTTTCATACATCCTGGAATCCGATGAGAGTGAAATAAACTTGTTGAACCGTTTTAATTCAATTCTTTAGCTAAAAACTTGCCTGTCAAGCTCTTTTTATTTTTAATTATCTGTTCCGGAGTACCTTCAGCAATTATTTTTCCTCCCGCTTCACCACCACCCGGACCCAGATCAATTATCCAATCGGCAGTTTTGACAACATCAAGATTATGTTCAACCACCACAATAGTATTTCCTTTTTCAACAAGTTTGTTAAGTACATTGAGAAGCACCTTTACATCTTCAAAATGCAAACCTGTAGTTGGCTCATCAAGGATATAAAGCGTTTTACCGGTACTCACTTTGCTTAGCTCCGTTGCAAGTTTAACCCGTTGAGCTTCACCACCGGATAATGTAGTTGCCTGCTGACCCAATCTTATATATCCCAAACCAACATCGTGAATTGCCTGAAGCTTTCTTTTTATCCGGGGCAGATCTTCAAAGAATTCAAGTGCTTCATCAATCCGCATATCCAATAAATCTGAAATGGATTTTGTTTTGTAAAGTACCTGAAGTGTTTCCTGGTTATATCTTTTCCCTTTACATACATCGCACAGCACATAAACATCGGGGAGAAAATTCATTTCTATTTTTTTAAGTCCGTCTCCTTTGCACTCTTCGCATCTTCCGCCCTCAACATTAAAGCTGAACCTGCCGGTTGCATATCCCCTCATTTTTGATTCAGGAAGCTGAGAATAAAGATCACGGATGAATGTAAACAGTCCGGTATACGTAGCAGGATTTGATCTTGGTGTTCTTCCGATTGGAGATTGATCTATTTCAATCACTTTATCGATATGCTCGATACCTTCAATGGATTCGAATGGCAATGGAACTACTTTGGAACCATAAAATTTTCTCATCAAAATCTTTACAAGCGTTTCATTAACGAGCGTTGATTTTCCTGAACCGCTGACCCCGGTGATCAACGTTAGAGTACCTAACGGTATTTTCAATTCAACTTTTTTAAGATTGTTTCCGCTTGCTCCTTTTAATATCAGATATTTTCCATTCGCTTTTCTTCTAGTGGCGGGAAGAGCTATCTCCCCTTTGTTACGGAGATATTTAAGTGTAAGTGAATCATACCCGTTCTTCAAGTTCAGAAGCTGATCAGTTGTCCCTGAAATACAAACTTTACCGCCGTGTTCACCTGCGGCGGGACCAAGATCGATCATATAATCAGAACTTTCAATTGTTTCGCGGTCGTGCTCTACAACAATTATGGTATTTCCAAGATCACGTAGGTTTTTAAGTGATTTTATAAGTTTTTTATTATCACTCTGGTGAAGTCCGATTGATGGTTCATCAAGTACATATAAAACGCCGGCTAATTGAGTTCCGATTTGTGTTGCTAATCTGATTCTTTGTGACTCTCCGCCAGATAAAGTTCTTGCTGATCTGTTAAGAGTCAGATAATCTAATCCTACATTAAGAAGAAAGCTAAGCCGTGTTGTTATCTCTTTAAGAATCGGTTTGGCAATAAGCTCATCACGTCCTTTTAATTTAAGATCAGCAAAAAATTCTGCCGCTCTTTTAATTGAAAGTTCAGTAACCTCTGTAATATTCTTTTTTTGAAATTTTACAGATAAAGATTCTTTCTTCAATCTGCCGCCATTACAGGTAGGACAAGTAATGGTATTCATATAAGATTCCACCCACTCTCTTATATTGTTTGAAGTGGTAGTATCATAATAATTTTTAAGATACTGGTACATTCCCGCAAACCTGTGCAGGTAAGTTGCCGGTCTTCCGCTGCCATAGGTATAAACGAAAGAAAGTTTTTCTTTGCTTCCATTCAACACAATATCTTTTTGATCTTCAGTCAGTTCTTTCAGCTTAGTATCAAAGGTGAATCCGTATTTTTCTGCAACTGCTGTAAGCTGATTGAAAAACCAAATGTTACGCGGCTTTCCTAAAGGAGCAATACCTTCTTCATTAATGGATTTATTCCAATCAGGGATGATAAGATTTATATCAAGTTCTTTCCTCTCTCCCAAACCTTCGCAATCAGAACAGGATCCATAAGGTGAGTTAAATGAAAATGAATTTGGAGCCAGTTCCCTGTAACTTATTCCGCAATCAAGGCAGGCAAGATGCCGGCTGAATATGCTGTCATTTTCACCATCATCAGTTATAACACTGCCGTTACCATAGTTTAGCGCTACCTCAATTGATTCAGTTATTCTTGTTCTTGATCTTTCATTTACTGTTATTTTATCAACAGCAATTTCTATATTATGAATTTTATATCTATCGACTTTAAAACCTTTAGTGATTTCAAAGTATTCACCATCAACACGTACTTTTAAAAATCCATCTGAAGAAATTTCCTCAAATAATTCTCTGTAATGTCCTTTTCTACCTCTGACAACTGGTGCAAGTATTGAGACTTTCTTACCGGAATTGTTTGTTATTACTGTATCAATTATTTGTGCCGATGTCTGTTTGTTAACCGGTTTGCCGCAGTTATAGCAGTAAGGAGTTCCCAGTCTTGCATAGAGTAGTCTGAGATAATCATAAATTTCGGTAACGGTACCAACTGTAGAGCGGGGATTTCCTGAAGTTGATTTTTGTTCAATTGAAATAGCGGGGCTTAAACCATCTATCATATCAACGTCGGGCTTCTCCAGCATATCAAGAAACTGGCGGGCGTATGCAGAAAGAGATTCAATATATCTTCGCTGTCCTTCTGCGTAAATAGTATCAAAAGCAAGAGATGATTTGCCTGAACCGGAAAGTCCTGTTATAACAGTAAAAGATTCCCGCGGAATTTCCACATCTATATTCTTTAAGTTGTGCTCTCGTGCACCTTTAATTATTATCTGTTCTTTTTCCAATTTTGTCTTATAAATAAAAATTCAAACAGTTATATTAGTTATGCATAAAATGATTGTCAAATAATTTTGCTGTTCATGATTCAGAAAGAATTTTTATGACACTTCCAGAACAGATTACAACCGTTAAACAGTTCCGGGAATCTATTTTTAAGGAAAAAGGGTCAGAATTTATTGCACAGGCTTATCCTGCTGAAAAAACGGAAGAATGTGAAACAATACTGAGTGCAGTAAAGAAAAAATATTTTGATGCGACTCATCATTGTTATGCTTACAAATTACTGAACGATGGTGATAAATTCTCAGATGACGGTGAGCCACCGGGTACAGCAGGAAAAAGAATTTTGAATGCAATTGAGCACTTTCATCTGGTCAATCTTTTGGTGGTTGTAATAAGATATTTTGGCGGAACAAAACTTGGTGTTGGCCCGCTTGGAAAAGCTTACTATACCTCTGCTTTTAATGTGCTTGATAAATCTGAAAAATTAAATAGATCACTTCTTCAAAAAATCCAAATTACAACTTCACCTTCATTTATAAGTAATATTTACAGGATCACTTCAAATCTTAATGGAAAAGTTGAAAACTATTCATTTAGTGATGAATTAAAGTGTGAAATAGTAATTCCCGCAAGAAATATGGATTTATTAAAAAACGATATTAAAGAGCTCACTAGTGGAAATTTTGAGCTAAAAACCGTTTCAGAACCCTTTTATTTTTAAAAATCAGCAAAAAAAATTTACTTGCACTTGCGAAAATTATTACGTTTATCGATATTTGATATGCACAATAATTCATTTTTATACACAGGGGAATCTATGGATAACAACTACGCTGAAAAGTTAGCAAATTTAACATTTAGTCTTCTGGCAAACTGTCAGGAAAAGGAAGTCCGCTTAGCTGAAGTGCACGGACTAACTCAAGCCGAATTCAGATGCCTCAGATTGTTCGGAAAAGACGAGAGTCTGAACAATAAACAAATTGCTGAGCGAATGAATTTGAGTCCCAGTCGTTTAACGCGTATCATTGACGGACTAGTAAAAAAAGAATATATAATAAGAGAGATTGATCCCAACGATAGAAGAAATATGCGGGTTTGTCTTTCTAAAAAAGGTCAGTTGCTCGTTAATCAACTGAATAAGGCTTATATAGATATTCATCGGGATATTTTACAGGATATTGAGTCTGATCAGCATGAACCCTTGATAGTTGCGATGAGTCAATTGCTTATTGCACTTGAAAAATGGATTGCTAAAACCTGATACTTATCAGTTTGACCTTTTAAGATAATTTATATATCTCTTTAGTGCATCCAGATCGGAAACTAATTCGGTAAGGTTTTTAAAGGACACTGAACTAAGATTAAAATATTTCGCAGTGAATTCCATTCTTAATTCCTCAGTTGAGTTTAAGGTAATCTCTTTTATTTGAGAGATTACCTTTTCCATATTATCAGATAGATCTTTCTTTACGTGATCTAAACTTTTTACTTCGGGATTATTGCTGCCGGTTTTTATCACACGCATTAATCCGTTTACATACTTTCCGGTAAAACATAACTCTTCAAATATTTCAATTTTGTTGTTTTTATATGATTCCGAAATCAAAACCAGAATATCATCTTTTTTACTAAAAACAGAATTGGTAAAATCTTCTGCCGAGTTTAATGTATTTATATCGTATTGCTGCATAACTATTTTTTTATTCCTATTCCAAGTCCGTCGCCAACCGGGAGAATTGTAGTTATAAGATTTTCCTGTGAAGTAAATATTTTATTGAACTCCCTTATCAGTTTTGTTGACGCTTTATACTTTGCCGGAACTCTTGTCGTTGCGGCATAACCGTGCCATAAAAGATTATCGACAACAATTACACCGTCCCGTTTCAGCAGAATCAATGAGTAATCAAACAAGCGTTTATAATCTTCTTTATCAGCATCGAGAAATATGAAGTCATACTTTTTCTGCAACTGAGGCATTATGCTGAGTGCATTGCCCTCAAATAATTTTATTTTATCAGCAAAGCCAGATCTTTCAAAATATTCCCTTGCAAGCGGAATATTATCAGCACTTTTTTCAATTGTATGAACTTCTGATTTCTTACCAAGATTTCGTGCAATTCTTATTGTTGTGTAACCAATCGCTGTACCTATTTCAAGAACGCGTTTAGGTTCTTTCAGCAGTATTAATTGTTCAATCAGCTCAGCGGACTGCCAGGAAAGAATTGGTATTTTATGCTCTATTGCATAAGATTCCATTTCCTGAATTAGTTCATTCTCTTTTTTCTGGAATGAATCTATATACTTTGCCTGCGCGGGAAAATGTATGGTGTTCATAAATGTTTAATACTTTTTGATATTAAGATACAAATATCTGTTAAGTAAAAACAATAATTTGGAAGGTACCATGAAGGTAAGAAATGTTAAGGCAGTCAGGAAACTGACTGCCTTATAACTTAATGCACTTAACGAAGCAAAATCATTTTTCTTGATTGGCTGTAACCATTTATCTGCAAGGTGTAAATGTAAACTCCGGTTGTAAGTTCAGAGGCATTAAAAACCACATCATACATTCCTGCCTCTCTATCTTCATTAACCAATGCTGAAACTTCTTGTCCTAATATGTCAAATACCTTTAGCGATACAAAACCCGCTTCTGCTATTGAGAATGAAATACGTGTGGTTGGATTAAATGGATTAGGATAATTATGGGATACACTAAATGATAAAGGATTGATGGTCTCATCATTATCAATTCCAACTAAGTTGCCGTATATGACTCCATTTATTTTAGCATAATTCAAAAATACTACTGTCCCATCAGAATAAGCTTTCTGGATTTGGCCTATTCCATCCGCTAACCAATAAGCAAACTGGATAACACCGTTTTCATATAATAGAACTGCTTTTATAATTCTATTTTGCCCAAAAACAAATAGTGTATCCGTAAACAACAATTTGGAATATAATGTATCGATAACGGGTAAACCCCAAGCTACCGGCCACATTTCTCCATCTTGTGCATCTGCCTTAAATATCATATACTCATCAAGAGTACCTGTAATCGCAGTCAATGGAACAACTGTTGTATAAATATTACCAAACTCATCAACTCTTGTATCATCAAACTCAAATATTGGTCCTGGTAATGTGTAATAAGTTTTTCCGTTTGGATAGACAGTATCCCTTTCAATCTCAGCGAAGAAATAATTCGTACCATTATATGTTTGATATTCATTCCCAATCCTAAGCGGCAGGAAGTTTTGTTGTTGTGGTAAATTGGTAACGGCCAACAAAGAAAATATTAAGATAGTTTCTAATAATGTTTTCATAATGTCTATAATAGATTAAAAACTCCTTTGAGTAAATCCAGTTTTTTACTTCAGCAACATTAATTTCCTGCCGTACTCTTTTCCATTTAATTGTACCAGCAAAAAGTAAACTCCGCTTGCACAAATATTACCATTGTCAGAATATCCATCCCATTCGACGACATTAATGCCCGGACTGGTTATCTCATTATATTGCTTAACGCGTTGACCTGAGCCATCAATTATTGCCATCTTGAAAATTTCATTTCCATCCGATACAAAGTTTATTCTAACCGATTTATGCGCTGCAGGAATAAAGGGATTTGGAAAAGGATTACTGACAACATAATCAACCAGATCAGAAGGAAGAGCAAGATTTAATGAAATTTCAAGTGCTCCATATGCAAACTTATAATTTTTTGCTGATGGTTCCCGATAAATTATACCAGCACTATCGGAATAAGAGAAATAAAACTCTACATTTTGCCCTTGTGGGTAAAAAGGCACTTCAAAACTAAATCTGAAAATCCTGTCCACTGTGGGAGAAGCCTCTGTAAAGTTTATTCCGTCAATTGAATAAAGCATTTTTACACTATTTGGATTTATATTTTCCTGAAAAAATATCTTACGAACAACGTAATCATTATTGATGAATTCAAGGTTTGGAAATTCAATAGCACGCTTTGCTGAAACAAGTCCGTAACCAATTTCATTATTCGGATTAAGTGAGTTATCCGCTGACTCTAAAAGAATACTTCGGATCTGGGTATTTTTTAGATGCCGGTGAATTGAAAGCAGAAGTGCAGCAACTCCGCTTGCAATTGGTGCTGATGTGGAAGTTCCGCTTGCAAATCTGTATCCGTTATTGGTACTTGCAGAAGCGCCGTAGACCCCGACACCCATTGCAACAACTTCCGGTTTTATTCTTCCGTCAGATGATGGTCCTCTGCTGCTGAATCCGGCTAATTGATTTAAAGAGTTCACTGCTCCAACTCCAATAGTGTTCTTTCCATCAGCGGGAGCGGTAATATAAAACCACGGTGTATTACCTTCATTACCTGCAGAAGTGAAAGTTGCAACACCTCTCATAAAAGCAAGCTCTGCAGCTTTTGTAACAATAGTTGTTTTGCCGTCCATATCATTATAAGTGTATGATTCGCCGGGAGTATCGAAAATACTGTAACCAAGTGAACTGCTTGTAATATCAACTCCAAGTCCTTCCATCCATATTAAAGCAGCGGCGTAATTATCTTCTTCAACTCTGGTTTCACTTCTTATATCTTCTGTTTTTGCAAGTAGGTATGATGAATTAAATGCAGCGCCTATCATTGTACTATCGTGATATCCGCCGATAATAGAGAATATTAAAGTGCCATGATCGTGCTGTGATGGATGATCCCCGGTCTGATTTGCAGTAATAGTATCATTAAATACAAAATCGTATTCTGCCAATACATTTCTGGTGTTAAGTGAAATATGCCGCTGCCAGTCATAACCAGTATCAAGCAGACCTATAACAACATCATCGCCTGTAATTCCTTTTGAGTGAACTAGAGGAATATCAGACAAATCTAATTGTGTAAATGAAGGTCCATAATTGTTAATTGAATTATATTTATACAAATTAAAATCATCAACAAGCGGTTTTTGGAATGTAAGGCTTTTAACAGGAACAACTTTATCAACAAAACTGAGGGATTTTACCTGTTCAATCTGAGAATCATTCATTCTTACCGAAACAGAATTAAACCATTTTAATTCGTGGATTATCTCAATTCCCAAATCCTTTATTGCAGTAAGATAATTATCACTTACAGGAATGTCTTCATAAGTAATGAATTCATCACCCATATTTTTTATTCTTCTCTCTACTGCTCTTTCTGAAAGCTGATCAACAGCCTGTTTATAGATAAGAGAAGATTTATTGAGTGTTGATTCCGGTTTAAATCCCTTATCCTTAAAATAAATAAAGTGCTTTTCCTGTGGTAAAAGGTTAAAAGCAAATAAAACAGCAATCAGAATAGTTTTATATATCATATTATAAAGTAATATTTTTCAGGAAATATATATTTTTAGAAAAGTATAAAAAAGGCAGAATTAAGTTTATTCTATTGATTTAAAGAACCTGTCGAACCTGATATTGCCCGGAAAACTCAGTGAAGTATCTGATCTTAATGACCAGTAAACAAATTTCGCTTTACCAATAACTGCATCTTCCGGTATAAATCCGAAATAGCGGCTGTCAAAACTTTCATCCCGGTTATCACCTAGAAGGAAATAATAATCTTTTTGAATTATGTATTCTCTTACAGGTTTGTTTTTAATATTAACTACTGTTCCCTCAACACTTACGGAACCCAATCCTTGTTCTAGATTAATTAAAACCTGCCAATCATTAATATTCTTCGGAGATATAGAGATTGTATCACCTTTAGCAGGAATACGGATTGGACCATAATTATCAGAATTCCATCTTCTGCCCGAAGGAAAAATTCCTTCCTCTGCTGAACCCTGTTTTTTAATTTGAACAATATCAATAACAGATTCTTTCGGAGGACGCATTTTTCGATTATTAATAAGAACTTCCTTATTTACAATTTTTAGTGTATCACCCGGAAGACCCACAACTCTTTTTATCAAATGGCTGTTAGCTAGTGAATCAACCCCAAGTATCTCAGCAGTAGACTTGAAAATAACCACATCCTCTCTGCTGGGTTTGCTGAACGAAATAAGAGTTGACTGAGATAGTTTGATGTTTGTAAAAGGAATTACAGCCGGTGTGGAAAGTTTATAAGAAGCTTTGCTGATGAGAATGAAATCCCCCTCAATGAGCGAATTCTTCATTGATGATGTCGGAATTCTGTACGCATCAATAAAAAATGCTTTAAGAATCAATGCAAACAACAGAAACAGAATTGCAGTTAATACTAATAGTTTTTTTAGTACCGGTTTAATTTATATCCCTTAAAAAATAATGACACAGGTAAAATTATTCATCTATCTGCAGAACCGCAAGAAAAGCTTCCTGAGGTATTTCAACATTACCAACCTGTTTCATACGTTTTTTACCCTCCTTCTGCTTCTCAAGAAGTTTTCTTTTACGTGTAATATCACCGCCATAACATTTAGCAATT
>Ga0209498_1001970_pt1 | contig 12503 bp, 10 predicted proteins | sample WalLakDeSediment_FD_184131 | JGI IMG/M metagenome (GOLD analysis project Ga0209498, IMG submission 184131) | Lake sediment microbial communities from Walker lake, Nevada to study Microbial Dark Matter (Phase II) - Walker Lake 11/02/13 Deep... | ecosystem: Environmental > Aquatic > Freshwater >...
GCAAAGAGTTGGGAAATTTTCAACAAGCTGATATCTACGCCCCAGACACCATCTGGCTTGATTGATTAGTACAGTTCAGCTTTTACTTTTTCTTCAAGTAAGGAAAAATTTTTTTTATCAAGAGATACTTCATCAATAATCTGATGAAGTATTTCTTTATCTATCTTTTGATAATCTTCTTCTCTCGGGGTGACAATTACTCCTCCTAAATCAATTGCTGCAGGGCTGATAAGTATTCTGTAGGGATCATTTTTATAGAAACATTCCGGACGATGCTTACTTCGAAGAAAAATAATCAGACTCCAGCCAAATTCTTCATCATAGTTACATAGTAAATTCATCAGTGGTTCGGGTTCTGTATTTGAAAGTTCATTAAGCTTTTCAAAAATTTTCCCGAATGACTTTCTGATCATTTTCTGCTCTGTGGATTCGATAAATATAAGTTTTCTTAATCCATCATCAATAAAAGTAGTTGTGATGAATTCATCTTCCTGAACGATCTTCCCGAAATCATTTTTTAATTGCTGGATGTCGTTTTCAATCGGAATAAAGTTTTTTGTTCCTGCCTGAAAATGCAGATGATCCGGTGCCGATGCACCACAAGCTGGTCCGTTGTAAATTAGAGAGTACTTTGGAGAAAGAAGTCTGGTCAATTCAAGAAACTCGTCAAAGGCTTTTATTAATCTTTGAGGTTCGTGCTTAATCGAACACACTGTAAAATGTTGAGGTAAAATCGGATAAGGATTACACAAAAGTATAAAATCTCCGGGAAGTAAAATTCCTTTTTGTTCCTCAGGAAGATGTTCAATACAAAGGAAGCATTTTCTTTTTTGAATTGAGCTTTCATCAACCTCTGCCGAAGTTGATCTCATTCTTTCAGGATTGAACTGAACTTTAAGTTTAAATCCATCAAACCAGAAAGATTTAGACTGAACATTCTGCAGAGCATCGTAATTATTTTTTAGAAGCTGCCAGCTGTTTAACTGAGATTTGAAAAGACAATTCGCTGCAGATAAATAATCGTTATCTCTTATATAAAATTCAATCTCAGAATCCATCAATATTTTTTGTTGTATCGATTTCATTTTTTGCTGCTTCGATTTAGCTCCTGACGCAGTAATATCTCTTTTGTACGAAGTGAATCTTTATAATAATTATTAGCGTTCTGCTTTTCAATTGAGAGCGAAGCATCAGTATTCCCTTCCCATCTCCTGCAAAGGTAAATGGGTTCATAAATTCTGCCGATTTTGTATTGCCGCGAAATTGCAAGTCCAACCGCATAATCCTCACCGTAACTTACATTAGGAAATTTTATTTCTCTTATAATTGGAGTATAAAATGCCCTTGGTGCACCAAGTCCATTAATTCTGAGAGCATTGTTGTGACCGTTTTCATCCGTCCATTCACTATGGTCAATTATTCCCGGTGGAATTTCACTCAGGTTAAAATCAGTCAGCTTGTAACTGCCGATAACCATAGCGCACTTCTCTTCATAAAACTTATCAACTATTTTCTGCAGAGTGTTTTCATCAGAATAAAGGTCGTCGCTGTCAAGCTGAACGGAGAATTTACCACACTCTAAATGAAAGATTGCTTCGTTCCAGCATCCGCCGATTCCCAGATCAGTTCTTTCAGGAACGATGTGAATTACTCTTTTATCTTCTAACGATTTATTTCTTATTAATTCTGTTGTTCCATCCTCCGAATGGTTATCAACAACAATGACATTAAAGTTGAATTTTGTTTTTTGCTTTAAAGCCGAGTTGATTGCATCAGCTATTGTATTTATCCTGTTTTTAACAGGAATTATTACCGATGCTTCATATTTAAATGAATCATCAAAACTGACAGAATTTTTATTTTCATAAGAAATGAATGCGCCGATTTCTTTAAGATGATGTGTAAAAACTTTTTCCATTTCGATCTGGACATCGCGATTCTTTGGGTCAACATACGCAAACATATTTGCTGATGCTAAGGTTAGATCTCTCAAATCAACAGAATAAAGTGGTTCGGGAATTCTTTTCATTTCTGAGTTACGAGAGATCATTAATCTCAAATCATAAAAGCCCGAATAAAATAATTCAGATTGCTGAGCAAATAGCTCCTGCAAACTGTTTTTCATCACGCTTGTTTTAATAAAAAAACAATTACCAAAATCAAAATCATCTCTGACACTACCAATTTGATAATCGATTAGTGGGTGCAAGATTAATTTGTTTGTTTGCTTTTCATAAAAATCTGAGTAAATCCAGCCAGCTTGTGTTTTAATTGCCTGTGAAACAAAACTATCAATGGCATCTCTGGTCAACTCAACAAACTTGCTGCCATTTATTAATAGCAAGTACGGTGTTGATGTTTTTTCAATTACTTTTTTGATTGCTTCACTACTGAAAGGATGATCTGATTTAATTAAGAATTGGCTATTAACTTCGAGTTCATTTTTTGCTACAACAATAATTTTATCAAACAATTCAATTTCATTCAGGTTAGAAATTATTCGATTAGTAACATCACTCGTAAAAGAAAAAATTGCAGCAGTTATTTTTTTATTTGTATCCATTGCTCAGGAGGCTCGACTAATTTCATCTTGATATATTTTTAATACTTTATCAGTCACACTTTCGATATCAAAATTTTCTATCACTCTCTTCCTCGCATTTTCACCAAACTCATTTTGCTTTTCTTTGGATTCAATTAGCAATTTAAGTTTTGTTTTCAAATCAGCAGCATTTTTCTTTTCAAATAGATAAGACGTTTCGCCATCAATTGCAATGTCAAGAACACCTTCGGCTCCTGAACAGACGGAAGGCTTCTTCATTGCCATTGCTTCAACGAGTGCAATTCCAAATGACTCCGAATGAGAAGGGAATACAAAAATATCCATTGCAGAAAGGACTTCGGGTATGTCTCCTCTGTATCCTGTAAAAATCAAATTGTTCAATTCATATTCAATGGCAAGCTGTTTTATTTTCTCCGCGTAATCACTTTCTCCTCTGCTTGGTTCACCAACAACTAAAAACTTTAGATTCGAATACTCTTTACTCAACTCCTTTGCTGCCCAAAGAAATTCTTCGTGACCTTTTCCGGGAGTAAATCGTGCCAGCATACCAAGAACTATTTCTTCTTGATTTATTTTAAATTCTTCTCTTACTTTTCTGCCATCAGTTTTTTCGGGATCAAATCTAATTGTATCAATTCCGTTCGGCAGATTAATAATATTGTTAGGCTTAACTGGTGTAGTTTCAATTAGATTCTTTTTAATGGCAGTACTAATAGCAAAAAGCAGGTTAATACGCTTATATAAAAGTTTATGAAATAAATCTTTCTTTACAATAAAAGATCCAACATGCTTGGTAAGAAAGAGCGGGATTTTACTATTCGCTAAAAATAATGCTGGAACCAGCAGCCACAAATCTTTGGAAGCCTGCGAATGGACAATTGAGTAATTACTGTTTCTGATAAGAAGTGAAAGTCGTATGATATTTACAGGATGGAAATAACCGCTTGCTTTAATCGGGTGCAGCATAATTCCCATATTATTTGCTTCAATATGAATTCTTGATTCGGCGGAACAGATAAGCTCAACTTTGACATCTCTTTTTAAAAGCTGTTGTATGGAGGTGATTGTAATCATTTCCAAACCTCCCCAGCTTTTTGATAAGCAGGAATAAAGTATCTTCATTAAAACTTATCAGTAAATTTTTTTCAACTCTGAACTTTTAAAGTAGTGTAAAAGAATCTCATCAAAATTATAACCCATTTCTGCCATAACAGCCGCACCTATCTGACACATTCCAACTCCATGCCCCCATCCTGCACCATAAAGCGTAAATTTTTCAGGGATATCATTCCCGGTTTTCCTTATAAAAAAAGCTGAACTATATAAATGAGTTTTAGATAGTAATCTTCTTATTTCCAACTCCTTCCCAATTGTCAAAGTTTTTTTAGTTCCTACAACTTTAAGTTTGACCAGACGTGTTGAATTGCCCCTTTCTACAGGTATCAAATCCATAATATCTCCAAAATCAATTCCGCTTTTATCTTTTATGAGAGATGATATTTCATCCTGGGTATATTCAACTTTCCATCTGAAGAAATCTTTAGTCTCACGATCGTAATCAACAAGTATATGTGAAAGTATTTTTCTATCTGCTGTATTGCAGAATGCTGGAGGGTTTCCTTTAATCCACTTTTCAGAATTGGTTTCATCAGAAAAATCGAGGTTGAAATTTTCCGGTTCGAACTTATAATCTACAACCGATGTTAAATACGGATGTTTAACTGGCTCCCAGACATTTTCGAAAGATTCTGTTAACCCGCCGCAGCATTTTGAGTATCTTGTATCGCAGACTTTCCCTCCGCTTAAGAGTACAACTCCATTGGTTTGTTCAACAGCATTGAAGGCTGCATCTGTTATTATTTTGGTAACACCCTGAAATCTCTGGCAATGGTCATCAGCACAAACATCAAACAAGTTATGATCTTCCCGGTCATACCATTTAATTAATTCATCCTTAAATTCAACCAATGTCTCGTGAGTTACCTTGTTTTCCTTTAACTGAGCAGATCGTTCTATTTGAGCAAGCATCCAGCTTCTTGCAATAACTGCCTGGGCTTTCAGGAGTTCAATTGAACTTTTTGCACTCATTTCGGAAGAGATAACGCTTGTTAAATATCTTTCAAGTGGAATGTGGTTTATTGCAACAATTTCGTCTCCCGATTTCAAAAGAATCATAGAATAAATAAATCTCTGTTTTTCTTTTCTTTCCCAATGAAACTTTCTTCCAATAACCACATCCCTCAGAAGAAAAGATTCAGAAATTGGGTCGGCGGGTATGAATTCAATCCGATTAGTGGGTTGAACCTGATGTTTGCTGCTTTTACAGACAATATGATTATCTTTTATTTCAGCAGTATAGATACCGCTAAAACTATCTTTGTGCCCGATAATGCTGAAATCACCGTACAGCTCAAAACTTAATTTCTTGGCAGTAAGAATTCCAACATTGATATATGGCTCTTCTCCAAACAACATAAAAACTTACCAGTTCTGCATTCAGTTAAATTTTTTAATAACTTTACAAAATATACTGAATAGTTTCATTTGATGATGTGGGATTTTTGAGTATGACCAGCATTATAATTATTTTGATAATGTTTAATAGAATTAAAAGCATGAAAAGCATACCGAAAGAAATCGTTTCAATAATTGGTTTTCCTATGGATCTTGGAGCAGACCGACGGGGTGTAGATATGGGTCCTTCTGCACTAAGAATAGCAGGATTGCAATCCAAGCTCGAAGCACTCGGTTACAAGGTTGAAGACAACGGTGATATAAAAATTGAAATAAAGGAAAGACAGAGGGTAAAGAACCCACGGCTAAAATACCTTGATGAAATTATAAAAACCTCAAAGCTGCTTGCCGAGAAAGTAGAGAGAGTTTTAGAAAAAGGCGATTTTCCTCTCTGTCTTGGTGGCGACCATTCAATGGCAATCGGAACAATTTCAGGAATTGCATCTTACTGTAATAAAAGAAAACAAAAACTCGGAGTCATCTGGATTGATGCTCACAGCGATATGAATACTGATGAAACAAGTCCTTCAGGAAATATTCACGGAATGCCGCTTGCAGCTCTTTTAGGTTTAGGCTGTGATGAGCTTGTAAACTTTCTTGGATTCTCACCAAAGCTTCATCCCGAAAATTGTGCATTAATTGGAATCAGAAGCATTGACGAAGCTGAAAAACAAAACATCAGAAAACTGAAACTTCCCGTTTACACAATGAATGATGTTGATAAGCTTGGCATTCACAGAATAATCGCAAAAGTATTGAAGCAGTTTCGCGAAAAAGTCGATCATATTCACATAAGTTTTGATTTAGACAGCGTTGACCCATCAGTGGCTCCCGGAGTTGGAACGCCTATTCCGGGTGGATTAAGTTATCGTGAAGCTCATCTTCTTATGGAAACGATTGCCGAATGCGGCTGTATGTCCTCACTTGAGGTTGCTGAAGCTAATCCTATTCTGGATTATAAAAATCAAAGCGCAGCTTTTACTGCAGATCTTATTGCCTCAAGTATGGGACAAAGAATACTCTGATGAGAATCAAAGATTTTGTTGTAATTATTATTTCTTTTATCCTGATTTCCCTTTTGCTCTCAGTGTTTGGATTTATTTCTATCTCTTTTATTGATGTGCTATCCTATTTACTTTTAATTATTGGCATAGCTATAGTTTACACTGAATCAATAAGGCGGAACAGATTTTCAGTTTTTCTTGGTACGATAGTCTTTCTGATGGGCGTTTACTTCCTGGTATCAGAAAACTTTTCAATGAACATTAGTGAAGGAATGAGCATCCCATTAATTCTGATTTTTGCTGGAGCCGGATTACTTACACTTCACATTTCAACATCGACCGGAAAAATATTTTTAGTCATCGCTTTAATACTTATAACTGCGGGGCTAACGCTTTTAACAGCAAACAGCAGCTGGAAATTCAGCTCCTTCATTAAATCGATCATACCAGTATTTAATTTACTCTGGCCCGTACTAATTATTATTGGTGTTTTAATTCTTTTACTGAGAAACAGATAGAGTGTAAAACGAAGTTAATTCACGGATGCGTAAGACCTTGGAGATAAGTTTCGGATTAATATTTATTCTATTTTAAGAAGTATAGTGCAAGAATTAAAATCAATGAAACTATAAAGAATATCATACTTAATATTTTATTTGTCTTTATACTTTTCTTTAGCAGCTCAATTTCACCAATAACATGTGATTTTAGATATTCTCTTATGGTCTTCTCTATTAGATCTTTATCAGGTGAAGTTTTCAAAACAGTATTTGATTCAGTTTCAGTTTTTGAATCCTGAAGGAAAGTATCGATTCCAGTTTTTTCTTTGAAGTTACTTTTAATTTTAAACGGACTTCCCTGACCCGGCACATTTTTATCCGAATTGATATTTATTCCTTCTTCAGCTTCAACTAATACTTTTTCCTCTGATTCATTATTTCCCCAGAAACCTGATTTTTCTTCGACTAGAGGCTCTTCTTCTAAAACTATTTCTTCACTAACTGGTTCCGCCGGTACTTCGATTGCTTTCTTAGCTTCAATTTTAGCTTTTATTTCCTCCCGGATATTATAAAGCTTTAACGCTGTTTTATCTTTCAGATCATTTGCAGGATATTTTATTTCTAATATTGAAGGTATTAAAGAAACCAGATGCTGATATTCGCCGAGTTCCTTCCAGGGGAAATCATCATTACTTAACTTGAAATCCTCGTATACTTCCTTGTCTTTTTCATTCAGACAGCTAAGAACTTCCAGTTTGATTAACTCTAAAACCTTTTTCTTGTCCATATTACTTATTCCGCCTCTGAAAGTTTCTGCATTAAATTTCCTATTGCTACTTGCAATTTTGACTTAACAGTTACTGTCGGAATCTTTAGTTTATTCGCTATCTCTTCCTGATCCATTCCACCATAATAACTTAATTCCAATACATATTTTTGTGCATCAGTCAAACTACCTAATGCTTTTTCCATTTTTCCTTTATGCTCTAAAACTTCTTCCAGTTCAATAGCCTTCACTTCGGGAGACAGCTTAGGAATTATATATTCTCTTTCATAATCATCATTATATTCGGGCAACAGCTTGCCACCTTTTCTGTTTAAAACGTCTACTGCTTTGTTGCGGGCAAGCGTTATCAGCCAGGTATATACATTATTAGTTTTGAAATCAAAGTTATCTATCTGACGCCATATTATTACAAACACCTCGGATAAAATTTCCTCTGCAGTATCCTTGTCGGTAATAATCTTTTTTATCAGAGTATACAGAAAAGGTGCGTACCGGTCATAGAGCTGTTCCAATGCCTTGGAGTCATAACCGGCAATCTTCAGCATTATTTCAGAATCTTTTAGTTTTTGTTGATCTACCACTTCGTTATCTCCCTGTCATCTTAAAGTTTAACAATTCAATAAAAATTTAGTATAGTACAGAATCAATTTAAGTACCAAGAAATAATGTGTTAAAGGAATGAAAAAGTGAAGAATGTGCTTAATATTTCGACTATTAGCCGTTACATTGTTAAAAAAACTACCAGTCTGGTAATAGAATTTGGTATTAATTCAATTATAATTTGAAAACTATCGGTATTGTAACCTGCACTTTTATTGGCTTTCCCCTCTGCTTGCCAGGTGTAAATTTACTGGAAAGAATAGCATTAAGAGCTGCTTCATCGCAGCCACCGCCAATACCTTTGACAAGTTCGGCAGTAGTAACATTTCCATCCTCATCAACATAAGCTCTTACAAATACCTTTCCTTCGATGCCGGCTCTTTTTGCAATTTCAGGATACACAATCTTGCTCTGAATTTCCTGAAGTCCACCAACAGGCTGAGGCATTTCTTCGACAGCAACAAAATAAGTCGGTTCATCAGCAACTTCGATTACTTCTTTAGGCGGTGAAGTTGGTGCCTGCTCTTCAACAACTTTGGGAGTTTCTTCTTCGACAACCTCAGCTACTTCAGTTAATGGAGCCTCAATTGGATCCGGAAGTTTTGGCGGGGCTTTTGGCAGTACTATTTTTTCAGTTTCATTCTTAGTAGTTGTCTCAACAATTTGAACCGGAGTTACTTCCTGAGTATTCTCAAATTCTTCTAACTCATTGTAAACAAATTCTTCCACCGGCTGTTGAATTGTATCAGATAAAATATTCTCGGCAATTATGGTTGATTCATGAGAAGTGGAATCGTCCCTCAACATCATATATACAAACAGCGAAACTGAAATAACAAACAGTACTGAGGCTGCAAGAATATATTTTTTAAGCTTTGAAGAAGTTTTTAGATCTGTTTCTCCGGAAAATTCAGAATCACTTTTCTTGAATACTCCTGATGTGCTTTCCTCAGATTTAAAAAATCCTTTATTCTCTTGCAACAGATCTTTTTTAATTGTAGATGCTTTAGATCTGACTTCTTTGAATCCATCCGGATCCTTATGTATTGTTTCTGCAACTGTTAGAGAATCCCAGTTTATTTTATTTTTCTCCAGAACACTCTCCAGCTCTTTTTCAACACTATCTTGTTTTTTTACTCCAGGAACAAATTTTTCCGGTTCAGATTTTTTTCCGGATATAACAAGTGAAGAATTAAGTTTGTTTAACATTTTTTCTTTTGCTGCTGAAGAAGGTACGGCTGGTGCGGTTAATGTAGCAGGTAATTGTGCAGCGAGATTCTGATACCGGGCAAGTTCTTCCCAGGGAAAATTTTCATCGGTCTCTTTTATTATCCGAAAACTTTCTCGTTCTCTTTCATTCAAACATCCCAGCACTTCAAGAGTGATAAGTTCTTTACTCTTTATACTTTCCATAAACCTCTAATTCCTCTGAATTATTCAGCAGTTAATTTTATTCAAATTTATTTTTGTCAGTGTTAATCAATCCCGGGCATCTTTAGAGAGAATATCACCACAAATAAGCTTAAAATATCAGGAAAATGAAGCAATTTGAGTACCATCGGGATTATTTGAACAATTACGGAAAATCAAACCCGGGGGTTTTTTAACATCAGTTAATTACTTAATAAGTGAAAAAATGACCGCCTGAACGAACTAAAAGGATATATTTTGAATCAAGTGGTTTTGCATAAGATACTGATTACTCAAGTTTAAGTTCACGGCTCTGATATACTTTGAAATCCTTTGATAAATCCCAATGAATTTATGCTTACACCCTATTTTATTATTTTTACCGATATGTTATATGATAAAGGAAAAAATGACCTCCAGTGAAATAAGAAATCAGTTCCTTAACTTCTTTAAGGGTAAAGAACATAAAATCGTTGCATCTGCTCCGGTTGTTCCATTTGATGACCCTACCTTGCTATTCACAAATGCCGGGATGAATCAGTTTAAAGATGTATTTCTTGGTAAAGGAAAAAGAGATTACACTCGTGCTGTCAACACACAGAAATGTATTCGTGTAAGCGGCAAGCATAATGACCTTGAGGAAGTTGGACACGATACTTATCACCACACATTTTTTGAAATGCTCGGTAACTGGTCGTTCGGAGATTACTACAAAGCTGAAGCAATTGAATGGGCATGGGAATTATTAACCGAGGTATGGAAGCTTCCTAAGGAAAGATTGTGGGCTACTGTTTATAAAGATGATGATGAAGCATTCGAATTATGGAAATCAAAAACTGACATTAATCCAAAACATATATTAAAATTCGGAGAGAAAGATAATTTCTGGGAAATGGGAGAAACGGGACCCTGCGGACCTTGCTCAGAGATTCACATAAATGTTGGTGATGATTTTGAAAATCCTGAATACGTAAATGCAGGCACACCGGAATGTATTGAAATCTGGAATCTGGTTTTCATTCAATATAACCGTGACGGAAATGGAAAACTTCATGACCTTCCTGCAAAGCATGTGGATACGGGGATGGGTTTTGAACGAGTTTGTGCGGTGCTTCAGAAAAAAAGTTCTAATTATGAAACGGATATTTTCTATCCAATCATTGAAGAAATTATTAAGATAAGTAAAATTAAAATTGATAAAGATCTCTATACGGAAGCTAAAGAAAAATCAGAAGAGATCAAGATTCCGACGAGAGTAATTGCTGATCACATTCGGGCGCTAACTTTTGCTATTGCAGATGGCGCCGTGCCGGGGAATGAAGGCAGAGGTTATGTTCTGCGAAGGATTTTAAGAAGAGCTGCCCGCTACGGAAGAAAAATTAATCTTAGCGAACCTTTTCTTTATCAGCTTGTGGATGTTCTCGCACAGACTATGGGAGACGTATTTCCAGAGATAAGAGAAAAAAAGGAATATGTTAAAAAAGTAATTAAGGGTGAGGAAGAAAGTTTTAATGCTACACTTGATCGCGGCATTGAGCTATTTGAAGAAATAATTGAGAAGCTGAACAAGAAAAAAGAAAAACTTATTCCCGGAGAAGATGTCTTCAAGCTTTATGACACATTCGGATTCCCTGTTGACCTTACCAACATAATGGCAATTGAAAAAGGTTTTTCAATTGATGAGGTAAAGTTTAATGAACTGATGACCCAGCAAAAGAAAAGTTCGCGCGAAGCATCAAAAGAAAAGTTTTCATCAGTTAGTGTTTTGATAAATGATACAAAGGGATTTCAATTTTCAACTACCGAACCAACTGAGTTCACCGGTTATGACGAACTTCAAACTATATCAAAAATTACAGGACACAAGCGGGATGGTCATACTGATTTGGTAATTCTAAATAAATCTCCTTTTTATGTTGAAGCAGGAGGACAGGTTGATGATACTGGTTCTCTTATTTTAGGAGAAAATAAATTTAGTGTGGTTGATTTATTGAAAGTTGAAAATAAAATAATTCACGTTGTTGAAAATGATTCAAAAAAAATTCTTCACACAGATACTGAATTAGTAGCAGAAATTGACTCCAGACACCGTTGGGATGTGATGAGGAATCACTCGGTTACTCATTTTTTACATGCCTCACTAAGAAAAATATTAGGGACACACGTTCAACAAGCCGGTTCTTATGTCGGACCAGATCACCTGAGATTTGATTTCACCCACTTTACCAAACCTAGTCCCGATGAGCTTAGAGACATCGAAATAATGGTAAACGAACAGCTCAGAAGAAATCTTCCGATGTATCATCATCGTAATATTGCGTTTGAAGAAGCAAAAAAAATGGGCGCGTTGATGTTTTTTGGTGATAAGTATGGAGACAAAGTAAATGTAGTTCAGTTTGGAGATTTTACTATGGAGTTCTGCGGCGGAACTCACGTAAAAAATTCTTCTGAGATAGGTCTCTTTAAAATTACCAGTGAAGCTTCTATTGCCAGTGGAGTAAGAAGAATCGAAGCAGTCACCGGCGCCGGAGTTGAAAAGTATATTCACTCACAGCTTGATCATATGAAGCAGTTCAGTCATAGAATTGATGAACTTCTCGATACTAAAAAGAAACTTGAGAAGGAAATATCAGATCTTAAACTGAAGGAGAAGCTTGGTCAACTGGATCATATTCTTTCTCTTCATTCTTCTGAAAAGGGAATAAAAGTATTTAAAGGAAGAGTCCACGCTGACAATATGGAAGAGCTCAAATCTTTTGGTGATGAGCTTAGAAATAGAATGGGCAGCGGTGTGGGAGTTCTTATTTCACAAGTAGAAGATAAAGTTGGAATCGTTGCTGTTGTAAGTGACGATCTAATCAAAGAAAAGAAACTAAGTGCTGGTAAAATTGTTGGTGAACTTGCAAAACTTGTAGGCGGTGCTGGTGGTGGCCGCCCCCATCTAGCAACTGCCGGCGGTAAAGATGTTTCAGGAATTCCGGCTGCATTAAGTAAAGTTGAGAAGATTGTTGCCAGTTTACTTTAGGACAAAAATTCTGAACTTGTTTCAGAATCTTGGATGTAAAGTACATAAGAAATTTTCAAAATAGCGAGAGATCCTGAAATAAATTCAGGATTAGTAATGT
>Ga0209498_1001974_pt1 | contig 12497 bp, 10 predicted proteins | sample WalLakDeSediment_FD_184131 | JGI IMG/M metagenome (GOLD analysis project Ga0209498, IMG submission 184131) | Lake sediment microbial communities from Walker lake, Nevada to study Microbial Dark Matter (Phase II) - Walker Lake 11/02/13 Deep... | ecosystem: Environmental > Aquatic > Freshwater >...
CAGAACCTGATGACCGACATCCTGCTGACCAACAACCCAGCGAGTGTCCTTTCGTTCGTCGATGCGAACGGCGAACGGGTGTTCATCCGCCTGGCCGATCTCGCGATGATCCAGGTACCGCTGTGGGCGCTCGATCCGGAGTGGACTTTCTCGGAAGAGGACGAAGAGGACGAAGAAGGCTTGGCATAGTCGTCAGTAGAGCACGACGGGCCGATACCCAGGGACGGGTGTCGGCCCTGAGCGGGCAATCAGCAGCCATCGATGAGTGGCCGGTGTCGGACGTGCAACCGACGTTCGCAATCCGTTTGGGGATCGACATCGCGACCTCCTCGGCGTGCCGCGATGCCAAGATCGCGAGCATGGAAGATCGAAGATGATCGAGAAGGCTTTGTGTAGGTGAACGCGAGAAAGGTGGCTCTTAAAGAAACAAGGGGAGTGCCATGCCTTGCGCCGTAGGTCCAATGCTCCTTGGACGCGGAGTTACTTCAGCCGGCACCACTTCCTGAAGCCGCCTGTGGGATCCGGCAAACAACCATCGTCACCGTAATCATCTCGGACACGCTGCTGCTTTGAGCGATGATCAGCACCTTGTGAACCCCCCGGCTTCCCAGATTCCAGCGGTCTCCACCATCTGCTGCGTGAATAATTCGCTCGGTGGCGAACTTTCGGTCTGGCGGCCCGGGAGTTCCTTCCCAACAGCTTTGCGAAACCACTGCGTTCTCGTTGACCAACTCGAAAAAGGGTGTCTATGCTGCTTGTTCCCGAGAACGAGCGCCAGGTCCACACAGTGCCTGACCGGCTCAAAGAGGACCGCATCATCATCGTCATCGCTTACCGCATCGCCACTGCGATGAAGGTCGAACGCATCGCCCTGTCGGAGCAGGGCATTGTCGGGTCTGACACGCGCGAAGGACGGCGGAAGCCAGGTCGCCCCCGGGCCCGTGCGGCATGGCTGAACCGCACCGAAGGAACGATCCGGTGACCGATCACCGAACATGGGTGGGTCAACGGCGTAGCGCGCAGACCCGGCGCCAGATCACTGTTGCGGCATTGGGCGTCTTTGCCGAAAAGGGTTTGGACGCACCGGTGATCGACGATTTCATCAAGGCAGCCGGTGTAGCGCGCGGCACGTTTTACAACCATTTCGCGAGCACTCAGGAATTGCTGGATGCCGCTACGAAACTGCTCGAGGACAACGTGATGCGCTCGATCTTGGCTGCGACCGAGGAGATCACGGACCCGGCGCTACGCTTCGCCACCGGGATCCGGGTCTGGTTACGCTGGTCCAAGGCGGACATGGTCGGATGCGGCTTCGTCGTGCGCAGCCGGTTCCGGGGCCCCTTGGTCGAACGCCAGCTTACGGCGGACCTGAAAGACGGGCTGGACGCTGGCAAGTTCAGGTTCGCCAGTGCGCAAGTCGCCCGCGACCTGTCCGTCGGAACGATCCTGGAGGCCATGCGTCGGCTGATGACGTCACGCGTTCCGAAAACGTATACCGACGACGTGGCCCGTATGATCCTGCAGGGCGTAGGCGTCGACCGGCGCACGGCGGACGAACTGATGGCTGCGCCATTACCCCCGATCGAACTACCGGTCTGGGGGCCTCAAGCCGGCCGAGGCTAGCGGGCCATGGTTGGGGACGCGACGGACCGCGGTTCAGAACCTAAAGGCCGCGCCGATCGACGGGCCGCTGAAGGTGGCCTCTAGACCACCGAAAGTGTCGACGTCGCCGAAGTCGTAGTCGAGGTAGCGATAATTGACGAACAGTTCGCCCCAGCCCAATCCGTAGCCCAGGCCTGCGACGGCCTGCCAAGTTAGATCCGACTCCCCGGCACCGATATCGGCGTAGTAGCGCAGCGACCAGCGCTTTTCGTTGCCGAATCGATAGCGCCCGTTGATGCCGACGACGACGTCGTTGAAGTCCATGTCGGAATCGAGCGCTACGGTTTCACCACCCTGTAAATCGCCGGAGATATCGAGTGACATTCCGAACCTGCGCCACCCGATCAGTGCGTCGGCGAGGGAGCTCTCTGTTTGTGCGAAGGTCTTCCCCGCGGCCAGGGTGATCACGGTCCCGCTGAGTTCCGCTCCGTAGCGGCCTGCGATCGGGCCGACGCCGGGTCGGAGGAAGTCGATATCCTTGTCGTCGATCCCGAAATCGAGATAGATGAAGTCCCCCGTTACGACCCATTCGCCGTTGCGCATCTCGCCTGCCAGCATGAGGCCTAAGTCCAGGGCATCCAGATAGCTGGTGGGCCCGATCTCCACCCGATCGCCGTCGACCGCGCTCCCCGGACTCCTGGTATTGGCGCTGTCGATCGAGATGGTCGGCAGCCAGAGGTAGGGTGACACCGAGTACTCCCAGCTATCGGCCTGGGCCGGAAAGGCAGCCAGGCAGACAGCGGTAATCGCGAACCTTTTTTTTACTGGGACCTCCGTGAAACCTGGATGGCGCTTGCTGCTGCCCCAGCGCCGCTGGCTAATTTTCGTTCTCACCCGTTCCTGCGAACGGACGTCTGTCAGGTACCGGTTTGGTGACCGAATCCGCCCCTGTTCAGGGCGCCATCGTCTGGGCCGTGACTTCCCATCCTGCCTCGATCCCGCCCGGCAGCATCTGTCCGCGATCCTCGCCAACCTCCTCGTCGATCAGACGATTCAGCTTCTCGTTCATGGCGAGAACGAGTTCGGCGCTTTCACCCTTTGTCGGAGCCAGGTTGGTCAGTTCCAGCGGATCTCGCGCCGTGTCGAACAACTCCACGTCGTTGAGGAGGTAGAGTTCCTCCAAGCTGTTCGGCCGGTTGTGCTGCTTCGGCGAGAAGTAGCGCGAGAAGACGTAACGACCGTCGAACACCGAACGCACCGCGCCGCGCTTGCTCAGGTCTGGCACGATCCCCGCCTCCTTGAGCCGCTTCGGATCGCCGCCCTGCTGGATGAACTCGACGGCCTTCAGCAGGAAGGGGCCATCGACGTAGGCGAACATGTTGTAGTTGAACAGCACACCGTCGTGCAGCGCATCCACGCCGGCGGTTGACGGGTCGGCGAGCAGCACGGACAGATCCTTGCCGGGAAGGTCCTTGACGATGGGCTTGCGCACTTGCGCCGGCGCCCCCGTCATCGCGATCAGTGTCGGCGCGATGTCGACGTGCGAGGTCACCGCCTGGCATCGCTTGCCGCCCGGGAAGGCCGGATGGCGAATCACCAGCGGCACGTTGTTCTGCTCCCGGTAGGCAACAGCCCCCTTCGCGTGCAGCTTGTGCGCGCCGTCCATGTCGCCGTGGTCGCTGGTCAGCACGACGATCGTGTTGTCCGTCAGGCCCGCGGCGTCCAGTTCGTCCAGTAGCGAGACGATATTGCGATCCACGTCGCGCATGCAGTTCAGGTAGTAGTTGTGGCGTCTGCGCCAGCGCGCGGCCTCGTCGGGGATGTTGCCGACCAGCGCGTCGTGGGAAAGCAGAAAATCGCGATGGGCCGGCGGGCGCCCCGGAGCGTCGAGCGCCTGGTTGTGGCTGGCCGGCAGGTCGAACTCCCACTGCCGGGCGTACAGGGGATCGTGCGGCTCACGCTCGACGTGCGTCAGCCCGCGGGCAGCCTGCACCTTTGCCTCAGGGGTGTCGGTGTCGTAGAACATGACGTCATGCGGGTTGACCAGATTCACGGCGAGGAACCAGGGCTTGCCGTCAGCCGCGAGCTCGCGACCTTTGCCGCGCAGCCAGCTCGTGGCCATGGCCGAGATGACGCCGTCGTGCAGGTAGCCACCCTGGTGGTGCGCGATGATGTCGCCGATGCCCATATAGTCGGAGAACCCGTAGGCCTCCATCTCCGCGGTAAAGATCTTGGTCGGGCTACCCAGCTCGTTGACGGTCTCGAATTCCTTGGTGAGATGCCACTTGCCCTTGTAGGCGGTGTAATAGCCAGCCTGGCGCAGCAGGTCGCCGACGGTCGGCATCTCTGTCGACAGGCTGTCGATCCAGGGGAAGTTGGTGTTGTCGAACATCCCCGTGTGCTGGATGTGACGCCCGGTGTACAGAACCGAGCGCGACGGTGTGCAAACGCAGGAATTGATCCTGTGATTGACGAAGGTGGTGCCCTCCCGGCCCAGGCGTTCGCGGGCCGGCAGTGAGAAGCCGGCCGGCAACTCGCCGGGGCGGAAGAACCGCTCCTGATCGGTCAGGATGAAAAGGATGTTATAGGGGCCGCTCGCGCTCTCTCGCGGTCCGGCCTGTGCGGTAACGCTCTGGCCGGACGCAGGGGCCGCGCCCGCGATGCTGCCCAACCCGAGCCCGACCGCGGCCGCGCCTGCGCCAGCAGTGCGCAGGAAGTCGCGCCGTGTGAAAGTCGCTTCCGTTATCTTCGCTTCCGTCATGATGCCGCTCACCTCGCCAAAACGTACAGTTCTGTCACTATGACAGAGAGGACCAATATGAATCAAGATGGGACGCCATGTCTCCTGGGGCAGCGGTACCGCAAGCGCTGGCACCTGCGCAACGGGGGCGAGCGGTTCTGGGAGTTGGGCATCGTCAGTGCCTAAGAAGACACCCGCGGGCGCCTGAGCGGCTTCTCCAAGATCCTGCGGGACATGATCGCGTCGAAGCGGGCCGAGACCCGCCTGAAGGAGTCGGACCGCCGCGACGACGAAGGTCCGTACACCTTTCTTGACCGGACCATGCAGGTGCGGGGACGGGCGACGGGTTAGGGTCGTTATGCAAAGTCGTCATCGCGCCTCGGACATCCGCGCCACGGCCGAAACCAGCACGTCCGCAACGCACGTTCCATCATGTGGGGCCTCGGCCGCCATCCGCCGCATGGCGCGGATCATCGCACCATTACCCGCGCCCTGCGTGTCGCGCGCAATCGCAGCCTGGCGGAGGAAGGCGGCGAACGGATCGGACCCGTCACCTCGAGGCCGAAACGCGAGACTGTCAGCATTTCCGGGGTCCTGCGCGCTGTAGATTGTCCTACCTTCCTTGATCGTCTCCACGACACTGAGTTGATCGAGTGTTTCAGGGCCGATCGCCGTCGGATCCCCCGAAAGAATCACAAGGTCTGCGAGCTTGCCGGGTGCGAGGGAGCCCTTCCGGTCCTCCTCGAAGTGCTGAAAGGCGGGCCAGATCGTCATCGCCTTCAGCGCAGTGATCACATCCACCCGGTGCGCGGGACCGATGATGTCACCGGTGCGCGAGCGCCGGGTTACGGTGGCGGAGAGGATGCGCATCGAGTCGGGAAACGCTACCGGCGCATCGTGATGGCTGGAGAATTTCATCCCCCGCGCCAGCACCCAGCCGGTCGGTGAGATGTTGTCTGCCGCGACCGGACCAACCGTACGTTCCCGGTGCCAGTCGCCCCAGTAGAAGGTGTGCATCGGAAACAGTGATGGGAACACCTCCAGGCGATCCAATGCCTCGACCTGGTCCTCACGGAGAAACTGACCGTGGATCAGCACCGGTCGGCGGTCAGCCTGGCCATGGGTCTCAATCGCGACGCCGATAGCGGCAATCAGCAGATCCGAGGCGCCCTCGCCGTTCGAGTGAATTAGCAGTTGCACCCCGTTGGCGAACGCCCAGTCCACCGCATCGAACACCTGGTCGTCGGTGATCGCCGCGTACCCCTTGTAGCCAGGCCGGAGGTTCGGGGGCGGCTTGAAGTACGGCCGATCGCGCAATGCCGTGAAACCCTGCGGAGAGCCGTCGATGGTCAGTTTTGCCCCCGCCACGCGGAAACGGTGCGCGTACTCGCTGGAAACGGCCCCGAGGATGAAGTCGCGGTCGATCAGCACATCAGGGTAGGCGACGACGTCGATATCGAGCCCATTTTCCTGGGCTTCGAGCTGCATCACCTGCGTGGACGCAGGTGTGGAACGCCCCTCCTGTGCCGTGGTGTAGCCGTAGGACGCCACCAGTTCGGTTCCCGCGCGAAAGATCGAGCGCCCCGCATCGGCGTCGAGCGAGCTCAACAGCGCCTGTAACGCGACGAAGAAGGCGCTCTCCTCGATGACACCGTTGGGTTCGTTCGAGCCCTCCTTACGGCGGATCACCCCACCCGGCGGGTTTTCGCTGTCCGCGTCGATTCCGGCCGCTGCGAGTGCCGCCGAGTTGAGCGCCCCGATGTGCCCGGACTGGTGAATGATCAGCACCGGTGTGTCCGCGGAAACGGCATCGAGATCATCGCGGGTCGGGTGGCGCAGCTCGCCGAGTTGCGCGTCATCGTAGCCGAAGCCGAGGATGAGTCCGGCTCGTTCCACTCGATCGGGGTAGGCCGCCGCCCACTCGCGGAGTGTCGTCTGCAGTGCGGCGATATCGTTGCCAGGTCCATCGGGGGCCGGAAGCATGTTAGCCGACAGCGCCTGAAGACCCACTGCGAACACATGGCCGTGCGCGTCAACGAATCCCGGAATCAGCGCCCGGCCATCGAGGTCGATGAGCTCTGTTTCGGGTCCCCGATGCGCCATGACCTCCGCCTCCGAACCCACGGCGAGGATGAGGCCATCGCGTACGGCCAGTGCCTCGGCTCGCATCGCATCGTCCTCCATGGTCAGGATCGGTCCGCCCCGCCAGATGCGGTCGGCCTCCTGTGCCGCGAGGGAAGTGGGAAGCAGCGCTGCGAGTGCGAGAGCGAGGGGGAAAGCGAGCATGGTGTGGTCCCTGTACAAAAAACATGATCAGAATCGGGGCGCGTCCGAAGCTCATGCAATCATCAGTCCACCGCATGCAGGGTCAGTCACCCCATTTCGGGAACAGAAATGTGCCGGACTGGCGTCCTGTCCCACGTTCCAACGACATTCCCTCGAAGCGTCGGACGGTGCGACTCACGGTCATATAGTGCACCCCGAAGTGGTTTGCTCGACAACCGGCCGTTCCGAACGCTCCGAGTAGGGGATCAGAAGCGATGATACTCATCGCCAAACCGCTCCAACCTGGCAGAGGATCGAGTAGCGCCTGCTGAGTGGCCGGTCTTCGCCTGACTGAGGACTCCTACCGCTCTAAACCGGGTGCCCCCTTTGGGTCGGCTTGAGACCCTGATGGCCCGTAGTGGGGGTGGTCGGCCCGGAACGAGCCGGCGGTTCCAGCCGCCCAGATGTAGAGTTAAGCCGCGTAGCGAACTGTCGGGGTCAACCCTCTCGGCGGCCGGTTCCCCACTCAATCGCGGTGCACTCGTGCGGCCGCATGGAGACTGCCATGATCCTGACGCAAAGGGTTGATTAAACACTGAGGCGATTCTTCTTGCGATGCTGCGCCGTAGTTGCTTTCCTGGCTTCCGCAGCCGCCACTGTCTTCACCGCTGTTGTCTTGTTCAACGGCCACCTCGTTGGCGTTGTTATATTGTCGCTGGGGGCACTCTTTCTCTGGCTGGGGCTGCTGGCCTGGCGGGACCGGGCCACCTTGGGCGAGTTTCTGAATCGAGACTTCGAGCGGATACGGAAGGACAAACCAGAGACTTAAGCCCGCGATACATTTCGCCTCGTGGTTCTTCTCTCGTCACGAGGCCGAAGGTGCGCGTGTAATGGCTTTGCTCGGTGCCTTGTTTCCGTTCGGCACCGCGAGCGCGACGCCGGCGAGGAGGCGCAGCATAGGTCGCCTATCCCTCGCCGAGCGATTCCGGCAACACCATCTTGATCGAGTGCATGAGTTGCTCCTGCTCACCCCGGTAGACGACGGGACTCCGATATCTCGTCCCGTCTCGGGTCGTGAGCACCAGCCTGTCTGCTCGCATCTCGACTTCCTCGATCTCGTGCCAGGGAAGCCACACCCGCGACGCTGGGAAACCATACTCAAGCGACATCCCTTGAGCGTCAACGGACAGGTCCTTAAAGTACTTCGGTTGGCCCGCCAGATAGCCAAAACCGGCACCCATCAGCGTTCCAGCGATCAACACCACCGATCCTGCCAACCGCCCTCCCCTCCGATAGCGCCGGCGAAAGTCCAACCAGAAAGCCAGCCCCAGCCCGAACCCGACCAGTGTGAGACCGAGGAACAGATAGAGGCTCAGTGAAGGTGAACCGAATTCATAGACGAACGTTGGCATGCTGGCTCGCTTGGCGGGGCGACGTGTTCGCCCACATTGTAGACACGCGGTTCGCGGCACCGGGCCAGGGCTCCCGTTGCTACGCCCCTGCGCCCCTGCGCCCCGCAAGATGATCCACCATACTCCCGCCATCTGCAGCGCAGAAAGGGCTACCGATTCGGCCCGTGCGCAATGCTGACGCTGTTGCGGGCCGTCAGCCCAGGTACTGGAGGTTGGTCGACCGCAGCCCAAGCCGCTTCGCGAGCGGCGAGTCGAGGTGCGCACGTTCGCCCCGCTGCTCGGTCCCGAACAGGAAGCGGAACTGGAGCATTCTCGCGCCATAATCGAGACGACGCCCCTCCAGCCTCACATGAGGGCGCAAATACGGGTCGATCTTTGCCAGCTCTGCATCTTTGATATGCAAGGCCTCGAGCCGCGCGGCGAACCCGGGCTCGAGGAGCCCCGGCCCCCACAGGGTGATCGACCACAGGAAGTCTGCAGGTCGCAGCGGACCTCCAGCCGGATGTACGACGGCTGTCGGGCTCAATGCACTCGTGATCTTGCCGCCTGTCGGGCCGACGTCCACATACGCAAACTGCGCCTGGACCTGCTCCGCGAGTACAGCCACGAGATCCCCGAGCCTGGCGCCGCGCTCAGCCCGCTGAGCAACGATGCGTTCCATGCCGCCAGCCGCATCGAACGACTCGCCCGTGAATGCGCCCTGGTCGGCAACCAACGCGATCTCGACGACTGCTGGGTCGTACCAGGGCGCACCGGCCTCGTTGCCCGGGTTGTGCAGGTCAAGACTCACCAGGAAGCCGCCGGCGTCGTATAGCGGGAGGGCGGATTCGGCCACCAGCATTTCGGCGTAGGCACGACCAGGCGGCATTGGTCGTCCGTTCGGCAGTGTCCGGCCGGCCAGCTCCTGGAGCCAAGGCCGGCTTCCCGCAGCCCGCTCCTCAAGCAGGGCGAGATGTCGGCGGACCTTCGCCTCATCGCCTCCCATGCCCCGCAGGAATGCCTCGACACCTGGGCGCCAATCGGCATTTGCCGGCACTACTACGACGGCGTCCTTGGTTCGGCCTGGAAGGGCAAGGGGCATGGGCAGTCCTCCCCGTCGGGGTGGCTCGACAATAATGGTGAAGCAGCTGGGTAGGCGGCATCTCGACGCGACGCGACCTTTGCGCATTTTCGCGTAAGGACGGCACGTTTCCAACAGCCTGCTGAGGCCCAGATTGGATCACTCATCCGACCCGGGTGCTCCTTCTTCACGGTTCCAAGCTTCAGCGACAGTCATGAAGCCTGCGGCAGATCACCAAAGGGCTTGTAAGATGCGTCCGCTCGTCGCTTGATTGGCGACGCTCACCCTCGCAGATCGGGTGCCCGCTCAGGGTCGTACACCGTCCCTCCAGGTCAGACCATGCTCGTCTTTCCTCAACCATGATCGAGGAGACAGACCGGTGTTGGTCAGCGTAGTTGTTTGCTTTTTCATGGTGCCTGGCTGAGCGCCGGGCCTGGTCTTTGGACATAGTCTTCCGGCGTGGCCGTTGATCCGCTGCTCTTTACGGTGGCGATCACGTCGAGCCGGCTTCCGGCTTACTCCGTCTCGAGCGGCTGGCGCACCACCCTCCCCGAATCCGGCGTCGCCCTGGTGATGGCGCTGCCGTCGTTCCTGGTGGCCGAGCGCCCCATCCCGAGGCAACCACGGCGCCCTGCACCCGAGATCTGGGCCCAGAGGCTTTCATAGCCCGTTACACGCTGAGGCCATACCCCTACCGAAAGGTACCCGATGGAATACCTCACCGCCGAAGTGGGTCTTTTGTATTAGTCCGACGGAACCGGCTCGACCACATCGACACCGGCCGCTCGTGGCTCATACCCCGTAACAACCGCGGAAACCCGCGAGGAACCCGACCATGAAAAAACTGCTATCCCTCCTCCCCCTGGCGCTTGTCGCCGCAATCCTTGCCCTGCCCGGCGCCGTTTCGGCTGAATACGGGCACCAGAAGGTCGTGTACCACGTGAATTATGACGACCCGGCCCGCCATAAGGCCGCACTGGGCAACATCCAGAACCACATCAATGCCGTCGGCGCCGACAAGATGGACATCAAGGTAATCATGCATGGACCCGGCCTGAGTCTGCTCCGCAACGCGCTCACCGATGCCGACATCCAAGCCGGCGTAGACAATCTTCGGTTGCAGGGCGTGGACTTCGGGATCTGCAACGTGACCGTCACGCGCGGCAACATCGACATCCTCACCGATCTCTACGATTCGACCGAAGCCAATCTCGTCCCCAGTGGCGTGGCCGAGATCTCGCACCTTCAGACCCAAGGCTATACCTACCTGCGACCCTGAAGTCATGGCCCCGGCCGCTGCGACTCCGCGGCGGTCCGGGGATAGTGACCGGCAAGGAGAACGCAGGCTCGGGGTCAGGTCTCGCGTTTTTGCAGGTAGATGGTAGCGATCCAACTAAGACGGCATACGAAAAGGCCTGCCTTTGGCCGATAAGGGTTCAGGCTCGGGTGTGACCGCTTCAAACCAAGGTACGGTCCCTCGTCGCGGCTGTCCGGGTGGCCGACGCTGCGCTGGCGGCATGTTCCTGCGGGCGGAAGTCCCCCAAATCAGGAGTGATGGCTGGTGGCAAGTGATCCGATCCGCGTCTTTCTGGTCGAGGACCATGGCCTGGTCCGGGCCGGTTTTCGCCAGTTGCTGGATAGTAGCGCCGATATCCGGGTCGTGGGCGAGGCGGCCTCCGCCGAGGAGGCCTTTAGCCTGCTGAAGGAGTCGCTGCCGCAGGTGCTGGTCCTCGACGTCTCCCTGCCGGGAATCAGCGGCCTCGACGCACTTGGCCGTTTCCTGCAACTGCTGCCGGGATTACAGGTTCTGATGCTTAGCATGCACGAGTCCCACCCCTTGCGAGATCTGGCACTGGAACGCGGCGCGCGCGGCTACCTCTCCAAGCGCTATGCAGCCGAGGAACTCGTGCTCGCGGTGCACCAGGTTGCGACGGGGCAGCACTATGTTTCCTGCGACATTGCACCGCGGTGAACCCCGGCCGACCGCCTTGCCCAATAAGGCCCGCGTGAGGTCTGTCTGCTTGATGCTCGACTGGGGACCCACATCCATCCAGACCGGGCGGCCGTTCTGGGTCGACTCGAGACCCTGATGGCTCGTAGTGGCACGGGGCGGCCCCAGACGGGCAGTCACCAAGAATCGATAACGGTCTGCAAGAAGACTTCGCGTTGATGGGCTACCCGGGGTGAACCGCATGCTCCGGATCATTGCTATCCGTGGCCGCCCCAATGGCGGACGGCGTTTTCTGCCCCGGAGCTGGATGATCGCGGAGGGGGCAGCCGTCTCGTGGGTATTGCCGCCATGAGCGGGTCCGGAGCAACGGGAGGTGCACGATGGAATCAGTGTCCCTGCGGAGGCTCCCCGCGATCGTGTTCTGGTCAAGCCGTAGCGGACCGATTTTTAAGCAGCAGCCGCAATCTGCTGTTCCCGTGGGATGGCGTACCCCAGGGTCGAGTGGAGCCTGTTGGGTAGCGGTCGGACCTGAGCGGTCACTCCACCACGCGCCATGTCTGGCCGGACAACAATGGTGTGCGAACATTGCCAGTCCTGCCAGACACTCAGATGGAGAGGACAGTCTTCAACTCACGGACCCCCACCGGCTTGACCAGGTGCTCGTCAAAACCCGCCTCCCGCGTCCGCTGCCGGTCCTCCTCCTGCCCCCAGCCGGTGACAGCGATGAGACGGAACGTGCTACCGGGATGCTTCGCCCGCAGTCGGCGAGCGGCCTCGTATCCATCCATGCCAGGCATCCCGAGATCCATCAGCACATGCGTCGGCGGCCATTCGTCAAAGGCCCTTATGGCCTCGGCTCCATCATGCGCGACCCGGACCTCCGCCCCCAGCATTGTGAGCAGCAGGTGCAGACCCTCGGCGATGTCCCGGTTGTCGTCCACAACAAGGACGCGAAGCTGTGATGAAAGAACATTGAGTTGCCTGGTGTTTTCAGCCGAAGGCTGCACCGGTGCGCCGCGACGGAGGGGCAGCGAGATGGTGAAGGTGGCACCGCAACCGGGGCCTGCGCTGTCGGCGGCGACAGTGCCGCCGTGCATCTCGACCAGACTCCGCGCCAGCGAAAGACCGATCCCCAGACCGCTCGCGCGGCCGAGCTCGACTTGGGAAAACATCTCGAAAATGTGGTTGAGCCGGTCGCGCGGGACGCCCAGCCCATCGTCCTGAACCTGAATCTCGACCCGCTCGCCCTTTGGCGTCACGCGCACGTCGATACGACCGCCCGCTCCGGTGAACTTGACCGCGTTGTTCAGCAGGTTCGCAACCACCTGAACCAGCCGCACCCGATCGCCATCCACCGCGATGGGGTGGGAAGGGACGTTGACCGTGAGCCGTCGGTCGCTCTGCCTGAGTCCGCTGTCGCTCATGTCCAGGGCGGCGCGGATTACCTCTGCGACGTCAAGCTGCTCC
>Ga0209498_1001976_pt1 | contig 12493 bp, 8 predicted proteins | sample WalLakDeSediment_FD_184131 | JGI IMG/M metagenome (GOLD analysis project Ga0209498, IMG submission 184131) | Lake sediment microbial communities from Walker lake, Nevada to study Microbial Dark Matter (Phase II) - Walker Lake 11/02/13 Deep... | ecosystem: Environmental > Aquatic > Freshwater >...
CGGCCTGCTGCTGCTGGCGCTGCTGCCCGGCCTGGCGGCCTGCGGTCTCTTTGGCGGTGATGACGCTGCGGAAACGCCGGAGCCGACGCCCACCGAGCCCTCCGCCGGCGGCGCGCTGGCGCCGGCGCCAGCCACCTGGCCGGAATTGGAAGGTTGGTTGGTCGAGGCCTGGAACGACGACGTGAACCCGGCGGTCGTGCGCGCCGCGCTGCGCGCCGCCGGCTGGCAGCGCAGCTACGACGACTGGGCAGCAGCCGATTTTGACGGCGACCTGAAAGATGATTGGGCGCTGGTGCTGTATCCGCTGGATATACCGGGCGCCGGCCTGGGGACCCCGGCGAACGTCTGGGTCGTCAGCCAGGGGCGGGTCGCCTACACCCTTTTTGAAAATCTGGCGGGCGACGCCATTGGCAGCCTGGCGCCGCGCTTCGTCAAGGTGCTCGACCTGACCGGCGACGAACTGCCCGAACTGATTATTGACAAACAGGAGTGCGGCGCGCATACTTGCTTCAGCAACTTCCGCATCTTGAGCATGGTCGACGGGCAGTTGACCAACATTGTCAGCCCGCTGGCGCCGGGTCAGGTGATCAGCCTGAGCTATGCCGACGCCTATTTTGGCGATTACCAGCAGGATGGGCTGACCGACTTCTTCGTGCACGGGGGCGCGATCGGCTCCGTGGGCGCGGGCATCGTGCGCACCTACACGCAGGTCTGGTCTTGGGACGGCACGGCCGTTACCCAAATCGACACCATCCTCGACCCCACCAACTACATCCACCACATCCTCTACGAAGCCAACGACCTGCTGCTGTCGGGCCAACTGGACGAGGCGCTGCTGCTCTACGAGCGTACCATCAACGATCGCAGCCTGATCAGCCCGTTTGGGGCCGACGCCGCGCTGCGCGACGCGCTCTACGCCGACATTAGCCGCTTCTCCGCCTTCCGCCTGATTTTAATTGACCTGCTGAAAGGGGACGCCGCGCGCGCCCAGGGTCGCCTGGCCTGGATGCAGCAAAACCATCCCGGCGCGGCCGCGACGCAGGGGGCCGCGCTGCTGGTGCGCGACTGGCAGGGCGCCGCCAATCTGCCCGGCCTGTGCGGCGCGATTGATCAGGCCATGGCTGCCTTCAGCGATCCCACCGGCCTGCTGGACGACGCTATGGGCTACGCCCATCCCAGCCTCAGCGGCGCGGATTATTGCCCTTACCAGTAGCTGATTGCTCTTTTCTCACACGCGGATGGGAAAAACACGGCTTGTTCCATCCTGTTTTTCCCATCCGCGTTCGCCTATTTTTTCTTGAAGTCCCCCAGCGAGCGCAGCGTCACGCCGCTCTGCTTAAGCTGCACGCCCACGTTATTCAGGCTACCGCCGGTCTCCGTCAGCGCGCCGCCCAGCCGGTTAAGCTGCGTGGCCACCTGGCGCAGGTCTCGCCCGATCTCCTCCAGCCGGCCGGCGCCGCTTTTCAGGCGCGCCGCCGTGTTGTTTACCAGGGGCGATTCGCCGAACTCCAGGCCGCCGACGACCTGCGCGCCCAGCACCTCGATATATTTCGGCCGTACGCTGGGGATGCGCACGTCGTCAATCTCCTGGCCCAGGCTGCCCATAATCTTGGACGCCGCCGCCAGCTCGCGCTCGCAGCGCTCCAGCGCGTTGGCGGCCAGCCGGGAAAGCTCGCCGGCGCTGGGCATGTCGTCGTCGCCGGTCAGGAGGCGGCTGGCCTGCACGGCGCTTTCGCCGGCCGACTCGATGCTTGCGCCGGTTTCGCGCAGCATGGTCGGCAGGTTTTCGAGCAGCACAACGATTTTCTCGCGGTTGTTCCAGACCAGGTTGACGACTTCAACCAGCTTTTCCATATCCAATTTTTCAAAACGGTTCAAAATTTTGTCAAACATGTGGGGTTCCTCGTTAGCTTGTTAGCATTCGGTTAAGCGCCGGTTAACTTTTTAGTGTAGGGGGGCGCACCATGTTGTCATACAGCAGCCATAAGCCCGCAATAATCAGCGCCAGCGGCCACAGATATTCGATCGTTGAACCGGTCGCCAGGATGATGAGCGCGATGATCGCCAGGCCGAGAGCCGGGTACTTGGCCCAGGCGGTGGGCTGGCGGTCGCGCTGCAGCCAGAGGATGGTGAACGTAACGGCCGCACCCAGGAATATCACGCTGCCCAACAAACGCTCCTGCCAGACCTCCGCCACGTTGAAACCGGACAGGAACGCCGTCAGCCCGACGCTGACCAGGATACCGCCCGGAATGAGCGCCCACCAATGTTCGCGCCGGAACAGATAGATGGCCAGGAACGGCAGCGCAATCGCAAACAAAACGAACGCGCCCACGAATTCGCCGCGCAGACGCGTGGCGAACAGGATGCTGACGCCGATGCCGCTGACCACAAAACCAGGAATCAGCGCCCACCAATGCTCGCGGTTAACCAGGTAGACGACAAAGAAGGGCAGCCCAATGCTGAGCATGACCAGCGCGCCGATCAATTCACCCGCCACGGCGTCGGAAAGCAGCACGATGGTCCCCAGAACGGCCGTGGCCCAGCCCGGAATGAGCGCCCACCAGTTTTCATGCCGGTTGGCCAAAAAGGCGGCCAAAAAGGGGATGGAGACCGCCCACAAGACCAGCGATCCCAAAAACGGCCCCGCGCGACCGGTTTCGGCCAGGACGATGATGGCGGCGATAGCGGCCGTGACCAGCGCGGGGAAGAGCCAGCCCCAGTCGCGCGGGCCGCTCACGGCGTAGACCCCGAAAAAGAAAAGGCTCGCGGCGGCGAAAAGGCCGGCCCACAAGATGACCGAGGGTTCCGGGATAATCTCTAGATTATTGGCAAGAAAAAAGCCCCCCAAGAGGATGAGCAGCGCCCCCCAGGCATAATCGACCCATTTGCGTTTCATATTTGACCTCGCTAGAAATTGTGGAGTAAAGTTTAAACAACCATTACGCAGGATAGGAAGAGTTTGTTGCGGAATCGCGCAAAAGCCAGGCCGCCGCCCAACGAGGTTCAGGGTTCGCCTACACATTGAAAACTGGCCCAGTGGGTTGCGGGTTCGTTGCGCCGCCAGGCCGCCCGCTGGGCCAGGGCCAGCGCTGCCGCCGGACCGTTTTCTTGCCGCAGCGCCGTGTAAAAATCAAGCATGAAGCGCGGCGTTGCCGTATCCTGGATGCGCCACAGGCTGCCGATAACGGTTTGGGCGCCGGCCGCCAGGCAGGCCAGCGCCGGCCCAAACGGCTCCTGGCCGGCGTGGAGATGGCTGCGTAAACCGCTGCACGCGGACAGCGCAACCAGGCGCGGCAGCGGGTGCAGATCGCGCAGTTCGTCCAGCCAGAAATCCCGATCGTGGAACGCCCAGCCGCCTAAACGTCCCGTAACCTGGTCTACCAGGCCGTGACTGGCAATGTGCATGAAATCGAAGGTTTCCCACTCTGACCCTTGGCGCAGCGCCTGCAAGGCGTGCGTGGCGGCGGCCGGGCCCCGCAGCGCGGTAAGCGCGCCGCCCCATTGCTGCGCCAACAAGGCGGCTTCCTGCTCAACTTCCGGCAGGGCCGGATAACGCCCATCAAATTCGGCCAGGCCGACCAGCAGACCGTGCGCATAGCCGTCCGCCACGATGCGGGGACGCTGCCAGAGGTGCAGCAGGCTGTCCAGCGCCGGCGTGATCAGCGGGGTGCAGGCGGCGACGAGCGGCCGCGCCGGCGTCCCGACGCGCAGCCCGGCCCAGGGAAGCTGGTGCAGTTGGCGGTGGGGCGCGAGGATGAGCACGCAATCCGGACTGAGTTGCGCTGCAATGGCCGGCGGGATGAGCAGATCGCCCAGGGTTGCCAGGTCGGCGGGGCTCCAGACGACGCCAGGCCCACCGCGGCTGCACGCGCGCAGCGCAAGCCGCTGCCGCGGCGATAGGTTAACGGTGAAAATCCGGTGGTCGGCAGGCGTGATGGCGCTGATAACGACTTGATCTTCCGTGGCGTAATAATCGAGCGCCAGCCAGCGCGCGCCCAGGCGCGCGGCGGCGGCCTCTCGCAGCGGCGACAGCTCTGCCTGCGTAGCGGCGGCTTCCACCGCCGGCGCCGGCGTGCGCGCCCGTTCCAACCGCTCCATGGCGATGTTGTACTGCCGCACGCTCTCCAGGTAGCGCGGCGTTAATTCCTGCCTGACGGCGCGATTGGTTTGGCCGCCGGCGGGCAGCGTATTCAGCTGCTCTTGCAGCCAGCGGATATCCCCCGCCAGGTTGTGCAGTTCGTCCGGCAGGTCTGCCGCGGCGCGCAGGGGGGCGGGCTGGCGGCTGAGCGTGTGCGCCTTGGCGATGGCAATAAAGCGCGCGACCTGGCCGGGGGCGTTTTGGCGCGCGGCGAGGGGAATGGCGCGGTCGAAAATATCGGCGACGCGCAGGCTGTATACGCCGGCTAATTCCGGCTGCCAGAGGCGTTGGCGCACCTGCTTCACGGCCGTCGCCGCTTCCTCGTAATGCTGGAGGGCGGTGGTGGGGTCGGCCGTCCCGTCGGCAAGCTGCGCCAGGCGGGCGTGGATTTGCCAATCCAGTTCCGGGCTGGCATGGGCGTTGAGGTTTAGCGCCTGCCGCCAGGCGGACTGCGCCCGGGCTCGATCTGCCATGCGCGTGGACAACTCGCCCCAGGCCAGCCAGCAAGCCGCCTGCTCGATCGGGTTTTGCAGCGCAGTAAAGCGCTCGGCGGCGCTTTGCAGGTGGGTGCGCGCGGCGTCAAATTGCTTCAGGTCGATCAGCACTATGGCTAGGATGAGGTGCAGCGCGGCGCGCACGGCTGCGCCTTGCCGCTCCGGCGGGAGTTCCAGCGCGCTTTGCAGCAGCGCCGCGGCGCGTTCCGGTTGCCCCTGGTCCAGATGCACGCGCGCCCGGTGACGATAGAGCGCGGCCATCCAATCCGGCTGGCCGATGCTTTCATAATAGCGAAAAGCAGCTTCCAGGCAGGCCAACGCGCGCTTGGGGTGGTTAAGCGTGGACCAGATTTGCCCCTGATACACTTGACATATGATTTGGTTTTCGCGGTTGCCCAGCGCCTGGAACTGTTTTTCGGCCGTTTCTAGCTGCCGCAGCGCGCGTTGATATTGCCCCGTTTCCATATAGGTTGCGCCGAGGCGCATCTCGGCATAGTTCAACATCAGGGGCATGTTTATCCGGGTGTAGAGCGTTTTGGCCGTTTGAAAGCAGTCGCGCGCCGTCGCGTACGTCCCGCGGCGCATGTGGATCTCGCCCAGGTCGCAGAGCGCGTCGGCGTGCATGCCGTCAATTTGGTAGGCGCGAAAAACCGGCGTGGCTTTCTCCAACAGGGCGAATGCGGCTTGCAGGCGGCCAAGATTTTGGTTGACCATGGCTTCTCCCACCTGGCACATAGCGGCCCAGACGGGGATTTCCGCGTCCGCGAAGTTTGCGACGGCGCGCGCGAACGTATCCAGCGCCTTGGTGTAGTGCGCTCTGGTGAAAAAGTGATAGAAGCCCAACTGGTAATCAATTTGCGCTTGCAGCAGCGGGGCGTTGCGCGCTTGCAGCAGCGCGCGCGCCCTTTGCAGATGATCGTGGGCTGCGCCGTAGTCGTTGAGCCGGCGCAGGCGGCTAGCGTGCGTGAGATGGCCGCGCGCCTGCCCGATGACGTCGTCCCGCGCGGCAAAGATCGCAAGGCCGGCGTCGGTGGCTTGCGCGGCGGCGTCTCTTTGGCCGGTAAGCAGGTAGGCGTAGGCCAGGGAAAGTAAACAGTCAGGTACGTAGAGCGCCAAGGCTGCTGTTGCTTGCATGACAGACAGCGCGCGTGCGAGTTCCAGGGCGGCTTGCTGGTAGTCAGGTCGCGTCCAGGGTAGGGCATTGACCTGCCAGGCGCAGGCGGCCAGCCAGCCGGCGTCGGCAAGCTGTTCAAATGCGCGGCGGGCCTGGGCAACGGCCGTTTGCGCGCGCGGCGGATCTACCCAGGCGTTGGCCATGCGCGCCAGGCGCCAGGCGGCTAATCCCTGCAGAAACGTTGTGGTCTGTAACTCGCTGTCCAGATGGGCGGCCGCGGCGGCGGCCACGGCCAGGATGTTCCAGCCGCGCCGGGGATGGGCGTAGACGTATTGTTCGGCGTTCTGGTTGAGCTGATCCAGGAGGTCGCGCGTGAGGGGCGGGAGCGCGGCGGTGTGGGTGGGGAGGTCGTTTTCGGCGTAACGGCCGTGAACCAATCCGTCGGCCAGGTCCAGATAGGCGGAGATGGGTGAATGTAAAGCCATTCACCCATTATACCTATTCACCGGTCGTTTCTAAATAGAGATCAAGCGCACTTTTGAAGGTTTGGGTCTCAACGTCGAGCAGCGCGTCCAGGTGCGCCGGGGGAAAGCGGGCGTGGCCGTAGCCGTCGACGGGCGCCGTGGCCCGGTAGTCGCCCCATTCCAGGCTGGTTTGCAGTTTGCTGCGCCGTTGGGGATCCATCTCGCCGGCGATCCACAACTGTAGCTGGAGGAAATCCGGCGCGTCGGGCGTCAACGTGGCTTCCAGCAGCACCTCAAGCGATTGATCGTCAATCTGCACGTCGCTGCGCAGCAGTTGATAGGACGATTCCTCTAAATAAGTGGTTGCATCCCGGTAAGCGAGTTGGGCGCCGGGGGGAAAGAGCAGCTCCTGGAGGTGCGTGAGGCTCTGCTGCCAGCGAATTCGCCAGCGGTGGGGCGCCGTGAGGGTGATGGTGGAGGAAGCCGCATCCCGCGCGGAGTCCGGCGCAGCGGCCGATTGCAGAAAACCGAATTCCGGCGCCACCGGGAAAGGCGACAACTGGCCCGCCGCGTCCATCTCCAACACGCTGAGCGCATCCACAAAAGCCTGATGGAGGTCTGGATGCGCCAGCATTTGTCGGTAGAAACCCGGATAGCGACCGACAATGTCCACGCCATCTAAGGCATCATTGACAATAATGGATAACATGTCGAACCAATCATTTAGATTTTCATCTAAGTTACTGTTTGTGTTACTCATCCTTATTGCCGTCATCTCCCAAAATCTTTTTCAAGTCGCGCAGCGCGTGATAGTGTTGTTGGTACACAGCATTGAGCGTGCTTTGCAGCGCTTGCGCGATCTCTCCAAAAGATTGGCCTTCAAAGTAGTGCTGTTCAATAACGTGGCGCCGCGGCGGCGTCAATTTCGCCAGCGCCTGCTGGAGGCATGCGCGTAGTTCCACCAGCTCTTCAAGCGCTCGTTCTGCGCCTTGCCGGCCCGCCTGTCTCAGCAATTCGTCTAATCCGGTGAAGTCCTGGTTGATACGCTTTTCGGGTGGAATATCCCGTTGGAAGCGGCGCAAGGTTTCGCGCATGTAGCCGCAGCATACCTTGTGCGTCAGCACGCAGGCCCAGCGGTCGAATTCGATGTCGTAAGGGAAGCGCGCATTAACCAACGTGGCGCCGGCCAGGCTCCGGCAGTCGGCTGCGTATTCGATGCGGTCTCCAATCGGGAGGTATCCCCAGCCACGCTCAATGAATTTGAAGGCCCAGGCGCCTATTTTGTCCAGCAGAAGTTCCCATGCGGCGGCGTCCTGGTCAACCTGGATCTGCTGCGCGTAGGCATAGCAGCGATCGTAGTAGGCGACGAGGCGCTGGAGGTAATCACGGGCCGTCTGGGGCGCCCCCGTTGGGGTAGCAGCGTTGTTTGCCTGCGGATTCGCCAGGAAATATTGCAGACGGCCGTTTTCACAGTTGGCCAGAAACAAAGTGCGGATGCGGGCCGCAAATGCTTCGCCACGCGCTTCCGCAAGCTGCGCCAGGATATCGTTCAATTCTTTTGTGACTAATTCACTGCATTGCATATGCAATATGAGTTGTGATGTTGTGATGAACAGGTCATATTATCGATTATAGTCTGAAGTCCGAATGTTAACTATGAAAACAAAGCTTTAGCTGCTGAATGGAATGCAGTACTTATATCTCTGTGTCTTCGCGCCTTTGGGGTTATTGTTTTTTACCATCCTGCAAAATTGACCCACTTCCATGAAAGATTTGAGTCCTTGTGGGCATAAAGAAGAGTAGTGCCCCTTCAATAAAAGGTTATTGCGGTGGGTGGCCGGTTCCAGTGTGGGGGCTAATTTAGCCCCCACTTTTTTTATCTTCTTCGCGTAGCTTCTCAATAACTTGGGGCGGCTCGGGCCGGTCTACTTCGGCTTTGCTCAGTACAAGCCTGACCGTGCCCGCTGGCGGGCCGGTCAGAGCCTGCGCTGAGCCCGTTGAAGTGAGAGCGGCCATAATCCCGAAATATTGAGAAGTTACTTCTTCGCCAAAATAACCCATAGGTCTTAAGTCCTGTCTTAACCTTGCTCGACGGCGCGCGGCGGTTTTGGTACAACTACAAGGTCCCACAACCGTGGACAAATTAACCCGCCGCCTGTTAAGCGCGGCCGGAGGATGCATGCAGTCACGGGCCAACCTGACCTACGCCGGACACGCCACCGTCCTGATCGAGATGGACGGCGTGCGCTTATTGACCGATCCCCTTTTCCGCCGGCGCGTCGGCCATCTGCGGCGCCAGGTCGCCATGCCGGACCTGGCGCAGTGGCGGCGCGGCCGCGGGCCAATCGACGCGGTGCTGATTTCGCACCTGCACTGGGATCATCTGGATTTGCCCTCGCTGCGGCTGCTGGGGCGCACGACCACCCTGATTGCGCCGCGCGGCGCGGCCCGGTATCTGCGCCGGGAGGAGGTGGGCCACGTGATTGAAATCGGCCGTTTCGAATCGCTGCGCATCGGCGACGTCCTCATTACGGCCACGCCGGCCAACCACAACGGCCAGCGCACCCCCTTTGGCCCCAAAGTGGACAGCCTGGGCTATATCGTGCGCGGCAGCTATGAGGTATACTTTGCCGGCGACACCGACCTGTTCCCGGAGATGGCCGAGCTGGGCGAAGACCTGGACATCGCGCTGCTGCCGGTGTGGGGTTGGGGGCCGACGCTGGGCCCTGGTCACCTGGACCCGCTGCGCGCGGCGCAGTCGCTGGTGGATTTGACGCCGCGCCTGGCGATTCCCATCCATTGGGGCGCCTACGCGCCGCTGGGGATGGGCTGGCTGCAGCCGGCCTTTTTGCGCCGCCCGCCGCATGCCTTTGCCGCGCACGTGGCCGCGCTGGCGCCGCAGGTGCAGGTGCGTATTTTGCAGCCGGGGCAGTCGCTACGGCCGTTTCCGATTTAAACCTTTGGGATTTGATGCGCGAGTTACACCAGGGTGGCTGGGAAAGGAACGCAGAAATTCTCCGCACACCTCCGCGTCTGCTCTACGAATCTCCGCGTTCCGTTTTTGAAAGGGGCAAAACGTGATGCGTCCCCTGCTGCGCGGGGCTTTTCGCTTCGGCGTGGTGACGCTGATCGAAGCGCTCTCGGTGCTGCTGATGGCGACCATCGTGCCGGGCATTGCCCTGCAGCCGCCGGAACCGGCCCCTGTCTTTGCCGCCGCCATTTTCGTCGCCATCGTTTTGGCCATCATCAACAGCGTCGTGCGGCCGGTGCTGATCCTGCTCACGCTGCCGCTCAACGTGCTCACCTTTGGCTTTTCGACCCTGCTGATCAACGGCGCTATGCTGCTGCTGGCTTCTTATTTCTTGCCGTACTTTGTGGTAACGGGCCTCTTTGCCGCGCTCGTCGGCTCGCTCATCCTGGCCGTCGTCAACACCATCCTCACCAGCCTGACCACCATCGACGACGATTACGCCTTTTTCGACGGCGTGGCGCAGTGGCTCAGCCGCCGCCGGCTGGTGATGCGCAGCGGGGAGCAGGGGCGCGGGCTGGTGCTGCTGGAGATTGACGGGCTGAGCTACCAGCGCGCGCAGCGGGCTATCGAAGAGGGCTTGATGCCCACGCTGCGCGACCTCCTGGTCCAGGGCGGGCACCGCCTTTCGCGCTTTGACTGCGGGCTGCCCTCGCAAACCTCGGCCTGCCAGGCGGGCATCATGTACGGCGACAACTACGATATTCCCGCCTTTCGCTGGTATGAGAAGGAGCGCGGCCGGCTGCTGGTGTCCAACAATTTTGCCGACGCGGCGGAGATTAACGGCCGTTTCGCCCACGGCCACGGGCTGCTGCGCGGCGGCGCCAGCATCAACAACCTCATGTCGGGCGACGCGCAGAAGACGCTGCTGACGATGAGCGCGCTTAGCGAGGGGCCGGCCGGCGAGCGCCGCAGCCCGGAAGATTTGTACCTGGTCTTTCTGAATCCCTACTTTTTCGCGCGCCTGGTTGTTTTGACCCTGTGGGACGTGCTCGTGGAGCTGGCGCAGGCGCTGCGCCAGCGTCTGCGCAACGAACAGCCGCGCGTTAACCGGTTGCAAAATATGTACCCTATCCTGCGCGCGCTCTCCAACGTCTTTCTGCGCGACCTGGGCGCCTACATGGTCATAATGGAAGTCATACGCGGCAGCCCCGCCATTTACACCACCTTTTTCGGCTACGACGAAATCGCCCACCACGCCGGGCCGGATTCGCGCGACGCACTGCACAGCCTCAAAGGCATTGATACCCAAATCCGGCGTATTCAGGACGTCATTCGCCGCAAGGCGCCGCGCCCTTACGATCTTTTTGTGCTGTCGGACCACGGGCAAGCCTTTGGGGCGCCCTTCCGCCAGCGCTACGGCCACACGCTCAAGGAGTTTATCGCCGGGCTGGCGCACGGTACGGCCGTGGCCGAAATCAACGCCTCGGAAGACGTCCAGAGCCACACCGCCGCGCTGCTGGCCGAAATTCAGACGATGGAGGAGCGGCTGGCGCTGGGGCGCGTGCGCGAAGCCGCGATCGGCCGCGCGCGCCAGGCGCTGCAAAACCGGCTGGCGCGCGACGCCCCGCCGCCGTTGGCCGCTGCCGGCCGCGACGAGGAGGTGATCGTCGGCGTGAGCGGCAACCTGGCCAACGTTTACTTTGAACTGCACGTGGGCAAGGTTAACATGCTCACCTTAAACGCGGTTTACCCCGGCCTGCTGGACGGGCTCGTGGGCCATCCCGGCGTCGGGCTGGTGGTAGCCCATGACCACGCGGGCGCGCCCTGGGCGCTGGGCAAGGCGGGCGCGCGCAATCTGGACACGGGCGCCGTCAAGGGGAGCGCCGATCCGTTACGGCCGTATGGCGACGTAGAGCTGCGCGCGGCCCAACTGCGCCGCCTGGCCGACTTTCCGCACGCGGGCGATTTGATTATCATTAGCACGCTCTATGCCGATGGCGCGGTGGCGGCCTTTGAGGAGCACGTGGGCAGCCACGGCGGGCTGGGCGGGCAGCAGACCGACGCCTTTCTGCTGCATCCGGCCGACATGCCGGCGCCGTCCACGTCCAACGCGGCGGAGCTTTTCCCGCTGCTGAACGCGCGGCGTGACCGGACCGAGTTCGAGTTAAATCCCAAGGGTTTTCCAAAACCCTTGGGGTCTTCCCAACCAAAGGAGCAGGCATGAGTACGAGCGCATTACACAACCCACACCTGGACGGCCGTCCCTTCTTCTTGGAGGGCGGCCCCGTGGGCGTGCTGCTTTGCCACGGTTTTACGGCGACAACGGTGGAGGTGCGCGACCTGGCCGAGCGGCTGCACGCGCACGGCTACACCGTCTCCGGGCCGCTGCTGCCGGGCCACGGCACGACGCCGGAGGAGATGAACCGCACGCGCTGGCGGGAGTGGCTGGCGCACGTGGAGGGAGAATACCATCGCCTGGCGACGCTGTGTGACCAGGTGTTTGTGGGGGGCGAGTCGACCGGGGCGATTATCGGGCTGTACCTGGCCAGCCGCTACCACGCCATCAAGGGCGTGCTGGCCTACGCGCCGGCGATTAAGCTGAATATACGGCCGTTCGACCTGGTTAAGCTCTACCTGGCGGCGCCGTTCCTATTGGCCGTGCCCAAGGGATCGCTGGACGTGGGCGGCCGCTGGCAAGGCTACCCCGTCAACCCGCTCAAGGCCACGATCCAACTGCTGCGCTTCCAGCGCGTGGTGCGGCGACGGCTGGGCCACATCCACCAGCCGGTGCTGGTGGTGCAGGGCCGCCTGGATACCACCGTGCACCCCAGCGCGGGCGAGATCATTCGCGCCGGCGTGATCTCGCGGATTACCGAGCAGCATTGGATGGGGGAATCGAGCCACGTGGTGCTGCTGGACCGCGAGATTGAGGCGATTACCGACCTGACCCTGGCGTTTTTGCGGCGGGTGAGGGGCGGCGAGTGGCGAGGGGCGAGTAGCGAGTAGCGAGGGGGCGAGGAGCGAAGGGGCGCTGGGGTTTTTATCACGGATGGGAGGGAACACGGATGATTTTACAATTAATCGTATCCGTGTTCCCTCCTATCCGTGATTGCCAACCAATCCCCACTCGTCACTTGCCACTCGTCACTCGCCACTCGCCACCCGCCACTCGTCAATCGCGCGCATCAGGGCGGCGGGACATTCTTCCTGGGCGACGTGGCCGCAGGCCGGCAGCACGGCCAGGGACGCGTTGGGCAGCTCCTCGGCCAGGCGCACGCTTTCCGCGGTCGGCACGATGCGGTCGTCGTC
>Ga0209498_1001979_pt1 | contig 12488 bp, 13 predicted proteins | sample WalLakDeSediment_FD_184131 | JGI IMG/M metagenome (GOLD analysis project Ga0209498, IMG submission 184131) | Lake sediment microbial communities from Walker lake, Nevada to study Microbial Dark Matter (Phase II) - Walker Lake 11/02/13 Deep... | ecosystem: Environmental > Aquatic > Freshwater >...
GTTGCCTACACCGAGTTCAGTACGATCGCAATAGGCATTTCTCCCGACCGGCGTGAATGGGGAGAGAGGGCCCTGGTTCACGAGTTGACGCACCTCGTTGTTCACCAGGCAACCTTCAGTCCTTACGGCCGACTTCCCACCTGGCTTGACGAGGGACTGGCCATGTACAACGAGGGCGAACTGGAGCCCCACTTCCGCTCTCGCCTTGAGAAGGCCATCTCCGCCGGTAATTTGATCTCTGTGCGCAGCCTCTGTAGCCCGTTTTCGGCTGTGACGGACCTGGCTTATCTTTCTTATGCTCAGAGCTACAGCCTGGCTGCGTATCTGCTGGACAGGTACGGAAAGGACCGGATGCTCGATTTACTGGCCGTCTTGAAGGAGGGTGCCACCTACGACGACGCTATGATCCAGGTCTACGGTTTTGATATAGACGGCCTTGATGCCAGGTGGCGACAGACGCTGGGAAATACTGCAGTCTCCACTGGCATCCAGAGGCCTGTTGCTGCCTTGATCACTCCGTCAGCAGTGTTAGCAGGGGTGCTTGTTGTGACAGCTGTGATATTCTTGAGCAGGCGAATCCGGCGCGGATCGACCGCAGGAGTGACTGAGGAGTGTTCGCTGTGAAGAACTCCTTTACCGTTCACGATCTTCCCCTCAACGAACGTCCCAGGGAGAGGTTGCTCAAGCTCGGGAGCGAAGCGCTGTCTGCCCAGGAGATCCTTGCCCTGATCCTGGGGCGGGGTATGAAGGGCGAGTCTGTTATGGTGACCAGCCAGAAGCTGCTGAGCCGGTTCGGTAATCTGAGGGGCGTTGCCGATGCCTCCATCGAGGAGTTGAGCGAGGTGAGAGGAATAGGCCTGGCCAAGGCAGCTCAGATCAAGGCCGCGCTGGAGCTTAGCAGGCGGCTGGATGGCGACGCGGGTGAGAAGCCAAAGCCCGTGCTGAAGTCCCCGGAGGACGTGGCCGCCGTGGTGAGAAGCCGGTTGAAGGGCAAGAAGAAGGAGCACTTCCTTGTGCTGTGCCTGGATACCAGAAACAGGTTGATACACTGCCGTCCGGTCTCGGTGGGCAGCCTGGACACCAGCGTTGTTCATCCGCGAGAGGTCTTCAAGGAAGCGGTCTCCGCCTCTGCCGCCTCGGTCATCTTCGCTCACAACCACCCTTCCGGTGACCCCGAGCCATCGAAGGAGGATCTCGAGCTTACCAGGCGCCTCGTCAAGGCCGGCGAGATCATCGGTATCGAGGTACTCGACCACATCATAGTTTGTGATAAGGTCTATCTAAGCCTGAAATCCAGGGATCTCCTCTGAAGAGAGTAGTAAATTGTTAAAGAAGCATTGTTCAGGCAGGCAGTGCGTCGTGTTCGGGCGATGCACCTCCTGGCGAGTGAGCAGCAAGAAGGCAGATGAAAGGAGCGATCGTCATGGGTGAAAGTGAGAGCAGCGAGGTCTTCTTCTTCCCCTACAGCAAGAGCAGAGGCTATCTCAAAGAGTTGAAAGTGCTCTTCTCCAGAGTGGCAGATACCGTCTCGGCGGGTGACTCTGTTGCTGTGAAGGTTCACATGGGTGAGTACGGCAATACCGGTTACCTCCGCCCTCCGCTTGTACATCGTGTTTGCGACCTGGTCAAGAAAGCCGGGGGCAAGCCCTTTGTCACCGATACTACCACTCTTTATCCGGGAAGGAGGTTCACCGCCGGCCAGTATCTGGCTACCGCGGCCTTTAATGGCTTCACCGAGGATTCGGTGGGTGCCCCGGTCGTGATCGCCGATGGCGAACAGGGCTATGATGGCGAGTGGGTTGATATCCCCGGGCGTACGCAGGACTGTCCTTTTGACAGGGTTAAGGTAGCCAGGAAGATACTGGATGCCGATTATATGATAGTGCTATCACATGTCAAAGGGCATCTCCTGGCCGGCTTTGGAGGCGCGATCAAGAACATTGCGATGGGTTGCGTCACCAAAGAGAGTAAGGCCGATCAGCATAGGGCGGCCCGCGCTCTCATCGATGTCTCGAAGTGTACGGGCTGCGGCGAGTGTGTTGAAGTCTGCCTCTACGGAGCCCTTGCTGTGGTCGATGAGAAGATAGTGCGTGATGAGGAGACTTGCATGAGCTGCAATCGCTGCTTCTTTCTGTGCCGGGAAGGAGTGCTTGCGTTTCCTCCTCAGGCGAGGGACAAGTTTGCGGTCAACGTGGCGCACGCCGCCGCGGGCGTGGTCGGCCGCTTTGGCTCCAGGCTGGCCTACATCAACTTCGTGCAGGACGTGACTCCTCTGTGTGACTGCGTTGCCGCGTCGGGTCTGCCCGTAGTGCCGGATATCGGAATACTGGCCTCCAGGGACGTTGTGGCGATCGACAAGGCTGCTCTGGACCTTATCGCCCAGACCAAGCCTTTGGGGGAATTCGCTCACGTAAGCTATCCCGACATTCTGGGCAGGCTGAATGATGCGGATAGCCTGGGCCAGTTACGAGCAGCCCAGGAGCTAGGAATGGGGAGGATGGAGTACGAACTGAAGGAGCAGAGCAGAAACGCAGGATGAGAGACCGTGGCCCTGACTCGAGTCCTGGCGAACTGTATCGTGATTCATGCCGGCGCGACACGACCGGGCCTTCGACGGGGACACCTGTAATAAACGACAGCGGGATGAGTAGCAGTATGGAAGACCGGGAGCTGGCCCACTCTCTTCTGGAGAAGGAGAAGTGGAACCTCGTGGTCGTGAGGGACGGGCTGATCGTCTTCAACTCCAGGGATAGTGGAGTGGCTGCCTTCTTCGGTGCCGTCCGGAGTATGGCAGAGGATTTACATAATGCCGCGGTAGCCGATCGTGTGGTGGGTTCAGCAGTAGCCATGCTTTGCCTTCATGCCCGGGTAGCCTCGGTCTATGCCATCACGGCCAGTCAAGGGGCACTCGACATATTGGGGAGACATAGCGTGTTCGTGACAACTGAGAATGTGGTTCCTCACATCAGCAACCGGGATGGTACAGACCTGTGTCCATTCGAGAAGCTGGCGCGTGATGCAGAGAGCCCGGCCCGCCTGTTCTCGGTACTGGAGTCGGTGTTCGGATGTTCCGATGATGATGGAAAGACACTCCCACGGTAGGTTTCGGGTTGCCATTGTCGTTCTGGCGGTCGTAGCTGTTGCCTCGCTTGTCGCCACAACCTGGTTTGCGGCTCAGTTAACCGGGACCCGGTTGGAACTGAGGGCTCTCGAAACCGAGCTGGCGACGGCTCAATCGCATCTGGCTGATATCGAAACGGGTCTGGCTGCGACCTCGGTCGAACTGAGCGCCTCGAATGAGCTTGTCGAATCACTGGAAGCCGCTCTCTTCGACCTGGAAGCGAACTACTACAGGCTGACAACCGGTTACGGCTACGTCCTTAGAGATCCGAGCTATCGGCAGGTTATGGAGTTCCTTGATCGGGACGGGACGAGCGGGCAGGAGTACATGGAGAGTGCGTATACATGTGTCGACTTCGCTGCCGATATGAAGGCGAACGCCGCCAGGGAGGGGATTCGCTGCGCCTACGTGATAATCGAGTTCCGCGGGGGAGGCGGTCACGCCATAGTCGCTTTCGATACCACCGATCGAGGGTTGGTCTTTGTCGAGCCGCAGTTCGACTGGGAGGTCGACCTCGTAGTTGGGAGACGATATCACCAGTGTGTCAAGCCTCCGCCGGGACAGCTTATGGCCGAACCCGACTATGATGATACAATAACCCGCTTCGTAGTAGTATGGTAGCGGATGGCGAACCGGTTCTGAGGAAGGCGCGGATTGTCAGTGATTAGCGCAATGGGAACAAGATGTCCTTGTAGCAGAGGGGCAAGAATAGTGGCCCTCTTCCTTGTTCTTGTCCTGTTCCTGGTGCAGTTCAGCGGCTGCCTCTTCTGGCAACGCGATGCCGAGAGGCTGAGTCTCTGGGACAGCGGCCCGATAACGCTCGACCCGGCCATCGCTGCGGACTTCTCCTCATATACCTACGTCGTGCATATCTTCTCCGGCCTGGTTCGTCTTGACCATGAGTTGGAGATCGTGCCCGACATCGCTGAGCGGTGGGAGAAGAGTGCCGATGGTATGACATTTACCTTCTACCTGCGCGAAGGAGTGCGGTTTCATTCCGGTAGGGAGGTCAGGGCTGCCGACTTCAAGTACTCCTGGGAGAGAGCCTGCCACCCGGACACTGGCTCCGGTACAGCACGTACATACCTGGGCGACATCGTGGGTGTCACCGAGATGATTGAGGGACGTGCAGAGGAGATCTCCGGCGTGGAGGTCGTCGCCGACTATATCCTGCGGGTAACCATCGACGCTCCCCGGCCGTACTTCCTGAGCAAACTGGCTTATCCCACCGCCTTCGTCCTGGACAAGGCCAACGTCGAGTCGGGCACGGGTTGGTGGCGTAAGCCGGATGGAACCGGGCCGTTCAGGTTGAGGGAATGGACGGCAGGGCAGTGGCTAATCCTGCAGCGCAGCGGGGATTACTACGGCGATCCGGCTGGAGTCGAGCATGTCGTGTACTATCTTGCCGGTCCGCCGATGGCCATGTACGAACTGGGGCACATCGATGTCGTCTCCGTCTACGGGGCCTACATTCACAAAGTGCGTGACGAGACGGGTCCGTTCTACCCTGAGTTGGCCGTGACGCCTGAGCTAAGCCTCTACTATCTTGGCTTCAACACTGCTGAACCACCATTTGACGACGTCGATGTTCGTCTTGCCTTCAGCCATGCGGTGAACAAAGAGCGCATCATACGGCTGATACTGAGGGACATGGTTAGCGAAGCTGAGGGCATTCTTCCGCCGGGTATGCCCGGCCATGACGAAGGTCTGGTAGGCCTGGACTACGATGTGGAGAAGGCGAAGGAGTACATCGCCTCCTCGCGATACGGTGATGTCTCGAATCTGCCCGCAATCACCGTGACAGTTTCCGGCTATGGCAACTACATCCCCGAGTTTCTGGGTGCCATTATCGATGAATGGCGACAGAATCTCGGTGTGGAAGTCTCGGTCAGGCAGATGGAACCGGAGCACTTCGTGTACAATCTGAAGCAAGAGAAGGACGAGATGTTTCTGCTGGGCTGGATTGCCGACTACCCCGACCCCCACAACTTCCTCGACATCCTTTTTCGCACCGGAGCGGAGAACAACGGCTTCGAGTACAGTAATCCTGTTTTGGACGACCTGCTGGACCGGGCGGCCGTGGAGCAGGATTACAACCTTCGCCTGGCCATGTATCAGCAAGCCGAGCGGTTGGTGGTAGATGATGCCCCGTGCCTGCCGTTGTGGCACGGCGTCAACCATATCCTGGTCCGGGCGAATGTAGCGGGCTATGAACTCAGCCCCGTCGGCATCCCGGACCTGAGCAGAGTGAAGTTGGCAGGGTCTTAGGAGTCCACTTCGGCCCCGGGTCCAACACGTCACGCGGCTCCGTCGTAGTTTTCGCTCGGCTCCGCTGCCACGGCACTGTTCGAGATCGTCGCAGGCGTCTGGAGGGGATTATGCTTCGCCATGGCGCGGTGATACAATCATAAGGGATGGAAAGGGAGGGGATGCTCTATGAGAGGCTCGCCGGTGACCGGGTAAGGTGCCACGTCTGCCAGTGGAGGTGTCCAATACACCCCGGCAAGCTCGGCTCCTGCCGCATGCGTGTCAACCGTGAGGGCACTCTCTTTGCCATGAACTATGGGGAGGTGTCCTCGATGGCGGCCGACCATATTGAGAAGAAACCTCTATTCCATTTCTTCCCCGGCACCCTCGCCTTCTCCTTAGGGTCCTGGGGGTGTAACTTCCACTGCAAAGGATGTCAGAACTGGCAGATCTCCTGCGCGGATATCCCGCCAGGGTCTCACCAGGTCAGCCCCGAGAAGTCGATAGAGCTGACCAGAAAGTACGAATGCCAGGGGATTGCCTGGACCTACAATGAGCCGGCCATCTGGCTTGAGTACGCGCTGGATTCGGCAAAGCTGGCAAAGGAGCAAGGTCTCTACACCGTCTATGTCACCAATGGCTATGCCACTCCTGAGGGTCTGGATGCAATAGGCCCGTGGCTCGATGCCTGGAGGGTGGATGTCAAGGGCTTCAGCGACAGGCTCTACCGCCAGTTGACCGGAGTTTCTCACTGGCGTGGTATTCTGGACGTGACCAGGCGGGCAAAGGAGAAGTGGGGCATGCATGTCGAGGTGGTCACCAACATCATCCCCACGATGAACGACGACGATGAGCAACTCGGGGGCATTGCCGGCTGGATTCGCGATGCACTGGGTGAACTGACTCCGTGGCATGTGACCCGCTTCCATCCTTTGTATGAGTTCACCCATTTGCCGGCTACTCCGCTGTCCACGCTGGAGAGGGCGTACGCGATAGGCAAGGAGGCCGGGCTCAGGTTTGTCTATCCGGGCAATGTGCCGGGCCACGAGCATGAGAGCACCGTGTGTTATGCCTGCGGCAAGACCGTTGTTCATCGCATCGGCTATGATACCCGTGTGGTGGGGGTGGATGGATCGAGATGCAGATTCTGCGGGGTAGAGCTCGGGTTCCGGACACAATGAACGAGGCTCCGATGGGATCGGAGCGATGACGAGGTATATGGGAAAGGCGAACGAGGGGCCGAGTCCCGGTAACCCGATTCATCGGGTAGCCCGGTATATATGGCGGCTGGACCTGTGCCCTCTTATCCGCCGTCGGGGCGGAGTCAGGGCAGGGAGTAGTAGCCTGGAGGTGAGTATGACAGACGAGGAGCTTCATCCTATCGTCAAGCTGGCCAGGAAGGCCGTGGAGAGTCATGTGCGCGATAGCAAGACACCTGAACCGGAGGAGCTGACTCCCGAGATGAAAGAGCGGGCGGGGGTATTTGTGTCCCTGCACAAACATGGGAAGCTCAGAGGATGCATCGGCACCTTCGAGCCTGCGCAGAAGAACGTGGCAGAGGAAATCATCGTCAATGCCGTTAGCTCCGCTACCAGAGACCCCCGGTTTTCTCCGGTCGATGATTCTGAACTCGGCGACCTGGAGTACAGCGTGGACATACTCAGTCGGGCTGAGCCTGTCACCGACGTCAGTGAGCTTGATCCCGGGGAGTACGGCGTGATAGTGGAGAGCGGCCAGAGAAGAGGGCTTCTGCTGCCCGACCTCGAGGGTGTCGAAAGCGCTGAAGAGCAGATCGCCATCTGCCGGCTCAAGGCCGGAATCGCGCCCGACGAACCGGTAGACCTTTATCGCTTCAGGGTGACGAGATTCAAATAGCACTTGACAGGATGACATATATATGGCACTATGGCATATACTAAGAGGAGGCCGAAATTGAAAAAGACCATGGTGTATATCAGCGAAGAAACACACAGGGGGCTGAAGAAGCTGGCCTTTGATAAGGATACTTCGCTCGCTGAACTGATTCGCAGGGCCGTCGACATTGTCTACGGCGAGGACATCGAGGACATGGTGGACATGGAGTATGAGCTGGCTCGATACCAGGGCCAGCCGGGTTCGGCGGTGGAACTGGAAGAGTATCTATCGAGGAAGAGGACGAGTGTACCGGGTCGAGCTTAGCTCCAGGGCACAGCATGAACTGGCAGGTGTACGGGGAAGGGACTTAGATCGGGTGGTCGTCGCTCTTCGCGGTCTGCCGCTCAACCCCCGACCCAGGGGAGTGACGAAACTGACAGGGCCCATGTATCGAGTCCGTGTGGGCAATTGGCGCGTAGTATACGCCGTCTTCGACAGGGACAATCTGGTTATCGTGGGTAAGATAGCCAGGCGCTCGGAGAAGACCTGGGATGGACTCGACGGACTATTCTGATGGAGAGGATGCCCCTGTTTGACGGCCCGGAGGAACCGGAGAAGCACTTGTCCGACAGCATGCCTTTGGCGGCGAGGATGCGGCCACAGATCTTCGATGAGTTTGTGGGGCAGGAACACCTGGTGGCCGCCGGACAGGTCTTCCGCAAGTGCATCGAGGCAGACCGGCTACCCTCGATGATCTTCTGGGGGCCGCCGGGAAGCGGTAAGACGACGCTTGCTCACCTGATCGCAGGCATCACCAGGGCGCAGTTCAGTTCGCTGAGCGCCGTCAGTGCCGGGGTGGCCGACATGCGGAAGGTCATCGAGGAGGCCGGGAAGAGGATGAGACAATCGGGCCGGAGGACGATCCTCTTCATCGACGAGATTCACCGCTTCAACAAGGCGCAGCAGGACGCGGTATTGCCCTTTGTTGAGAGCGGCACGGTCACCTTCATCGGGGCAACCACTGAGAACCCTTCCTTCGAGGTCATCGCGCCCCTTCTGTCCCGCTCCCGGGTGTTCCAGTTGAACCAGCTGAAAGACGAGGATATCCGGCTGATCGTGCAGCGGGCCATCAAGGACGAGGAGAAGGGGTTGGGGGGTCTCCACATCGACATGAGCGAAGAGGCGCTGGCGCACCTGGTGACTGCCTCCAACGGGGATGCACGGGTTGCCCTGAACGCCCTGGAGATGGCGGCCTTCGCGACCCTTCCCGATGATGAGGGCTTACGACTGGTCGACCTGTCGACGGTCGAACAGGCACTGCAGCATCGTGCCTTGCTCTACGATAAGAGCGGTGACCAGCACTATGACCTGATCTCGGCTCTGCACAAGTCGTTGCGCGGCTCCGATCCGGATGCTTCCCTGTACTGGCTGGGACGTATGCTTGAGGCCGGTGAAGACCCCCTATACATCGTCCGCCGCCTGATCCGGTTCGCGTCGGAGGACGTCGGTGTCGCCGATCCTCAGGCGCTGGTGATAGCTGTGGCCGCCCAGCAGGCGGTGCATTTCGTGGGATTGCCTGAAGGCAACCTTGCGCTGGCCCAGGCGGTTGTATATCTGGCCACCGCTCCCAAGAGCAACTCGCTGTACCAGGCGTATTCCGCTGTGCAGCGGGACATAGAGCAAAGCCGGAACGATCCGGTGCCGCTCCACCTGCGTAACCCGGTGACTGATCTCATGCGCCGATCGGGGTATGGAAAGGGATATCAGTATGCCCATGACCATCCCGGCCATTTCGCCAGGCAGGAGAACCTGCCGGCCTCGCTCGAGGGCAAACGTTATTATCGTCCCGGCGACCAGGGCTACGAACGGGAGATCGCAGAAAGACTGAAGGAGTGGTGGAAGGGGGACAAGGGCTAGCGAAGTCCCGCAATAACGTTGTCGCCGACCTCAGCCTGAAGCATATCACAGGGTGTAACTCGCTCGCGGTGTGTTATAATTCCGGGGGTGAAAAGGTAGCCCCCATAGGCTGCAATCGTGCATTGATGGAGGTGTGCATTGGCTAGATTCGGCATGACCCCCAAGGACCTGGGGTTCTACGACCTGTTCGAGCAGGATACCGCCAATCTGGTGGTTGCCGGCGAGAAGCTGGTCGACCTCTTTGAGAACTACGAGGACGTCGAGGCAAAGGTAAAGCATCTCAAAGAGCTGGAGCATGAGGGCGACGCCATTACCCACGAGATAGTACGTAGAGTTCACCGCACCTTCGTCACCCCCATCGACAGGGAGGACATCACCCTCCTGGCCCACAGCCTTGATGATGTGATGGACTTCATCGAAGCGGCGGGCCGGACAGCCTATCTTTACCGGATCACTCAGCCCACGGATCGGGCGAAGCAGTTGGCCGGGATCGTGGCCAGGGTGACGCACAAGCTGAACGAGGCTATGCCGCGTCTGCGACGTGGCGACCAGTACCCCTGGATTCTCAAGCAATGCGTTCAGATCAACAGCCTGGAGAACGAAGCGGACGACGTGAAGAACGCTGCGCTGGCCGAGTTGTTCGATGCCTGTCAGCTGGACACATGTGACGTGATCAAGTGGCGGGAGATCTATGAGCACCTGGAGAACGCCACCGATCGAGCCGAGGACGTGGCCAACGTCCTTGAGGGTATAGTTTTAAAGCATGCCTGAACTCGCCCCGCTGGTTCTTGTAGTGGCGGCAGCCATAGGCTTCGGAGTTGTAAACGGTTTCAACGATGCCGCCAATAGCGTCGCAGCTTCCATCGGCTCTCGCGCCCTGTCTCCGGTCAGTGCCATAGTACTGGCGGCCTTCTTTACATTCGCCGGTGCCGCCACCGGCCTGGAGGTTGCCAGGACCATCGGCGAGAGGATTCTCAGTCCGGACGCGATCATCTATCAGACACTGTTCTCGGGTCTGCTCACGGTCATAATATGGGGCAGCGTAGCCACTCGCCAGGGTCTGCCCGTTAGTTCCAGTCACAGCCTTATCGCGGGACTGGTAGGAGCGGGTACGGCGGTGGCGGGAACTGCGGGGGCGGTGCAATGGCATGCCATCCGTCCGGCACTGGCGTCGGTGGCCGTAGCTCCTGCGCTCGGCTTCGCAGGCGGGTTCGGCCTGATGATCATCCTGCTCTGGGCGGCGCGCAGCGGTGCGCCGGCCAGGCTGAGGGCTCTCTTCAGTCGTCTGCAATGGTTCACCACCGCTTTCCTGGCCTACAGCCTCGGGAAGAACAACGGCCAGATGCCGATCGGGCTTATCGCCATGGCACTAACTATCTACGGCCATCAGTTCGGTGATCCCGAGACAGTGTGGGCGGAGATGACTCTGGCAGGCAGTCTGTGGTGGGTCATAGTCATCTCCTCAATATCCATCAGTCTGGGTACCGCTATCGGTGGCTGGAGGGTCATCAAGACGGTGGGCTTCAAGATCACGGCTCTTCAGCCGGTTCACGGGTTCGCTGCTGATTTCTCGGCGGCGGTCGTCATTGAGGTGGCCTCACGCCTCGGCATTCCCGTGAGCAGCACCCACTGTGCCACCGCGGCGGTGATGGGCGTGGGTGCAACGAGGCGGCTTTCGGCTGTGAGGTGGGGGATAACCAGGAGCATCGTCTGGGCCTGGATACTAACCTTCCCGATATGCGGAGTTTTGGGTTGGGCGATAGCATCGCTCCTTCGGATCGCCTTCTGAAGGACAAAACCCCTTTGCCACGGTAGAACATTTGTGCTACTATAGCCCGGTGAACCTGTTATCGGTAGCTCTTCAGAGGCAGGATTACGAGCTTGCGGCCTATGTTCTTGTCTACGGCGTTGTGAAAGCCCGCCTCAAAGTCTCCGGCGACCGCCGGGAGGGGCATCCCGCTTCCTCACGGTCGACACGAAGTACGAATGCCGGAAAGGCGGCGAAACCGACCACAGCCGGAAAAAGCCACACGGCAAAAGCAGTGTCGGGTCACGGGGATCTCGAAATCGGCATGACAGCAAAGGGAAAAGGCGAGCGCAAGAGTAGTCCACCGGGTTTCTATCGCCTGGCTCTCGACGAGGCAGAACGGATCGGATTGGAGGAGGCCTTCAAAGTTGAAGGCGTCGACGACGAGATCGCTCTGCTCAGGGTAAAGCTGAGGGCTATTCTGCAGTCACAGCCGGATCGGACCGACCTGCACTTTGAGGCGGCCAATGTCATCGCCCGCCTCGTCAAGACGCGCTATCAGATCTCCCGGGAGGAGAAGAAATCCATCAAAGAAGGGATCCAGAAAGTCATCACCGAAATCGGCCTGCCCATTGGTGTAGGAGTGGGCATCAAGCTCGCCGGCAAATAGGTCCTCATCGCTGCGTGGGCCCTCACCATGAAGCTAAGATCCTATCAACTGGACGTTGCCCGTGCTGCCGTGGACTCCATACGGAAGGGATCGGGCCTGACGCTCTCTGTGGAGATAGCCCGTCAGGGAGGCAAGAACGAACTGTCCGCCCAGCTTGAGATTCTGCTCCTGACTCTGCACATGGCCGAAGGAGGCACCCTGGTCAAATGCTCCCCGACCTTTCGGCCCCAGACTCTCATATCCATAGAGAGGCTGAAAGACAGGCTGGACGAATACGGCTTCGGCGGTGTCTACCGTCTCCAGAAGGGCTACATCGTCCAGCTGGGCAACGCCAGGTCCGTCTTCCTGTCTGCTGAGGGCTCTTCGTCGGTGGTGGGGCATACTGCCGACCTGCTCCTGGAGGTGGACGAGGCTCAGGATGTCAGCAAAGAAAAGTACACCAAAGAGTTCCGTCCCATGGGTTCTGCCACCAACGTGACCACGATTCTCTACGGCACGACATGGGACAACAACACCCTGCTCGAAGAGGCCAAGCAGTCCAACCTGGATCTGGAGAGAACAGACGGCATCAGGCGCCACTTCAGGTATGACTGGCAGGAGGTCGGCCGTCACAATCCCGACTACCTGAGGTTCGTCGAGGCCGAGCGCGAGAGACTGGGCGAGGATCATCCCCTGTTCAGGACGCAGTATGCCCTGCTGCCCATCACCTCCGGAGGGGGTTTCCTCTCTCGGGCGCAGATAGCCCTGATGATGGGAGACCATGACAGGCGATCGCAGCCGTCGAAGGGGTCGGGAAGAAGCAGGACTTACGTTGCGGGAATAGACCTGGCCGGCGAGAATGATCGGGAGGCGACCGCTGAGGCCGCGGCCCCCGGCTATGGTGCGAAGGGGCAGGACTCCACTGTGATCACCATTGCCGAACTGAGCGGCAG
>Ga0209498_1001981_pt1 | contig 12486 bp, 13 predicted proteins | sample WalLakDeSediment_FD_184131 | JGI IMG/M metagenome (GOLD analysis project Ga0209498, IMG submission 184131) | Lake sediment microbial communities from Walker lake, Nevada to study Microbial Dark Matter (Phase II) - Walker Lake 11/02/13 Deep... | ecosystem: Environmental > Aquatic > Freshwater >...
TCAGATACATGCGGAGCAACATGTCCGCCCAGTCCTGAGACTCCGTGCCGCCGGCACCGGCATGCAGGGCAAGTATGGCATTTCGCGTGTCGTAGTCACCGACAAAGAGCTGTTCGCCCTCCAGCTTCTCGAACTTCGAGCCCAGCTTCCTCACCTCGATCTGTAGCTCTTCCTGAAGAGACTCATCCGCCTCTCCCTCAGCCAGAACGATCATCTCCTGAAGCTCGCCGCCCTTCTTCTCCAGATCGCGCCAGGCAGTGACCAGATTCTTCTTCACCGCGAGCTTGCGCATGATAGCCTTGGCCCTGGCAGGATCCTGCCAGAAATCGGGCTGTGCCGACTCCTCCTCTATCTTCGCGACTTCAGCTTCCTTTGCCGGCAGGTCAAAGATGCACCATTATGTCCGAGATCCGGCGAAGTAAGTCGTCCAAGTGTTCCTTATCTTCCTGCATTCTACTCCTTCTGCTCAGAGGATACGATCAGCTTGTGAGAGTTTCCGGATGACCGGTGCCGGCCACCATGCTCAGACTACCTCACTTTGCGGCCCGGTTCGGAGACACTCTCCCCGAGGCGGCGAGGTGAGCCAGGCGCGTAGGTTCGGGCAGCCTGTAGCCACAACAGCATTTTAGCACCCATTGTAAGGACGATGCCAGATCGATCCTGTGGCCCACCGAAACGTATATCGGTCTTACCCCTGACCTGGTTCTCAGCGCCGCCCCGATACATTCACCTCTGTCAAAAAGCTCGGCATGAGAGCCACGCTCGTCCCCCAGAGCCTCATGGCGACCACAGAGGATCGACTTCGCGCAGCCTATCGTGGGCCTGTCCAGGAAGAGCCCGAGATGCGAGGCCAACCCCAGCCTCCTGGGATGGGCGATCCCTTGACCATCGACCAGTACCAGGTCGGGAGCGTTTCTCACTCTCTCAAAGGCAGCCAGGATCAAAGGGCTCTCACGAAAGGATAGCAGGCCGGGAACATAGGGAAACGGCGTCTCGCCCTCCACTGTCCTCACTTCGACCGTTTCCAACTCAGGGTATGAGAGAACCACAACTGCCGCCCTTGCGCTTCCACGAAGGCGCGGAGAGGAGATGTCGACACCGGCAACAAGAAGCGGATCGATAGCCCCGCAACCGGTCACAACTCTGTCCGCCAGGCTTAGCTGTATTTCCTTCGCCTGTGCTACGCTCACATCCCACTTGTGCAGGCTGTTGACCTTCACGATTCGCATTATAGAGCATTCAGCCACGTCGATAAACCCAATAGCCGCGTCCTTAGAGACGGGTCGGTCGGCATTCCGCACGCCTGTTGCCAAAGATGGATTGCTCTGTTATAATCGCTGCCTAATCACCACTTGGTTGTGAGTATGCCTGTCAGAAGTGATGCAGAGACTGCCTGCGCACAGACCGCCTTCGGTACCTGTCCGATGAGGCTCTGAGGAGATGCGTTATGCCTGAAGAAATCACAAGCAGCGTAGGATCTATTGAGGCCGAAGCCGAGAAAATACTGGAAGCGGCCAGGAACAAAGCCAGGGATATCATCCTCGAAGCAAGAGAGGAAGCCAAGAAGATACTGTCATCTGATCTGCCCCTGAACGAGGCGAAGGACGAATGCATCAAAATCGTGAATGATGCCAAAGCCGAGGCCGACAGAAGAGTTGAAGAGGCTGAGAAGAAGGCTGCTGAAATTCGCAGTAACGCCGACAGGAAGGCCAAAGAGATCATGGAGCTCGTGGTGAACGCCGTCGCGGGCAGAAGCTAAGATGTCATCTCTGTTTGTCAATACACCCGACGACATGACTAGAGTCAGGGTGTTGACGACCAAAGACCGCTCCACACAGACCCTCAAGACCCTGCATACCGCCGGTGTGCTGCATGTTGAAAAGAGCGACGAACTGAAGCCCGTTGCCAGAGAAGCGATCGAGCGCGACAAGAAGGAGGTCAACGAGCTTCTGACTGCCCTTGATAGTGCACTGGCGTACATACCGCAAGAAGAGCATGTCGCTCTTGCGGAGGACGTTGAAGTTATCTACGTCAGACCTCTGGCGGAGATCGACAGCGAAGTCAGATCGCTGTGCACCAGGCTCAGCAACATCCATCAGAGAGTTACCGCTCTTGAGGACGGAGTAACAGAGCTTAAAGAGCTAACCACTCGTCTCGGATCTCTTGACCAGCAGGCCGAGATCAAGTTGACGGACCTGGATTTCTCCGGGCGTTATCTCTTCTCCCGGGTCTTTGTCCTGCCCAACCAGGCCTATCAGGCCGTCTACGACCAGATCAAGGAGTACCTGCTCGACAGTATCGTTGCACCATTGGAGGATGAAACCACCTTGTACATGATCGCCAGGTCTGAAGACCGCTCCGCAATAGAGTCCGCGGTCAAGAACGCCGGCGGTAGAGTCCTGGAAATACCGGAGGAGGATGTGACGGTTCGGGACTTCTTGCAGGCAGCCGGCGGCAAGATACACAGTCTCCAGGAGGAGATAACAAAGCTCAACGCCGAGATTGAGGAGAAGACCAGGGAGAACTCACAACAGCTCATCCTTTTCCGTGAGGCTCTGTCGGCAGAAGCCGAGAGGCTGGCCGTCTTGGAAAAGGCTTCTGAGGCCAACTACATCACTATGATCGAGGGCTGGATTCCGAAGGGCAACATTGAAGAGACCGTTTCCCAGCTGAAGGAGAAGGTGGAGTTCGTCCATGTTGACATGAGGGATCCGGAGGAAGACGAAGAACCTCCTACCAGGCTGCGGAATTCCGCAGGTGTCAAACCGTTCGAAGTCATCGTCAACCTGTTCGGTACACCGAAGTACAGAGAGTGGGACCCCACTCCCATAACAGCCTACTCATTCGCCGTGTTCTTCGGGCTCATGCTCTGTGACGTCGCCTACGCTATCGGCATCATACTCGCTGCCAGGTTTCTGATTCGCAAGTTCGTCGATGACCCCTATACCGAAGGTTACAGGCTGTTCCAGAGGGTGCTCTATATCAGCGGCGGAGTGGCCCTGGTTTTGGGGTTACTCACCGGCAGCTATCTCGGAGATATCTACCACTTGCTCTTCGGAGTGGAAACCGCCGCTTTCTTCGTGGCTCCTGTTAGAGATATCCTGACCGATCCGATCTCATTCATAATCCTCTCTATCGTGTTGGGGTTGATCCATGTAAACATGGCCCACCTGATGGGGTTGATCGTCGGGGCGAAGAAGAGGGACAGGGGCACAGTGATCAACAAGGTCGCACTTTTCGCGCTTCAGATTTGCGGCATCCCCATAATACTGCTGTGGTTGTTCAACATCACGCTTCCTGTGCCTCCGATTCTATACGACATCTTCTTATACGGTGTAGGAGCAAGTGTGGTAGCCATCATTGTTTCATCGTTGATGCAGAGGGGCGGTCTGGGAGCTATCTTCTGGATATTCGATCTTACCGGTCTTCTCGGCGACGTCATGTCGTATGCCAGGCTTGCCGGAGTCGGCCTGGCCACTTTCTACCTGGCATCCAGCTTCAACATGCTTGCTCAGCTGTTCTCGGGGATGCTACCCGGAGTAATAGGGGTCATCGTCGGTGTCATCATAGCGATTGCCGTTCTTATACTGGGGCACCTTATCAACCTGGCTCTGAGCGGCATCGGCTGCTTCGTACACTCCCTCAGGCTCTGCTTCGTAGAGTTTCTGTCGAAGTTCTATGAAGGCGGCGGCGAAGAATACAGCCCGTTCCGGTTGAAGACACGACCGGTGCTTGCAAAATGAAAAGGTTTAAAACAGGAGGTGTTAAGAGATGATTGATCCAGGTGCGTTAGCTAGTATCGGCGGTGCAGCGGCATTGATCGCCGGGCTGATCGGTTCAGCCATAGGTATTGCCACCGCTGCATCAGGCGGGTTGGCCACATTGGCCGAGGATCCCCGGCAGTTCAGGAATGTGCTGATACTCGCATCACTGCCCATGACACAGTCCTTCTACGGGTTGATAGTGCTGATACTGATAATAACAAGCGTATTGCCCAACATGCCTGCCGAGGGTAGTGCCGGCGCCGTTGCCCTTGGTGTCAGCCTCATATCCGCCTTTGCCTTCGGGTTTTCGGCTGTATACCAGGGTACGGTCTGTGCCTCGGGTATCGCCATGCTGCCCAAGACCGGGGGTAAGATACTTACCAGCTCCATGATGCTAGCGGTGTTCGTCGAGTTGATAGCCGTTCTCGCGCTCGTCTTCACGATAATGGCCTTCACCCTGCTCGGACTCATGGGATAATAGAGGTGCTTAATGGGAATGGATAAGATCAAGGACGCCATAATCTCCAAGGTCGAGTCAGAGGCCAGGGACATAATCGACGAGGCCAGGGAGAAGGCACAGGAGGAGATAGAGAAGGCCAGGAGACAGCGGCAGGCCAGATTCGCGGAGGAGCGTGCCAGGATCATAGCGGAGGTAGAGGAGGAGGCCGCCAGGACCCTGGCTCAATCTTCCATCAAGGCACGCCAGAAACTCTCGAGCACGAAGGCTGACATAATCGCTGAGATAGTCGACGGAGCCCGAAGCGAGTTATCAAGGCTTTCAAGCGATGAAAAGCACCTGCTGGGCTTAATCAAGGAAGCCACCGAGGCGCTCGGCGGCGCCGGGGGCAGACTCTACGTCGCGTCCAGGGATTTTGATACCGTCAACAAACTCCTGAAAGACCATAATGACCTGTCAGAGAAGATAACCGAGGTGAAGAAAACGGATTGCCTTGGAGGAGTAATAGCTGAGGACAGCGCAGGAAAGCTCAGGATAGACAACACATACGAGACCAGGCTCGAGATGCTCCTCCCCAGACTGCTGCCGGAGATCAACAAGCAGCTCTTCGAGTCCTCGTAAAGGAATTGCCGTGCCCAGTGTGAAGTACGCGTTCATATCGGCATATCTGAAGGGCCAGGAGGCGAGACTGGTGACCTCGGCACATATAGATAGCCTGCAGGGCGCGGACACAGTACAGGATGCCCTGGCAACCGTAAGAGAGACAGACGTAGGAAGGTATCTCGAAGACCTGCCCGTCAGGAGCTTCGATTATCTGGACGAATCCCTGTGGAGATACCTGGCTCAGAGCTTTGCCTACATAGAGTGGCTCAGGCTCACACCACGGGACGTGCTGAAGACTCTGAAGGCATATGTCGTCAAGTATGACATCCTCAACATCAAGGCTGCCCTGGAGGGCATCTCCAGCGGCACGAAAGTCCCGATGATACCGATCGGCGTCATCCACGACACCGGTTATCTCGGTGAACTCTCTGATGCTCAGGATGTGGATGAGATCGCTAAAGTGCTGGTCAAATGCGGGCTCGAGGACTATGTACCAGCCCTGGAGCAGTACAAACCGGACCAACCACCGAAGTCGAGGCTCCTCGTCCAGGCAGGGCTACAGAGTCGATACTACACAAACCTCCTGAACACGGTCGGGGCTGTGAAGGACGGCCCCCTGCTTGTTCAGACATTCGGGATGATCATAGATCTGGCGAATCTTCAGATCGCCTGGAGAGCTGTGATATCCGGTCTGGAGAACCATGCCGCCGAACTGGCTATCGCCGGCGGCTACCAGCTCACCGACAAGTCGGTCCGGGATCTGCTGTCTCTCAAGATGACTGAAATGCCTGCCCGCCTGCGGAACACCCGTTACTCAACCGTGGCCGAGGAGGTCCTGTCCAGCTATGAGAGAACCAGGAGCATCACGTCTGTAGACGAGATCATTGACAAGCACAAGCTCAGGATGCTCAGAGAGATCCTGGCGCCCAGGGTGCTATCCCCGCTGGTTTTGGTGTGGTACCTGGTTCTCAAGGAAGTTGAGATACGGAACCTGCGACTGGCCGTTAAAGGGATCGTAGATGGTGTTCCGGCGCAGGAAGTGAAGGACTACCTGGTGCTGTAGCATGACGCAACTCAAGCAACTGGATGTGGCAGTCGTCGGAGACGAAGAGCTGGTCAACGCTCTCAGACTGGCCGGCGGCAACAGGTACTACATGATAAAAGACGACACTGACGCTCGCGAGAATGTCAGGAGTGCTCTGGCCGAGTTGCTGGCAGACCGCGAAGTCGGCATAGTGATGCTGCTGGAAGACTATGTCAAGTATGCTGAAGACCTGTTGGCTCAGGCCAGGAAAGGAAGAGCCATCACCCCTGTGATCGTTGAAGTTCCATCCAAGTTCGGCACGAAGTACCCGGACGTCAGGGACTACTATCGGGCGGCTATTAGACAATCTGTGGGGTTTGAAGTTGAGATCTGATACTAGAGAAAGAGCAGGAGGCTGAAGTTATGGGCAAAATATGGAGAGTGTCGGGCCCTCTGGTCATCGCCGAGGAGATGAAGGGGTCCCAGGTATACGAGGTCGTCGAGATAGGAGAAGATGGAATCGTCGGTGAAATCGTGGGACTGGAAGGGGACAGGGCGATAATCCAGGCGCATGAGGATACACTGGGATTGAAGGTCGGTGAACTGGTGGCGGGAACGGGACGTATTCTGAGTGTGGAGCTAGGTCCCGGACTCGTGGGCTCAATCTACGACGGACTGCAGAAGTCCCTGATCGCCCTCGGTGAGAACATCGGGCCCTTCATAAAGCGAGGCGTTAAAGCGGAACCGCTGCCCCGCGATAAGAAGTGGCAGTTCACGCCCGAAGTCAAAGCGGGGGACTCCGTCAGCCAGGGAGACATACTCGGCGTAGTCCCCGAAACTGAGTTGATCGAGCACAAGATCATGGTGCCCGTTGGACTCAGGGGCACGGTCAAGGAGATACGCAGCGGCGACTACACCGTCGAAGAGCCCATAGTGTGGCTGGAACACAATGGCGAAACAACGGAACTCACGATGATGCAGAAGTGGCCGGTTAGAAAGCCCAGACCATATAAGGAGAGGTTCGATCCTTCGGGCTTGCTCAGTACCGGTATGAGAATTATTGACTATATGTTCCCGCTCGCTCTCGGCGGCAAAGCATCAATCCCCGGCGGCTTCGGCACGGGGAAGACCGTCACCCTACAGCAACTGGCACGATGGGCCCAAACGCACCTGAACATCTACGTTGGCTGTGGCGAACGGGGCAACGAGATGGCGGACGTACTCTCCAGCTTCAGAGAACTGAAGGATCCCAAGACCGGGCGACTTCTCATGGAGAAGGAGATCTTCCTGGCAAACACTTCCAACATGCCCGTGGTCGCAAGAGAGGCAAGCATCTTTGTGGGCATTACCATGGCCGAGTACTTCCGTGACATGGGTTACGATATTCTGCTGGTGGCCGATTCAACCTCCCGCTGGGCTGAGGCGATGAGGGAGATGAGCGGAAGGCTTGAAGAGATGCCGGGAGAAGAGGGGTTCCCTTCATACATGGGCTCTCGCCTGTCATCCTTCTACGAGAGAGCGGGAATGGTTGAGTGCCTGGGTAGTCCCGGCAGAAAGGGCTCGGTAACAGTCGCAGGTGCTGTCAGTCCCCCGGGAGCAGATTTCAGCGAACCGGTGACCCAGAACACGCTCAGGATCATAGATGCCTTGTTTGCCCTGGAGGTTTCGCTCGCCAACAAGAGGCATTTTCCGGCCATAAGCTGGCTCACCAGCTATAGCCTCTATGTCGACGCAGTCAAGGACTGGTGGAATGAGTATGATCGCGGATGGGAGAACACCAGGGCGAGTGCCCTGAAACTTCTGCAGCAGGAAGCTGAGCTTGAGGAGATCGTCAGGCTTGTAGGCCCTGAATCTCTGCCGGAGGCAGACAAACTGCTGCTTCTGGTCTCCAGGATGATACGTGAGGACTTTCTGCAGCAGAGCGCTTATCATGAAGTCGACACCTATTGCATGCCCACGAAAGCGGGGCTCATGCTCAAGACTATCATGAAGTTCTATGATCTGGCGCAGGAGATGCTGGATGCAGGATCGGGCATCGAGAGCGTACGCTCATCGCCAATGGTGTACCGGATATCGCGTATGAAGGACATACCCAACGAGGTCGCGGAAGAGAAGATGAACGAATTGTGGCGGGAGATGGAAGAGAGCATGGTGGCCGGCAAACGGGTTTCCTGATATAAGGAGGGCTCCTATGGATTTATCATCACTGTACATAAAAGAGTCAAGAGCGATTAATGGGGCTAAGGGAGCCTTGCTCATAGCAGAAAGCATTCCCGGCGTGAAGTTCAACGAGATAGTCGACGTTCAACTCGGCAACGGCGAGATCAAGAGCGGCCAGGCGATCGACATCAGCAAGAAAGCGACCATAGTCCAGGTATTCGGCGGCGTCAGCGAAGTGGACCTGGTCGGAAGCAGGATAAGATGCAAAGGCGAAACCTTGAAGCTGCCCGTGTCGGCCGACATTCTGGGAAGGATCTTCAACGGCATGGGAGAGCCCATAGATGGAGGCCCGAGGCTGATTCCCGAGCAGTACCTGGACATCAACGGCGAGCCCATTAACCCGGCAAGCCGTCAGCCTCCAGCGGAGTTCATCGAAACCGGGATCTCGGCCATAGACGGCTTGAACGCATTGGTCAGGGGACAGAAGCTGCCCATATTCAGCGGTTCGGGGTTGCCGCACAACCGAATTGTATCTCAGATAATCAGGCAGGCAGCGGTGAAGGGAAAGGAGGAGAAGTTCGCCCTGGTGTTTGCCGCCATAGGCATCAGCTATGATGATGCCTCTTTCTTCATGAAGGATCTTGAGAGGACGGGCGCACTGGAGCGGACAGTGGCTTTCATCAACACCGCCTCGGACCCGGTGATCGAGCGGATATCGACACCCAGGTTGGCCCTGACCGCGGCCGAGTATCTGGCATGGAAGCAGCACATGCACGTTCTGGTGATACTGACCGACATGACCAACTACTGTGAAGCTCTGCGAGAACTCTCGTCCATGCGCGAAGAAATACCCTCCAGAAGGGGATATCCCGGTTACATGTATACCGACCTGGCTACGATGTATGAGAGGGCAGGGAGGATATCCAACATGGAAGGTTCTGTAACCATCATGCCCATCTTGACCATGCCCGACGATGACATAACCCATCCTATACCGGATCTCACGGGCTACATTACCGAGGGGCAGATAGTTCTTTCACGGAATCTGGAGAGAAAGGGTGTATACCCTCCGATAGATGTGTTCCTGTCGCTTTCGCGGATGATGAAGGAGGGCATAGGACCCGGTAAGACAAGGGAGGACCATAACAACGTCTTCATGCAGTCCTATGCCGCCTATGCTGAGGGAATATACCTCAGGGAGATCTCCACGATCATAGGTGCCGAGGCGCTTGGCGACAGAGACAAGATCTACCTGACCAACGCGGACGAGTTCGAGAAGAGGTTCATATCTCAAGGCGAGTGGGAGAAGAGGACGGTCGACACCACCCTGGACATAGCCTGGGAGCTGTTCTCGGCACTGCCTGAAGAGGATCTGAAGCTGATCAGGGAGGATTTCATCAAGAAATACCTCCCCGAACGCGAGAAGTAGGATCGAGTGCAGCCGAAATGCCTCAGATGATAAGAGTACGACCCACCAAGATCGAGCTTGTGAAGCTCAAGCGCAGGCTTTCGCTGGCGCAAAAGGTGCAGAAGATAGTCAAGGATAGGCTATCGATACTGACTACCGAGTTCCTGCAGACAGCGCGCGAAACAGTGGAAGCCAAGCGGAAGCTGGATGACAGTCTGACCGAGCTCTACAGGGCATTGTCGATGGCCTCCGGACACCACGGATACATCGCCCTTGAAAAGGAGTTCATAGCATCGGAGGTCGGCCTGAAGGTAACTCACGGCTCAAGAAACATAGCCGGCGTCAGGATTCCATCCTTCGAGTTGATGGACGATGAAAGCGACAGCGCAATGAGACGATATGACCTTGTGGACACATCATCCTGGCTCGATCGTGCGGCGCAGCTGTCTGAGCAGTTCGCGGCAGCCGCAGTTGAGCTGGCCGAGCTTCAGAGGACGTTCGAACTCCTGGCAATGGAGATCAACAGGACTAAGAGGATAACCAACGCCCTGGAGTACATCGTGATACCGGGATTGCTGGTCACCATAAACTACCTGAACATGAAGTTCGAGGAAAGAGACAGAGAGGAGAAAGCGCGGTTGAAGCGTGTGAAGGTGCTGGTGGCTCGCGACTAGACCGATGCCTGAGACGTTGCGGGAGGATATCAACTCAATGCAGTCAGGGCAGTCTCCACACGAGAAAATACTGCAGGAAGCCTTGAGGGCCGAACTCAGGCTGGTAAACACCGGTTTGCCAGAGAGCCGGAGGAGACTGTCGAACTTGCTTAAGGAACGACATCCACAGGTGTCGTGTAACGACGGCAGCGTCCACTCCTTCAAGAGGAGCGAACTCGAGTACCTGGCGAGCATAACCGATGCCTCTGAGCAAGAAGCGCTGCTACTGCCTATCCTCATAGAGGTAGGAACTGACGAATCCGGGACTACAGTAGTGTGTGAAGGGCCGGTGGAGGAGAAGGTCGTATCGATAGTGCTCGGCATGCCATTGACCTGTGAACACAAAAGGATCAGAGTATACAAGCCACAGTTGGGGGTACTCAGGGGAAAGCTCAAGAGCACGACAGCATATGTTTTCTCTGCCGGAGTCACTCGCTGAGTCACGCAGCCTGCGCCCGGCACTTCCGTCACTTCGTGGCGGCGTCCCGTTGCAGTGCGAAAGTATACAGGGATGGCAATCGACAATGATCGTTCTTAAGCGAAAACCAGAAAAAGAGTTGCCCGTCAGGCTGTAAGCCATTGACAAATGCCCGTACTTAAGAGATAATCACCTTACCAAATGGTAAAGATCAGATTGCGCCGAATGGGGAGAAGAAACAGGCCATCCTACCGCGTGGTGGTATCCGATAGTCGTTCCCCTCGCGACGGCAGGTTCATCGAGGTCATCGGTCATTACGATCCTCTGACCGACCCTGCAACCGTAGTCATAGACGAAGAGAAGGCTCTACAGTGGCTTAGAAACGGAGCCCAGCCTACTGATACCGTGCGAAGCTTGCTCGGCAAGCTAGGCATAATGGACAAATTCAAGCCGGCCTCGGGCCAGAACTAACGACTAAGGAGGCAGAATGAAAGACCTGGTAGAGTACGTAATCAAGGCGATTGTTGCGGAACCTGATGCGGTGAAGATAACCGAGGAGAACAGCGAAGACGGCTTGCTGATCAAACTCGAGGTAGCTCCCGATGACAAGGGAAGGGTTATCGGCAGGCAGGGTCGCGTGGCCCAGGCATTGAGAACCCTGCTTCGCGTAAAGGCAGCCAGAGAAGAGACCAGGGTCAGACTGGAAATCCTGTAGTTGTTAGGCCGGCATCAACCTCCTCAGTCACTCATCGGTCTCAAGTCATGCAGTAAGCCCTGATCGGGCTTATCGTGTTCTGTTGTTATCGCCGACGACCTGTGTTCTTTACGCCCCGACAACAAGGTCCGGGATCGCTTACGCCCACGACCATCATCCCCGCTTCCAATCGAGCCCAACAACTGCTAAAATCTGGCACAAGACCTAAAGGAGGTGTTTATGGACTTTTCGCTTACTGACGAACAACAACGACGTAGCAGAGAGTTCTATGGCACGTGCGAAGAGCTCAGCAAGAAGAGGCCGCCAAGCCTCGTCGGATTCGAGGCCATATATGAGCTGGACGAGTGCTGGGAGTACAACCTTCACTGCGCCAGGGAGTTCGGCAAGAAGGGGTGGCTTGCCCTGGGCTGGCCATCGGAGTACGACGGCAGCGCCGACATGATGGACCGCGTCCTCTTTGCCGAGGCCAGGGGATACTATGGAACTCCCGGAGTCGACATCTTCGGGGTGCAGATGCTTGCCCCGACACTGTTGCAGGCGGCGAGCGAGGATATCAAGAAGCAGTTCCTGCCTCCTATCGCCCGGGGGGAGGTAATGTGGTGTGAGCTATGGAGCGAGCCCAATGCCGGTTCGGACCTGGCCGGCCTCTCCGCCACGGCGGTTAAGAAGGGAGACGAGTACATCATCAACGGGCAGAAGACCTGGAACACTGGTGCCCACCGAGCCGACTGGGGCTTCGGGGTGTTCAAGACCGACCCTGAAGCTCGAAAGCACCACAACATGACCTTCCTGCTGCTCGATATGAAGACTCCGGGCATAACAGTGAGACCAATCCCCTACCTCGACGGCAGTGCTCCATATTGTGAGGTCTACTTCGATGATGTCCATGTGCCCGCCAAGAACATAGTCGGTCAGGAGCACGAAGGCTGGGCCGTGGTGAACCTCCTGGCCGGTTTCGAGAGATCCGGCATAAACGAGATCATGAGTATGATCCGCGGACTGGAACAACTGGTGGCGTTCTGCAACGAGACCGAACGACACGGGCGACCGCTGGCTAAGGACCCGCTGGTCCGCAACCGGCTGGCGCAGATGGCCTCCGAACTGGAAGCAGCCCGAGCCCTGGCATACCGCGTCGCCGACCTGCAGAACAGAAACGAGATGTCCCTCATGGATGCCTCGGCAGGCAAGATCTTCTTCAGCGAACTGGGAGAGCGGTTCGCTTTT
>Ga0209498_1001982_pt1 | contig 12478 bp, 13 predicted proteins | sample WalLakDeSediment_FD_184131 | JGI IMG/M metagenome (GOLD analysis project Ga0209498, IMG submission 184131) | Lake sediment microbial communities from Walker lake, Nevada to study Microbial Dark Matter (Phase II) - Walker Lake 11/02/13 Deep... | ecosystem: Environmental > Aquatic > Freshwater >...
CCACCACCCGCACGGGCTCACCCGCGTTCACAAAACCCTGGCCGATGATGATGATGCGCGCATCCTCGGGCAGGCCAGTAACCCAGACTCCGTCGGCATCGGCGCGCACCACGGCCACTTCGTGAAAGGCCACCCGGTCATCTCCGTCGACGGTCTTCACGCCCAGCCGCCCGCGCTCGTCCAGCCCGATCAGGGCCGGGGAAATGCGCTGGGCCATCACCTGCTCCACCGGGATGCGCACCTGCACGCTCACGCCCGAAGGCAGCACGCGGTCCTCGTTGGGCACGGTGATCTCCACCCGGAAGGTGCGCGTGGTGGTATCGGCCCCGGCGGAGATGTAGCGCACCGTGCCCGTGTGCTCGCTGTCGTCCACGAAACGCACGTGGGCCGGCCCGCCTACCTGCACCCGGTGCACGTTGTGCTGTGGCACCTGCACCACGGCGCGCAGGGGATGGTTCTCCAGCACCTCGGCCACTGGATCGGCACGGCCGAGGAAATCGCCCACCTCCGCAAAGCGGTGATTCAACACCCCGGCGATGGGCGCACGGATCTGGGTGTTGGCGATATCCAGGCGCACCGCCTCCAACTCGGCCCGGGCCGCCTCCAGTTCCGCAAGCGCTGTCTCCACCCGCAGTTGCGCCTGGAAGCCCTCCCGGGCTAGTTGCTGGGCGGCGCGATAATCGGTTTCCCGTCCCTTGACCGCCGCCTCGACCCGGCGCAACCGCGCCTCCCGGTCGTCCATGTTGATGCGCGCGATCACCTCCCCCGCATCCACCCGCTGACCCAACTCCACCGGGATGGTCGTGATGCGCCCCGCCGTCTCCGCGCGCACCGTCACCCGCTGGTCTGCCTGCACCTCCCCCTGGAGCGTGAGCAGCCGCTCCACCGTCTGGGCCGCGCCGCGGGTCACCGCCACGGTCATGGGCTGCGCCTCGGCGCGCTGGTTGATCTGCGGCGGCTCACGGGTGAGCACGCCGCTGAGGATCCAGAGCGCCAGTAACAAGGCCACGGCGGCGATGGTGAGGGCGGAACGGTTTCCGGTGATGAAGGACATGGGTAAGAGTCTAGCCGCAGAAATTGACGGGGGTATTGACGGGGCGCAGGGACTATAGGAAAGGTAAAAGCCCTTTTCAGGAAGGTGCCTGATCCAATCACCAAAGGGCGGGTGACGAATGTCCGCTTGAGGCGCGACTGGGGACCCTCATCCATCGAGACCGAGTGGCCGTTCAGAGCCGACCACTACCGACGCCGACCGTCGGGGTCTCAAGCCGACCCAGGCTGTACGAAAACCCAAGGAATCTGAGCCCCTCCAGGACAGCGCCACACCACGCACTTGGAAAGGCCCCGCTGGCAAGATCTTCCCGCCACTCCCGCTCGATTTCACCCTGAGCGCCGGCCCGGCCCCTCCACCGTATTCACGTAGGGTGAGGTTTCACACGGCCTGGACCCAGACCGGGCAGTCGCCGAGGAGGGATCGGAGGCCGCAAGCAAGCGCAAAGCCGACGGGATTCCCTCAATCGGCTTTCGATTGCGCCCAGCTCGTCCACGGAAACGGACGCTCATCGGACTCGCCAGTGAGGAATCGGGCCGTCACAGCCAGCCAATGCGCGAGGCCCTGACCGAACCGGGCGATCCCCGCATTCCGCTCCTTCGTGAACAGCATCCAGAGGAATTGGAGGATCGCGCAGACCCCGAGGACGGTCTGGGCGAGATTCACCAGCAGCACGAGGATCAACATGACCAGTCCGTGCAGCCAGAGGTTTCCCGGTCGCGGCAGTACGGTGTGGTTGGGTGAGGTCATCGGGGCACTCCTTGGGATCGTCGGCGGGGGTACTCGGCATGTGCGTGTGAACTGTAAGCCAAAGGGAGCCCCTCGCGTGGTGCTCGCGGGTTCGCGCCGGCACGGCGAAGCCCGGGAACGGCTGTGTCAGCACGCGGCGAGACGGCGATTCTGGTCGCGTGTTAGCATCACGCCCGCTTCAGGGGAGTAGCCGTCCCGGCGCGATGCCGGGAGCGTGCGTCAACATAATTGACCGGAAGGTCATGGCGCACGCGGCCGTTACGGTTTGGCGAGACCTGTGGTTTCAGCTTCCGATCCGGGCCGGACGGGAGGCTGTGCCACTGGTTTCCGCCGTCCGGCCTCTGGGAGTCCTGCCGTGGAAATCTTCCTTCTCGCGCTGGTGACGGTTGCGGTTGCCGAAATCGGCGACAAGACGCAGTTCGTGAGCCTCGCGCTCAGTGCCCGGTTCCGCAAGCCCTGGCCGGTCCTCGCCGGTGTTGTGGCCGCATCGATCGCGAACCACGGGCTTGCCGCTATCGCAGGCCTCTGGGTTGCCCGCCTGTTGCCGGAGAATTTGATCGTCTGGATCGTCGGTCTGGGCTTTCTCCTGATGGCGGCCTGGACACTGCGCGGGGATCACGAGGGCGATGATCCGCCCGAGGTCTCGGTGCGCGGCGCGTTTGTGACCACCTTCGTGCTGTTCTTCCTGATGGAAATGGGGGACAAGACCCAGGTCGCGACCGCGGCCCTGGCGGCCCACTTTGAGACCGTCCTGCTGGTGGTGGCGGGGAGCACCCTCGGGATGGTCGCGGCAAATGCCCCGGCGATCTGGATCGGCCATCGCTACGCCGCCCGGATTCCCGCCCGCTTGATGCAGCGCCTGAGCGCCGGGATCTTCGCCTTCATCGGGATCTGGGTGCTGCTTGCAGCGTATATGAACCAGAGTGCGGCAGGGTAGGCCTTTCGATGCCCGAACCGGCGCATCGTTCGTGCGCGATCCGCCCAAGCAGCCCCCTTAGGGAAAGCTCGCAGCCCCCCGGAAGCGTGTTCATTGCCACCGGGGCTTGCGCCCTGCCGCGGGCAGGGAAATTGCCCATCGTCCCTGCTCGCGGCGAGTCCGTCTGCACCGGGATCAGGCCAACGGCAGGGTTGCGGTGACATTCAGGCCACCCAGCGGACTGTCGGCAAGATCGAGATGGCCGCCGTGGCGTTCCAGAATCCGTTGGACGATGGACAGGCCCAGTCCGGCGCCATGAGCGGTGCTTAGGGTGAAGAAGCGTTCCGACAGGCGTACGCGCTCCGCCGGGGGTACCCCGGGGCCGCTGTCATCGACGCTCAGCCGCAGCAGCCCGTCCTGGCACGATACCCCGAGCCGTATGCTGCTGCCGCGAGGGCAATGCTGGATGGCGTTGCCCACCAGGTTCTGGATCAGTGTCTCGAGGCTGCCCGGTTCCATCCGCAGGGTCGCGGGTAACCCTTCCGCGGCATCGAGGTCCAGCTCCTGCTGCCGCGTCAGGGCGAGCGGCAGCAGAACAGCGAGTTCGCTCCGGCAGGTCTGGAGCAGCCGGACCGGGACCTTTTCGGGTTGCTGTTCATCGCCCAGACGCGCGAGAGTGAGCAGTTGCGACACCAGTCGCGTAGCCCGCCGCACACCGTCACGCAGATGCGACAGGGCCTCGTCGCGCTGCGCCGGGTCCTTGCTTCCCAAGGCGTTGTTGGCGTGAACCTGGAGGACAGCGAGCGGGGTGCGCAGTTCATGGGCGGCATCGGCGATGAAGCGCTGCTCACGGGCCACCAGCTCATGCAGCTGTTCCAGCAGCCGGTTCAATGCCGCCTGCATCGGTTCCAGTTCCGATGGCAGATCCTGCAACACCAGCGGCTGCAGGCTGTGCGGGTCGCGCTGGCGAATCAGCCGGGCCATCGCTTCCATCGGGCGCAGGCCAGAGCCGATCGCCGCCCAGACCAGCAGCAGCATGAGTGGAATGCCGATCAGGCCCGGGATCAGGGTGCTGCGAACGATCTTGTGGACCAGTTCCCCGCGCACATCGCCGAGTTCGCCCACCCATATCGCCAGGCTCATGCCCGGATCCATGAGCACATAGCTGCGCCAGTTCTGGCCATTCTGACGCAGGTGAGCGAAGCCCGGCTGCCAATGCTCCGCGTCCAGATCCGGAACGTTGAAGGAGCGGGCGATCACCTGTCCGGCCGCATCACGCACCTGGAACGCGATCTTGCTCTCATACCGGTGTCCGAGTACCGGCATCACGTCCGCCGACTCGACCAGGGCGCGGGCCAGTTCGTCGTGATCCACGCGTTCCTCGGGGATGGTGAGCAGGCCCATCAGGACCCGCGCGCTCTGCCCAAGCTGGGCATCGAACAGCTCTTCCACCTCGTGCGCTGCATCCCAGTAGCTCACCAGTCCGAGTACCAGCGAACCGGCGACCAGCAACCCCAGCACGCGAACCAGGATGCGGCGGCGGATCGAAGTCACGCCTGCCGCTCGATCATGTAGCCGACACTGCGGAGGGTACGGATCAGCTCCGGAAACAGCTTGCGCCGCAGATGATGGATATGGACCTCGAGGGTGTTGCTGTCCACGTCCTCGTTCCAGCCGTAGAGGGCCTGCTCCAGCCGGTCGCGGGTCAGCACCCGGTCCGGTTGAGCCAGCAGCTCGTGCAGCAGGATGAATTCCTTGCGTGACAGGCTGACCGGCCGTCCCAGACAGGTCACCCGCTGGTTCTGAGGGTCCAGTGTCACTCCGCGCAGGTCGATCACGGGCTCCGCGCGCCCACTGCTGCGGCGCAATAGCGCACGCAGGCGGGCCTTGAGTTCGGCGGTGTCGAAGGGTTTCACCAGGTAATCGTCGGCGCCGGCGTCCAGACCCGCGATCCGGTCCTGCACGCCATCGCGGGCGGTGAGGACCAGCACGGGTAACGGGTGCTGCCGGGCCCGCAGGTTTCTGAGGACCTCCAGGCCATCCATGCGCGGCAGCCCGAGATCCAGGATGGCCATGTCGAACGGCTCGCTGCGCAGGGCATGCAGTGCGCTGACCCCGTCCTGCAGCCAGTCGACGGTGTACCCCTCAGGCTGCAACGCCGCCTGGATCCCAGCGGCCAGGGATGCGTCGTCTTCAACCAGCAACAGTCGCATGAAGGTCCCGGTTCACAGTCGTTCCAGCAGCTGGAGGATCTCGCCCTGTCGGCCACGATCGGCCAGCTCGCGCCCGGGCCGCGCGGGTGCCGCCTGTGCTTTAAGGAGGGCGGAACGCGCCTCAGCATAGCGCTTCTGCTGTACCAGGTAATCCCCCCAGAAATAGTTGCTGTCGATCCCATCGGGGTTGATATCGAGCGCCTGCAGCAGCAGCTTCTCCGCCTGTTTCTTGTTGCCGAAGGCGAGGGGCCAGCCCGGAACCTGATAGTAGAGCGCGCCGAGGCTCGTGTAGGCGGAACCATCGAGTGCCAACGCGTCGATCGCCAGCGCCTTTTCCAGCACCGATCGGGCGCGCTTCACCTTGTCGAGCGCCCGCAGCCCGCCCTCGGCGCCAGCCCAACTGCTGAGGATGATGCCCTGCCAGATCAACAAGGCGGCATTGTCGGGGTCCACGTGCGCGAGACTCTCGGCCTCGGCCGCGAGGCTGGCATAGGCGGCCACCTGCTGCTCCGCCGGCAAATGGTAGCGGATCTCCGCCCAACGGGACTGGAGGTGGCCGAGGTCCGCGCCTTGGACCGCAAGGCTGAGGCAGGTCAGCAGGGCGGCGGCGACTAGGCTGGTCAGGGTCTTCATGATTTCTGCTCCGATTGGACAGGGGTCTTGTGCGTCGGTCGTGCGAAGCGCTGGATGGTCGGCAGCCGACGGCGCAAAGCGCCATCCAGCAGCCTCGGCAGGAGACCGTTCAGGCGGACCAGCAGGCGCTCCGGCCAGCCGAGATGCACTTCGCGGAGGTCGCGGTCGAGGCTCGTACCAGTTCGAACGGCGACTAGCTCGGGGCTGTCCATGGCGACCTGCAGCACGCGATTCATCGCCTCGACCCTGGCGCTGTTCATCTCCGTGCGCGTAGCCCGCGGGGCGAGATACAGCACGCCGACCCGGGTGTCCGCCAACTCGCGGCGCAGTGCTTCGGAGAATCCACGCAAGGCGAACTTACTGGCACAGTAGGTGCTGAAGCCGGGATAGCCGATGGAGCCGAGGGTCGAGCCGATGTTCACCACGCAGCCCTGCGGCGCCGCCTTCAGCAGGGGCAGCAGGGACCGGGTCAGCTGCAGGGTGGCGGTCAGGTTGGTGTCGATCAGATCCGCGATTCCCGCGTCGTCCATCGATTCGAACAACCCGAAATGGTTGACCCCCGCGGCGTTGATCAGGACGTTGAATCCGGTCAACCGGCGGGCCGCGGCGACGATCCCGGCCCGGTCTTCCGCGCGGCGCAGGTCGGCATGCAGGCTCTCCACCTGGCCAGGATGACGTTGCTGGATCTCATCCAGCATGCCCAGCTGACGCCCCACGACGAGCACCCGGGCGCCGGCCGCGCACAACGCATCGACGATGGCCTGGCCCATACCCCCCGTGGCTCCGGTGAGAACGACGGAACTAGCCTGCAAGCGCATGAGTTTTCTCCTGTGGTACGGGAAGGGCTCGAAACATGTCGGCATAGAGGCGGTAAACGACTCTCGCGGTATGCAGGACGTCGCGCTGATCCTCGAGCGAGTCGAGACGGTTCACCAAGCGCTCGAAGAAGCGGATGTGCTCCTGGTCGAGCGCGCCATGCGAGGTCAGGTAGGTGAAGGCCTCCGCTGGCAGGCGCAGCGCCTGGGTCAGGCTGGCGGCGGCACGGCTCGCGAGGGCGACACTCGTGCCTTCGAGCACGAACACCATGCCCAGCATGGAGGCGGGGTTGATCCGGGCGATCCGGTCGTACATGGTGCTCACCATCAGCTCGGTGGCCAGCGCCGGCTGGCCGTTGCGCACGGCCTCGGCATCTCCGCCGCTGGCTCGGACGTCGTTCAGGATCCACTCCTCGTGGCCGTTCTCCTCCTCGATGTAATGTGCGATGGCGTCACGGAGCCACCCGAGGTGGCGGGGCAGACGGGACCCGCAGGCCATCAGCAGGGGCACGGTATGGCTCACGTGGTGGTATGCCTGCTCGAGAAAGGCGATGTAGGTTCCCCGGTTCACCGAGCCACTTAACGCGGCCCCAATCAGGGGCGAAGTGAGCAGGTAGTCTCGCTCGGACGTGGTGGCCTGATGCAGGGACAGGAAGAAGCTCATGGGGTCGGGTCCTCGTGGATAAGGCCCAACAATGCGGGCCGGTGGAGTTTCAGGATGGCGTCGCGGCGCGGGCGCCCGTTGGCGGTGAGCAACCCGTTCTCGGGGGTGAACGCCTGCTCGGCCAGCAGCCAGGCGCTGATTCGGGCGTAGTCCGGCAACCCCTGATTCACTGTGGCCACGGCGTCCTCGATATCGTTTCGCGTCACCGCGGGGCTGCGCGGGACGATCAGCGCGAGGTTCCGGGGCAGCGCCTCGCCGTGGACAACCGCCTGGGCGATCGGGGGCTGGTGGATCAATTCCGCCTCGATCCATTCCGGGTTCACATTGCGGCCGTACGCGGTGATGAATTGGTCCTTCCTGCGTCCCCGGATCACCAGGTAGCCATCCTCCAGGCTGCCGATGTCCCCCGTCGGCCAGGGATCCGCGACCGGTCCGCGCTCGCCCAGGTAGCCCAGCGGCCGGGCGCCGTGAACCAGGATCTCGCCGTCGGGGGCCATGCTGATGCGCACATGCGGCAGCGGCGTCCCGACCGTCCCGATCCGGTTGTGCCCGGGACGGTTCAGCGATACCACCGAGGCACACTCCGACAGCCCGTAGCCCTCGAACACCGGCCAGTTGCGTTGCGCGGCCCGGTGCAGCAGCGTCGGCGCGACACAGGCGCCGCCGACCGCGATGAAGCGCAGACTGGCGGGCAGCGCCCATCCCCTTTGCGCCGCGTCAAGCAGAGCCTGGAGCAACTGGGGCACGAGGATCAGGCTTTGCGGGCGCAGTTGTTCCAGCAGGCCCAGCAGCCGCGATGCGTCGACGGTGCTGCCCCGCTCGCCGGGGTCCGCCGGCAGGTACACGGGGGCCCTTGCGAGAAGGGCCGCGTAAACCCCGAGGTTCTCGAGCAGCACCCCGAGCGGCAGCAGCGAGAGATGGCGCCTGGGAGCGACCTCGCTGCAGACCTCGTTCAGGCTTTCGGCAACCTGAAAGAGCGATCGGGCGGAAAGACAAACGCCCCTGGGCTGACCGGTACTGCCGGAGGTGAACGTGATCTTGGCGGTGCCCGCGGGCAATTCGACCGCTGCCGGGCGGCGCCGCCACCCCGGTGGACGCTCGGTGAAGCCGAACTCCTCGGGTGAGAGCCCAGCGGGGAGGTTGCCGATCAGGGTATCGGCCCCGGTGCTGAGCAGCACGTGACGCCACTGCGCGTTGCTGAAGAAGCCCGGGATCGGCACACAGACAACGCCGGCGCGCAACGCAGCCAGATCCCAGAGCAGCCACTCGCGGCCGTTCCCCAGCGCGAGCGCCAGCACCCGGCTGCCATAGGCTTCCAGCACATCGGCGCGCCGCGCCACCTGCTCCAGCAGCCCGGCAAGGTTCAGCTCACCCTGGTCGTCGACGAGGGCCGTGCCATCGGGTGGGTGCCCCGACAGGACATGCCAGAAGCGGTCAGGCGCAGGCATGTGCAGTATCCAGATGCAGGGTGTCGTACAGCGGCTGGTAGCCTTGCCGCTCCAGCACCCCGCGGCGCTGCAACTGGGCCAGCCCTTCGGGTACGTAACCGCCCATGACCCGCGGCTGGGTGGCGTAGTAGCTGCCCCACTCGCTCTGTTGGTCGCCGAGTCGCAAGGGGTCGGCCGGACCGAGATCCACCGGGCTGAGGCTCAGGCGCTGGAAGCTGTTCAGCAGCATCGGCGTGCCCGTAAACACCACCCAGGTGAAGCCACGATGGGCGAGGTAATGCGTCAGCGCGGTGATGAGCAGGCGTGCGGCCCCCGGCGTTATCGCGGCCAGGTTGCCGACCTCGACCAAGTGTTCCTTTGCGAGAGGCATGCCGCTGTGCTGTCGCAGCAAGTGGCAGACGGGTTTATCGAGGTAGATCTCGAGGAACAGGGATCCCTCGACGGCCGGCCGCAGCCCGATCACCGCCAGCAACTCGCCCGACCGGCAGAGCCCGAGCAGTTCCGGCATGAATCGGCTGATCTGAGCCCCGTAAATCTCGGCGAATCGCGATTGGACGAAAGCTTCCATCTGTCCGCGCATCGTGCCGTCGGCCCTTGCAGCGCTGCAGATCAGGTCCAGACGGGGCTGTCCGCCGAGGCAGGCCAGGAGGCGGGTTGTCGAATGCTGTGCGTTGCGCATCGTGCGTCCTCTTTGACGATGTGCGCAGGATGACGTCCGAGTCTTAAGATCGGCTTAAGGCACCGTTGGGCTGTCAACGCGAAGCAGCCCATGCTGGCCGTACAACGGGAACGTCACCACGAAGGCAACGTACCGGAGCGGCTTGAAGCCTCGGGTCATCGCATGGGATAGCGTGGGTTTGACGGGTAGCGGATGCCGCTGGGGAGTGGGCATCGACCGGGGTACGAACAATACCTAGGGTAGCGCTAGCGGCCGTGTGCGCAGAGTTTGACCTCGTTCTGATCCATCTGGATAAATTCCGTCGGCGGGCCGGTGTTCGGATTGGTTCGGCCGGGTTGTGGCGCAAGCCTGTGCCAACAGTCGCCCAGCAGCGACCGCCCAGAAGCGACTGTGTGCCCCAGGGAGATCCGGTCTTGGAGAACGTGAAATTTGGCAGTCACGTGCGCGGGATCCCCGGGGTGTGAAGCAGAGGGATGCGAGCTCTCAGCTCGTGTCGCGATTTTTCAAGACCTCATGCGAGCATCGGGCTAGATTGGCTCGTGACCCAAGCCACCGGAGAAGCCAATGATTTTTCGTTACACGATCCTCTACGTCGATGATGTTGCCGCCACCCTCGATTTCTATGGCCGCGCCTTCGCGTTGGACAAGGCGTTCCTGCACCCCTCGGGCGATTATGGCGAGCTCTCGACGGGCGAGACGAAACTCGCCTTTTCGTCCAACCAACTGATGCAGCAACTCGGGAAAGCTCCGGGCAAACCAAACCCCAAGGCTCCCGTTTTTGAGTTGGCCTTCGAGACGGATGACGTGCGCGCAGCCCTTGCCCGCGCGCTGGCAGCAGGTGCGACCCTGGAGCAGGAGGTTCGCGAAGAGCCGTGGGGGCAAACCACCGCCTACGTCAGCGACCTCAATGGCTATTTGGTGGAAATCTGTTCGCCCGTCCAGTTGCCGAGTGCCGGCTGACCTACCACCTCCAGCAGGTTGGCCTGGCGGCGCATGCCGCCGGGCGTTTGCCCGAACCAGCGCGCGAATTCGCGGGTCATGTGGGCCTGGTCGGTGAACCCACAGGCATGGGCAACATCCGCCAAAGAGGAGCACACAGTCAGTAGGGCTGCTGCACGACGTGCTCGCGCCAGCAGGCGCCAGTAATCTGGATACGGCAGACGCAGCCCCGCGAACTGCCGCTGCAATGTCCGCACCGATATGCCGAGGCTCTTGGCCGCGCCACGCACGCTGGCTCCTGGAAGAGCCAGCGCCCCGATCGCGGCACCTGCGTCGTCGGTCGCGCCGATTGCATTGCTCAGGATCTCGCGAGCAGCGGCAGGGTTGGCGGCAATTGCGTCAAGCACTCGTTGATTCACTGCAGCTCCCGGGCGGAGCCGGTAGCCGGTGATGACCGTCGCCTGCGGCAGCGCGACGTGGCGGGGGTGGAAATCGAAAGCCGTCAGGGTGACGAACGCCCGCGTTTCGGGTCGGTTGATGACCAGCACATCGCGGCAGCCATCGGGGAAGACGGTCACCCGGTCCCTTTCGGCCGCGCAGTAGGACCATTCAAGAAAGGCACTTCCAATGACCATAGGTCATGCTATAGCAACAGAGCTGCAGGAGCAGCTTCATTTGGATCTTCCTTGTCGGACATGGTGGGTAACATGGCGATCGAGGTTCGACCCGCGACCGTGTTTGCGGACGTGAAGACGATGGTGGGGCCCAAGCGGCCCGACGCGAACGTCTGCTGGTGTTTGTCCTACCGCATCCCGTCGAAGGAGAACCTGTCGCTCCGCGGTCCGGCTCGGGGGGCGCGGGTGGCCGAACTCATGGAGCGCGGACCGATCGGGGTGCTCGCCTATGACGGCGACGAGGTCGTCGGATGGGCGGCGGTGGCGCCTCGCGCTGACACGACCTTCCAGCGCAACCGCAAGATCCCCAGGATCGACGACCTCGATGTGTGGTCGGTGTGGTGCATCCGCGTACGGCCGGGGTTCCGGGGCAGGGGGATCTCCCATGCACTCCTGGCCGGTGCGGTGGCGTTCGCGCGGTCCCGGGGAGCGCCCGCCATCGAGGGTTACCCGGTGGACAACCGGGGCGAGAAGGTGGACGTGACGATGGCGTACGTGGGGACTCGCGCGTTGTTCGAGAAGGCCGGTTTTCACAAGGCGTCCGACACGGCGTCAGTCGTCGGAGGTTTCCCTCGGGTGCTGATGCGGATGGATTTCTTGTAGAACCCTTTCGGGCGACCACAGCTTGCGAGCGGGGCGACCCGTTGCCCCGAGCATTTTCTTTGCGAGAACAGATCTCCCAGCGCGCTGATGGCCCCGATGGGATCGACTGATAATGGGAGGAGGCCATATGAATCCCTTCAGGAATGCTTGTGGGAGAGTCCGTCCGCTTCGGACCGCCGCAGTTCTACTCCTTCTGCTGCAGGCCCATCCGTCCCTCGCAGGCGAAGAACGGGAAATCGCCTGGCGGGAGGCGTTCGTGACCGTTGATGTGACGCTGGAGCCGATCGAAGGGCATGAAGGCCATGCGCTTGGGCTGATGCGCCAGCGTGGCTTTGCGTTCTACCAGGACGGTGACATCGCGACGGTGAACGCCTGGATCACGTTCGAGCGAAGCGGTTCCGAAACGCGCTACCGCGGATACGCGGTCTAACAATTTCCTGATGGAGCCACCAAGGTCGGGCGATTCACCGGTGGAGGCGACCCGGCGGGACGCCAGGCTGGCGAGTTCATCCTTGAGGCCGGTACCGGCCGGCATCAGGGTATTGCCGGGCGAGGCAGCTTTGCCGGCCAGGGATTCCCGCCCCATGGCGACATCGTGCTCGATGTCAGGGGGAACTACTCGATAGCGAAATGAGTTCGTGGCGTGTTCCCCAAGCGGCCGCCGACCGGGCTCTGCGGCTGAGTTTGGAAGGCATCCGACGACGGCGCACGATGAGATCAACTGCGGGACAAAGACGAGCGAGCCGACCGGACTCTCACTTCGGTGTTCGTCGGTGCCGCTGTCAGCCGCGCGCGAGGCGGCGATTGAGGGCGTAGACGGACAGCGGGGCGAAGACGACCGCGATACCCAGGGCCCAGAGGAGGGACCCCAATGCCGGGGCTGCGGCCGGGCCGCCGTTTATCAGTGCCCGCGCCGCGTCCGCGAGTAACGACACGGGGTTGGCGTATACGAAGCCCTGCAGCCACTCGGGCATGGTCTCCACCGGCACAAAGACGGAGCTGACGAAGGTCACTGGGAAAAGCGCCGTGAAGCCGAACAGTTGCACGTGTTCCGGGTCGGGCGCCAGAACGCCGACCAGCACCATCACCCAGG
>Ga0209498_1001983_pt1 | contig 12476 bp, 8 predicted proteins | sample WalLakDeSediment_FD_184131 | JGI IMG/M metagenome (GOLD analysis project Ga0209498, IMG submission 184131) | Lake sediment microbial communities from Walker lake, Nevada to study Microbial Dark Matter (Phase II) - Walker Lake 11/02/13 Deep... | ecosystem: Environmental > Aquatic > Freshwater >...
TTACGTACGCCTGATCTGCGACGTGTCACTGGCGGATGACGAGGACCTGCGCCGCCAGATGATCGCGCTCACAGAGCGCCTCGTGCCCACGGTCGCCGAACAGTTCCCGGGCATCATGCGCAGTCCACCTTCGGTGGCAGTCCGGCGCGAGCGCCGACTGGGGCTGCGCCGGAGTTGAGCGCGCGCTTGGCGTCACAGGGTCTTCAGGTACTCGATCACGGCGCGCCGCTCCGACTCGCTGAGCGCATCGCCAAAGGTGTGGCCGCCATTGCCGTAGCCGGGACGCGTCGTGTCGTAGATGGTGCGCGCCTCGGCAGGACCTGCGGCGCTGGCCTTGCCGTGCGGCGAGGTTTCAAATCGCCAGCCCAACGTTTCCTGGTCGTACTCCCGCGGCTCGTCGAGGTGCCGCCAGTAGGCGGGCCGCTGGCTGCTGTCCAGTAACGCTGCGATGCTCGGCACGGAGTCGTTGTGCAGGTAGGGCGCCGTCGCCCAGACCGCATCCAATGGCGGCGCGACATAGCCCGGTGCCGGTCGCGCCTGCGCGCCCCTGCCGTAGAATGACCGGTTGAACCAGCGGATGAATCTTTCCGCCTCGATGGCCTGCCGCGCATAGGCCGGATCCGTACCCACCTGCTCGAGCGGCACCACCAGGTTCGGGTAGCTCCACGCCTCGCCATAGCTGCCGTGGCAAGCCGCGCAGTGCCGGCCGAAGACCTGCTCGCCCTCGGCGGCGAGCGCCTCGTCGACGGCATAGGGCCAGGCGGGCGGTTCGATCGACGCGATGAAGGCGCGCACGTGAGTGAACCACTCGTCGATCATGCGCGCTTCTTCGAGCGTATCGGTGCACACCAGCGACTTGAGCATCATGAAGGGGACATGATCGCCCTGCCCGCCGCCGTGATAAAACATCGCGTGCTTTTTCTGCATGCGCCACCAGGGCGGCACGGCCGTCGGCAGCGGCGCCGTCGGTGGCGGGGCCAGTTGCGGCTCCTCGTGCCACCGCAAGCTCGAGGGATCGCGGTGCGCCATCAACGCCATGGTCAGGTTGGGCGCCGGGTTGACGCCGACCGTGTCGGTCACCATGTACGGGGCGATGGCCGCGATGCGATCGGCCCAGCGCTGCCACGCCTCGGCCGGCGCCCCATCCTCCACGAGCAGCCCGATCCCCTCGATCGTACGCACCGGGTTGCCGCTGAAATCCGCGAACGCATTACCAAGGCCGATGACCAGTTCGCCGTCGAAGCGGCCGCCATGGCAGGCGAGGCAATTGCTCACCACCAGCTCGACGCCGTTCTGGTCCACCGTGAAATTCAGGTCGTAAGGCAACTCGGCATTGCGGCCGAGCCGACCGGCAAGCTTCGGATCGGGACCACGCGCTGGCGAGGCTGCCTGGTAGGCAGCGAACGGCACACCGCAGCTGACATAGCCACGGTTCAGCAGGATCTCGCGCCCCAGCTCCGGGTCGCCGGCGCGCTGCAAGGCCTTGGGCAGTTCGCCCGTGGCGCCGAGCACCAGCGGCGCCTCGGCGGAGTTGCCGCAGCCCCACAGCACCAGGGTGATACAGGCCGGGCCGACAATGCGCATCATACCGCTCACTAGCTTGCTGCTCCCTGAATTTGCCCGTCACCACGTGGGATCACGGCGGCGCAAAATTGCTCAGCTCGAGCAATCCCCATCGCTGCGGCGCGCCGTCGGCAACGACAATGGCACTCCATGCGCCCGCGGCCGGCAAGGACGGCCCCGCGGACAGCGGTTCGATCCTCAGTACCTCGCCGCTCGCAGGCAGTGCCACGATCCAGCGTGCGGGATACGAAGATGCGGTGCGTGCCGGCCGGCTGGTATCCGCGGGCGCCATCGTGATGCCCTCGCCCAGGCTCGCCGGGTACGCAATGCATTCCGTCACGGGCGTGCCCCCACCGGCGCGCCGGCGCAGCTGCTCGCAGCGAACGGCCGCGCCGTCACCCAGGTCGAACCAGAGACGCGCCAGCGCGAGCTGGCCCCGCCCGGCAGGCAGGCCTCGCCCCCACAGTCGCTCCATCATGGCATGACCGGTCACGGCCATCTCGCGCCCCTCGAACTGCAGGCGGCCGGTTACTCGCAATCCCGGCCACCAGAAACCGCGATAAAGTTCTGCGTCGACCGGAACGGGCGCGGTGCCCGAAGTTTCCACGCGGAAATCGAGCCCGGCGCCTGCCGTAGAGGCCGAGAGCCGGATGGCGCCGCTGTCGCCGTCGATGCTGGCACGCCAGTCTTCGACCCAGACACCGGCCGGATCTGAATCCGAGCCAGCGAGGCCCAGGGCGCTCCTGCTGAGCCGCTCCTCGGCCACCGGTTTACCGCCCGCGGGCTCCACCACCAGTCGCGCGCGATAGACGTCACGCGTAGCCCAGGCAGACTCGCGCTCCGCCGCTTCCGGCTGCGCGGCGAGGCGGTAAAACACCAGCTGGAATCCAACGCGCTCGCCGGACTCACCCTCGACCAGGCCGGCAACAATCCACGACTCGGCGAACTGCTCAGTCTTTGCGGCATGATCCCCGGGCCATACCAGGGGTGCGTCTCCCGGCGGCGGGAAGCTGCGCGCCAACGCATCGACGCCATCCGCTGCACGCTCCAGCGACAAGGTCGGTGGCGGCTCCACGACAGTCCCTGTCCCGCGCAGCAGGAGCGCCACTGCGACCAGCAGGGCAATGGAGGCAAGCGCCAGCAGGCTGCTCTTGGACATGGGACGGGAATCCGTGGTGCGCAGCGATTTACGTCATTCTATATCGCGCGCGCGCAGTCAACCGATTCAGCGCGGCGGCCTGTTCATCTTCAAGGTCCCCCGATGATCCTTACCAGGCGCCCCGATCGATGCGCCGCGCGATGTCCGGATGTTTCGTCACGTCGAACACCGGCTCGACGCGCAATGCCAGCTGCGCGTTGTAATCGCGCATTACCCTGGCCACCAGGCCCGAGAGCAGCAGCACCGCGACCAGGTTGACGATGGTCATGAACGCCATCGACAGGTCCGCCATCGCCCAGACCAGCGGCAAATCGAGCTGCGAGCCGGAAAATATCCCGATCAATACGACGAAGCGATACCCGGTCAGCAGCCGCTTGTCCGGGTGAATGAAGGCAAGGCTCGCCTCGCCGTAGTAGGTGTTAGCCATGATGGAAGTGAATGCGAAGAACAGCAGGGCCACCGCCATGAAGGCCGCCCCCCAGTCGCCGACCAAAGCGCTCATTGCACCCTGCGTCAGCGCCATGCCCGTCACGCCGGCGCCCGGCTCGAACTGTCCGGAGATGAGGATGATCGCCGCCGTGCAAGAGCAAATGACGATGGTGTCGGTGAACACACCCAGCATCTGCACGTAGCCCTGGCTCGCGGGGTGGCGCACGTCCGCCGTGGCGGCCGCGATCGGCGCGCTGCCTGATCCCGCTTCGTTTGAGAACAGCCCGCGGCGAACGCCGTTGATCAACGCCTGGGCGATTCCGTACCCCAGCACGCCGCCCGCGGCCTGGCCAATGCCGAAAGCGCTCTCGATCACCAGCCGGATGACACCGGGAATCTGATCGAAATGCGTGAATACCAGCCACAGCGCTGTCCCCAGGTAGGCGATGGCCATGAAAGGCACGATGATCTCGGCGACCCGAGCGATGCGCCGGATGCCCCCGAAAATCACCAGGCCGACGAAAAACGCTGTCACCAGGCCCGTCCAGTGCGACTCAATTCCGGTCACCTGTTCGACCGCGGCCGACATGGAATTGGACTGCACCCCGTTGAAGGCGATCGGATAGGAAACGATCAGAAAAATCGAGAACAGGATGCCCATCCAGCGCTTGCCGAGACCGCGCTGCATGTAATAGGCGGGACCGCCGCGGAAGGTGCCGTCGCCGTTAGGCACCTTGAACAACTGCGCCAGCGTGGACTCGTAGAAGCTGGTGGCCATGCCGAGCATGGCCGTCACCCACATCCAGAACACTGCTCCCGGCCCGCCCAGTTCAAGCGCGACCGCCACGCCCGCCAGGTTGCCCGTGCCGACCCGGGCACCAAGGCTGGTGCAGTAGGCCTCGAACGAGGAAATGCCGCCGTGCTCGCGCCGGAAGCTGCGCTTCATCACGCCGAAGGTGTGGGCGAAATGGCGCACCTGGATGAAACCCGACGCCACCGTGAACAACAGCCCGGCGCCCAGCAACAGCCAGATCAGGAGGGAGCCCCACATCAGCTGGTTGGCGGCATCGATGAAGTCTTTCACGCAGCGCCTCGATTGTTCTCAGGGTTGGACGGCGCGAAAGTCTACGCGATTTGCGACCGCGCCGCGGAATCCTCAGTCGCCGCGATCCGGCGCCGGATACGCGAAGCGCCTCACCATGTCTCGCTGGAACGGCCGCCAGGAATCCTCGGGTTGGGCCAACCTGTCCGCGATCGCCCACAGCGCCAACGGATTGTGGCCGAGACCGCAATGGCTGCCATGCACGCGAATGTTCTCGGTTCGGGAGGTCGGTCGCTCCAGCGAGCATCGCCAGTGCACCACGCCGTCCGTGCGGGTATAGATCGAGGTCGCGGGCACCGGCGGCGGTTGCGAGAGTCTCGCAAGCAGTCTCGGGTCCATGTGTGCCTCGCGTTGCCCGCTCACGTCCTCGTAAAGCAGCGTCACGGCCGTGCCCGTGTGATGGCGAAACGGCGTTCCGAGCGTAATTACGAGGCGAACGTCGTCCGGGGCGAGCCAGGACAGCTCGCGCGCGTACAGTCCGCCGAGGCTCCAACCGATGACGCTGACCTTGCGGCCATAACGGCGGCGCAATTCCCGCAACCGCGCCAGCAGCTGCTCCTCTTTTTCGCCGACACCGCCGAGATTCCGGCCAAGCTTCCAGCGATGCGCGGCATAGCCCAGCGACTTGAGAAAGTGACGCAGCGGGAAGGTGGAGCTGCCGTTGGCCAGGAAGCCCGGCAGCACCAGTACGGGATGGCCGTCACCTGCCGGCGCCTGGCGAAGCAACGGGTACAGCCAGGCCATGGCGCCAAGCTCGAATACCGCCCGGCCCTCCAGCAGTTGCCAGAGCAACGCCGGCGGATCGAGTTCCTCCTCAACCTGCGCCATGCGCAGTCCTCGCCTTCGGTGGGCGGCTCCGCGAGGAGCTCGCCCGTCTTTTGCCGCCTGTCTTACTGCCCGCATCGATGTCGGCGACGGCGTCGCGCAACTCGACAAAGCTCTCGTGGATACCCTCGACCAGGCGCTCGACATCGGGGACCGCCTCGTGCGCCGCGGTCGCGCTGATGGTGAGCGTATCCAGGTAGCTGGTCACCACGAGGATCAACCCGAGGCCGTCGAGCACTGGCGCCGTGCCGTAGCCGTCGAGCAACTTGGCCGTGCCGAGATACAGGGGCTCGCGTGGACCCGGCACGTTGGTGATCACGAGGTTGAATGGCGGCCTGTGGTATCGCGCCAGGTGCAGCCCCGAGTAGAGACCGGCGGCCGCGGTGGCCAGCGAGAACGGCACGAAGCGCGACGTATCCGCCAGCGTCGCCGCGCCGATCGCATCCGTGTAGGCCTTGCTGTCCACCGCGTGAACGTGGATCCGTCGCAACCGTTCGACCGGCTCGCAGGTGCCCACTTCGAGGGGAATCAGCATGGCTGACACGCGATTGCTGCCCTTGTCTACCTTGTGCCGGATGGAAATCGGCGCCATCGCGACGAGGTCTCTCTCGGGCAGGTGCCCGTAGGCCTGCAAGTAGCGCCGCAATCCCCCGCTGCAGACCGCGAGCACGACGTCGTTGACAGTTGCGCCCGGCACGGCGGCGCGAATCGCGCGGATGGCGTCCAGCGGCAACCTCGTCGCGTCGAAACAACGCCGTGAACTGATGGGGACGTTGAAGGGACTGCGCGGCGCCTGGAACAACATCGGCGGCGCATGGTGATCCCGCGCGATGAATTCGCGACCGGCGCCAAGCCCGCCGCGCAGCAGGCTCGCCGCCCAGCTGAGGGATTCGCCCGGCTGGCGGAACACGCCGCTGAAGCTTCGCTTCAGCAGTCCCAGCGCGCCCGGGACCGGCTCCGCGGCGTGGAGGCGTTTCGTGGCAGGCTTCGGCTTGCGGCGTCGCGGCTCAGCGCTCCAGACCGCGTTGAACATGTCCAAGGTGCCCAGCCCGTCGGCAGCCGCATGGTGGACGCGCGAAATGACGGCAAAACTGCCCGGCGGAAATCCACCGGAGGCGTCCAGCCCGGACACGAAAGTGAGGTGCCAGAGCGGGCGCTCCGGGTCCAGCGGCCGGGAAAACATGCGTGCGGCCAACTCCCGTAGCCGATGCCAGTCGCCCGGCTGGGGCAAGGCCGAATGCTGCAGGTGCAGGTTCAGGTCGAAGTTCGGGTCATCCAGCCAGAACGGCCGGCCGAGGTGCAGGGGTACTTGCACCAGGCGGCGCCGGAATAGCGGCGATCCCTCGATGCAGGCGGCGATGTGGGCCTCGAAGTCCTCGAAGCTGAACCGGCCGGCCACTGGTTGGTAAATATGCAAGCCGCCGACATGCATCGGCGAGTTGCGCGAATCAAGGTAAACGAAGGCCGCATCGAGGCCCGACAATTGCTCCATCTGCTAAACCCCCGACATTTCGCCGTGATTATGCGCGGAGCCGGCGCGCGCGGAAAGAATTCCGGGACCCGCCAATGATTGAGGTCGGCAGCCGGTGCTCATGTTCCGCCGACGCTTCGCCGCAGCCCATCGATGATCGCCGCGTCACGAGCCTCGAATCCGGGGCGAAAATAGACCGTCCCGTCCGTATCCACCCAGCTGGTCCATGGCGCGAACAGCACCGGAATCGGCGTGGCGAGCGGTAAGGTCCGCGTCCTGCTCTCTGCCAGCGCCGCGGCGATCCCGCCAGGCAACGCCGTCGCGGGGAGCGCAGTCATTGCGCCGGCAAGTGCCGCAGCATCCTCCAGGCTCACAGACCCCGGCAAGGCGTCGCCGTTCGTCGGTCGGCCGTGCAGGAAGACCTGGGCGTCGTTGGGCATGGGGAAGCGCAGCAGGCCCATGAAATTGCGCGGGCCGGGCACCTGGCGCACGATCAGAGGCGCCGCGCCCGACCAGTCGGCCCGGGCGGCATCCACAGCTTCGCCGGCGCTGTTGAACACTTGCATACCACGCGCCTGCAATTCCGCCGGCGACCTTCTGGCCAAGGGCGCGACCTGCGACTGTACCAGGCGTGGCGGCAGGATATAGTCGGGATTGACCACCACGTATCGCATCTGGGTGCGAAACTCGGGAATGGTCCGGGTATCCGCGGCGAATGCCGCCGTCTGCTCGTGGATGGGCTGGCTGTTGTCCATCAGCACCACGCGTCCGCCGGCCGGATCGATCAGCAGGAAGTGGCCCCGCACGTCCGAGAGCAGCCAGCGGGCGCGCTCAAGATTCGCCCTCAGCTGGTCCAGTCGTTGCTCCATCGGACGATTCAGTACCTGCAGGGAAGCCGGCCCGAAAACCCCGTCGGCCGTCAGCCCGTTTCGCGCCTGGAAGCGTCGGACCGCCTCCTCCAGGGCCGGCTCGAAGCGCCGCGAATCGACCACCACGCCAGGGAAATCTCCCGAGATCGAAAGACGGCGCCGCAGCAGCGGCACTCTTGCATCCTCGACATCCAGCTGCAGCGTGCGCCCGGCCGGCAACGGCTCCCAGTCGCCCTGCTCCTCTATCAGCCGATACCGCGCAAGCGCCGACTTGAGTCGGCCGTACATTGGCTGCACCGGACGCAGCTCGCCGAGCTGCGAGGCCACAGCGCGCCCACTGGCGATCCGGCGCGCCAGCGCTGCGCCCGATTCGCCGCGAATGGTTCCGGCCAGGTCCCAGCGCGGTTCCCCGGAGGCGGGATCAAGCTTGCCAAAATGAAAGTGCGCCGCGAGGCGCAGCAATGCGTCGGTCATCAGCAGGTCAGCGGTTGCGGCCGCCGCGGCACTGGACGGTTCCTGGCTGCGCCGGTCGAGCGCGGCGCGAATCGCCTCAAAGTGATAATCGGACGGATTGAGCCCTTCGCCACCGACCACTGCGATTTCGCCGAGCAAGCCCTCCTCGTTGGCGACTTCCGTCCAGAGCAGCTGGAAGCCGCGCGCCTCATACGCCTCCGGCAGAGCGCTCGCCGAGCGCAGCTTCCTGCCGGCAACAGTGACCTCGCCGGTGCTGCGCAACTGCTCCACCGAGCGGCGGAGGGTCTCCGCAACTTCGAGCGGATCGGGGGCCGCCGCTGCGACTTGCGGCGTGGCGCATGCCGCCAGCAATGCGGCGGCCAGCAGGGCGCGCCAACCCGCCCGCCCGGGTCGATCTGCCCTAGACCCGCTCACGGCGCCTCACCTGCAGGTAGAACCACGCCGCGAACGCGGCAAACGCGGCCAGCCCCACCAGCATGGCGGCCGTGTCGCTGCCGAGCCAACCGGTGCCGATGCCCAGCGGTCGGCGCCCGAGCACGAAGGCGGCCCCCGCGATGCCGACGCCGAGCAGACCTTCACCGCCCACGAAGCCGCTGCCGAGCAGGATGCCGCGCTCGCGCCGCTCGTTGATCTCTTCGGTCCCCGACGCGCTACGCTCGGCCCACCAGCGCAGCAATCCGCCCAGGAAGATCGGCGTCATGGTCGAGACCGGGAGGTAAACGCCGACTGCGAACGGCAGCGACGGGATTTTCAGGGCCTCGCACGCCACCGCAATGCCGATCCCCAGGGCAACCAGCCCCCACGGCAAGGACTGGTCGAGGACGCCGTCGATCACCAGTTTCATCAGCGTCGCCTGGGGCGCCGGCAGCTCGGTGCTGCCGAAACCGAAGGTCTCGGCCAGCAGCAGCACCGCCAGGCACACGAAGACTGCCGCGGTGAGCACGCCGACGAGCTCGCCGACCTGCTGGCGTCGCGGCGTGGCCCCCAGCAGGTAGCCAGTTTTCAGGTCCTGCGAGGTGTCGCCGGATATGGACGCCGCGATCGCGACCACGCAGCCGACGATGATCGCGGCTGCCTTGCCCGTCATGTCGGTCCAGCCCATGGCCAGGAATATTCCAGCCGTGCCGAGCAGCGCAGCGATGGTCATGCCGCTGGTCGGATTGCTGGTCACGCCGACCAGGCCAACGATCCGGGCCGCGACAGTGACGAAGAAAAACGCGAACACGGCCACGCACACTGCCGCGACCAGGCGATGACTGAACCCGCCGACGTCGCCGAAGGGAATCGGCACGAAGGCCAGGACCGCGATCACCAGCAGCACGCCGATGCCGACAAATTTCAGCGGCAGGTCGATGCCGGTGCGCGGCACGGCGACCGGACGCGCGCCCCGCTCGCTGCGCAGCTGGGAAAAACCGATGCGGAAGCTGTCCACCATCACCGGCAGGCTGCGGACGAGGGTGATGATGCCGGCCGCCGCCACTGCGCCTGCGCCGATGTAGCGGATATACCGGCTCCAGAGCTGGGTTGGCGTCATGTCAGTCATCAGCAGAACTGTTTCCGGGTAAAGCGGCACGGTGCGGCCTGCGCCCCACCAGTCCAGCAGCGGAATGATCACCAGCCATGCCAGCAGGCCCCCACCCACCATCACGGCCGCGATTCTCGGCCCGAGGATAAAGCCGACGCCGAACAGCGCCGGCGAAAGATCCATGCCGAGCTCGGCCTTGTTCGGCCACGGCAGCCTCAGGTGCACCGAGTCGGGAATGGCGCGCGCCCAGGAAGTCAGCGCCTTGAATGCGGCGCCCGCCGCGAGGCCGATGAACACGAAGCGCGCGTTGCCGCCGCCGACCTCGTTGGCGACCAGCACTTCCGCGCACGCCGTGCCCTCGGGATACGGCAGCTTGCCGTGCTCCCGCTCGATCAGGAAGCGCCGCAGCGGCACCATGAACAGGATTCCGAGCACTCCGCCGCACATCGCCAGCATGGTCATCTGCAGCAGGCCCGGCGAGAGCCCCCACAGGAACAGGGCCGGCAGCGTAAAAATGATGCCGCTGGCGAGCGAACTCGAGGCTGAGCCCACTGTCTGCGAGAGGTTGGCCTCCAGGATGGTGCCGCGGCGTCCCGCCGCCTCCAGCGCGCGAAACACCGCCACGGTCATGACGGCGACCGGGATGGACGTACTGATGGTCAGGCCAGCCCGCAGCCCGAGGTAGGCATTCGCGGCGCCGAAGATGATGCCGAAGACGATGCCCAGGCCGATGGCCTTGAGGGTGAACTCCGGCAGATTCGCCTCGGCCGGCACGTAGGGCTCATATGGCCTTCCGGGCTGCGGCGGCTCAAATGCGCCCGGCCCAAGCCCCATGCGTCGGCTCATACGGCAGGCTCCCGAACGGCGCCCTCGTCGGCCTTGCCCATGATACTCACCTGCAGCGGCTCCGCACTGCGCACGTGCAGGTCGCGCTGCGGATACGGAATTTCGATGCCTTCATCATGGAAGGCCCTCCACACCGCCCGCAGAAGGTCGCTGCGCACATTGTTGATGCCGTTCATCGGATCACCGACCCACAGCCGCAGCTCGAGGTCCACGGAGCTATCGCCGAAGGCACGCAGCTGGCACACGGGCGCCGGATCCTTCAGCACCCGGGAAACTTTCCCGGCGCATTCCACGCAGATCTCGAGCGCACGTTCAACGTCCGAGTTGTAGTGCACCGAGATGGGAATCTTGATCCGGATCTTGCTGTCTGAGTGGGTCCAGTTCTCCACCCGCGTGGTGATGAATTCCTCGTTGGGGATAAGGTGTTCAATGCCGTCGCGCGTGATCACCGACACGTAACGCCCGCCGAGGGTGTTGACCCACCCGTAGGTGCCAGCGACCGCTACAACGTCTCCCGGCTTGATCGACTTGTCCAGCAGCAGGATGAGCCCTGAAAACAGGTTCGCAACCACCCGTTGCAGGCCAAGGCCGATACCGACGCCCAGCGCGCCGCCGAACACCGCAAGCGCCGTGAGGTCCATGCCGGTGGTCGAAATCGCCGCCAGGATCGCGATCGTCACCAGGCTGAACTTGAGCAGCTTGCCGAACAGCACCTGCACCGAGGGCGTGAGGTTCGGGCTGTGCCTGAGACGGGACTCCAGCGTTTCGGAGATGATCGTCGCCAGCCACAGCAGCACGGCCAGCGCGAACACTGACTTCGTCACGGTAAGCAGCGAAATCCGCACCGCACCGAACTGGATCGCAAAGGAATCCAACAGCGCCACGGTCGGGTCGAGCAGCCGGAGGATGTTCAAGGCCGCGAGGGTCCAGGCGGTAATGGCGACGGCCTGCGCCCAGACCGGGTTGCGGATGAGCCGCGATGCGATGGTAATGACCAGCCAGGCCATCAGCAGGCTGGCCGCGATCTCCAGGATCCGTGCCGGCCAGTTTTGCAGCACGGCCACCTGCCAGGCGATGCCCACCAGCAGCAGCCACGCCGTGGGCAGGACCAGTGGGTGCAGGCCGTCAGCGAAACGCCGCCAGCGTCCATCGGCCGCAAGGTTATTCGTCAGCTTGCGCAGACGCGGCGCCGCGAAAGCCGCGCCGCCGAGCGCGACCCCCACCGCGAGCAGCTGCAGCAGGTTGGGCAACACGAGCACCTGCTCGTTCACCCAGGACCACGCGGCCAGGGCAAACTGTTTCAGGTTCTCCGGGTTGATCCAGTCTTCCATCACGGGGCCCTCCCCGGCCCGCGAAATACCGGCGAAGCATACCACCAGCCGTAACGCGAAAAGCCCGGCTTTCGCCGGGCTTTTCGCGTCATTGCCTCAACGGCAAGACCAGGGGAGGTTTGCTTAAAGCGCCTTGACCTTGATCAGTTCCTTGCCGTCCGGGTCGGTGACGTGCACGGCACAGGCCAGGCAGGGGTCGAAGCTGTGGATGGTGCGCAGGATCTCGATCGGCTGTTCCGGATCATACAGCTGGTGGTTGTCCTGCAGCGCCGCCTCGTAGGCTCCAGGGACGCCGTTCGGATCACGCGGACCCGCGTTCCAGGTGCTCGGCACGACGCACTGGTAGTTGTCGATCCGGCCGTTCTTGATGACGATCCAGTGCGACAGGCCACCTCGAGGCGCCTCATGCACGCCCACACCCTTGGCTGTTGACGGCCAGGACGACGGATCCCACTTGATCTCGTTGAAGGTCCTGGTGTCGCCGGCGCGAATGTTGCCGAGCAACTGGTCCATCCAGCCCTGCATGGAGTCCGCGACGATCTTGGTCTCGAGCGTCCGGGCCGCGGTACGGCCGAGAGTCGAGAACAGCGCCGTGACCGGGGCATCGAGGGTACGGAGGGTGTAATCCACCAGTTCCTTGGTCTGGTCGTGGCCGCGGGCATACATCAGCAGCACGCGGGCGAGCGGCCCGACTTCCATGGAATGGCCCTTCCAGCGGGGCGACTTGAGCCAGCTGTAGCCATCGTCCACGTTCAGCTGTTTGTAAGGCGTGGCCGGGCCGCCGCGGCCCTCGTAGTTGAGCGCTGTCTCGCCGTCCCAGGGATGGAGACCCTGGTTCTTGCCGCCGGAGTAGTCGTACCAGGCGTGCGAAACGAACTCCTG
>Ga0209498_1001986_pt1 | contig 12464 bp, 24 predicted proteins | sample WalLakDeSediment_FD_184131 | JGI IMG/M metagenome (GOLD analysis project Ga0209498, IMG submission 184131) | Lake sediment microbial communities from Walker lake, Nevada to study Microbial Dark Matter (Phase II) - Walker Lake 11/02/13 Deep... | ecosystem: Environmental > Aquatic > Freshwater >...
TCATGCCGCGTTCCATCAAAAAGGGGCCGTTCGTCGACCAGAGCCTCTTCAACAAGATCACCACGGCTCTAGGCGAAGGCGGCCGCAAGCCGGTCCGTACCTACTCCCGTCGTTCAACCATCCTGCCCGAGTTCGTCGGAGGCAACGTGATGGTCCACAACGGCAACAAGTTCATCCCGATCTACGTGACCGAGAACATGGTCGGTCACAAGTTCGGCGAGTTCGCGCCGACCCGGACCTTCAAGGGTCACGCGGCCGACAAGAAGAGCAGGCGCTAACATGGCCGTCGCACGACTCAACAAGGTCCGCATCGCCCCGCGCAAGGCCCGGATCATCGCCAACTTGGTCCGCGGTAAGGACGTGAGCGCCGCCATCAACGCGCTGCGCTTCATGAACAAGTCCGGCGCCCGGGAGTTCTTCAAGCTCATCGTCTCGGCTGTCGCCAACGCCGAGGATCAGGGCGAGGCCAACGTCGACAGCCTGGTGATCAGCCGGGTGACCGTCGACCAAGGCACGACCCTCAAGCGCTGGCGTCCCCGTGCCCAAGGTCGGGGTACCAAGATCCAAAAGAAGACCAGCCACATCACCCTCGAGGTCTCACCGGCGGCGCCGGCGGCCCAAGCCTAATCGGCCGCTCGCTCGCAAGGACACCATCATGGGCCAAAAGACTCACCCAATCGGCTTTCGCCTCGGCATCGTCAAGACTTGGAACTCCCGCTGGTTCGAGGAGGGGCGCTACCGCCAGTGGCTCCACGAGGACCTCGAGCTCCGCGCCATCTTGAAGCGCAAGCTCCACTCGGCGTCGATCTCCGAGATCACCATCGAGCGCGCGGCCAACAAGGTCAAGATCAACATCTTCTCGGCGCGCCCGGGCATCATCATCGGCAAGCGCGGCTCCGAGGTCGAGAAGATCCGGAATCACGTGCAGAAGATGACCGACTCCAAGGTCTTCTTGAACATCCAAGAGGTCCGCAAGGCCGAGGTCAACGCCCAGCTCGTGGCCGAGAACATCGGTCAGCAGCTCGAGCGCCGCATCGCCTTTCGCCGCGCGCTCAAGCGCGCCGTCCAGACCGCGATGAAGTTCGGAGCGAAGGGCATCCGCGTCAACGCGGCTGGCCGGCTCGGCGGGGCCGAGATGGGTCGCCGCGAGTGGTACCTGCAGGGCCGCGTCCCGCTCCACACGCTCCGCGCCGACATCGACTACGGCTTCCACGAGGCTCGGACGCCAGCCGGCCGCATCGGTATCAAGTGCTGGATCTTCAAGGGCGAGGTCTACGGATCGATGTCCGGCGTCGATCCTCGCTTCCCGCGCCCCGCCGCCAAGCGCAGCTGAGCCCGCTCACCCTTTCCAACCAGACGAGGTCCATCATGCTATCGCCATCTCGAGTCCGTTATCGCAAGGTCCACAAGGGCCGGATGCGGGGCAAGGCCAAGGGCGGGACACAGGTCTCCTACGGCGACTTTGGTTTACAGGCGCTCGAATGCGGCTGGCTGACCTCCCGCCAGATCGAAGCCGGCCGTATCGCCATCAACCGTAAGGTCAAGCGCGGCGGCAAGCTCTACATTCGGGTGTTCCCCGACAAGCCGATCTCCAAGAAGCCCGCTGAAACCCGCATGGGTAAGGGCAAAGGCGGCCCCGAGTTTTGGGTCGCCGTCGTCCGCCCCGGCCGCGTGCTCTACGAGCTCGCCGGCATCGAAGAGCCCCTCGCCCGCGAGGCGTTCATGCTCGCCCACCACAAGCTGCCGCTCAAGACCCGATTCGTGAAGCGCGAGCGCGTGGTCTAGAGGATACCGATCATGAAGACCTCTGAACTACGCGACAAGACCGAAGCTGAGCTGCTCGAGCTCGAGACCTCGCTTCGCAACCGCTTGCTCAAGCTCCAGATCGCGCGTGCGACCAGCCGCGTGACCAACACCGCCGAGTTCCCGCGCGTGCGCCGGGATATTGCTCAAATCAAAACCATCTTGCACGAGCGCGCGACGGGCATCGTCCGCAGCTAACCCCAGGTGCCGCAATGAGCGAAACGCAAACCGAAGCCAAGAATCGGCGCCGAACCCTGCTCGGCCAGGTGGTCTCGGACAAGATGGACAAGACCGTCGTCGTCCAGGTTACCCGCCGCTACCGTCATCCGCGCTACAAGAAGTACATCCAGGAGCGGATCCGCTACAAGGCTCACGACGAGAACAACGACGCCAAGGTCGGCGACAAGGTTCGGATCATCGAGTCTCACCCCCGCTCGAAGGACAAGCGCTGGGCGGTCCAAGTCATCCTCGAAAGGGGCGTGGTCTGACATGATCCAGGTCGAATCAGAGCTCGACGTCGCCGACAACTCCGGCGCCCGCAAGCTCCGCTGCATCAAGGTGCTCGGCGGAAGCAAGCGACGCTACGCCGGCATCGGTGACGTCATCGTGGTCTCGGTCCGGGAGTCGCTCCCGAACTCCAAGATCAAAAAGGGCCAGGTCATGAAGGCCGTGGTCGTGCGGACCAAGAAGGGCATGCGTCGTCACGACGGCAGCCTGATCCGCTTCGACACCAACAGCGCCGTGCTGATCGGCAACGACCGCAACCCCATCGGTACCCGCATCTTCGGGCCCGTGGCCCGCGAGTTGCGCTGGAAGCGGTTCCTGAGGATCGTGACCCTCGCTCCGGAGGTGTTGTGATGAAGAAGCTCCGCAAGGGCGACAAGGTCGTCGTCATCGCAGGTAAGAACAAAGGCACGTCGGGCAAGATCTTGCGTGTCATCCCCGCCGACGAACGGGTCCTCGTGGAAGGTGTCAACATCGTCACCAAACACGTGAAGCCGACGAAGCAAAACCAACGCGGCGGTATCGAGCGCCGTGAAGCACCGATTCACATCTCCAACGTCATGATCGCCGATCCCGAAAATGGCGAGCCGACCCGGGTCCGAATTCAGACCCTCGAGGGCGGCCGCAAGGTCCGAGTGGCCGTCAAGTCGGGCGAGCAGATTGACAGCTGAGGTTATCAGACATGGCCAAGGCGAAGGGTGGGGCTCCAACCCCTAAGAAAAAACCGGAGGCGGGATTCGCCTTCAAATTTCCTCAGGTCCGCGACGAGAACGTCGCACGTGAGGGGTATCGAGCGCAGCTGCTCGACCTCTACGAGACCAAGGCGGTCCCCGCGTTGATCGAGGAGTTCGGTTACACGAACCGCCTCACGGTCCCGAGGGTTAACAAGATCGTCCTCAACATGGGTCTTGGTGAGGCCATCAAGCAGCCCAAGCTGCTCGAGCAGTCGTTCGAGTGCCTCGGCAACATCACCGGTCAGCGACCGGTGGTGACCCGCGCGAAGAAGTCGATTGCGACCTTCAAGCTGCGCGAGGGCATGAGGATCGGGGCGATGGTCACGCTGCGCCGCGCGCAGATGTGGGACTTCCTCGACCGCTTGCTGCTGGTCGCGCTCCCGCGGACCCGCGACTTTCGCGGGGTCAGCCGCAAGGCCTTCGATGGCCGCGGAAACTACACGCTCGGGGTCAAGGAGATCCTCATCTTCCCCGAGGTCGACATTGATAAGCTCAACGAGGTGCCGGGCATGAACGTCTGCATCCACACCTCGGCCACGACTGACGACGAGGGCCGAGCCCTGCTGAGGCACCTCGGGATGCCGTTCCGGAACTAAGGAGTGCGCGCACCATGTCCATGACCGATCCCATCGCCGACATGCTGACCCGCATCCGCAACGCTTTGCGCGCGGGCCATCGCACCGTCACCATCCCGGGCTCCAAGACCAAGCGTCGCATCGCCGAGATCCTCCAACAAGAGGGCTACGTCGAGGGCTTCGAGTGGCAGGCCGACGGCCGCCAAGGTCACATCGACATCCAGCTGCGCTGGGTCGGTGATCAACCCGCCATCGAGGGCATCGCCCGGGTCAGCAAGCCTGGCCAACGTCGCTACGCCGCCAGCAAGGAGATCCCGCAGGTCCGCAACGGCCTCGGCATCATGGTCATCAGCACCCCTCGGGGCATGATGACCGACCGCGCAGCCCGGCGCGCCGGCATCGGCGGCGAGCTCATCTGCAGCGTCTGGTAGACGCTGCGGGCTAAACACGAAGAGGTTCAAGCATGTCTCGCATCGGCAACGCACCCATCACGATCCCCAGCGGGGTCAAGATCAAGACCGAGGGGCAGACCATCGCGGTCGAGGGGCCCAAGGGCAAACTCAGCTTCGAGGTCCCCGCACCCATCAGCTTCGCCATCGAGGGCGAAGAGATCCGGTTCCAGCGGCCGAACGAAGACCGTAAGGTTCGCGCTCTGCACGGCATGTCCCGGGCGATGACCAACAACATGGTCGTCGGTTGCTCCGAGGGCTTCACTCGGACCCTCGAGATCATCGGCGTCGGTTACCGCGCGGCGATCAAGGGCACCAACATCGATCTGACCCTCGGCTTCTCGCACCCGGTCAGCTACCCGCTGCCCGAGGGCGTCGACGCCGTGCTCGACAAAGACGGCAAGCTCCACCTGAGCTCGGCCAACAAGGCCCTGCTCGGATCCGTCGCCGCCGACATTCGCCGCTACCGTCCGCCGGAGCCCTACAAGGGCAAGGGTGTGCGCTACCTCGGCGAGCGCATCATCCGCAAGGAAGGCAAAGCGCGCGGCAAGAAGTAAAGTTCGGGGCCCGGCCATGCCGGCCCGAACCACCACTCATCTGAGACCAACCGAGACGACCCGACCATGGCCCAAAAAGACAAGAATGAGGCGCGAGCGCGCCGCAAGAAGAGCATCCGCAAGCGGATCTCGGGCACCACTGAGCGCCCGCGGCTGTCGGTCTACCGCAGCAACAAGCACATCTACGCCCAGGTCATCGACGATGTCGACTCCACGTCGATCGTGTTGGTCTCGGATCTGACCAAAGCATTGGCCGCGCAGGTCAAGGCCGCCTCCGAACAGCCGGCCGCGGCCGCTGCACCCGAAGAGGGTGACGAGGCCGCGACGGCTGAAGGCCGCAAGATTCGCCAGGCGCGAGTCGTCGGCGCCGCTGTCGCCAAAGCTTGCCTCGACAAGGGCATCACCAAGGTCGTCTTCGACCGCAACGGTTACCTCTACCACGGGCGCGTCCGCGCCCTCGCTGAAGCGGCCCGCGCGGCCGGCCTCGACTTCTGAGAGAGCTCCCCATGATTGACGTCGAATCGCTCGGAGATTTGGTCGACCGCGTTGTCGACATCAACCGCGTCGCCAAGGTCGTAAAGGGCGGCCGTCGTTTCGCATTCTCGGCCCTCGTGGTCGTCGGAAACGAGAACGGTTGGGTTGGTTACGGCTACGGCAAGGCCCGCGAGGTCCCCGAGGCAATCCGCAAGGCCAACGAGATCGCCCGCAAGGCGATGTTCAAGGTCCCGCTTCAGGGCACCACGATCCCGCACCGCGTGATCGGTCACTTCGGCGCCGGAGAGGTGCTGTTGGTTCCCGCCTCGGCAGGTACCGGCGTCATCGCCGGTGGCGCTGTCCGTGCCGTCGTCGAGTGCGCCGGCATCCACGATGTGCTGACCAAGTGCATCGGTTCCAATAACCCGCTCAACGTCATCCACGCGACGGTCACCGCGCTCAAGGGCCTTCGTAGCCCCGAGCAGGTCGCCCGGCGCCGCGGGATAACCGTTGCTCAGCTGATGGAGGTTTGAGATGGCGCTCAAGCTCAAGGTCACGCTCGTTCGCAGCCCGATCGATCGGGCTCAAAAACAAAAGGACACGGTCCGCGGCCTCGGCCTCCGGCGTCTCCACCACCACCGCGTCCTCGACGACACCCCGGCGATCCGCGGCATGATCCGCAAGGTCCAGCACCTCGTCACGGTCGAAGCCGCTGACGACGCTAGCTGAGGCCAGCCGAAAGAGAGACCATCATGGGTACCGAACTCCACGATCTTCAGCCGCCCGCGGGCGCGCGTAAGCGCCGCAAGCGGATCGGACGCGGGCCCGGCTCGGGCAACGGCAAGACCGCCGGCCGCGGCTCCAAAGGCACGCGCAAGCGCAACACCGTCGCCCCCGGCTTCGAGGGCGGCCAGATGCCGATCCACCGGCGGATCCCCAAGCGCGGCTTCGTCAACATCCACCGCGTCGAGGTCCACGGCGTCAACGTCGGCCGCCTCGACAACCTCGAGCCCGACACGATCGTGACCCCCGAGCTGCTCCACGAGCTCGGCTACGTGCCCAAGCGCGCGACGATCATCAAGGTCCTCGGCGACGGCGAGCTCACCAAGAAGCTCACGATCCGCCTGCATCGGGTCAGCGCCAGCGCACAGGTCAAGATCGAGGGCGTCGGTGGCACCATCGAGCTCCTGACCAAGGGCGCGCAGCCCGACCAAGCCGAAGCTTAACTGACGGGGCCACTGACGGGGCCACTGGGCGGGCAGAGCCTCAGCGTCGATCCCGGCGCTGGGGCTTTTCCGCATGAACGCAGTCTCACGCCGAACGCGGTGCATGCGCCGCGGCAAGGGTGTAAATACGGGCCTCGCTCGACCGCCAGCGTCAGAAATCCCCTCGACGTCGGCAGACTGGTCCGGACTTCCTTCGAGTTAGCCCATGGGCATCATCATCAACATCTTCAAGCTGCCCGAGCTTCGCCGCCGCGTGTTGTTCACGCTCGCGATGCTGGCGGTGTATCGCTTCGGCATCTTCGTCGCCGTCCCCGGCGTCGATCGCAACGTGATGTCCCAGCTGGTCTCGCAAGAGACCGGCGGCCTGTTGGGCTACTTCAACATGTTCTCGGGCGGTGCGCTCGAGAACCTGTCGGTGTTCGCCCTCGGGATCATGCCCTACATCAGCGCCAGCATCATCATGCAGCTGATGACGGTGGTGATCCCGAAGCTCGAGCAGCTCAACAAAGAGGGCGAGTCGGGCCGGCGCAAGGTCAACCAGTACAGCCGCTACGGCACCGTGGGCCTAGCGATCGTCCAGGGCTACTTCATGGCCAGCTGGCTCGAGAGCCAAAATACGCCGGGCCAGACCTTGGTGTTGGAGACCGGCATCGGCTTCAAGCTGATGACCATGCTGTCGTTGACGGCGGGCACCTGCTTCTTGATGTGGCTCGGCGAGCAGATCACCGAGCGCGGCATCGGCAACGGGATCTCGCTGATCATCTTCGCCGGCATCATCGCCGACATGCCGACGGGCGCGTACCAGCTCTACCAAAAGGCCATCGACGACCCCGAGAACTTCGGGCCCGTGCCCTTGGCGATCCTGTTGGTCGTGGTGCTCGCCGTGATCGCCTTCGTCGTGATCATGGAACGCGGGCAGCGCCGAATACCTGTGCTCTACGCGAAGCGTGTGGTGGGTCGGAAGATGTTCGGCGGCAGCCAGAACTACCTCCCGCTGCGCATCAACAACGCCGGCGTGATCCCGCCGATCTTCGCCTCGTCGATCATCATGTTCCCAGCGCAGATCGCGGGCATGACCGGCAACCCCTACCTGCAGCGCTTCGCCTCGGCCTTCGACTACGGCAACTGGCTGTACCTGACGGTGTACGTCGCGCTGGTGATCTTCTTTTGCTACTTCTACACGCAGATCCAGTTCAACCCGGTCGATCTGGCTGACAACCTCAAGAAGCAAAACGCGTCGATCCCCGGCATCCGCCCTGGCAAGCGTACGGCCGAGTACATCGAGTTCATCTTGACGCGGCTGACCTTCGCCGGCGCCTGGTACATCTCCGCGGTCTGCGTGCTCCCGGTCTTCCTCCAAAAGGACTTCAACGTCCCGTTCTACTACGGGGGAACCTCGCTCTTGATCGTCGTCGGCGTCGCGCTCGACACGGCGCAGCAGATCGAGAGCCACCTGGTCACGCGCAGCTACGAAGGCTTCGCCGGTCCCAAGGGCCCGCGGATCCGCGGCCGCAAAGGCTGAGCCCTCGCCCGGCTGACCCGCGAGCTCCGCGACCGCGACGCCCTCTGCTCTCCCGAGCCGAGGGCGTCTGCAATTTCAGGTCGGGGAGCCGCCCGCCGCGCTGATCCAAGTGCGTGAAAATCCTCCGCTTCCACCCTGGCACAGGCCTAGCTGCCCGTGGTGAAACCCCTCGCGGCCCAGAGTGCGTCACTGGCGGTCGGAGTGCGTCACTGGCGGTCGAGGCCGCGAAGCCGAAACGAAGTTGTATCGGGCATACTACGAGTTTCGGCGACAAAGGCATCGGTCGTCAGGGGCGCGCTCTGGGTCGTGAGGGGTTTCACCACGGGCTGCTAGACACGTCCGCTCGCCGGTGGCATCCTTCGCCGCTCCCGGGCCCGCCCCGGGATTTGGCATACCCATGTTCCCCACCCCCACCATCGAGGCGACCGTCGTCGCTGAGTTGCCCCAGCAGCTGTACCGCCTCGACTCCTCTGAAGGCCAGCTCGTCGCTGGCCGCTCGGAGGAGTGCAAGCGCCTGGGGGTGTTCGTTCGGACGGGGCAACGTGTGCTGGTCCGCCGGGCCAGCCTCGATCCGGGTCGCGGCGTGATCCTCGGTCTCGCTCAGTAGCAGACCACCCAACACGCCGGACTGAGAGCAGAGCAAATGAAAGTGCGAGCAAGCGTCAAGAAGATCTGTGACAAGTGCAAGGTGATCAAGCGACGAGGCGTCGTGCGGGTCATCTGTGATAACCCCAAACACAAGCAGAGGCAGGGCTGATATGGCACGCATAGCCGGGATCGACCTGCCCCGTAACAAGCGCGTAGAGATCGCGCTGACCTACATCTACGGCGTCGGGCGAACCACCTCCCGCGAGATCCTCGACAAGGCCGGCGTCGGCCGGTCGATCCGCACCGATGACCTCAACGACGAGCAGCTGAGCTCGATCCGCCGGGTCATGGAGACGGACTACAAGGTCGAAGGCGACCTTCGCCGCGAGGTCCAGATGAAGATCAAGCGTCTGATGGACCTTGGCTGCTACCGCGGCCTCCGCCATCGTCGCAACTTGCCCGTCCGTGGCCAACGGACTCACACCAACGCGCGCACCCGCAAGGGCCCCAAGCGGGGCCAGGTCGCGATGAAGAAGAAGTGAGGTAGTCCGATATGGCAACCACGCGCGGACGCAAGAAAACCAAGAAGAACATCCCCACTGGGGTCGTTCACATCCGTTCCACCTTCAACAACACGCTGATCACGATCACCGACGTCAACGGCAACGCCGTGGCGTGGGCTTCATCGGGAGTCCGCGGGTTCCGGGGCTCTCGCAAGTCGACGCCCTTCGCCGCCCAGCTCGCCGCTGATCAGGCCGCCCGTGCGGCCCAAGATCACGGCATGCAGTCCGTGGCGATCCGAGTGTCCGGCCCCGGCGCCGGCCGAGAGTCAGCCCTGCGGGCCATTCAGTCCGCCGGCCTGCGTGTTACCTCGATCAAGGACGTCACGCCGATCCCACACAACGGCTGCCGCCCGCCCAAGCGGAGGAGGGTCTAGATATGGCTCGCTACATCGGACCTGTGTGTCGGCTCTGCCGGCGCGAGGATCAAAAGCTGTTCCTCAAGGGCGACCGCTGCTTCTCGGAGAAGTGCGCCTACGACCGTCGTCAGTACCCGCCCGGCCAGCATGGCCAGGGTCGGCGCCGGCGCCCAAGCGACTACGGCCATCAGCTTCGTGAGAAGCAAAAGGTCAAGCGCATGTACGGGCTGCTCGAGAAGCAGTTCCGCGGCTACTACTTCAAGGCCGCGCGCATGAAGGGCATCACCGGCGAGAACCTGCTGAGCTTGCTCGAGCGCCGGCTCGACAACGTCGCCGTTCGCTGCGGCTTCGCGTCGAGTCACGCCGAGGCCCGCCAGCTCGTGCGCCACGGTCACTTCACCATCAACGGCTCGCGCGTCAACATCCCGTCTTACCTCGTGCGCGAGGGTGACGAGATCTTGGTCCGCGAGAAGAGCCGCAAGATCCAGCAGATCAACGAATCGCTGGCCAAGCTCGACCGTTCACCGCTGCCCCAGTGGATCGAGATCGATCGCGACAGCTACAAGGGCAAGATCAAGAACGTCCCGCAGCGCTCGGACATCTCAGCTGACATCGATGAGCAGCTGATCGTCGAGCTCTACAGCAAGTGATCGAGGATCAGACGAAGGGGGGTACTGCATGCAGGATTACAACACCATAGCCCGCAATTGGCGGGATCTGATTCGGCCCAAAAAGCTCGACGTCGACGGTGAGTCGTTGACGGTCAGCTACGGCAAGTTCACTTGTGAACCACTCGAGCGGGGCTACGGCATCACGCTCGGTAACAGCCTCCGGCGGGTGCTGCTCAGCAGCCTCCAGGGCGCTGCGATCACGACCGTGCGGATCGAAGGGGCTCTTCACGAGTTCACCTCGATCCCCGCGGTCGTCGAAGACGTCACCGACATCATCCTCAACATCAAGGCCCTGCGCCTGAGCATGGATGACGCCACGCCTCGGACCCTGCTGATCGACAAGACCGGCGAGGGGCCCGTGACCGCGGCCGATGTCCAAGCTCCGACGGGCGTGCACGTGCTCGATCCCACTCAGCACATAGCGACGCTGAGCAAGGGCGGGCGCCTGCACATGGAGATGTCTTGCGCGATGGGTCGCGGCTACGCGACCGCCGACCAGAACAAGACCGAGGGCATGCCGATCGGCGTGATCCCGATCGACTCCTTGTTCTCGCCGATCCGCAAGGTGAACTATCGGGTGACCAACGCCCGCGTCGGTCACCAGACCGACTACGACAAGCTGACCTTGCAGGTCTGGACTGACGGTTCAGTCCGGCCCGACGACGGGGTGGCCTACGCGGCCAAGATCCTCAAGGAGCAGCTCTCGATCTTCATCAACCATGAGGAGATCGAGGAGACCCAGGCGCCGACCCAGAGCGAGCAAGACAAGCTCAACGACATCCTCTGGCGCTCGGTCGACGAGCTCGAGCTGTCGGTCCGCTCGGCCAACTGCCTGCAAAACGCCAACATCCACTACATCGGCGACCTCGTCCAACGGACCGAGGCCGAGATGCTCAAGACCAAGAACTTCGGGCGCAAGTCCCTCAAAGAGATCAAGGAGATCCTTGCTCAAATGGGGCTGTCGCTCGGCATGAAGATCGAAGGCTGGCAGGGCCCACCCCCCAGTCGGGAACCGGAGTAGCCATGCGCCACCAGAAGTCCGGCCGAAAGCTCGGCCGCAACAGCAGCCACCGCAAGGCCATGTACCGCAACATGGTCACCTCGCTGCTCGAGCACGAGCGCATCACCACGACCGCGCCCAAGGCCAAGGAGCTGCGTGGCGAGGTCGAGCGCGCGATCTCGATCGGCGTTCGTCTCGGCGACCTGCTCGACAAGCCCAAGGCTGATCGGACCCGCGAAGAGCAGGCCCGCTACGCCCACGCCATGAAGCAGGCAGCCAAGACCATCCGCAGCCGCGAGGTCTTGCACAAGCTGTTCGAGGTCATCGCACCGCGCGTGCGTGCGCGGCCCGGCGGCTACACCCGCATCATCCGTCTCGGCCAGCGCCGGGCCGGTGACGCCGCCGAGATGGCGATCATCGAGCTCGTCGATCAAGCGCCGGCTCCGGCGACCGTCGAAGCGTAGCGAGCCCGTGGTGGGTTCCACCACGGCTGCACGGGCGGTTCGCCCGCGTTGACAAGGGCCCGCGTCGGTTGACGCGGGCCTTTACTTTTTAAGCGAAGCTCGCCCGCGTGGACCAGACCCTGACCCCCGATCCGGAGCGCTTGCTCGAGCTCGTTCGCCGCCGGATGCCGTTCGGCAAGTACGAGGGCAGGCTGTTGATCGACCTGCCGCAGGCGTACTTGGTGTGGTTCTCGCAAAAAGGGCTCCCAAACGGGCGGCTCGGGGAGGCGTTGGCGCTGTGCTTGGAGATCAAGCACAACGGGCTCGAGAGCTTGGTGCGGGCGCTCGAGCGGGGCTAGCAGCTCGGGGCGATTGCGCGCCGGCCTGGTGGATGCACAGAAAATTAGGTGGTTGATCGGTCATGCGTATCTTTGCTCGCGAAGATGTACGTATTGGCGATCACCGGGGTGGACCCACTCGTGTTTGTCGGGGTCGTGTTGCTCGGGCTGCTAGGGGCGTTGTCGTGGCTGAGTCGGCGGCTGCGTGGGGCTGGCTTGGGCCCCGGGCGGGAGCATGTGGCGTTGACGGGGCAGCACGCCGTGCACGTCGTCGAGATCGGCGGGCGGCGGTTGTTGGTGGGGACCGGGCCGAGCGGGGCGCCGCGGGTGTTGGCGGAGCTCGGCGAGGTCGAGGTCGCGGCGCCGGTGGAGCGAGCGCGGGGTCGGGGGCCGTGGGCGGAGCTGTGGACGGAGCTGCTCGATCGCTTGGGGGGGATCGGTGGGCGCTGAGCTGGGGCTGCCGGCGAACGTGGCGGGCTGGCTGGTGCTGGCCTCGCTGCCCTTGCTGCTCGCGGCGTGCACGGCGTTTACGAAGATCGCGGTGGTCCTGAGCGCGCTGCGGATCGGGCTGGGGGCCGAGCGGCTGCTGCCGGCGGGCTCGATGCTGGCGCTGGCGCTGGTGGTCACGGCGCTGGTGATGGCGCCGGTGGTCGAGGCCGGG
>Ga0209498_1001988_pt1 | contig 12461 bp, 9 predicted proteins | sample WalLakDeSediment_FD_184131 | JGI IMG/M metagenome (GOLD analysis project Ga0209498, IMG submission 184131) | Lake sediment microbial communities from Walker lake, Nevada to study Microbial Dark Matter (Phase II) - Walker Lake 11/02/13 Deep... | ecosystem: Environmental > Aquatic > Freshwater >...
CCCGAACCCCGCCAATGCAACTAAACGAGAGGAGGTGGCACTCCTTCGGTAACATTTCTAAATGAGTGAGCAACCCACCTCCGGTAACATTCTTATGTGAGTTGACACGGGGATTCCTTGGGGGATGAAGCGGGCCCGCGGGATGGCTGTGCAGGAGGAATCGGGGAGAGCGGATTTGAACCTCCGACCTCCACGTGCTGAACGTGGCGCGCCGACGCGGCTGTATTTCAGGGCAGCTTTTTCATTCGACTTTGAACTCCCACCGGCAGGCGATGTCGTCGTCGCTATTTCGTGGGGGCAGCTTCAGTGCAGTGGCTTTCATCTTTGGATTGAAGTATTCTGCAATCCGCTGGAACATCGGTATCTCTATTTCCTCACATGTGAATTTCTGTAATGCGTGGTCTTTGGTCCTCTCCCACCATACGACCCCGCTGCAGCGGGTGACAGTCATTATGCCATAATTCCTGTCTTTCAGGTCCCAGTCGATATCGAACAGCACACCGAAACCCGGACTGAACTGAAAGTACTTGAATACGGTTTCGACGTCATTACCTTCGATATTCAGCGCCTTTGTGATTCTATGCACCTCACTCTGCGTTCCCGTCTCCCATATCTCTTTGTCGTAATCAAAGGCCACGCGGTCGCCGAGTCTCCGCCTCATCGCAGCGACCCAGATAGGGTCCACTCCTGTATAGAGCTTGCCTGCCGCCACCAGCAGCTTGATAAGCGCGTCCTTTGAGAAGTCCTTCAGCTTCAGGTTCGGGTCGAACTCCCCACTATAATCTGGTAAATCCTTCACCTTGGCCTCCTTTTTCATAGCGGCATTATAGCACTTTCCCGAGGTGCACTTGCTAGCGAAGCATGTTCGCAGCACCCGGGACGGCCCGGTGATTTAGGGGAGGCGGATGGGACAAGAGTCGGGGAGGCGAGATTTGAACCTCCGACCTCCACGGGCCGAGGGTTACATTATGGCACAAGGCTAGGGGCTTGGATAGAAAGGGCCGCCCACACGATCCGGGAAATCAATGGGTTGAAGCTGGGATCCACTCGTGATATCGTGCGGACCTTGTATCTTGGTGTAGGCATGAGGGAAACTGGTCAGGTGTATTCTGGGTGTGGCAGACCGGGCGGACCTTGGTCGCGATAGACCGTAAAAAAGCGAGGGTCGCCGCACCCTCCGGAGATTGAGCCCGTACAGTTGTCAGGGCCGGATGAGCCCGCATCATGCAAGGACGGGCCGGAATCATCGAGGAGGTGAGAATGGAGCAAGAGCCTACATACATAGGCATCGACGTAGCGAAAGCCCACGCAGACGTGGCCGTTCACCCCACAGGATTGCGATGGCAGGCCCCGTACACCGAGGGAGGGGTGCAAGAACTGATCTCCCGAGTCGAGGCTTTGCAGCCCACCCTTGTGCTACTGGAGGCTTCAGGCGGTCTGGAGATACCCCTGGTGGCTGCTCTGGCCAATGCTCACCTACCGGTGGTGGTCGTGAATCCCCGCCAGGTTCGTGACTTTGCCAAGGCTACCGGCAGACTGGCCAAGACCGATTCACTGGACGCCCAGGTATTGGCCCACTTCGCTGAGGCGGTGCGTCCTGAACCCAGGCCTATCCCCGATGCTGAGGCTAGGGCCCTTGCCTCTCTTCTAGCCCGCAGGCACCAACTGGTAGCCATGTTGGTGGCGGAGAAGAACCGCTTGGGGAAGGCCCTGCCATCGGTGCGTTCGCGAATTCAGACCCATATCACATGGTTGGAGCGAGAGCTGGAGGACACGGACGATGATCTGCAGACCATGCTCCGCCAGAGCCCCGTGTGGTGTGAAAAGGAAAACCTGCTGCGAAGCGTCCCAGGAGTGGGGCCCCAACTTGCCCTTTCGCTGCTGGCATACCTTCCAGAACTGGGGACTCTGGACCGCAAGCGTATTGCCGCCCTGGTGGGTGTGGCTCCCTTTAACAGGGACAGCGGTCCTTTTCGAGGCCGAAGGAAAGTATGGGGCGGGCGTGTGCGAGTCCGAACCGCCTTGTACATGGCCACCCTCGTGGCCAGCCGCCACAACCCTGTGATCCGGGCATTCTATCAACGCCTGCTGGCCGCCGGAAAGCCCAAGAAGGTAGCGCTCACCGCGTGCATGCGCAAGCTGCTCACTATACTCAACGCTATCCTTAAGAACTCCACCCCCTGGCAGGCTGCGATCCCGCAGATCACGGGGCCTTGCTCTTGACTTTTAAGACAGTTGCTTTATTGAGACGAAGCTAAGGGCCTGTCAATTTGAGGAGGCAACAAAACAGAAAGATGAGATAGACACTTATGTCGTATTCCCGCTCCCAGATGTTAAATCGCGATCGGATACTTGCCGTATTTATGCGCTGCTTCAATCATCCATTCCAGTCGGGTGGGGTCAATCGCCGAATGGGAATTACATGGCGACAGGATATAGCCTCCCCCTTTGGCCGCATCCTTTATCGCCTTCCTGACCGTATCTTCCACCTCTTCTTTGGTGCCTCTGACCAGGAGATAGGAAATATCCAGATTGCCCACCAGGACCAGCTTATGCCCCACTTGTTCTCTGACCTTCTCTAGTTCCATGCCAGCCGTGGGCTCCAGGCTTACCACGCCGTCAAAGCCCCACTCAACGAATTTTTCGAGCAAGGCATAGACATTCCCATCGGTGTGCCAGAGCAATTTCTTCTTTTGGCTATGTACAGCCTCAGAGATACGCCGATAGCTATCTCCGAACAGCTTTTCAATTTGCTCGGGACGCATTAGCGGCCCCGTTTTGTGTCCAAAGTCATCTCCGCCCACCACTACTTCAACCCCAGATTCCATTATCGCATTCAGATGCCTGAGTAGGAGATCAGTCTGAAATTCGATGACTTTTTTTATGAATTCCGGCTTCTGATAAACAAACTTACAGAAGTTCTCGAACCCCATTGGTTGCCACGTGTTATCAAACACCCCTGTGCCTGGGGACCCAATGGCCAGTATCCTATCGCCGTAGTTTTCTGCCATCTTCTTATGATGATCTCTGACATTCTTTATGAGTTCGTCATAGAGTGGCTTGTTTTTCTCCACCCAGGAGTACCACTCCTTCTCCGTGGTGCATAGTCCACGAACAAAGTTCGCATCTGTGTTGCCATTTTCATCCACTGTTAGCTCCCAGGCACGCCCCCATACATCGTGCATGGCCAAACCATGCTTAAACTTCGGCTCTTCTACCACCTGCATCTGCGAGTATATAGTCCAGTTAGCATCAAAGCCCAGCTTGATTGCGGCTTCAAACCAGTCCGCCAGGGTGCTGTTGACGATCTCGGGCCAGGTAGAGTTCATAATATCCTTGAGCCCGCTCCGCAATTCGGCGTTTCCCAGCATGGCTGCAATATCAGCAGGCGGTTTGCCCAGAATTTGATTGCTGGTGCCCTGGCTCAGAATGAAGCCCGCGACCGGAACCCGATCAGGCTCCTCGTGGTTCAGAGCGGTTAGAATGCGTTCCTTGAAGTCCATTATGGGGAGCTCCATTTCTTGACGATGTCAGTACCTGTCACTGCATCGGGTGCGAAGGCATCTACACCTGCGTCCTTTGCAAACTGCTCTGTTAGCGCAGCCCCGCCTATAATGACTTTGACCCTATCCCTGAGGTCCTGCCTCTTCAGTTCTTCGACAACCTTTCCGATTTCCATGTCCGTGGAGGTGAGGAGACAAGACATTCCGAGGGCAAGGGGATGATGCTCTTTGACGGCATCGACGAATTTACGGGCAGGTACGTCAATACCTAGATCGATCATATTGAAGCCTGCGCTCTTCGCATAGTTTATGAAGATGTTCTTGCCCAGGTCGTGCAAATCGCCAGTAACTGTGCCTACCACAATGGTGCCTGCTGACTCCATAGCTCCAGCCTCCATCAGAGGCGACAGGATATTCATTACTTCCCTGGATATCTCACCGACATAGACCAGTTCAGCCAAAAACCAGTCGCCGTCCTGAAACCTCTTACCCACAGTTTGCAGCGCATCCGTAACAGTATCTACGGCATCTTTGACTGCCCGGGTGTCGCCCGTGCCCGCTATCGACTTTGCAGCATCGACTGCAGCGTCCATATCAAGCTCCAACAGGCCGCTTTTCAGATGCTCGAAAGTATCACTTATCATCATGTGTTCTCCCTACTTGGATGGAATATCGAATTCTAGTAAGCAGAGTTTGTAATGTCAAGCAATTACGAACGTGGGTACAGTTAAGTCTTGTTATACCAAAACAGCCAAGATCGAACTTAACAAACTACGTAAAATATTTATGGCTAGTATTTGAAGTTCAATAAATGATGTTTCACTTGCCCTGAACCTGGCAAACCCATGCGGTTCAGAGACACTATCACATAAGTGTTGATCAGCCAATTCCGTACATCTTGTTGAAGTGGTTCTGTGCACTAGTAACGGCTTCGCGCATTAAGTCCTCGGCTTTGGCGGTATGTCTCTGTACGAGCAGCGTCATGAGTCCCCCGTTGTCTAACTCTGCCGCGGCTTTCATGCACGCCTCCCAGCTTAGAATAGAGCGCACTACCCGATCGGTGGCCTGATCTTCGTTGTCATACGGCCGCGGCTGTATATCGTGGCCTTTCCAGCGAGTATATCCGGCTTCAGCAACCAGTGCAGCCAATGCAACATTAATGCCGCATATTCGCACTCCATGATCGATATCGAACTTTCCTGGCCCACCAAGGACAATTCCATCGTTGTATCCCTGCGAGTTAAGATGCATATGGATGAGCATGCCATTATCTATCTCTTCAATGGTGTCATGTATAAGGTCAAGCCCAATCATCTCCGAATGACCGAATTCCTTGTTTACTCCTTTCCTCTCGAGGTTGAGACCGAAATCCACCGCAAGCTTATTCCAGAAGACTATGACACTGGCTACCGTGGGGAGCAGCATAGCGGGGTGGCCTTCATTTGGCTTAGGTTCGATGGCCCAGTATAGCTCAGGGTCCAGACTATCGCCATACTGGCATAGATTCGCCATGCTTTCTTTCAAGTTCTGATACATTTTTTTCAATGCGGGGGTGGCGATATCATAGCCGAAGGAGCCATTCCAGATTACCAGTGTGGGAGCTTTGTCAGGATCGGGGTGCCAGGCTCTTCTTAGCGGGCCGCAGGTTACTTCTACCGTCTTCCGCGCGTAGTCTTGCGCTGCTGCACGTTCGCTTGGGTCAAGCGAGGCGATCCCACCGTAGGCGAAATATTTGTGAGCACCAGGAGTCGTCAAGGCAAGCCATATTCCAGCTTTCGTAAGAGCGTCAGCTATTGCTTCAGCCGTATCCTCGTTGAACTCATAGTCGTAGTGCATCTCAAATCCTACCTGGATATAATCCGGCAATCTGGGGATAATCTTCTCTTTGATGAACTTAATCTTAGCAATGGTGTCGAAGCGATCTGCTTCCCAGGAAGGACGTATGTTTGCAGGTGTAAAGCCTCCTTTGCCGGCATTGAATGTCCAGGCGCAGATGCTATGTAAAGATGTGGTCTCACTCATCGACTCCTCCCTCAAAGTAGCCTAATTTGATATTCTAAATGCCCACATAGTCGAAATACTTTCCGCAAGCGCGTTATTTGGGGCATGCCCTGGACGAATTATCGGCGGACTCTGAATTGAGCACTCAACAGATCCTCTCTACGGGAGGATGGCCCGATATAAATGATATAGGTGATTGGCTCTATAATCCACTTGCTCAGTTGCTCATCATAATAAGCCAGACCTTCGACCTTAATTACGAATTCTATGCGCTTAGTTTCTCCTGGTTTAAGGTGCAACTTTGAGAAGCTTTTTAGCTCTTTCAGCGGTCTTTCTACCTTTGATTCTATATACCCTATATATAACTGCGCTATCTCCTCACCAGGGACATCGCCTGTATTGGTGATCTCCACATTTGCATGCAAAGTCCCATCTGCATCCATTTCATCCCGATCAAGCTGCAAGTTACCGTATTTATACGTGGTATAGCTAAGACCGAAACCAAATGGAAAGGCTGGTTCATGGTCCTCCCTGTCCATGAGTCGGTAGCCATGGAAAAGGTCGTATTCTATGCATTTAGCTCGCTTGTCAAAGAATGGGAGTTGACTTTCAGACTTAGGGAATACACAGGGTAACTTTGCACAGGGGTTTACCTTGCCAAAAATAATATCGGCAAGTGCATTGCCCCCTTCCATACCGGGATACCATGCCATTAAGATCGCAGGAACATTGTCACGCCATTTTTCGGTGATTATTGCACTGCCTCCCATAAGTATTACTACCGTATTCGGATTCACAGCAGCAGTTCGCGCAATCAATTCCTCATCGTGCGGTCCTAAGGTAAGGTAAGTCCTGTCACCGCCCTTGGAAAATGGCATGTGTTCGCCCTCATTTTTGTGAGTATAACCAGCAATGACAACGGCTATATCTGCCTCACGAGCTACGCCGACGGTCTTATCCATCCTTTTACCGCTAGAGTATACTATCTTGCTATTAGGTGGTGCTGCGGCACGGATTCCCATGAGCGGCGTGACGACATATGGTGGTCGAACCATACTGCTGCCCTTGTCCCCGATATTGGGTATACTGGCGAGTTTGCCAATGACCACAATATTCTTAACTTGAGCGGTGTCAATTGGCAGTATACGTTGAGAGCCATCACCGACAGGTTCATTCTTGAGCAGCACAATTGATTTCTGTGCAGCCTCCCGAGCTAGTGCTTGGTGCTCAGGGCTAAGGACAAACTGAGTCCCATAGCGTTCCTGCTCACCTCCCTGTGCGAATTTGATCTTCTGCCTTAATATGCGCAGTACAGCTTCGTCAATAACATCCTCTGGGACTTTGCCCTTTCGGACCAGTTTCACAAGCCTTTTCCCAAAATGAATAGTCAAGGGCATTTCGATGTCAAGGCCGGCATTAGCAGCCTTTCCATTACGAATACCAAGGACGAAATCAGACATTACGAAACCCTCGAAACCCCATTCTTTTTTTAAAATATCACGTAGTAGATGAGAATTATGACCGCAATAATGGCCGTTCACTTTGTTGTAGGCGCTCATGACGGAGGCCGCTCCTTCATCGATGCAGCGCTTGAAATGTGGAAGATAGACTTCGCGCAGTGTTCTCTCGGTCATACGGACGTCTACGTGGAACCGCGAATTCTCAATGCTGTTCGCGGCAAAATGTTTGGTGCAGGCCATGATATGGCGCTGAACACCACGTACAAGGGCTGCCCCCATTTCTCCTAGATGATAGGGGTCCTCCCCATAGGTCTCCTGCGCCCGGCCCCAGGCCGGATGTCTGAGTAAGTTGATGCACACGCCTCCGAAGAAGTTGGCGCCCTGTGACCTGGCCTCGACGCCTATGACATCACCGACCCGCTCTTCAAGTTCTATATCCCATGAAGCGCCGCGGGCCATTGGTACGGGGAAACAGGTGGACTGATACATTACGATACCCCGTGGGCCGTCGCTGAATCGAATTCCCGGTATCGATAGCCGCATATTCTCGCCCGCTGGGATCGGGTGTCTGTTATAGGCGAATAAAAGCTCGATGAAACCACGCACGAGCGGTGTATCTCCTGACATCTGTTGGACCTTCTCCTCGAGACTCATTTGGGCAAGCAAATTTCTGGCTTTTTCGTCAACCATTTTCAAGAGCCTCATATCTATGCAGAAGTGTTTGAATAGCTGATTTGTTTTGCTTCAATGGAGCAACGGAAGAAGCTTTGTCAACCCGAACATACTGTTTGACAGCTTCTTTGTACGGGATTTGAAGAAGTACCTTTGTGCAACTGATGGCGCACCCCAGACAGGCCGCGAACCCGGCATGCTGTATGCTGTAGGTCCTGGCATCAAAGACATCGGCGATCAGCTGTCTAAGAAAGCGGTTCTTGGCACCACCGCCAACCACACATATTTCGCTCTCCTGGTTTAAATGACGTGAGTGCAAATGTAGAGAAAGCGCCTGCGAGATGTGCAAAGCACGGATGTTTGTACCTGCATCTCGCTCATCAAAACCATCGCGCACAATACCACTGGGACTTAAGGGCACCGATTCATCTATGAGATAAGGCAACATCAATTTCTCATTCTCGCTGACTGCCGCATCTCCAGCTGCAGCGATATATGCCTCCCACTTTTCCACAACCGAACTCGCAAGCCATTTAGAGTTAATATATTTTTTCAATAAAAATTCATGTACCTTTGCGCCATTAGTGATAACCGTTATAGCCATTGCTTTTCCTGGTATATAGCCGAATACATTATATTCACCAGTCAACGATGGGGTGACCTTCTGCATTACCCCGTTTACGGTATAGCTGCTGCCGAGAGAGATAACCGTATGTCCTCCACATCCAAGCAGAGTAGCAGGATTATCTCCCGTTCCTGCCAGCACAATGGCTTCAGGATTAACTCCATACCTTTGGGTAAAATAGGGATTAATGCTACCAATAACCGTATCGTAGTGTGCCATTCCACCTAGTTTATCCCGCAAGGAAAACACAGCTCCTCTATTCCGTAAATAGGCATCAGCTACCTTCAATACGGCATCATTCCATCCTGGCTGACCGATATTGATATTGTTGAGATTTGTACCCCAACCGTCACCGGTGTCGACCGGTGCGACTTTCCCCGCCAGGATGGATGTTAGGAAGGAACTAAGCAGGAATATGTGCGCAGTCCGATTAAATTCATCTGGAAATTGCTTTGCCCACTTTAAGATTTGGGCCGCGGGGAAGCGTAGTTCCGCCATGTTACCTGTGAGAAATTGTATAGTCTCATTCTTCTCCAGAGCATTCGTGAGATAATCTACTTCCTCTGTTGTTGACCGGTCTTCCCAGATGGGTGATGTTTTTCTCGTAATACTTGATTCAAGTTGAGGTAGCAGTTCCTGACTAGGTTCTAGAGTCATAACTCGATTGCCAAATGATGTATCGGCATATACAGTGCAGTGCTGCATAGAGTCGATCTTCAATGCACTAATACGAGTAAAATCCACGCCGTCTTCCTGCAATTTTTTAAATGCTATATCGAGCGCCTCTATAAGCATGAAGGGGGAGGTATGTCTTATCAAGGGGTCCTCTGTTAGGAGAACGCCGCCTTGCGTGCCATAGTGGTCGAGAATGCTGTCATACTCGAATGCTCCAGTATAGATAACTTCTTTTTCGGATAAATCCAAAATTACCATCTTCACAGATTGGGTGCCGAAATCCATGCCTAAAGCGTACATATTACTGCTCTGCTTCTGCTTTGTACCATCGACCTGAACTCTGATTGCATCCACACACATACAATATCATATTTAACGAGTTTTTATTCCCTTGTGAATATATTAAGCTTATCATACACTAGGACGTTCTGTTCCCATCAACGAGATGGAATAGATTCAGTTGCTTAGGATTTTACGCGATTTGAGACGGATAAGCAGCAGGCATAGACTCTCTATTTAGTAGTTGAATAAGGTGAAAATTGGTGATTTCGGCCCTTTGCCTTGCCAATACTGCAATTTGCGTGATGTCAATATGATGATAATGTGAGGGGTATGTGATGCAGATGCGAACCGGAGACACCTTGATCAGAAATCAGGGTAATGTTTTTCAGCTCCAGGGCTTGTTTTTTTAACCTGACGACCCCTGATCTCTCAGTGGAGTCTGGGTGTCACTTTTCAAGCCCTCTGGAGCCTATTATTGCGCTCTTTTAGTGAAATTGCGAGATTTGTGTGATGTGTATGTGATGTCTCTGTGAAACTGATGACATGATAGCCATTAGCGCAATGTTTATGCTGGTGGCAGCGATGAATCCCTGTCCGTGCAGAGTGTAATTACAAAATTGGAATTGAGGTTTAGGTTGGGTAGGGAAAGGAGCAGTTGTAGTTAAACCCTACAAAGTTATTACTACTTTTCCTCTTGCGTGTCCTTTCTCCACATATCGATGAGCCTCGGCAGTTTGACTTAATAGAATGAAGTAGTTCGAAGTTAGCCAGCTTCATTCTCTCTTTTAATAGTGAAGAATACGTCCTGCGGCCTTTCTATCTCGAAGTCCTGATTAACAGTAATCAGCAGGGCGTTTTCGTGGTGATCACCCTTCAGTTCTCCAGCCTCAGACTTGAGGGGCAACGTCTGGACCTTCGCCTCCCCGAAGGAGCAGAAGCCATGGTCAGAGATAACGATCAATTTATTATCCTTGTCATCCAGGAAAGCGGTGTCGAAGATCAGTTCTCCCAGTTTGTCGTCCACCTTTTTGTACCAATCCAAGACGCAGTCCTCGCCCCAGTGGAAGTGCTGGATACGGTCGAGGAGGGTATAGCAGGATATTAAAACATCAGGCCTTTGGGCCAATAACTCCTTCGTTTTCTCTGTAACCCTCTCGAGTTCCTCCTGCCACTCCTTTTCGTTTGTCGGTAACCCGAAGCCCACCGGCCTGAAGTCAACCCCAAAGGAGTAGGGAGGAACCACGAAGGGAACATTGAGGGCCTTTACGTTCTTGCCTTCGCGGTGCAGAATATCCCAGATGAAGTCGACTTTTATATCCTCCCTTTTCACAATATTGCCGCCTACGGCGAAACTGTCATGGCCATGCTCTTCGAAGGTCTTGCCGCAGAACATCCCACACCATATAGAAGGGGATATGGGTTTCTCCTTGAGGACAAGCTCCTTGCTGCTTCCGATGTCGCAGAGTCTCCGGAAATTATCGAGCTTGTCCAGGTTTGGCCTTATGACAGTCCACGTCGCAGCATCTATACCCAGAACGAAAATCATTTGCATCTCCTTGCTATGAGATCAGCATTCAGTAGTAATGAACTGACCTCTGATAGCTAATGGCTATGCGCTATGCACGTGCCTCAAGGACAACGCCCGCACCGACGTTCCTGCCACCTTTTACCAGGACAAACCTGCCCAGTTCCGGTATCTCGGAAAACGTTTCGACTGCCCTAACTTCGTCTTTTTTATTTGCTTTTGCTATTTAGTTTCCTCCGAAAAAGTCGAGTCTAGCCGAGTATGGGTGAAGCTGATAAAGAAGGGCATATACGGGCATTGGTCGTGAATTGCTACCAAAGAAGAGTTATGAAATAAAGATTTAGGCAAAATGACTTTCACAACTGAAATATGTGCTGCTCGCAAATACTTAAACTGAATATCTGAGGCTTTTGCGTAGTTAATCGAAACGCATCATTTACCCTGAGATGAATAAACACGGCCGTACCTACCATTACCATCTTCCAGGTTCAAGAGCTTTCTTAATTCTTCAGGGGTCATGACCTTTCTCTCGTTGGACTCCGCCAGTTTATGGACACGGCGTAGCAGGTCTGCGTTCCGTGCCAGTCGCGTCCGGCCCGGGTCGTACCAGATGTTATCCTCGAGCCCAACCCTCACGCCACCACCAACGGCGATGGCAACCGAATTCATCGTCAACTGGGCATCGCCAATTCCGGCTAAGCCCCACAGCGAGTTCGGAGGTAGATCATGTATCAATATGCCAGCGTGCAGCAGATCAGCCTGTGCGCATGCGATATTGCCGAGCAGCAGGTTGAAATAGTGGGGTGGCTCAAGAAGACTCTTCCTCTCTAAATACTTTGCATAATTAACCATACCTGAATCAAATGCCTCAAGCTCTGGCAATATGCCACGGCTTTTCATCTCTCGTGCTAGCGACTGTATCATATCAGGTGTATTTACACTGGCTTCCCGGTTGAAGTTCACCGAGCTTAATGTCAGACTTCCCATGTCAGGCTTTACAGCCCCTTCGAGTTTCAAAGGTTCGGCACGCTGTTCGAACTCTTTGAAATTACGGCCGCTCAATGATACGGCGATCACTAGATCGCCGGAGAACCTGCGAACCCCGGCAATTATCTTCTCGTATACATCAGCCTTGTAAGTCGGTTCACCTGTGTTTTCGTCTCTCGCATGTATATGAACCATAGTAATACCTATTTCAACAGCTTGATGAACATCTTCTACTATCTCTTGAACTGATATAGGAACATGGGGTGTCATTTCTTTCGTTGGTATCATTCCCGTTGGGGTGAAATTAATAATGAGATTCATATTTAATCAACTGAAACAGAGGATTGATATATTGCAAGCTTCACTAAAAGTACCTATACCATAGTTGTAAGGTGCACTCTTTGTCTAACATTTCAACCTAAAACGGGAAGCTATTAGACACTTCGCTACTTCCATAAATAGTATACTTATAACACCCACTTAGGCAAGCATTTCTCGAGAATCCGCTTTGTGCGACTTAGATTTCATCTGGCAGTGTCCCGAATGTGGTGGAAAAAGGAATCGGCATATCCTACCCTATAGGAAAGCCAAGTAACAGAAAGGGAGGATATACCGATGAAGGAAGGATATCACAAGGGACCGGAATTGACTATGTCAGAGTTGGGGTTATCGCTGGAAGAGCTTGCTGGCCAACCGCTGGAATTATTTGCTCGTGAAGGAGCCAGATTGCT
>Ga0209498_1001989_pt1 | contig 12455 bp, 9 predicted proteins | sample WalLakDeSediment_FD_184131 | JGI IMG/M metagenome (GOLD analysis project Ga0209498, IMG submission 184131) | Lake sediment microbial communities from Walker lake, Nevada to study Microbial Dark Matter (Phase II) - Walker Lake 11/02/13 Deep... | ecosystem: Environmental > Aquatic > Freshwater >...
TTGACTACGTTCTCGCGGTAATACTCATAGGGTTTGGCCACCGACTCAGGCACCACGATCAGGGCAGCACAGTGAATGGTTGCCGTAATCTCAGGGTGGTCTCTAAAAACCCCTGCCACCATGTCCCGGTCGGCGATATCCCCTTTATAAAAGATATGCCCCCGGGTGAAGGCCTCCTGCCCGGTGACCAGGGAATCGAGAATGATGGGGGTATGGCCGTGATCCACTAATGCTGAACAAATCGTGCTGCCGATATAGCCTGCCCCACCGGTGATCAAAACCTTCATCGGATAACCTCCTGGTTTTTGCGATCAATAAAAAATTAATTGTATCATTGATGGAGGAAAGGGTTTGGGTGAATGGGGAATAGTGAATAGTGAATGGTTTATGAACTGTGAATCATCATTGAGCAGGCCAATAATGTTGTTGACATTATTTAGGACAGCTCATTCACTACTCACTACTCACTACTCACCATTCACTATCCAACTGCCATCACGTGCGCGGCGGCCGTGGAGGCCATCCCACCCAGGCACTGGATCAAGCCCAGCTTCGCATCCGGGACCTGGTTCGCGCCCGCCTCCCCGCGCAGCTGCAGGGTCGCTTCCACCGCCTGGTAAACCCCCGTCGCCCCGATGGGATGCCCGCGGGCCTTCAGCCCGCCAAAGGTTGCCACCGGGATCTGCCCACTGAGGCCAATTACCTCAGGTTGGGCCAGCATCCAGCCCTGCCCCTGGGCAGCATAACCCGCCGCTTCGAGGGACAGCGCGGCGTGCAGCGAGGTGGCATCGTGGTATTCAAAAAAGTCCATATCTCCTGGCAGGACCCCTGCCGCCCGGCAGGCGCGTTCAATGCTCAGGCGCGCCGCGTCCCACACCAGCGGCTGGTGACGGTCATGGATCGAAAGCGTATCGGTCACCAAGCTGGACCCGGTCACCCTGACGCGCGGCTGATCCCATCCCGCCGGCAAGCTATCTTCCCGGGCGAGGACCACCGCGGCCGCGCCATCCGCATAAGGCGCCAGATCAAACAGATTTAAGATCTCGGCTGCTTCGGCAATCCGCTGGTAAGCACCCGGTCGCATCGCCTTTTGGAACATGGCATTGGGATTGGTGGCGCCGTTGGCATGGGCCACTTCCGGGAATCCGGCGAAGGCTTTCCGGTCTGCACCATACTCCTGTAAGTAGCGATGGAACAACAAACCGGCCAGGCTGAGGGGCGTCAACCCCTCGGCGGCTTCGTAATCCCCATCCAACATATGGGCAATCATCGACTCTGACTCGGCGCCAATCACATCGGTGTACTTTTCCACACCCACGACCAGGGCGGCATCCACATCACCAGACAGGACCGCCAGGTATGCCATGCGCAGGGCGGCCCCGCCGGAGGCGTCTGCAGCCTCTATCGTGACACCTTCGGTGCCGATCATGCCAACATCTTCAGTTAACAGGGCGCCCAGGTTCGCCTGTCGGGAGGCAGACACCGCCAGCATGTTGCCCACATACATCACCCCGGGTTGCAATCCACGCGCATCCTTAAGGGCAGCCAGAACAGCTTCTGCCGCAATTTCACGCAACGATTGTTCCCATAATTCACCCACCGGCACCTGTCCAATGCCAGCGACGATCACTTCTGAATGATCTCTGTGCATGTCCACCCTCATTTCATCAGAATCTTCCCGCGGAAACGGGTGTAAGTGGCATAATCAATCTCGGTCCGCCGGGCGATGTAGGCCTGGGTGCTCAATGCAGCAGCCCGCCGCTCAGGTAAGGCAGGCAGCGCCGTGAGGATAAATGCGTCAGAACCGGCGCCGGAGCCAAAGGAGGTGACCAGGATACGATCACCCGGTTCAGCGATATCCAGCACGGCTGTCAGGCCAATCACCGCTGCACCGGCGTAGGTGTTCCCAATCACTGGCGAGAGCAGGCCGTCCTTGAATTGCTCCGGTTTGAAACCGAGCATTTTTGCCACCCGTGTGGGAAATTTCTCGTTCGGCTGGTGGAAGATGGCATACTGAAAATCCGCCGGTGATAACCCTGCTTCCGCCATCAGGGTTCGGGCTGCTGACTGAATGTGATTGAAATAGGCTGGTTCACCGGTGAAGCGCTGACCATGTTCAGGGTATTTCTGGTAAGCCCGCCGCCAGAAATCGGGTGTGTCGGTCACAAAGGAATAATGTGCGTCGATCGACACCAGGGCTTCCTCAACGGGACCGATGATGAAAGCTGCACCGCCTGAGGAGGCGGTATATTCGAGTGCGTCCCCGGGTCGGCCCTGGGCGGTATCCATACCAATTGCCAGGGCATAATCCGCCATGTGTGAACCAACCAGCCCCATGGCGGCCACTATTGCTTCTGTACCGGCTTTGCAGGCGAACTCCCAATCGGCAGCCTGGATATGCTCAGTAGCGCCAATCGCTTCCGCCACAACGGTGCCGGATGGTTTGACCGCGTAAGGGTGCGATTCAGAGCCCACCCACACCGCCCGCAAGGCTTGGGCGTCAATGCCTGACCGCGCCAGGGCGTTGCGTGCGGCCTCAATCGACATTGTGATCACATCCTCATCCAGGCCAGCCACCGCCTTTTCCTTGATCGGCCCGGGCTGGGGCTCGCCGAGCCATACCCGGGAGACCTCGGTGTTGGGCAGGCGATAGCGTGGCACGTACGCGCCATATCCGACGATGCCAACCGGCCTGGCCGGTTTGTGGCTCAATTGCAGCGCTTGTTTTGATACCCTATCCTTATCTTCCATATTACGCTCCACTCCATTCATCTAAGATCGCCTGGGCATGATCAATACGGATGATCCCATCCGCGACCAGGCGTTCCACCAATGCATCAATCTGGTCCTCCTGTGCACCCGCGGCAACGGCCACCTGGCGGGCATGCAGGCTCATATGCCCACGCTGGATGCCTTCTGTCGCCAATGCGCGTAATGCGGCCAGGTTTTGTGCCAGGCCAACCGAGACAATCACCTGGGCCAGTTCCACAGCAACATCAATGCCCATCAGGCGCAGGCTGGCTTGTGCCCCCGGGTGAACCCGCGTGGCCCCGCCAACCGTACCAAGTGCCAGGGGCATCTCTAAAGTTCCCACCAGGTCTCCATTGCCATCCATTCCCCAGGTGGACAGGCTGGTATAGCGTCCATCCCGAGCGGCATAAGCATGCACACCTGCTTCAACGGCGCGCCAATCATTGCCAGTGGCGATCAGGATCGGGTCGACCCCGTTCATGATGCCCTTGTTGTGGGTAGCCGCCCGGTAGGGGTCCACTGCCGCAAAGGCCCAGGCTTGGATGATCCCATCGCGCACATCCTCGCCGCTAAAATCACCAAAAGCCAGGTCGGCGGTACGGATCGTCACACGGGCACGTGCCAGGCGCCGGTCCGCCAGGTTGCTGAGGATGCGTAAGAGCACCCTGCCCCCGGTGATACGCTCAATTTTGGGTGCCAGGCGTTCCACCGCGGTATTGACCGCGTTGGCGCCCATGGCGTCCATCACATTATAAATCAGGTGCGCCACTAAGAAGGGCCCAATCGGTGAGTCTTTAATCAGCCGCACCTCAAAATCACGCGGTCCCCCACCCAACTTGATCAGAAGGGGATCCACCTGGGCAGCATCCGCCAGGAGGGCATCCTTTTCAGCCAGGAGCTTGAGCCGAGCTGAAGGCGGGTCATCCACATCCAAAATTTGAATCTGCCCGATCATCTCTGGCGGTGTGGTGTGGGCAAAGAAGCCGCCCGTCCCCCGGGCCAGCTTGGCCATAAAAGAGGCCCCAGCCACAATGGAAGGCTCCTCAACTACCATTGGAATAGGAACCTCACGCCCATTGATCAGGAAATTCCGGGCAATCCCCAACGGGAGGCTGAAGGTACCGATCACATTTTCGATCATATGGTCAGCGGCTTCGGTCTTAAGCCCGTCCTCACCGCTCAGGGTCGCCATGTCCGCAGCTGATAAGCCGGTTTCCGCCGCAAGCCGCGCCAAACGCTCCTGCGGTGAAAGGTTATAGAATTTTTTCTCGGCATCTGGTTTTGAAGTCATTTTCATCGACCTCCTCAATTATTTTTATCACAAAAAGCCACGGCGCAAGAGTATTTGTCACAGGATAAACTATCAGGTTCATTTATACCGGCTCGGGTCTCCCAAAAGCTATCAGATTCCGCAGCGCTGAACACAACTCCTCTTTTGCGTTGTACGCTTTGAGTTGGGGTAGAATTCGTCTTGTATGATGATCACTACCACCCTCTCCTGCGAACAGCTTGAAGAACGCCTGGCGGCACTGCACCAGGTCAGCCTTGAGCTGGTACAGGATATTTCGATTGATTCCTTGCTGCAGCGAATTGCCCGCATCGCCTGTGAACAGGCTGGGGCTTCCTATGCGGTCATCGGCATTCGGGGTGAGGATGAACAAATGGAACGCTTTATCTCAGTAGGACTGGATGAAGACCAAGACGGCAGTATTCCCCACCCATTCATCAGCATAGGGTTGATCAATGCGATCGATAATGCTGAAAGACCTGTGCGGGTGATGGATATCAGCACTCATCCCCACCAGGCATCGGTTCCAGGGGATCAACCCAAACCCTTAAACCCTGAAGGGCACAGGCAGGACGCTGCGCAGATGACCTCCCTGCTGTGCGTCCCGATCCACCTGGGCAGCCGTCGGCTGGGGCAAATCTACCTGACGAATCATACTGAAGAGGATTCCTTCACCCCTGATGACGAACGCGTGATCGAAACCTTGGCAGCGTATGCCGCGGTCGCCATCTCAAATGCGCGCTCCTACCAGGAGCTGCATGAACGGGATCGCACCCTGACCCGCCGCAACCAGGACTTGGCTTTGTTAAACAACCTGGCATCTGCCCTGGCCTCGATCACCGAACTGAACGAGCTGATCGAAACCGCCCTCAATCGTGTCATCAATTACTTTGATGTCGATATCGGTGAGGTGTTCCTAAGCGAGGAAGACCTGCATACGCTGTCCAAGGTGCTCCATCAAGGCACACTGGATCAGCCCCTATGGTCACAAGATCGGTTTAATGTCAAAGGCGGGTTAATTGCCAGGACCGCTCGCAGCGGTCACCCGTCCATCGTCAGCCTGCCCTATCGACATGACCCCTACCTCAGGAACCAGGCCCTGCTCGACTCTGGCATCCGCCAAATTGCCTGCTTTCCACTCACCAGCCGCAGTGAGGTTATGGGGGTGTTATGCATCGCCCTCAGCCGGGAAGAGCCCCTGGATGCCATGGATCAGCAACTGCTTTCTTCGATCGCTTCCTGGGTAGGCACGTCCATCGAAAACATCCGCCTCAACATCCAGGGACGGCGCCTGGCCGTGTTGGAGGAACGGGAGCGCATCGGTATGGACCTGCACGATGGCATCATTCAATCCATCTATGCTGTGGGCCTGACCCTTGAACATGCCCGCTTGCTGTTGGGTGAGGAGCCCGCCCAAACCCGTACCCGCATCGATCAATCCATTGAAGATCTCAACAGCACCATCCGCGACTTGCGCGCCTTCATCATGGACATGCGTCCACGGAAACTATACGAAGAGAACTTGATGGACGGTCTCCAGCGCCTGCTGAAAGAATTCCAGGCCAATTCCCTTGTCGAAGCCTCCCTCAGCGGACCGGCCAATGGTCTGACGGATTTACCCGACCCGCAGGCAATTGCCCTGTTCCATATTTGCCAGGAAGCGCTGGCAAACGTCGCCAAACACGCCCAGGCCAACAAGGTGGAAGTTACGGTATGGGCAACCCCTGACCGGGTCCTGATGGAAGTGCATGATGACGGTCGTGGGTTTGACGTGGATATGGTCCAGATGACCCTTGGGCACGGCATCTCGAACATGCAAACCCGAGCCCACAATGTGGGCGGCGACCTGGAGATCACCACCGAGCCTGGTGAGGGCACGACCATCATGGTATGGATGCCCTACATCCAGGATGTTGACACGGCGGTGCTGGAGTAACATATGCCCTCACAAAACGCGGCGCACCCAACGCCTGATAAATCCCCAAATAAACGCTTCTCGGACAAAGCCGCCTTGCGCGGCGAGCCCTCCTACGTCTGGCGCGATGGCCAGCGGCGCAGGCTGGCGTTGATCCTGGAAGCCGCTGGTGAACGTGCAGAGGGCTCTGTCCTGGTGGATGGGTGCGGGGTGGGCATGTACCTGCATCAACTGGCTGATTATGCCCAATGCATCGTCGGTTTGGATATTGAGTTTGAGCGCCTTCAAGACGCAAAATCCCGTGCTGAATGGCTGGTCAACGCCATGGGTGAAGCACTGCCCTTTCCTGATGCATATTTTGACCTCGTCTTGAGCCACGAGGTTTTGGAACATGTCCAGGATGACCGGGCAGCCATCCGTGAGATTATTCGGGGCTTAAAACCAGGCGGTCGGCTGGTGCTGTTCTGTCCTAACCGCGGCTACCCTTTTGAGACCCACGGTTTTTATTACCGAGGCGGGTATCACTTTGGCAACATTCCCCTGATCAACTATCTGCCGCGCACCTGGCGGGACAACCTTGCCCCCCATGTGAACGTCTATACCCGGGCGGACCTGGAACGCTTGTTTGCGGGCCTGCCTATCCGCAATATCCGCCGCACCATCATCTTTGGCGCCTACGATAACATCATCGCCCGCTTTCCCCGCCTGGGGAAGGGGATTCGTACCGTCTTGCAATGGCTGGAAAAAACGCCCCTGCGCATTTTTGGCTTATCCCATTTTTGGGTGGTGGAAAAGGTCTAACACGCACGCTTCAAGCCGTAAGTGAATGACGTCGGCACTGAAAAATTCTTCCATTAACAAAACACAGTATTTTAACAAATCGCTTATAAAGCTTTGATGATTATCCTATATTTTCTTTGTAAATTAAGGGTGTAAATAATCAAGATCAAGACAAATGGAGGAATAAGATGGCTGATTTAATTCGACGTGATCCCATTCGTGAAATGCTTTCGTGGAACCGCGCCATGGAGCGCATGCTCGGCAACCTTTATGATGATGGTGAAATGGGTTTCGGCGAACCGCTGAACCTGCGCATGCCCCTCGACGTGGTTGAAAATGATGAGGAATTTGTCGTCAAGGCAGATGTGGCTGGGATTGATCCGGAGCAGATTGAGATCACCTACACCGACAACAATCTTTCCATCAAAGGTGAAGTGAGCGATGAGCGTGAAGAGGAAGGTGAGGAAGGTCGCTATCATTTACGTGAGCGCCGCTACGGCACCTTCTCCCGCACGATCTCCATGCCCGGCTCAGTTGATGTGGAAAACATCCAGGCAGAAACCGAAAACGGTGTCTTGAAGATTCATCTTCCCAAGAAAGAAGAAGTCAAACCTCGCCGGATTGAAATCAAAGGCGAAAGCAAACAGAATGTGATCGAAGGTAAATCAAAAAACAAATAATCGCAGACAAAACAGTTACACACCCAAAGATGGCCATTGAACCTGGCCATCTTTGGGTTAATTTTCAGGGCTTACGGGGATCAGGCGGATCTCGTACAGCAGCGGCCAATGCTTCCCGGTGACGAACAAGCGCTCCCCTTCAGGGTCATAGGCGATGCCATTTAATACATCGGTCGTGGGGGTGCGCAATTCGTCCGGCAGGATCCCCTGTAGATCAATCCAACCGGTCACCGCGCCTGTTGCAGGGTCAATGCGGACGATATCATCCGTCAGCCAGATATTGGCAAACACCTCACCGTTGATGTATTCCAGCTCGTTGAGACTCTCGATGGCTTCACCCTGGTAGGTAACCTTTACACTGTTAATGACCTGGAAGTTCCTTGGGTCCAGGAAGTACAGGGTTGCACTGCCGTCGCTCATGATCAGGTGTGTCCCATCATGGGTCAATCCCCAACCCTCAGTCGTGTAGCTGAACCGGCCAAGTTCTGAAAAGTTCTCCAGGTCATAGATGAACCCCGTCCCCTCAAGCCAGGTCAACTGTAAGAGGGTATCCTCCCACAGGGTTAAGCCCTCACCGAAATAAGTGGGGGGGAGGTCTACCCGCAGCAACACATCACCCGTTTCCAGCGACACCTTGCGCAGGGAGGACGCCCCGTACAAGCCGGTGCTCTCGTACAAGAAACCATCGTGGTAGATCAACCCCTGGGTAAAAGCCTGCGGATCATGGGGATAGGCGCGCAGCACCTCGTAGGTCATATAGGGTGACAGCGTCTCTGGGATAGAAGCATTCAGCTGGGGTGACCTGAGCAAACCAAACACAACCAGCACAGCAATTAGTACCAATAAGATCAACGCCCATACCCAGTGACGCTTATTTATTGATTTGGGATGATTAACTTGATTTTTTCCGTGTCGCATTTTCATCATGAAAAACCTGCGTAATGCTCGTCGTTGTTTGAGTAGTATACATCAAAACCGATATCACTTGCCCCACCACTTGAGCATAGGGCGATCGCAAAGTCAAACATTTTTGTGGAATCAATGACCTTTATACTGTAAACATCCCTTATCACCCTCCTGGTATCGGGGCTATCAAAAAAAGAATTTATTGACCATTGGTAAAAACCATAGTGCTCAATATCAAATAAACAAGTCTAAACGCAAAATCTCATTGAATCCGTAGGGGCACGGCATGCCGTGCCCCTACTTAGAAATGCAATTCTAACATTTTATGCAAGTGATACGAGAACCTGACTTTGCGATTGCCCTGCACCTGAGCAAGACCACCACAATGGCGTTATAATAACCTGGTAGGCAATTAGGAAAAAAGACCGAAGACCGGTGACAGGAGATGGAAGACTGAAAGCCCTTCTTCCGTCTCCCGTCCAACGGTGCACCCAATACCTAGTAACTAATGCCTGATTCCTACTACCTAATGCCCAATACCTACCACCTATGAACAATTCACCATTCACATTTCACCATTCACTATATCACTGAGGTTAAACCATGCAATCCGTTATCGACCGCTTTATCCGTTATATCAAAATCGACACCCAATCAGCCCGTAAATCAGAGACTTATCCCAGCACCGATAAGCAGCTCAACCTGGCGCGTTTGCTGGTTGAGGAACTGCAAGCCCTCGGCCTGGAAGACGCCGCCGTGGACAGCTACGGTTACGTCACCGCCACCCTGCCCGCCAATATCGACAAGGCAGGGTTGCCCGTCATCGGCTTCCTGGCGCATATGGACACCAGCCCGGACCTCTCCGGCGAGAACGTCAACCCCCAGTTTATCGAAAATTATGATGGCGGCACGATCATCCTCAACGCCGAAAAAGGCATCCACATGTCGCCGGATGAATTCCCGGATCTAAAGAAGTATGTCGGCAAAACCCTGATCACCACCGACGGCACGACCCTGCTGGGCGCGGATAATAAAGCCGGCGTCGCCGAAATCATGAGTGCGATTGCGTACCTGCTTGAACACCCCGAGATCAAACATGGCACGATCAAAATCGGCTTTACACCTGATGAAGAGGTCGGCCGCGGCGTAGACCACTTCGATGTCGAGGGGTTCGGGGCAGATTTCGCCTATACCGTGGACGGTGGTGAGCTAGGTGAGGTGCAGTACGAAAATTTCAACGCTGCAGGCGCAGAGCTGACCATCCAAGGCCGCAATGTGCATCCAGGCAAAGCCAAGCTCAAGATGCGCAATGCCCTGCTGATTGGCATGGAACTGAACGAATTGCTGCCTGTGTTTGAACGCCCCGAATTTACAGAGAACTACGAGGGCTTTTATCACCTGTACCAGTTTGGCGGGACCGTCGAGAAAGCCAGCATGAGCTACATCATCCGGGACCATGACCGGGAGAAATTTGAGGAGAAAAAAGCGCTCATGGCCAAGGCTGCAGACTTTATCAATGCCAAATACGGCGATCGGATCATCGACCTCAAGGTGGAAGACCAGTATTACAACATGCGCGAACAGGTCGAACCCCACCCAGAGATCCTCCAAATCGCCATCCAGGCACTGCAAGCCGTGGGGATCACCCCCATTGTTGAGCCCGTCCGGGGTGGGACGGACGGCAGCCGCCTGTCCTACATGGGTTTACCCACCCCCAACCTCTTCAGCGGCGGGCATTACTACCATGGGAAATATGAATTTATCCCCACCTTTGCCATGGAAAAAGCCGTTGAGACGTTGGTAAAGCTCGTGGAAATCGTCGCAGAGAGATAGTGCCACCCCACAATAAAGGTTTTGGATGAATTCCCGCCAAAGAGTCCAATCAACCCTTAACCATCACGAACCGGACCGTGTCCCGGTAGACCTGGGCGCCAGCCCGGTGACCGGCATGCATGCCAGTGCTGAATGTAAGCTCCGCCAGGCTCTGAGGCTGGATGCCCCCGGGACAGTCTAGCAAATTCACACCTACAACGGGTGGCACCGTGTAATCGCAAAGATTATAAATAGTATCAGAATGGTGAAATCCGCAAACTAATCCTACATTCTGATTTACCAACCAAATGATGCATTATTTTATCTCAAGATGGCATGCAATAAAACTTGATCAGGATAGCCACACGGATTCATTTTCGATACATTCTACACGGGACCAGTAAAAAATCTATGAATCCCCAATACTCAACTCCCAGATAATATACACCAAACCGATCCAGTTCAACACCTAAATCCTGAATGAGTCCCTCGCGTACTAAACACCACTAAACACCAATATCACAGCTACACCATCAAAATCACCAGCATCCCCACCAACGCTGCACTCAGGGTGCAGGCAAAGTTGACCCAGTCATTGGTCAGCCAGGTCAGCCCGCGTGCCTGGACTGTCGGCGTGCCGCACGTGTGGATCGGGTGTTTCTCGGTTTGTTTCTCACAGGCTGGGCAAAAGTACACCGACTGGAGGGTCGCACCCAGCAAAGAATCGACAAATGAGCCCAAGAAACCCGCTGCGGTGATCAGGATCAACACCAACCAGGCCGGCCTGCCCACCCCCGGCGCCCAGCCCAGGCCGCCCACCAGGATAGCGATGATGCCGACCAGCGCCGACCCGGACAAGGCCGCCAACGACCCCACCAGGCTGACAGCGCCAGACGTCCCCTGGGGAACGCGCCGGAAGGTCGTCAGCAGAATAGGCTGGCGCGGGTTGAGAATGCCCAGTTCCGTCGCCCAGGTATCGGCATTGGCCCCCGCCAGGCTGGCTGCGAACCCCACCCATAAGCATGATACGCCGTCATTTTCAGGGAAAAATAAACCAAGGATAACAAAACCCAGTGTGAGTGTGCCTGCCACGGCACCATTGGCAGCCACCTGGCCGGCATCACGGTTAGATCCCTTGGCGAACTCCTGGCCGGCATCCGCTTTTTTCGCACTAAAGAACCTTGAAAGCCCACTGGAAGAGATAAAAAAGGTCAGCAAGACCAAAGCCCAACCCAATCCCCCCAAGCCAAACACGATCGTACCCAGGATTCCGGCAGCCATTGCGCCGCTGACATTAAGGGCATGCGCACGGTGAGCCAGGTAAGCAATCCCAACCCCTGCTGTCATTCCGATGATGAAATTAACCATTGAAAATTCCATAACAACTCACTGTGGCACATGAACCTTGAATATTCGACTGAAAAACATGCCGAACCATATTATACGATTGTTACGCGCTGCTCAAAGTATTCTGTAAAATGTCTAAAAAACGATCATCAAACTACCTACCAGCAACAGGACACCCGTCAAGCCTGAAGTCCCCCATAACAGGTAGGCTGCAGTGCGGCGGTCATCACCCCGACGAAAAAGCAGGGTGCCAAATATCAGGTTGATGATCCAGATTAGACCATTCAAAACAGGCAGTAACAACAAACGCTCTGCGGGTGCTGTGCTGCCTGGTTCGACCCAGGGGATGGTTTCCAAACCCGGAACAGCGATGCCACCAACAGCCAACAGCAGGACGCCGGTCACAAAACTACCAAGGATCAACCAGCGCGCCAGCTCATCCTCCCAAACACGGCCGATAAACACCCGCGGGTAGACCGATTGCGGATCCAAGTGCGTCAGGCTGCCCAACTCGTTCACCTGGCGAAAGGTCGCCATAAAGGATTTTGTGTTTTCTGGCGAGATGGCGAAAACCCTGCCTGGCGTGGCAACCAGGATCATATGCGCTAAATCTGCACCCAGGTATTCCACCACGCCCAATTCGCTGACTGTACGCCTTCCTAACACCGCACCCGGCCAGCGCAGCCAGGGCAACGGCAAACGATAACCAATCTCATTGCCGGGGCGCATCCATTCGATTGAAGCCAGGGGAATGTCCTCTCGGCGCAGCCCCCAGCGGATCAGTAATCCATCACGACGGAGGATGTAAACGGCATTAACCAGGGCATATAATCGGTATCCCAGCAGCGGTAGTGGTGCAAACAATACCAACGCGATGAGCATATCCAGCAGGAAATTCACGCCCACAGGGTCTTGTGTGGCCCGAAAAAAGAAAAAAACACCAGCCGCACCCAATACCAGGATCAATCCACCCTGG
>Ga0209498_1001992_pt1 | contig 12453 bp, 18 predicted proteins | sample WalLakDeSediment_FD_184131 | JGI IMG/M metagenome (GOLD analysis project Ga0209498, IMG submission 184131) | Lake sediment microbial communities from Walker lake, Nevada to study Microbial Dark Matter (Phase II) - Walker Lake 11/02/13 Deep... | ecosystem: Environmental > Aquatic > Freshwater >...
CTCCAATTCATCCGCTTCCACCAACCCATCTAGAAGGGTCAGCACCGCCAGATGGGCCAGGTTTTCCATCTGCTCGCCATCAACACCAGGCTGCGAGCGGAGCCAAAGGCCGTTGAGACTGTCCACAACTGCCAGGCGGGGCTGCGGGGTAGGCGTTTCGGTGGGCGTAGCCGTAACCGTCGGCGTTACCGGAACAGTCGGGGTGGCCTCGGGCGTGGTTATGACTGTGGGCGTTGGTGTGGTCGTATTTACGACCGTCGGCGCCACTTCTTCCTCCACCACATCCAGAGTTGGCACAAGGGCGGGCGGTGTTTCTTCCACGACCGTTGTGGTCTCCGACAAAGGGGGCTGCACCAAGTAGGCCGCAACCAAAATCACTGTCAGCATTAAAGCGCCCGCCGCCCGCAGCAGGTCGGCCTGCATTGAATGGCGCGTTTCCTGGCGGGCTACGCCGTAAGCAAATGGACTATGCGAGGTCGATCGTTTCTGCAGGGCACGCAACAGAAACAGGACGACCAGCACTACAGCCGCCGCTGCTAAAACAGGAATGACAATGTTAAAGACAATGGCCACAGTTACTCCTCCAGTATCAGGGAAGAAGTAAACAGTACACAGTGAAGGGTAAACAGCTTGTGATTATAGGTTCTGCCTGTTTACTGCCGACTGTCTACTATCCACCAGAATTCTTCACTTCCCGCCAGAGCTCATCCAGGCCGGCCAGACCCATTTGGGATAATTCCAATCCGCGATCAGCGGCCAGATCCTCTAGAGCTCGGAATCGTCGTGCAAAACGCAGATTCGCCTCGCGCAAGGCCGCCTCGGCATCAAGGCCCAACCAACTGGCCAAATTAGCCATGACAAACACAACATCACCGAATTCTGCCTGCCGTTCGACGGCCGTTTCGGCTGCCTCCAGTTCGGCCAACTCCTCAGCCAGTTTAGCCATGACGCCCTGTATATCAGGCCAATCAAAGCCAACGCGGCGCACCCGCTCCTGAATCTTCTGCGATCGGGCCAGGGCCGGCAATGTCAATGGCAAATTATCCAACAAAGAGCGCTGCAGGGGCAACCCCTTTTCTTCGGCCTTAATCGCTTCCCAATTTTGCAGAACTTCGGCCGTGTTGGCAACCACCAGATCGGCAAAGACGTGCGGATGACGCCGCTTCAGCTTGGCGTCAATGCCAGCCAGGACCTCGGTTAAGGTGAAATCACTTGCTTCAGTGGCCATCTGGGCCTGCATCACCAGATGGAAGAACATATCCCCCAACTCTTCGCACAGCTCAGCGCTATCTTCCTTGTCCAGCGCCGCCAGCAGTTCACTGGCTTCTTCCAGCAGACCGGCCCGCAACGATTGTGGTGTTTGTTCCTGATCCCAGGGGCAGCCATTCGGTCCGCGCAGGACGGCCACCGTTTCAGCCAGGGCAGACAGGGAGGCCGCGTAGGGCAAGGGGGGCAGATACAGGCTGGTCAGGTGGTCGATTTCTGATCGGCGATCCAGCTCATATAACGGCAGCCAGACGGCCGTTTCGGCGGCCGTGCCGGCGCCACGAACCAGACAGACCTGATGATCTTCAGGGTAAAGGGTCATCAGGGACAGTTTTAAGTCGCTGGCCAACAAACGATTATAGACCTGGGCCAACAGGGCTGGCTGATCTGGGTTCAAGGGTGGATGTTGGTAACGGCTCAGGTCAATGGCATCAAAAAGCTGCAAGCCATCGAGCGCATCAGCGCCCACCAGAGTCAATGTAGGTTCAACAAAGCTCAGGCCGGCCACGACCGTTACCGGCACGGCCGCGGCTGCCGCTTCAGACAACAAAGCCGTCACCGTAGCCTCCCCGACCAGAGGATGGCCAGGAACAGCGTAGACAACATCACCACTTTGGGCTGCCTGGAGTACGGAGGCGACAATCTGGGCGTAAACTTGATCAAACGCCTCAGCCTGATCATAGAGATCGTCAAAGCTGCGCCAGCCGCTCTGCGGCGGCAGATCAGCCACGGCCGGATGCCGCTCGGTGCGCAGAAAGAGGTTATCGGTTTGCGTTAGTAGATCCCAGGCCTGACGCGTCAGCAAACGGCCGTCCCCCGGTCCCAAACCCACAATCGTTAATCCCATTCGCCATTACTCCAAAGCAAAAAGGCGAGCGCTTACGTCTCGCCTTAACGAAATAGGTAATGAGTAAAAAGTGAAAAGTGAAAAGTGAAAAACGAGAAGTGAAGCGTGAATCACTTCTTACCTCTCACCTATTACTTCTCACTCAGAACATTAACGCTTGGTGTAAGTAGGCGCCTTACGAGCCCGCTTCAAACCAGGCTTTTTGCGCTCTTTAATGCGAGCATCGCGGGTCAAATGACCTTTAGCCCGCAGGGCGCCGCGCAAGGCTTCATCATATTTCACCAGCGCCCGGGCCAATCCCAGGCGCACGGCGCCGGTCTGGCCAGTAATGCCACCGCCTTCAATCAGGACAGAGACATCAACCTTACCTTCCAGCTCGGTGTCGGCCAGGGGCCCAATCAGGATTTCGTAATCACCAAAGCGGGGAAAGTATTCCTTAACCTCTTTGCCGTTGACGATGAATGTGCCGTTTGCTGCTTCACCCATATAGACACGTACACGAGCCGAAGAGCGTTTGCGCCGGCCAATACCTTCATAATACTCACGGTCTTGAAATTGCTCTATCATCAAACTCTCCTAATAGAAGGACGAAGAACCAGGACGGGGGATGAATTTCTGTCGTCACCAACACCATCCATCTGTCCATCGGCCGTTTCTTAATCAATCTCCAACGGTTGGGGCAATTGGGCCTGATGTGGGTGCTCTGGGCCAGGGTATACCTTGAGCTTTTTGAACATTTTACGTCCCAAAGCATTTTTGGGTAGCATACCTTTAACGGCCGATTCCAGAACGCGCTCAGGGAATTTCTCCAACTGCTGTGAAAGAGTGATTTCCTTCAAGCCGCCCACATAACCGGAATGGCGATAATATTTCTTCTGCTCCAGACGACGGCCGGTCACTTTCACCTTATCGGCGTTGATAACCACCACATAATCACCGCAATCCACGGCCGGACTGTAGATGGGCTTATGTTTGCCCCGCAAAATGGTGGCAATGCGGGTGGATAGGCGTCCCAGGGTTTGCCCTTCGGCATCCACGACAAACCATTGCCGTTCGACCTCATGCGGTTTAGTCACATACGTTTTCATGCGCTATTTCTCCAACAGACTGTAATGACGGTAGACAAGGCAGCTGCCCATCTACTGCTTCATTATTCATATAGAACTGACACCAGGTATAACCCGTGCGCTGGGGCGACGGCCGCGGCTTGGCGGCGATCAGCGGCGTCAAATGCAGTCCTAAACTGGGCTACATCCCAACTGCCCTCGCCCACATTCTTCAGGCAACCGACAATGGTGCGCACCATGCGGTACAGAAAGGCATTGGCCGCAATGGTGAAGATAAGCCTTGCATCTTCTTGGCGCCATTCGGCCACAAAAACGTGGCGAATCGTGTTCTTGCCCTGTGGTGGCCGGCCAAAGGTAGCAAAATCATGGGCGCCAATTAGCAAGGCGGCGGCTTCGTTCATCCTGACCAGCGAAAGCGGTTTGGCTACATGCCAACGGTAATGGCGCTGAATCGGGCTACGTACTGGTGAATTGTAAATGTGATATTCGTATACCCGGCAGCGGGCATCAAATCGCGGATGGAAAGAGGAGTCTACTTCTTCTAGCGTCCGCACAGAAATATCAGGCGGCAAATTAACATTGAGGGCCCGTTGCAAGGCTGCGGTGCCATGTGACCAGTCGAGATCAAAACTGATAACTTGACCGGTGGCGTGTACGCCACTGTCCGTACGTCCCGAGCCTATCACCGTGGCTGGCTGCTGGCTTACGGCCGTAATAGCCTGTTCAAGCAGTTCCTGGACGCTGTTGGGCTGGCGCTGGCGTTGAAATCCGACATAAGCCGTGCCATCATACTCAATAATGGCCCGGTAACGGATACGGCCGTTGCCGTCTAAACCCATTTTCCAGTTCCCTTTACTCCACTAACATCAAGACAGCCATTTCCGCATTGTCGCCCGGACGACGTCCGATTTTAATCATGCGGGTGTAACCACCCGGCCGTTCCGCATAGCGGGGCGCTATTTCATCAAACAGCTTCTTGAGAACGTCTACATCTTCGGCAAAGCCTTCTTCATCTTCGATCACGCGCAGACGGGCCAAACGCGCCGCCACCTGACGGCGGGCATGTAGTTCTCGGGCCGGATTCTCGGCTTTTTGGGCCAGGCCACGCTTGGCGAGGGTGATGATCTTCTCGGCCGTAGGGCGCAGCATGCGCGCTTTGGCTTCTGTTGTGGTAATCTGGCCGTGGCTAAACAGATCGGCCACCATATTCTTGCGCAGCGCCCGCCGATGGGCAGAATCTCGGCTGAGCCTGCGGCCGTGTACTCTATGTCGCATTGTTGTAAATCCTCACAAATGGCTATTCACGATTAGCGATTAGCTGTCAGCATTTCAGCTAAGAGCTAACAGCTAATCGCTAATTGCTTATTCTCATTCCGCTTCCGGTTCCGGTTCTTCGGCAGACAAGAAGCCTTTCAGACGCAGTTGATCCTTGAGCTCATCCAGCGATTTCTCACCAAAGTTACGGATGGCCAGCATCGTCTCTTCGCCGCGCTCCAGCATGTCCAGCATTTCACCAACCTTGGTGATGCCAGTCCGCTTCAAAGAGTTGAAGACACGGACGCTCAAGTCAAGCTGTTCAATGGGCGTTTCATACAGCTCATTGGGAATGGTCTCTTCAACCACTTCCTCTTCAACCGGCAGCAAGGACTCTTCACTGATGCCGGCTACGGGACGCAAATGCTGCATCATGATCTGCGCCGCCTGAGCCAACGCCTCTTCCGGCTTGATGGTACCATCAGTCCAGATTTCCAGGACCACCCGATCATAATCAGCCACCTGACCAACGCGCGTCTTTTCAACTTCATAAGAGACGCGGCGAATAGGACTAAACATGGCGTCTACCGGCAACTCGCCAATCGGCAGCCGTCCGCGCTCCTCAGAGGGCGAGTAACCACGACCGGTTTCGGCCGTCATTTCTAGCTCGATGAAGGCCTCATCAGAGTCAACGGTGAACAGGTAAAGATCCGGATTCACGATTTCCACGCCAGGGGGCAGAATCATGTCCGCGGCCGTAACCACACCGGCGCCGTTCACTTCCAGCCGCAGGCGACCGGTATCAATCTCGTGCAGCTTCAAGCGCATCTGTTTGACATTCAGGATTAACTGCATCATATCTTCGCGCACGTGAGGAATAGCCGAAAATTCATGCGGCACATCGGTCACACGCAAAGAGGTGATGGCTGCCCCGGGCAGCGAAGACAACAGCACGCGACGCAGACTGTTGCCTACGGTAACACCATAGCCTCTTTCTAAAGGCGCTATGGTGAAGCGGCCGTACTTGCGCGACATAGCCGTGCTTTCGATTTTGGGTAAAACAAGATTACTAATAGACAAGGTAGTTACCTCCCAATTTACGGTTCATACGATTAGCGGGAGTAATATTCAACAATCAACTGCTCATTCAGCGAAACGTCGATATCATCGCGAGCTGGCAAATGCAGCACTTTAGCCGACATGTTAGGGCCATCGAGGCTCAACCAACGCGGTACGCGGCGATCGTCCAGATCCTGACGCAGCTCTTTGAAATAGATCCGGCGCAGGCTTTCAGGACGGATAGAGACTGAATCGCCCGGCTTCACCAGAGCAGAGGGAATGTTGGTTTTACGGCCGTTGAGCATAACGTGCCCGTGTTGGACAATTTGGCGGGCATGCGCACGCGATTCAGCCAAACCCAGGCGGTAAACAACATTGTCCAGCCGGCTCTCCAAAATTACCAGCAAGTTCGTACCGGTAAGACCAGTCCCTTTTTCCGCCTTTTCAAAGTAGCGGCTGAACTGACGTTCCAGTACGCCATAAATACGACGCGCCTTCTGCTTCTCACGCAGCTGCAGCAAGAAGTCAGAAGCCCGGCCTCGCCGGAACTGATTCTCCCGCCCATGCTGGCCAGGCGGGTAAGCGCGGCGCTCAAACGAGCATTTGGGCGACAAACAGCGCGCCCCTTTCAGAAATAGCTTTTCGCCTTCGCGGCGGCATAGCCTGCAAACAGGCCCAGTATAACGTGCCAATTTAACCTCCGATTGGTTTCCAAATTAGATAGCGGTTTACAGGCTTGGCAACCTTTCGTCCCGCAAATTAGTCAATTAGTCGTTAGTCATTAGTCAAATAGTCGCTAGACTAACGACTATTTGACTAACGACTAACCGACTTACACGCGCCGCTTTTTCGGCGGACGACAGCCATTGTGGGGCACAGGGGTAATATCTTGAATAAAACGCACTCTGATACCTGATGCCTGCAAGGCACGGATGGCTGCTTCACGGCCGGGGCCGGGCCCTTTTACAATCACGTCCATTTCCTGCATGCCGTTTTCTTGGGCGATGCGGGCAGCGCTTTGGCTGGCCATGCGGGCCGCGTAGGGAGTACTTTTACGCGAGCCCTTAAAACCAGAGCTGCCGGCACTGGCCCAGCAAACGGTGTTGCCCTGGGTATCGGTGATGGTAACAATGGTGTTGTTAAAGGTGGCGTGAATATGCGCCTGACCTTGGGGCACCATCTTTCTGACTTTCTTACGACCGGTCTGTGCTTGTCGTCTGCGTCCCATACTTTCTCCTTAAAACTTTGAAAATTGGTTCAGTCTACTGAGATTGAACCTACTTTCAATCACTATTTCTTCGCGCCCTTGCGACGGCCGCGACCGGCAACGGTCTTCTTGGGACCCTTACGCGTGCGGGCATTTGTCTTCGTGCGCTGCCCATGTACGGGCAAATGACGGCGGTGACGCAGACCCCGGTAGCAACCGATCTCGGTCAGCCGCTTAATATTCATGTGTACGTCGCGGCGCAGTTCGCCCTCAACGTTATAACCGTCAACTAACTGACGCAGGGCCGTTACTTCCGCTTCTGACAAATCCTGAACCCGTGCATCAGGATTGACATTTGCTTTAGCCAGAATCTCCCGGCTAGTGGTACGACCAATGCCGTAAATATAGGTTAAACTTACCTCTACCCGCTTGTTGCGAGGAATATCAACGCCAGCAATACGAGCCATTTTCTTCTCCAGTGACGCTTACCGTACCCCGGCAAGCCATCCTAAACCTTATCCTTGCCGTTGCTTGTGATTCGGATTGGTACAGATCACGCGCAGCACGCCCTTGCGGCGAACAATTTTACATTTGGGGCAGCGGCGCCTGACCGATGCTGATACTTTCATGATTCTGCTTCTCCTACATATTCAAGACAGGACGGCCGTTGACGCTTAATCATGACGCGCCCTACTCTGCTTTTCCGATTTATGATGCCAACCTAAGAAGGAAGTTGTGACCATTGCAGCCTGGCATTGGCAAAATGGCAAGCCACAAGTTTCCCACTTTTGGGGCATATTGTCCAGTATTATTCCTGAACCCGTCCTTGAATCTCAGCGATTGCCAATCTTGGGCGGGCCTATACGGCCACGCCCCCAGGCGCGGGTACTAAGCTGCAGCTTCTATGACCGCTACAAGCGCCCGCTCAACCGCATCAATGCTCTGTTCGCCATCTATTTCCACCAACAAACCCCGTGCCCGATAATAGTCAAGCAGCGGCGCAGTCTGTTCGAAATAGACCTCAATGCGCCGCTTTTGGGTTTCCTCTGTGTCATCATCCCGTTGATAGAGCGCGGCGCCATCATGGTCACAGACACCAGCTTGCTGGGGTGGATTGAACAGGCTATGGTAAACATAACCACAAGACGGGCAAGTCCACCGGCCGGCCAGCCGCTGTAACAGGATCGCCGGATCCACATGGATGTAAGGTACAACGCTGATCCGTTCACCCATTTCCGCCAGCATGGCATCAAAAGCCTCTGCTTGGGAACCAGTACGCGGAAAACCATCCAACAGCGCACCATTCTGGCAATCTGGTTGGGTGAGGCGATCTTTGACCATCGCCACGGTCACCTCATCCGGCACCAGCTCGCCGGCATCCATATATGTTTTAGCCAGCTTACCCAGTTCAGTTTCGTTCCTCAGGTTAGCCCGGAACAGGTCGCCGGTAGCAATCTGGGGCAAGCCCAGGCTGTCCGTCAAGCGCTTAGCTTGCGTACCTTTACCGGCACCAGGGCCACCCATTAAAACCACAAAGCGCATCATTTACCTTTTTGTAATTGGCAATTGGTAATCGCAGATAGACGGCTGATCGCCATTTGCGAATTACCAATTACCAAATAACCAATTACTTAATGAATCCTTCGTAATGACGCATTAACAGCTGGGCTTCCAGTTGGCGCATGGTATCAATGACCACACCTACAACAATGATTAACCCTGCGCCATCAACAACCAAAGCGCTTTGTTCAATCCCGGGAATGCGCAGGAGAAAACCGACAAGCTGCATAATGCCGGGCAAGATGGCCACACCACCTAAGAATAAAGCACCCACCAGGGTAATGCGCCGGACCACGGACATGAGGTACTCAGATGTCCGCTTACCAGGACGAATACCGGGTATGAAACCGCCCTGGCGCTGGAGCGTGTCCGGCAGCTTTTGCTGCTGCACCATCACGTCTGTGTAGAAGAAGGTGAAACCGACCACTAACAAGAAGTAGAGGAACCAGTAGACAAAGCTGGTTTGATTACCAAACTCCAGGGCCATCCAGGATGCAGCCCGGTCAACAAAGCCACCACTGCCGCTTATGAAGAACTGCGCCAGAAGCGCTGGCAGCAGGATGAGCGACTGGGCGAAGATAATGGGAATCATGCCGGCCGTATTGACCTTGAGCGGAATGTGGGTGCTTTGACCCTGGTATACTTTACGGCCGCGCACACGCCGGCCATACTGCACCGGTACCCGCCGCTGACCCTCATGCACAACCACAATCACCAAGACTGTGAAGATGGTCAGCAAAACGAAGGCCACCACCGTGAACAACCGTGTCGTCTGATCCGGCAAAGCGAAAATGCGGATCAGGTTGGTCGGAATGCCGGCCACAATACCACCAAAAATGATCAAGGAGATACCCTGACCAATACCTTCCTCGGTGATTCGCTCGCCTAGCCAGATGGCGAACATTGTGCCGGCGACCATGGCCAACAAGGTAGTCATAGTCGGCAGAATATCCGTGGCACTGCTAAAACCAAAGTTGGGCAAGATCGTCCGCAGAGCGTCCGTATCACCACCAATGCTAAGACCAATCAGGCGAATCTGGCCAATGGCTTGCAACAGGGCCAGGGGTACAGTCATATAGTAAGTAATCCGGTTGATCTTATTGCGGCCCTGCTCACCTTCAGACTGTAGTTCCTGGAGCTGCGGCACAATGGGCGTCACCAACTGCATGATAATGGAGGCCGTAATGTAGGGATAAACCCCCATGGCCATAACCGAGAAGTTGGCCACCGCCCCGCCGGAAAGCAGATTCAACACGCCTAACAAACCTGTGCTGCCCTCGGTACCCTGGGTAAACTGTAACCAGGCTGCCAGGTTAACGCCGGGCACAGGAATGTTGGAGACCAGCCGGTAGATCACCAGCATCGTCAGCGTAAACAGAATACGCCGACGCAGGTCTGGCAAGGTAAATGCTGCGCGAACTGATTCGATCATGACTTATTCCTTGACAATTTTCTGATTGAGGACGATCAGTTCAATTTTGCCACCGGCCGCTTCAATCTTCTCTTTCGCTGCGGCCGAGAAGCGGTGCGCTTTCACCGTAAGGGCGATATCCAGTTCACCATCACCCAAAATGACCACCGGATCAGTCTCTTTCTTAATCAAGCCCACGGCCGCAAAAATCTCGGGGTCAACCGTCATGCCACCTTCAAAATAGGCCAGATGGCCAACGTTGATCGGCCGGTAGACGATTTTGTTAATGTTGGTGAAGCCGCGCTTGTAGGGCAAACGACGCGCCAGCGGAAGCTGGCCACCTTCAAAATAGATGCCCTTGCCACCGCCGCTGCGGGCGTTCTGGCCCTTGGTACCACGACCGGCAGTTTTACCCTGACCGGCGGCAATACCACGACCCACTCGCTTGCGCTTTTTCTTAGCACCTTTATTGGGGCGCAGATCGTGTAGTTCCATCTTATTCCTCTTCCTCGTTAATAAAGGGGTCAACAGTAACCAGGTGGCTTACTTTATGGATCATGCCGCGAATAACGGCCGTATCGTCATGTTCCACCGTTTGCTGTAAACGACGCAGGCCCAGGGCGCGCACTGTCGCCAACTGGTCTTTGCGATAGCCAATTGCACTTTTACTGTAGGTAATTCTTAACTTTTCGGCCATTTTGTTCGACTCCAGAAAGGCGACACTTGTTCTACCGTTTTACCGCGGTCCATCGCCTCTTGCTGTATACTCTTCAAACGCCGCAGTCCATCCATGGTGGCCAGGATCACGTTCAACACGTTGGCACTGCCCAATGATTTGGACAAAATATCTCGGTAGCCAGCTGCCTCCACCACGGCACGAACACCACCACCGGCGATAACGCCGGTACCAGGCGAAGCCGGCTTAAGCAGCACTTTGGCCGCACCATGCCGGCCGATGATTTCGTGGGGAATGGTGCTGCCAACCATAGATACCGGCTGCATATCTTTGCGGGCCACTTCCAGAGCTTTGCGAATCGCATCCGGTACGGAACGGGCTTTACCCATGCCAAAACCGACGCTGCCCTTGTTGTCACCCACGACCACGGCCACGCGGAAGGCGAAGCGACGGCCGCCCTTAATTACTTTAGCCACACGGGTAATGTCAATAATCCGCTCGTCAAATTCACTACGCTCGGCGTAGGATTGTTGCTGTCGTCTTTGACCCATCTGATTCTCCTAAAACTTCAGCCCGCCTTCACGGGCGCCGTCGGCCAGCGCTTTAACGCGACCGTGATAGAGATAACCGCCGCGATCAAACAGCACTTCATTGATACCATTTGACAGAGCGCGCTCGGCAACTGCCTTACCCACCAGCGTGGCCTGTTCTTTCTTGGTTTTGCCGGCCAGGGCGGGAGCTAATTCACTATCTACTGACGATGCGGCAGCGAGCGTGCGACCAGCCGGTCATCAATTACCTGAGCGTAGATCTGATTCAAACTACGAAACACGTTCAAGCGAGGACGCTCGGGCGTGCCGGAAAGGCGCATGCGGATACGCTTGTGACGCCGCTGCCGCGCAACTTGAGATTTGCCTGCCATACTATCTTACCTCTTAAACCTTACCGGCCTTACCGGCTTTGCGACGAACCACTTCATCCGCATAGCGAATGCCCTTGCCTTTGTACGGCTCAGGCGGCCGTGTCTTGCGAATCTTGGCCGACAGTTCGCCAACCACTTGCTTGTCAATGCCACTGACAATGATCGTTTTATTCCGATCTTCTACCGCAAATTGGACATCTTGGGGCGGTTCGAAACGAACGGGATGGGAGTAACCCACATTCAAAACCAGCACTGAACCATCCATCTCAGCGCGATAACCGACACCTTCAACAGACAGCTTCTTGCTGAAACCATCGCTGACACCAACGACCATGTTGTTCAACAAAGAACGGGTCAGGCCGTGCAGCGAACGATGCTCGCGGCTGTCGCTGGGGCGACGCACGTGGAGCGTGTTATCTTCCATCTCGATAATCATGTCGGGGTGGAACTTTTGCTGCAAGGAACCCTTAGGACCGCTGACGGTCACATTCGATCCCCTCAAATCCACTTTTACTTTGTCTGCTACGCGGATAGGCGATTTACCAATACGGGACATATCACACCTCCGTTACCAGACCTTGCACAGAACTTCGCCACCTACACCGAGGCGGCGCGCTTTCTGATCGGTCATGACGCCTTTTGAGGTCGTCAGGATGGCCACGCCAATCCCGCTTAACACCCAAGGCGCTGTCTTTTTGCCAACATAAACCCGGCGACCGGGGCGGCTAACACGCTCCAGTCCGGTAATCACTGGGCGACGAGTACGACGGTCACCCACATATTTCAACTGAACGCGCAGCACATTTTGCGGCTCACGGGGCAGTATCTCGTAATTCTCGATGTACCCCTCGCTCTTTAACACCTCAGCCACAGCTTCTTTGAGGCCTGAGTGGGGCATAGCCACCGACTCATGCTGCCGCTGCATGGCGTTGCGGATGCGCGTTAACATATCTGCAATTGGATCACTCATAGACATGATTCACTCATCCTTTACCAACTAGACTTCACAACGCCGGGGATATTACCCTGCAGCGCTTGCTCGCGGAAGCAGATGCGACACAAACCGAAGCGACGTATATAACCGCGCGGCCGACCGCACACCTTACCGGAACGGGGATCAACCCACTGGCAGCGGTTACGGACGCGAACCTTATATTTGCGATTGGCTTCGCGAGCAACCATAG
>Ga0209498_1001993_pt1 | contig 12451 bp, 12 predicted proteins | sample WalLakDeSediment_FD_184131 | JGI IMG/M metagenome (GOLD analysis project Ga0209498, IMG submission 184131) | Lake sediment microbial communities from Walker lake, Nevada to study Microbial Dark Matter (Phase II) - Walker Lake 11/02/13 Deep... | ecosystem: Environmental > Aquatic > Freshwater >...
TCGCTGTTTTTCTCAAACAGGTGCAGCATCGTTAGCCTGCATTAATGATCTCAAGCTGAGATTCGATTGTTTTCGCTGCTTCAGCATACCATTGCCATTGGAGGTAATCATCATCAACCGCGAAATCTTCGCTGTTATGCCTTTCGTACCGCCGGCGCATTTCTGTCAATGATACACCCCACTTCTGCTCAAACTCCTGCAGATGTGCCTGGTATCGTGCCAACCGTCCCAGCAACTGCATTCGGGCTTGTTGGCGTGCGGCTAACATGGGATCGGCGTAACCTAAAGATTCCAGTATTGTGTTAACCGTATAAGTGGTTGTCATCTTAAACTACCTCCACAGTTGGAGCGAAACAGCCACCCACCTGAGTTTGTTCCGCGTTCACCATTGTCCATCACATTATATCATCATAGGGCTGGAGCAAACCGACACTGCCCCAAGTGGTCTCAACCAGCGGATCGATACCATACCCTTACGACAAACTATTGAGGAATGATTCAATGCGGTTCAGCGCTTCCTCTAGTTTCTCGTAGGCGGTGGCATAGGAGATGCGGACAAAACCATTGCCGCTGGCGCCAAACGCCTCACCCGGCACAACGGCCACATGCTTTTCGTACAGCAGGCGGTTGGCGAATTCGTCGCTGCTTAAGCCGCTTTTGGCGATCGACGGAAAGGCGTAAAAGGCACCACGCGGTTCAAAGCAATCCAGACCGAGGCTGTTCAGCCCGGCTACCACCAGACGGCGGCGGCGATCATATTCCTGACGCATCGCCTCGACATGGGGTTCGCCTTGTTCCAGGGCTACCAGGGCGGCCGCCTGGGCCGTGGTGGGAGCCGACATGATGGTGTACTGGTGCACTTTGCGCATGGCTGCCAGAATATCAGGATTGGCGCAGGCATAGCCGATGCGCCAGCCGGTCATGGCGTACGCCTTGCTAAAACCGCCCAACAGAATGGTGCGGTCGCGCATACCGGGCAAGCTGGCTACACAGGTATGCTCAATGCCGTAAACCAGGCGGTCATAGATTTCGTCGGAGATGATGACCAGGTTGTGCTGTTCGGCCACGGCCGCAATCTCCTGCATCATCTCGCGGGTCATTACCGCACCAGTAGGGTTGTTGGGGTAACCCAGGAGAATGGCCTTTGTTTGGGGAGTGATGGCGGCTTCAATGGCGGCGGCCGTGACCTGAAAGGCATTTTCAACGTAGGTAGGTACAATCACCGGTTGGCCGCCGGCAAAAATGACCTCAGGCGCATAGGCCACGAAGCAGGGTTCCGGCACAATCACCTCTTCGCCTGGGTTGAGCACGGCCGTCATGGCCAGGTAGAGCGCTTCACTGACTCCGACAGTGATTAGGATTTCATCATCTGGGTTATAGGCGACCCCATACAGACCGTGCAGATGAGCGCTGAGGGCCCGGCGCAGCTCAATGGTGCCGCTGTTGGAGGTGTAAGCCGTCTCGCCGCGCTGTAGCGAAGCAATGCCCGCCTGTAGAATTGGTTCGGGGGTCACAAAATCGGGCTCGCCAATTCCCAGGGAGATCACTTCAGACATGGTGGTGGCAATATCGAAGAATTTACGGATGCCGGATGGCGGTATCGCGGCGATGCGCGAGGCGACAAAACTGGACATTGGATTCACTCCTAGAATTAGCGACGAACGATGAATGACCCACGACCAACAGCCGGCGCCGGAGACCGGCGGTTCGTCATAGGTCGCTGGCCTTCTACAAATTAACCACGGAATCATCTCCGACAAATAGGGCGCGACCGGCGCCGGTTACTTTTGCCCGTTCGCCGATCAGGGCTTCGTCGAGAATACAGCTTTCAATTTCGGCGCCGGGGTCAATGATGCTGTTGCGGATGATGCTGTTGCGAATCACGGCATGGGCTTCAATGGTGGTGTAAGGGCCAATGACCGAGGCGCTGATTTCGGCCGTGGGGTGAATAAACACGGGCGGGATAACCGTAAACTCTTCGGCGTAGCTGCGCTCGATAGCGTTCTCGGTGCCGTAGCCCAGGGTCAACAAGCGGCGATTGGTGAAAAGGGTGGCATCCGGCTTGCCGGCGTCTTCCCACTCCTGGCACGGTTTGGCCTGGAAGCGGCCCCCTTGTTCCAGCATAACCTGGTAGGCGTCAATCATAAAATATTCGCCCAGGGTTTTCCGGTCGTCTTTGATGACGGTGTCCAGGGCGCGCTGCAGTTGACGGCCGTCGCGGAACCAGTTGATGCCTACCAAGACCTGCTTATGCTCGACCGTCTTCGGCTTTTCCACAAAACTGGTGACGTAGCCGGCCTCATCCTGAATCAGAATCCCAAAGCGGCGGGGATCTTCAGTCTCCTTGATCAAAAAGACGCCATCACAATCGGCGCGCATGTTGGCGAAATCAGCCTTGACGATCCCGTCGCCAAAGGCGATTATCGTCTCATCCCCTGTCTGTAGAAAATCGCGGCAAAGCCAGACGGCGTGTGCCTGGCCGAGCGGATCTTCCTGGATAACGAAATGGCTTTTCATCTGCGGGTAGGTCTCGCGAATCCAGGCCTCAATCTGTTCATGCTTATAGCCGACGACAAAAATGACGTCGTCATACGTCAGCGCTTCCATCTGGTCCAGGATGTGGCCGATGACGGTATTGCCGGCCACGCGCAGCAGCGGTTTTGGCCGGCTCCAGGTATGCGGCCGCATGCGCGTGCCATACCCGGCAAGTAGAATAATCAATTTCATACTGTTTCTCCCGTGATAAGAATGACGAACGACGACCGACCAACGACCAACCAGTTGCCTTCGTCGTTCGTCATTCGTCATTGGCCCTGTTTTGTCGCCTGTTCATAGGCATAGGCGGTATTCAAAATGGTTGCCTCCTGCAAACTGTCGCCAATAAGCTGCAGGCCAATGGGCAAACCCTGCCGGTCAAAGCCGCAGGGCACGGAGAGACCACAGCCGGTGCTCAGGTTCAGGGGCAGGGTAAATATATCGGCCAGATACATGCTCAGCGGATCGTCAGCTCGTTCGCCCAACTTGAAGGCTGTCGTGGGACTGGTGGGCGTGGTAATGACATCCACCTCTTGGAAGGCGCGTTGAAAATCTTGAGTAATTAAATGGCGGACTTTGAGGGCCCGGCCGTAATAGGCGTCATAGTAGCCGGCGCTGAGGGCATAGGTCCCCAGCATAATCCGTCGCTTTACTTCCGGGCCAAACAGGCTGCGCGTTTTCTTGTAACTGTCCAGCAGGTCATCACCTTCCAGGCGTGGACCGTAGCGGACGCCATCATAGCGGGCCAGATTGGCGCTGGCCTCGGCCGGGGCAATCAGATAGTAGACCGGCAGCGCATAGCGGGTATGGGGCAGGCTGATCGGCTGCAGAATTGCCCCCAGCTCGGCCAGTTTGTCCAGAGCCGCCTGCACGGCCGCGGCCACATCCGGCTCGATGCCATCAATGAAATACTCCTCAGGCACGCCCACGCGCAGCCCGCGAATGTCGCCGGTCAGGGCCCCCAAATAATCGGGCACGGGGACGTTTAGGGAGGTGCTGTCTCGCTTATCATGGCCGGCGACCAGCTGAAACAGGGTGGTGCAGTCGGCGACAGTGCGACCAAAGCTGCCCACCTGATCCAGTGAGGAGGCAAAGGCGATTACCCCCCAGCGGGAGACACGGCCGTAGGTTGGCCGTAACCCCACCAGGCCGCAAAATGAAGCCGGCTGGCGCACGCTGCCGCCGGTATCGGTGCCTAACGCGCCATAAGCCAGACCCGCCGCGACGGCCGCGGCGCTGCCGCCGCTGCTGCCGCCCGGCACTCGCGCCAAATCCCAGGGGTTGCGCGTCGTGACAAAGGCGGAATTTTCAGTGGAGGAGCCCATGGCGAATTCATCCGTGTTTGTCTTGCCCAGGATAACGGCGCCCGCTTCCTTCAGCTTCTCCACCACAAAGGCGTCATAAGGCGGGATGAAGTCGGCCAGAATCTGGCTGCCGGCAGTAGTGGCCACGCCGTGGGTGCAGATGATGTCCTTGATGGCTACGGGTATGCCCAGCAGCAGCCCGTCCTCACCGTTGGCCCGGCGCCTGTCGGCCGCCGCCGCCTGCTCCAGCGCCATTTCATCAGTGACAGTGAGATAGCTGCGGAGATCATTGTCCACAGCGGCGATGCGCGCCAGGCTGGCTTCCGTAGCGGCCACGCTGGTTGTCTCCCCTTGCTGCAGGGCGTGCCAGAGTTCGGTCAGGCTTAACTGGGTCAGATCGGTCACGAGATCAGCCATCCTCTAGAGTTGTCTGGATGAGGAACTGATCGCCGACCAGCTGGGGGGCATTGAATAGCAGATCGGCCTGGTCGAAAATGACCTCCGCCTGGTCGGGGCGCAGCACATTACGCAGGTTGGTCGCTGAGACGGTAGCCGGCACGGCCGTCAAATCCAGTTCATTCAGCCGGTCGGCATAATCGAGAATTGCTGACAGCTGCTGCCGGTATTGTTCTACCTCTGCATCTGTCAGGGCCAGCCGGGCCAGGTGGGCAATGGCGTTCACCTCGTCATGGGTTAAAGACATGGTTTGATTCTTCCCGCGGCGTGCGCGGCCGGGCTACGAGCCGGTGAAGCCTTGTTCGGCAGCATACGCCTTGACCGCCTGCAACGTCGTGTACCAGAGGCGTCCCCGCTTGATCGCTTCAATACGGCCGGAGCGGGCCAACTGGCTCAAATAGGTGGCGCTGTACCCGGTCATTTCGGCCGCTTCCCGCAGCGACAGCCATTCCTGGTCGGGCGCCGGCGTTTCCGGGGTGCAGGCGTCCAGATAGCGGGTGAGCGTATGCTCCACCGCCCGGCCAACCAGGTTAATCAGCAGGCTGGGATTACCTTTATCGGCCTGGCCTAACGCACGGAAGTAGGAGCGCCGTTCGCCGCTGCCGATGACGGCTGGCGGAAAACCGGCGCGCATGAGAATCAGGTTCATGACCAGGCGGCTGACGCGGCCGTTGCCTTCGGTAAACGGATGAATGGCGATCAATTTATGATGGGCGACGGCCGCCAGCTCAACCGGCTCCATTAGGGATTCCTGCTGCCGCAGCCAGTGGGCCCAGCCATCCATTTCCGCCGGAACCTGCCAGCCATAGGGCGGTTCATTCGCCGTTACCGGTTTCTGGACGGGCAATACCCGGTATTGACCGGCCCGCTGATCATCAATTTTGGCCAGCAGGCGGGCGTGAAACTGGCGAGCGTGGGCGGCGGTGATCATAATATCCTGCACGGCCAATGTCTCCGCCAGCCGGATTGCTTCCTGATGATTGATGACCTCGTAATGCTCCCGCACCGTTTTGTTACCGAAAGTAGCCCCCTGCTCCAGAATCAGCTCTGTTTCCCGCCGGTTAAGGGTGTTGCCTTCAATGGCGTTGGAATTATATATCCATTCCAGGGCCTGCTTTTTTTTGAGACGAGCCACGGCCGCTTCCGGAAACGGCCGTAACCGATCCAGTTGCGCCTTTTTTGCGGCGATACGAGCTGCCATATTAGTCGTTGTCATTCATCACCTCGTCTTCATATGCTTTCTCTGTCCAGAAGTTTTCCGGAGCGGTCAACTTGTCAATATACAAAACACCATGGAGATGGTCGATTTCATGCTGAAAGATGCGCGCCGTCCAGCCGCGCAAATGGAGGCGTATGCGGTGGCCATGCCGGTCCTGGGCTTTGACCCGAATAGCCTGGTGGCGGCTGACCTCACCCAAATAACCGGGAATGGAGAGGCAGCCTTCGATGCCTTTGACCATTTCCCTCGACTGCCAGGTGATCTCCGGATTGGCAATAACGTAGAGTTGGCGGCTGTCGGCCACTTCGTTACCCTCCTGGTCCAGGCGGGGCAACGTCTCAATGACCGATAGCTGTAGAGATTGGCCTACCTGGGGCGCGGCCAGGCCGACCCCCTTGGCCTCGCGCATGGTAACAATCATATCTTCAATAAGAGTTTGCAACGCTGGGCCGAAGTCGGTTACCGGCCCTCCCTTTTGGCGTAAGATTGGGTGATCTATCTTGACAATATCTAGCATAGGATTCTGTTGTGGCTGACAGGGCATGTGCCCACCGGCACCTCTCTCTGGCGGTTAACCGGCGCTGGCTAACTCACTCACGCGGTGTGCGCTGGGGAATGCGCCCTTGTTCTTGCGCCTGGTGATAGACATCTAACATGACGGCATATTCGCGCCGCCGATTCATACTGTCGGCTACCTGCTGCCGCCGCCGGAACGCGTCACGGCGGCTGAAGACCACGGCCTGCACATCGTTGGGCCGCTTCACATTTTCAAAGGTGATATCGGCAAAGGCGCCGGCCGTTTCAATATACACACTGCCGTAGTTGAAAAGCCACTGGATGAAGCCTCTACGGTAAGCGTTGACATTCTGAACGTTGCCCAGTTCGGCTTGGGTTCGACTTTCGCCAAAACCAAACGGCCGCCGGCTGATATCAATGACATACCGGTCGGTCACCTGGAACCTGTCGTTACGCCAATCCTCGAAGCGCCAGATCCACCAGATGACGGTGCCAAAGGTGACCAGCCCCAATGGAAAATAGAGATATGTCCATCCTTCGCTTTGGAAGATCCATACCGCTACCATGAGGACAAAGGTAATGATGGTGGGCGTCATGACCCGCGGGATCAAGACGATCCAATGCTTGCCATAGGTGACCACGTTACCTTCAGCAACCGGCTTGCTGTGGCGACGGAATAGCCGGCCCAGTCCCCCCATTAACTGATGAGCCAGTTCCACCAGAATGGGCTCTTCTTCCACCTCTTCATCATCTTCTTCCACCTCCGTGATGGTTTCGGGCGCCGGTTGCTCATACTTGCGCATCGTTTCCGGCTTTTGGAAGTGGCCTTCAACCACACCGCGCAGCTCGGCCTGAATGCGGCCTGCGTCCAGCTCCTGAACGCGCTGGCGCAGTTCGTTGAGTTTGTCGCGAATGCCTTCGGGATTGCGAACGTAATCGAAGAAGATGACGGCCTCTTGGGCGGCCGTGGTGACCCGCACCGTGCCTACATTGAGCATGGTGGCCACCAGATCAGGCTTGGCCACTTCCACACTTTGAATCCGATCAATGGGGGTTTTGCTTAGCGCCGTGCGGAATCGGCTCAGATCATACTCATAATGGATGATGTGGTAGTTGGTGATGATGAAATAATCATTGTACCAATCATACCAGCCCACCAAGATCCAGAGGCTGAAAAGCAGGGTGGGGATCATGATGCCGGCCAGGAGCCAGCCCCAACCCACAGACTCCTGCACCTCGAGCAACCCAATAAAGACCAGCGGAATGGCAAAGAGCCCTAGAACGGGCAGGATGACTTTGCCGGGCAAAAGCCAGCGCGTCCGTCGCGTCTCCAGCTCTACCAGCTCATCCGGCATGAGCCCCATCCCCTTGTACTGCCGTTTTTGCGGCAGGGCCAGGCGGCTGCGTTCTGCCTCTTCTTTGGCCAACTCCGACAGATTCAGGTAGTCAAGGGCGCCGGGGTGGGTCTCCAGGAATTTGAGAAAATTCTGCTCGGTGATTAGCAGCAAACGGCCGGGCTCGGTGGCTTTGATGGTCGCGGTATGAATGCCCTGCGTGAACAGCCAGGCATCATCGAAATAGTCGCCGGGCTGGTACACTTTGGTTTCGCGGATAATACCCCGGCGATCAAAGGTTTGGGCGAACAGCCTGCCGGCGCGCAGAGCATAAAAGGCGCTGGCTACATCCCGCTGGTAGGCGATCACGGCCCCCGTGTCGAACTCATACTCGTCGGCCACGGTCGCCAGATCCTCCAGTTCGTCGGCTTCTAGATTGGCGAAAATATGCAATTGCCCCAAAAACTCGGCCTTTGTTGTCATCTGACACTTATTTTAACATAAGAAGAGAGGGGAGCAACGACCACGGGTCTCATTTGACCGCAACTACAAGGCTGATATACTAGGCTTGTTCAGAAAAAGGTGTTTATGAGCATTGAACTCCCACAAACTGAAAAGCGGAAAAAGCTGATTTCGAACCTTTACGTCACGCTGGCAATTGTCGCAGTTTTGGCTATTGTCGGATTGTTCATTGGTTTGATAATCTGGGTAGCCCAGAATTGGGCGACGGAAGTTGAAGTCATCCGCGATATTTTTATCATCGCCCTGGCTATTGAATCCTGTTTGTTCGGTATCGTCCTGATTTTCCTGTTAATTTCGCTGATTCGGCTGATTAACATGATTGAGTTCGAAATCAAACCCATTCTAGAACAGACTAATGAAACAGTTAGCACCCTGCGTGGTACAACCACCTTCGTCAGCCAGAAAGTGGTTAAACCGGTAGTCAAAGCCACCGGTTATCTGGCCGGCTTTAAGCGGGGCGTGACTGTTTTGTTTGGTAACCGCCGCCGCAATTTGCCCGATTAGTCGGACGGTTTGTAAAATCATATCCCCGTACAGGGTGACAGGCGTAGTCGCTCTGCCCGATGAGTAGATAAGGAGTGAACAAAATGAGTAACAACGAAAGCGGTGATATTGGCGCCTTTTTGGCCGGTTTTGTAATTGGTGGTTTGGTTGGCGCAGCCACTGCCCTGATCTTAGCCCCGCAATCCGGTGAGGAAACAAGGGCACAGTTAGCGGCCAAAAGCCAGGAACTGCGCCGTGTCGGTGAAGAGCGGCTGCACGAATACCAGGAAATGGCGGAAACCTATGCCCACGAATACCGCGAAAAGGCGGAGCATCTGATAGAAGAGGCGCGCAGCCGGGTTACTGAGGCTGGTGAACAGGTACAGGAACAGGCGCGCATTGTTCTGGATGAGGGTAAGAGCAAGATTAGCGAAGCGATTGAAACCGGCAAGGAACGTCTGGGCCATGCCAAGGAAGAGATCGCCGACCAAGTGGAAGAAAAGTTAGAAGGGGATACTCCTGCCGCAGCCTAACAGCCGAGGCCAGCAGTACCGGTCCTTTTTGACCCTGTCATAAGCCGGCGCCAGGCATGCTTTTGTCGATTGACGCGAGGCTCTGAACTGCTGGGCCCCTTGTAAAGCCAGAAACAGGCGTCCCCATGGAACGGGAACGCCTGTTTTTTGTTACCAAAGATGACCAAGATTTCACCGGCAACCTATGAGCAACTGCGGCGTAACATGCCTCGTTGGGCCAGCGAGGAAGCGCTGGAGAAGCTCCAGCGCGCCTACGAATTTGCCCGCGAAGCGCATCAGGAGACGCGACGCAGCTCAGGGGAGCTGTATATTGAGCATGATCTGGCTGTGGCGGTGGCCCTGAGCGAAATGCAGATGGAGCTGTATACCCTGATAGCTGGCCTGCTGCATGATGTGCTGCTGCCGCATACCGGCGTCAAGGTGGAGACGGTGCGCCGCAAGTTTGGCCACGTGGTGGCCGATTTGCTCACCAAATTAGAAACTTTAGCCCCCTATACCGATAAATCTGTGGCCCAACGCAGTGACGAGCGCACTCTGGAGCTGATCCGGCGAGCGCTGCTCTCAGTTGTGGGCGGTGATGCGCGGGCGCTCATGATCCGCCTGGCTGATGTGCTGCAGGATATGCGTAAGGCCAACGATCTGCCGCCAGAGTGGCAGCAGAAGTTAGCGGCCGACGTCCGGGACATCTATGCGCCCATCGCTAACCGGTTGGGCGTCTGGCATTTTAAGTGGGAACTGGAAGATTTGTCCTTCCGCTATTTGCAGCCGGACGAGTATCGCGAAATCGCTCACCAGTTAGCCGAACGGCGGGCCGATCGCAATCAGCGGCTGCAGGAAGCGGTTCACAGCTTGCAGGCGAAGCTGGATGAGTACGGTATTAAAGGGGAGGTCAGCGGCCGTCCCAAACATATCTACTCTATCTACCGCAAAATGAAGAATAAGGAGCTGGATCTCAATCAGATCTATGATGTACGGGCGCTGCGAGTCATTCTGCAGAGCAATGATGTGACGGCCTGTTATCAGGTGTTGGGTATTGTCCATTCGCTCTGGCAACCAATCCCCCAGGAATTTGACGATTACATTGCCCGGCCCAAGCCCAACGGTTACCGCTCACTGCACACGGCCGTCTACGACGATCGCGGCCAAACATTAGAGGTTCAAATTCGCACCGCCGCCATGCATCAGGAAGCGGAGATGGGTATGGCCGCCGCCCATTGGGCCTACAAAGAGTCGGCCACGCCAGATTCAGAGGCACATAAGGAGATTCTCTCTTTGCGGCAGCTTCTGGCTACCTGGTCGGAAGATGACACCCTGCTGAATGACGAGGCGTTCAAGAACGAAGTCTTCGGTGAGCATATTTTTGTCTTCACCCCCAATGACGACCTGATTGATCTGCCTATGGGGTCGACCCCTATTGATTTTGCCTACCAGATTCACAGTGAGGTTGGCCACCGCTGTCGGGGTGCGCGGGTCAACAACAAGATGGTCAGCCTGGATTACAAGCTGAAGTCGGGTGACCGGGTGGAGATTATCACCACCAATCGCGGCGGTCCCAGCCGCGACTGGATGAACGAACGATTGGGTTACGCCATCCGAGCGCGCACCCGCAGCAAAATTCGCCAATGGTTTCGCCAGCAGGATCGGCAGCAAAACATTCAGCAGGGGCGTGAAGTTGTCCTGCGCGAACTGCGCCGGCTAGGGGTAGCCGACCTCTACACCCTGGATGATATAGCCGAAGCCCTGGGCTATGATGAGCTGGAAGAGTGTTTGCGCCGGGTTGGCTTTGGCGACATTGCCACCAGCCGGATCAGCGGCGCCATTATTAACTTGCAGCAGAAACTGGATCCTGACGACGAGCTGCTGCAGCTCCTGGCGCCCCGGCCCAAACATAAAGGTTTGACCGTGATGGGGCTAGGGGGGCTGGAAACGAAAGTGGCCGGCTGCTGTAATCCCATTCCACCCCAGCCGATTCGCGGATATATCACCCGCGGCCGCGGCGTAACCATCCATACGGCCGACTGCAAACAGCTTCTGCTGACTGAACCGGAGCGCTGGATTGAGGTTGATTGGGGCGAAGAAGAAGAGCCAACGGCTATCTCGCTGGTGGTTAAGACTTACCGGCGCATTTCTCTGGTAGATGAAATCGCCCAGACGCTCAAGAAGACGCGGGCCGGGCTGGTCAAGGCCAAGACCAGTACCGACGGCAACGTTACCATCATTCAACTGGTGATTGAAGTGACCAGCTTCGAGCAGCTAACCCGTACCGTGGACAAACTGGAGAGTCTCTCTAACGTCTTTGAGGTCACGCGGCAGCGATGGGCGGATTAGCCTGGTCGTTTAGTCGTTTCGTCCTATAGTCGTTTGGTCGTTGACAAAGCGACTAATCGACCAATTGACTAATGGACTAATCGACTACTTGACCACAATCCCCATCTCGTCTAGCTGGAGCTGGTGGGGTTGATCGCTGGAGTTGAGGGTGAGCCGCCAGCTTTGCAGGTCAAAGTGAAAGGGCTCCGTCCGACCGTCGTTGTACACCAGGCTGCCCCAGACGGCCGTTTCATCCCGTCCCTTGAGCTGCAGGCGCGCTTCGTGCCAGCGACACCAGTATACCAGCGGTTTCATGATTCCCCTTCATACTGCTCAAAAATCCGCCGGTAGGCGGTTGATTCGCGCAGCAGCTGATCATGATCGCCGGCGGCTACCAATTCCCCCTGGCGCAGCAGAATCACCTGGTCGGCCCAGCGAATTTGGGAGAGCCGGTGGGTAATGAGAATGGTCGTCTGCCGGGCGGCCGCCTGCTCAATTGCCTGCTGGATCTGATCTTCGGTGGCGCTGTCCACGGCGCTGGTTGAATCGTCCAAAACCAGAATGTGCGGACGGGTAAGGAAGGCCCGGGCAATAGCCAGCCGCTGCCGCTGCCCACCCGACAGCGTAACACCCCGTTCACCAACAACGGTATCATAGCCATCCCGGAAGCTGGTGATGAACTCGTGTGCTTTGGCTGCCTTGGCCGCGGCGATCACCTCTTCGCGAGTTGCCCCCGGGCAGCCGAAGGCAATATTGTCGGCAATGCTGCGTGAGAAGAGGAAGATATCCTGCTCAATAATTGAGATCTGCTGGCGTAGGGTCGCCATCTGCCAGTCGCGCACATCGACGCCGTCAACCAGAACGCGGCCGTCATTTACATCATAGGTCCGGTTAATGAGCTTAGTCAAGCTGCTTTTGCCCGCTCCGGTTTGCCCCACAATGGCTACCGTTTGTCCCGGCTTGATGTCAAAGCTGATGCCGCGCAGCGCATCGGTCCCATCTACGTAGCCAAAGGTGACATTCTCAAAGGTGATCGCACCTTCGATTTCGGCCACGTGGCCGCCGCTGTTCTCATCTAGTAAAGTCTCGCGCTGAATCAGCTCAAAAATGCGACGCGCACTGGCCATGCCTAAAGCCACCTGGGAGTAGGCGGTTAAACTGACAAAGGTGGGAAAGCCGAACAGCGCCAGCAGTCCCATGTAGGCAACCACATCCCCCACGGCGATTCGGCCGGCATTAAAC
>Ga0209498_1001994_pt1 | contig 12447 bp, 15 predicted proteins | sample WalLakDeSediment_FD_184131 | JGI IMG/M metagenome (GOLD analysis project Ga0209498, IMG submission 184131) | Lake sediment microbial communities from Walker lake, Nevada to study Microbial Dark Matter (Phase II) - Walker Lake 11/02/13 Deep... | ecosystem: Environmental > Aquatic > Freshwater >...
GGGTACGGGCATGCGGGGGGAGGGGGAGCGTTGCGCACTAGCGGATTCCCTGCGGAGTTTGCGTGATCATCAGGATCCATATTGATACTTACGGTGCCGCGATCTACCCTGCTTTTTGCTGGTCCATCAGACCCTTGAACCGTCCGGAGATGCTTTTACCGTGACCGATCTTGCCCTCTTGCTGCTTTCCGGCACTCTGGTCGCCTACGGTGCTGCCAGGCAGGCTTGACCCCGATGGCGACCGATGCCCTGACTCCCGGCCGTACCTGTCCGATCACCTACCGAACCCGGGCGTCCGCAATCGCAGGGCTAGCCCTGTTGCAGGCGGACAGCTTCTACGTCGTCGGCGGACTCTACGGCAACCTCGAAGCGCTGGACGCGATCGAGGCACTGGCCAGCCACGAAGCCGCAATGGGACTCCCGCGACCACAACTGGTGTTCAATGGCGACTTTCACTGGTTCGACGCGGAGCCGGCCTGGTTTGCCGCGGTCCAGCGCCGCGTTGGCGCCCACACCGCGAGCCTGGGCAACGTGGAAGCTGAACTGCTCGATCCGCAGCCGGGCGCGGGCTGTGGCTGCGCCTACCCCCCCTCGACACCGGAGCAAACGGTGGCATGGTCAAACGCGATCATGGCAAGGCTTCAGGAAGCCGCCCGGATCACCGACCATCTCGTGAGCGAGCTCCGTGCCCTGCCCCCCCAGCTCCGGCTTCAGGTCGGGAACTGCCGGGTCGGCGTGGTCCACGGGGACCCGGAAAGCCTTGCGGGTTGGGGCCTTGAACTTGACACGATGCCGCCCATCGGTGACAGCCATCCACGGTTGGAAGAATGGTTCCGGGATGCGGATGTGGACCTGCTGGCCAGCAGCCACACCTGCCGCTGTTTCGCCCAGAGCTTTCCGGGCGACCGGGCGGTATTCAACAACGGTGCCGCGGGCATGCCGGACTTCGCGGGCGACAGCCGAATCATGATCACGCGCTTGTCGCGGCACCCACCCGTCCTGCCTGAAGGACACGGGAGCGCCTGCCGGACAAGGGTGCGGGACGCGCACGTCGATGCGATTCTGCTGCCGTGGGACCGAGAGTCCTTCCTGAGCCGCTTCGATCGGGTATGGGCGCGGGGATCACCGGCGCAACTCAGCTATCGCCGCCGAATAACGGATGGACCCGCCCATCACGCTGCCGCAGCCTGCCGAATCGATGCCTGAGCAGCTGGGGAACCGGTCGTCACCGGGGTACAACGGCGGGTCCCGGCCGTTTGCCGAGTTCCAGTCGTGCCAGCTCGATTTCCGCCTCGAAGGCCTCGCCATAGGCCACCAGACCCACGGACTTCAAGGCGCTGACGTCCAACTGGCGCGAGGTGGCGCGGCCCTCGAAGGCGGTGAAGGGGACGAACTGCTCGAGCCACTCGTTTCCGACGTCGATGGGCGCGCGGTAGTGCTGCCACGGCTGCCAGGTCTGCCGGGTGCGCAGGTGCACATAATATGGCCCCGGCGTGCCGCGGACCTTGATGTAGAGGCCGTCCCAGGCGCTCGCATCGAAGCTGCCGCCAGCCCGGTCCAGCGGCAGCCGAGCCTGAATGAAACCGCCGCGGTTCTCGAGCCGGACCTGGCCGCGCATGAGCAATACCGAGCCGGCATCGCTCTCGTGATGGCCGAACTGCATTTCGGAGCGTCCGCCCATCACGCGGTCGGTGAGCCCTTCCCAGCGTGTGCCGAGGTTGGAGAGGCCACCATCGCGCTGAAAGTCGTCGAGCAGGAGAGTGTCGGTCATCGCCAGATCCTCGGACGCAAGCCCCCAGAGTGGCAGAACCGGGAGCAGGGCGACAAGCGCCGCCGCCTCGAGAAGACGCCGGCGATGGCCTCTGCGTGCTGGTGTTTTGTGCAGCGTCAGCATGAGTCTGGAACCCGGTTGTTGCTGCCCGGAAAGCGGACTGCATGGTAGAGGGTAGCCCAGTCCCCTCGGTCGCGGGACGCGGGCACCGCACGTGACCGCCGGACCGGTGCTCCCTCCCGGCTAATTCGCAAGCGATCCCCGGCGTCTCCTGTCGACGGCCGTGTCGCGGGAGGCAGCGCGCCCCGCCCCTCTCGGGAGCGGCATACCCGGTATTTCAGTAGGCGCCGTTATCGGAAGTGGTCGTCGTCGTGGCGGGCGCTGTCATTGCGTAGGGGGCTCCACGCCAGTTGCGCGCGTGGTAACGATGGTGCGAGTAGTAGGGCCTCCCGTAGCCCCGGCCCCATCCACGACCGTAGCCGCCGGCGCCCATCGAGAAGCCGAAGCCCCCGGAGAGGTGCCCACGTCCGAACCCGCGCCCGTGCCACGGATGGTAAAGACCGCTGCCGTAGTGGGGACCCCAGCCATAGCCCGGGCCGTGCAGGTGGGCTGAACTGGCCTGCATCGGTGCGGCAAGGGTGGCAATCAGGGCGGTGGACGCGATGAACTTCAGGGTCTTTTTCATGTGTGTTCTCCGGTTGATCCGTTCACGTATGGGTATTAGCCGGACGGCGCTCTCTGCCGGGTCAGCCTATTCCATTAGGATCGGCTAATGCTCCATGGACCGCGATTCCCGAACCGAATTTCAATCCCCCGAAATCATGTCGACCCACCCGCGGAAATGGACAAATCCGGCTCGGTCATGGGTTACTGTTGGCGCACTCGATCCCGGGATCCTCGGAGACCACCGGACCCCGGGTGAGCCGCCCCCTGTCATCAGCCGTATCGCAGACCCTGAAATGACCGACAGAACCCGTATCAGCCGGATTGCTGCCCGAGTATCGTGATGTCTCGCATCCTGCTGCTCCTGTCCCTGTTCCTGTTCTCAATCACGGCGCTTGCCGAAGACCCGATCAGCCTCATTCCGCAAGCGGAGAATGAGTGCGTCGTCCTGGTTCACGGTCTCGGCAACCCGGCACGTCGGGTTACGCTACGCTAACCCGACCTACAGAATTGGACCGGGACTTTCACGTCAACGTATCGTTTCTCCATGCCGACCCCGAACCCGTCTGCCCCATCGCTGTTGCTGCTCTCGGGAGGGATCGAGAGCGCTGCGCTGCTGTACCGGCTTCGGCAGCTTGGAGAACCGGTGCATGCCCTGTGGGTCGACTACGGCCAGCGCAACGCCCGGCGCGAACGGGCGGCGGCAGCGAGTCTCGCCGCGACCTGTGCCACACCACTGCAGACGTTGGATCTTTCGGGACTGCGTGATCACTTCATCCGCGACTCCGAATGGGTGAGCCATGTCCCGCTGCCACAGCGCAATCTCGCGGTGCTCGCCCTGGCCGTCAATCTGGCCCAGCATCTCGGTGCCAAGCGCATCCTGCTCGCCCTGAACCGCGATGATCGGGACCACGGACCCGGGAGTCAGCCGGCCTTCCTGCAGGCCTTCACGAATCTTGCGGAGACGCTGGTGCCGGGTCTGGAGGTCATCGCGCCACTGCACGACCTCGACAAGGCGGAGGTCATTCGAAGTGCTGGGTCCACGGGCATCGACTGGGCACGGACCTGGAGTTGCCTGCTCGATCGCCCCCAACACTGTGGCCGTTGCCCGCAATGCGAGGCCCGACACGCCGCCTTCGCCGCCGCCGGCGTTGCCGATCCCACGGAGTACCTCCGTCCGCCGGACCGCGGGGGCCGGTGAAGACCCTTGCTGTCCTAACGCAGGTTCGCATCGGTGTCGGGGCCGTGAAAACCGTGGACGTTCCCGTCGCATCGGACAGTCCCATCAGAGGGATGCATGACCGACGAACGGTGCGGCAAGGTTTCCCGTCACCCTGAACGGCTGGTTGAACCAGGCACCCTGCTCAAAACCGGCACCTGATCACCTGATTATCACGAAAGCGCCGCAGGGAATCCGCTTGTTCGCAACGCCCTCCTCTGCATGGCCGTCCCTTGTGGGAGGCGAGCCCTCTCGGCGACCTGACGGCGGAATACCTTCGCCCAGAGGCTGGCCTCCCACAGGGGCGTCCCTTGAAACGGCGGCAATCCGACCACCCGCGGAGCTTTGGTGCTAATCAAGAACCGGCATGTCCCCTCCGCTCCCGATCACTCCGCGGGCACCTGGCGGGACTGCGCGAACTGTTTTTCCACCTCGACGGAGGGACGGCCCGTCAGCCGGCTGACGACGATAATCGCCACCGTTGCCAGTATGAAACCGGGAAGCAGTTCGTAGACATCGAAGACCCCGCCCGACAGTTCCTTCCAGACGATGACCGTCAGCGCACCGACGACCATGCCGGCCAGCGCTCCGTTGCGGTTCATTCGCGACCAGTAAAGGGACAGGATGATCACCGGACCGAAGGCCGCGCCGAAGCCACCCCAGGCGTAGGACACCAGGTCCAGCACCCCTGCTTCGGGGGCCATCGCCAGCAGCAGGGCAATCACCGAGACCCCGATGACGGCGGCGCGGCTGATCCAGACCAGCTCCGTCGCGCTGGCGCCGCTGCGCACCATGCCGCGATAGAAGTCGTTGGTGATGGCACTGGCGGAGACGATCAGCTGCGAGTCGATCGTGCTCATGATCGCTGCGAGGATCGCGGCCATCAGTACGCCGGCCACCCATGGGTTGAACAGTGCCCGAATCAGCTCGATGAGTACGGTCTCGCCATCGGCGATGGGTGCATCCGCGAAATAGGCGATCCCCAGATAACCCGTGGCGACCGCACCGATCAGCGCCAGCACCATCCAGCTCATGCCGATCAGCGTTGCACGCGGGACATCTCGCTCGGAACGCAGCGCCATGAAGCGCGCCAGGATATGCGGCTGACCGAAATAGCCGAGGCCCCAGGCCAGCAGGGAGATCATGCCCATGAAGGTCATGCCCTTGAGGATCGCCGTGTGGCTCGGATCGACGCTGACCACTCCGCTCTGGACACTGCCCCAGCCGCCGACCAGCACCACCACGAACATGGGCACCACGAGCAGTGTCAGGAACATCAGGATGCCCTGGAGGAAATCGGTCCAGCTGACCGCGAGAAAGCCGCCCAGGAAGGTGTAGCTGATGATCACGATGGCGCCGACCCATACCGCGGTCTGGTATTCCATCCCGAAGGAGCTCTGGAATAGCAGCCCGCCGCCGACCAGGCCCGCCGAGATGTACAGGGTGAAGAAAACCAGGATCACCACCGCGGAGATGATGCGCAGCAGTCGGGAGCGGTCGCCGAAGCGGTGTTCGAGGAAATCCGGAATGGTGAGGGAATCGTGCGCCAGGGCGGTGAAGCGCCGCAACCTGCCCGCGACGAACACCCAGTTGAGGAAGGCGCCCACGACCAGTCCCACCCCGATCCAGAGTTCGCTCAGCCCGGAGACGTAGACCGCGCCGGGCAAGCCCAGCAGCAGCCAGCCGCTCATGTCCGAGGCACCGGCACTCAGTGCCGCGACCCCGGGGCCCAGGCTGCGCCCGCCGAGCACGTAATCCGAGAGGTTGCTCGTACTGCGGTAGGCGATGATCCCGAGAACCAGCATCGCCGCCAGATAGGCGGCAAAGGTGGCGAGTGTCGGCAAGGGCATGTTCATGAGGGTATTTCCTTGAGGTGGGCCTGCGGCACGTGCGGGAATGAGTCAGGAGTCATGCGGCGTGTGGCGTGTGGGCCGTATGCGCCCACGGCTTCAGTTTGGTTAAAACGGAGCCGGACGTGCAATTTCCCGGCTGTCTGATCGCACCTCCTGATCATCACGGAAGCTGCACAGGTAGTCAGATTGGTGCTGTTTCAAGGGACGCCCTGTGGGCGGCGAGCTCTCTCGGCGACCTAACTGCGGAAAACCTTCGCCCAGAGGCTGGCCTCCCACAGGGGCGTCCCTTGAATGAAACATCGGCAATCCGACCACCTGCGGAGCTTTGGTGCTAATCAAGTCGAGCCATGGGCCATTAAGGTCACGCCCGTCCATGTACGTATCCAGCAGGACCTCGGCAGCCCCAACGCGGGCGAGTCTGCCGTGCTCGTCGATCATGTTCAGTTTTGAATCGCGCTCGCCGGGACCGGCTTCAAGGTTCAAGGGTCCGCGTTCGGAAACCCAGGCTACGGGATCAACGGGCGACGGCAGCTTCAGCCGAGAAATCGCCGCACGATCTGGAACACAACGCTCACGACGATCGAAACGATCACCATCGAAGTGATCGGGATGAATACGCGTGTGTTCTCACCCTCGATCTGGATGTCTCCGGGGAGCCGCCCGAACCAGTCGAGCATACCGGCCATGTACAGCAGTCCGGCGCCGACCAGCGCAAGACCGATGAAGACCAGTACGACACCGGGGGAAAGGTTCATTGCACCATGCGTGTCGAGTTGGGAGGCGCGTGCTCGACGTTGTCTTGGCCGAGCCACCATTCTGCGCGCAGCAACCCGCGCAGAAAGAAGGCGGTCGCACCCGTCGTGTACGTGCAACGCAGGCGATTCATGGGCTGCGAAACGCTATCTGCAGCATCAAGGCGGCCGGTGCCAAGGCGCTTCCGCTGGCAAATACAGCGCAAGTTCTTGTTTTATTGGTGGGTCGTGTTGGGCTCGAACCAACGACCAATGGATTAAAAGTCCAGTGCTCTACCAACTGAGCTAACGACCCGCTTCGAAGGCTGCATAGTCTACGGCCTGAACCGGAAAACGCAAGCACGGGGCTCGCCCGGGACGCCCGAGTCCGGCCAACAGGTTCACGGCCCCCGGCCGCGGCCAGGCTGGTAACGGGTCGGATCGGTGACGCCCGCGGCCTGGAACCCGGCCCGCCGGATTCGGCAGCTGTCGCAGACGCCGCAGGCGCGGCCATCGGCGTCGGCCTGGTAACAGCTGATCGTCGTGGCATAGTCCAGACCATGGGCGAGACCCTGGCGGATGATCTCACCCTTGGTCAGCGCGATCAGCGGAGCGTGGATGCGAAAGCGCTGACCCTCGACCCCGGCGCGGGTCGCCATATTCGCCAACGCCTCGAAGGCCTCGATGAACGCCGGGCGACAGTCGGGATAGCCGGAGTAGTCCACCGCGTTCGCGCCGATGAAGATGTCGCGCAGATCCAGGGCCTCGGCGAGTCCGAGGGCCAGCGAGAGCAGCGTGGTATTCCGTGCCGGCACATAGGTCACCGGGATCCCGTCCCCGGGACTCTCCGGAACGGCCACCGAGGGATCGGTGAGTGCCGAGCCGCCGATTGCGCCCAGATCGACATGGACCACCCGGTGACTCGCCGCGCCGAGCGCCCCTGCGATCTCCCGTGCCGCGTTCAATTCGACGCGATGACGCTGCCCGTAGTCAACGCTCAGGGCGTGGCAGGCATAGCCTTCGGCCCGGGCCAGGGCAAGGCAGGTCGCGGAGTCCAGGCCGCCGGAAAGCAGGACGACGGCGGCCTTGCCGACTCCCGGCGCGGCCACTGCCGATGGTTCAACGGCCCGGGACATCGCCCCACAGCAGCTTGTGCAGCTGCAGCTGGAACCGCACCGGAGCCCGCGCCTGGACGATCCAGTCGGCAAGCAGCCGCGGTTCCAACTCGCCATGCACCGGGGAAAACAGTACATCGACCCCTGTGGGCATCGGGTGCCTCGCCAGCAGGGCCAGGGCCCAGTCGAAGTCGGCGCGGTCCGCCAGCACGCACTTGATCTGATCCCCCGGCTTCAACTGTCCAAGGTTGTCCATGCGGTTGCGCGCGGCCTCACCGGAACCGGGTGCCTTCAGGTCCATCACGATGTTCACGCGCCGGTCCACCGATCCCAGGTCGAGCGCCCCGCTGGTCTCGAGCGAGACAGTCAGGCCGCGGTCGCAGAGTTCCCCCAGCAGGGGCAGGCAGCCGGGCTGCGCCAGGGGCTCGCCGCCGGTCACGCAGACATGGCGAACACCGAAGCCTTCCACCTCCTTCAGCACCTGATCCAGGCTTAGCGATTCTCCGCCGCTGAAGCTGTACTCGGTATCACACCAGCGGCAGCGCAGCGGGCAACCGGTCAGACGCACGAAGACGGTGGGCCAGCCGACCTGCGCGGCCTCCCCCTGCAGGGAAAGGAAAATCTCCGTAATACGCACCCGGTCGGCGACCGCGGACGCGCGGGCCTGGCGCGAGGTGGACACCGCCGCAACCGTCACCGGCCGTCCAGGCGACGCAGTCGATCCTGCGCCAAGCGCGAGAGGGTGGTGCCGGGATATCCGGCGACGACCGCTTCCAGGGCCTCGCGCGCCGCCTCGGCGTTACCCAGCTCGAAGTGCGAGTAGCCGACCTTGAGCAGGGCATCGGCAGCCTTGTCGCTGTCGGGGAAGCGCGAACGCACCGCCTCGAAATCGACCAGCGCCCCCTCGTAGTCGCCGCTTGCATACTTCGCCTCGGCCAGCCAATAGAGCGCGTTCGCGGAGTAGACACCATCCGGATACCGTTCCATGAAACGCTCGAGCCGTGTAATGGCCGCGTCGTAGTCGCCGCCCATCAGGACGTCGAAGGCGGCCTCATAGGCACCCTGCTCGTCCGCATCTGGCAGGGGTTCGTCAGTATCCGGCAGCAGATCCGGTTCGGGCGCCCGACGGGCCGCGGCCCCGCCCTCGACCAGCGAAAGCCGCTCGTCGAGATTGCGGAACTGGTCACGCTGGCGCGTCTGCAGATTCCGCAGGTCGTTCTCCATCTGTTCCACCTGCCCGCGCAATTGGCGCACCTCCGCCTGTAGCGCATCCATTCCCTGCAGCATGTCGGTTAGCACCCCGGAATCGAGCAGCCGCTCCACACGCTCGAGGCGCATCTCCACCACCTGCAACTGGTGCTGGGTGACGACGGTCGAGAGACCGGACTGCGCCCAGGAACCGGGCGCTGCGACAAGGATGCCGACGGCGAGCAGGATGCCGGCGACCCCGCGAAATCGCTGGCTCCGCAAGGATTCAAGCGCAGTGTTCATGATGACCTCCTGATGCGGGGGGATTGCGGGGACGGAGGCGACCTTCCGTCCCCGCCGCTGTCCCTTCAGCGCCGTACGTCGTACACCAACTCGACACGCCGGTTGCGCGCCCAGGATTCCTCGGTCTGGGTGAAGGCCACCGGCATCTCCTCACCATAGCTGACCACGTCCAGTTGCGAGTCGCGGGCCCCGTTCAGATTCATGATCCGACGCACCGCCTGGGCGCGGCGTTCACCGAGTGCCAGGTTGTACTCGCGCGTTCCGCGCTCATCGGTGTGACCCTCGAGACGCAAACGTGCGCCGGGGTTCTGGGACAGATACCGGGAATGCGCTTCCAGCATGGGAATGAACTCCGGCCGCACCGCGTCTCGGTCGAAGTCGAAATACACCAGGCGCTCGGCCAACGGGCTCTGCGGATCATCCAGGGGATCCGCCCGCAGATCGCGGTCGACCCCCAATCCGCGCGCCTCGGCGTCACGGCGGGCACGCTCTGCCGCCTCAGCCTCAACCGCCGCCACCTCCATGGCCTGCCGCTCGGCCTCGGTGAGATCGCGCTTGGGCTGGGCGCAGGCCGCCAGCAGACCGGCCATCAAGAGAACCAAACCCCAACGAATCGCTGTATTCATCAATGTATCCTCAAAAGGCGTTCAAGGTGGATCAATAGGGACATCAGAGAGGCGACCAGGCGGGCTCCCGAACCTCACCCGATCGCGCCGCCAAACGCTGGTGCACCCGTCCGTCGCGGCTGACGGAACCCAGGATTCCGCGACCACGGTCCGTGGTCGAGTAGATGATCATGCTGCCATTTGGGGCAAAACTGGGCGACTTGTCGTAGCGGCCCCTGGTCAGCAGGGTGACCCGACGTGTCTCGAGATCCAGCCGCGCGAGGCGCAGACCGCCTTCGCCGCCCTGCACATAGACCAGGGACTTTCCGTCCGGCGAGACCGCCGCCGCACCCGCCGAGGAACCCTCGAAGGTCAGACGCTGCGCCGTACCCGCGGGCAGGCGCATCTGGTAGATCTGGGGAGACCCAGCCCGATCGGAAGTGAAGTACAGCACGTCACCATCGGGGGACCAGGCCGGCTCGGTGTCGATCGAGTTGGAACGCGTGATCTGGGTCAAGCCGCCGGTCTCGAGGTCCATCAAGTAGATGTTCGGGGTACCGTCGCGCGAAAGACTCAGGGCCAGTTGCTTCCCGTCCGGGGACCAGGTCGGAGCGCTGTTGATGCCGGAGAACCCGGCGAGGCGGCTTCGCGCCCCGGTCTCTACGCTGTGCCGGAAGACCTCGGACCTGCGGTTCTCAAAGGAGACGTACACGAGATCGCGCCCATCCGGGGCCCACTCCGGGGACATGAGGGGCTGGTTCGAGCGGAACAGCGTGCGCGGATTGGCGCCGTCGGAGTCGGCCACCTCGAGGGTGAAACGGCGTTCGTCGCCCTGCCCGGTGACCCCGACATAGGCGATGCGGGCGCTGAATGCACCTTTGTCGCCCGTGATCTGCTCGTAGACGATGTCCGAAACCCGGTGCGCGCCACGCCGAAGCATGTCCACGGGCACGGGAATCCGAAAACCGCCCAGGCGCTGATTCGCGAGCACGTCGAAGACGTGGAACTCGATCAGCACGCGATCCTCCTCGGGACGCATGCGTCCAATCACCAGGTACTCGGCGCCGACAGCCGCCCAGCGCTCGGAGAGGAATCCATCGGGTCCATCCGGCGCCTGCGGCAGGCGTTCCCGCGCGATCACGTCGAACAGGCCGCTGCGCACCAGGTTGGCGCCGACGATCTGCCCGACATCCTCGGATGCGCTGCCCGGCCCTTCCCAGGCGAAAGGAGTTACAGCCACGGGGATCGCGCCGGTCACGCCCTCGGTCACCGTGACCTCGAGCACCGCCGAGGCAGGGCCGACGGCCAGCAGCAGGAATCCCAACAACCAGACCTGCAGACTTCTTCGCTTCATGATCATCACCTAGCCCGATTCGGGCGAAAAACGTATGCGGATACCGCCTCGGACCGCCTCGGCATCAGGAGGCCGGGGCAGCGACTGCAACCGCTCCATGGTCTGGCGCACAGACTCGCAGAAGGCTGCGCTGCCGGAACAACTGTCGACGTTGAAACCGAGAATCCGTCCTGTGTCCGGGTTGATGCGAACCAGCACGACTGCCAGATCGGAATCGCGCGTTCCGTCCGGCTTCCGCCAGCGCCGTTCCACCGAGGCCTGCACCTCCGAGATGTAGGCCTGGCGCAGCGCCTCCTCCCTGGCCCGCCGTTCCGAGGCCTCACGATCGGCCCGGGCCGCCGCCAGCCGCCGCTGCTCCTGCTCCATCTGCTCCCGGCGCCGCTGTTCCTCCAGCTCCCTCGACTGCGCCTCGCGTCGGCGCGCCTCCTCCTCGGTCCGGCGCCGTTCGGCCGCTTCGCGCTCGCGCCGCTCGGCGGCCTCACGCTCCCTGCGTTCGGCCTCCTCAGCCTGGCGCGCTTCCTCCGCAGCCTGCCGGGCCTCCTGCGCGGCCCTGCGCTCGGCTTCGGCACGGGCACGCTCGGCCTCGATCTCGCGCCGTTCCTGTTCGATCCGCACCCGCTCGGCCTCGGCCATCCGGCGCGCCTCCTCGGCCACGCGCTGGGCCTCTTCCCGCGCCTGCTCGGCTGCACGGATCGCCTCCTGCCGGGCCACTTCCTCCGCCTCGCGCTGGCGCTGCTCCTCCTGCTGGCGCCGCAGTTCCTCCTGGCGCTGGCGCTCCGCCTCGCGACGAATCGCCTCCTCTTCCTGCAAGGCCTCGGCGACGCGCTCCTGCTCGGCTGTGCGGATCTCACGCTCGATGCGCTCGAAGGTCTCGAGTTCCATCGCGACCGCTTCGATCACCTCAACGGGTTCGGTCTGGAACCGCACCGCGGAGGAGGCCGAATGCGGCGCCAGGAACGACACGTTCAGCAGCAGCGCCGCGAACAGGGCCACATGCAGCAGCGTTACCAGCAGCAGCCGACCGAAGTGCTGTCGAATCAGACTGAACACAGCATACTCCCGGATCGCGTCAATTCGCGTCCCTGGGCGGTGGCTCGGTCAACAGTCCAACGCGACCGGCTCCCGCGCGCTGCAGCGCCACCATTGCGTCCATCACCCGCCCGTAGTCCACGTGCCGGTCTCCCCGCACAAAGGTCTGCGTGTCCGGCTTGGCCGCCAGCAGATCCTGCACGATCTCGATCATCTGTGGCCCCGCCAGCGGCTCGTTGACCAGCGGGCCCTGGTTCAGACTCATCGCACCCGCGGCCGTCACTGTGAGCACGATCGGCTCACCCGCCCGCTGCTCCGTCTCCAGAGCCTCGGCTTCGGCCTCGGGCAGATCGACCTCCACACCCTGCTGCAGCATGGGTGCCGTGATCATGAAGATGATCAGCAGCACCAGCATCACGTCGATGAACGGCACGACGTTGATCTGCGACATCGGCCGGCGCAGGCGACGGCTGTTGCGGCGTGACGTTTCAGCCATGGGGGGACCTTATTCCCGCGCCTCTTCGGCGCCACGTCCAGCAGTCTGACGCGCAAGAAGGGACACGAATTCGTCGCTGAAGTTCTCCAGGCGCCCCATCACCCGGTCCACGTCAGTGGC